>PVMK01177779.1_pt1 | contig 193236 bp, 171 predicted proteins | sample 1853481 | NCBI WGS metagenome assembly PVMK01 (sample SAMN08533507, study PRJNA380276) | Marine sediment metagenome, whole genome shotgun sequencing project.
CAGAGCTTACTAACATTTAAATAAAAATAAATTATAAATTAAACTTACTTACAATGAAACCTTTAAAAAAATTAATATTAATTCTTTTAGCCGTTGTCAGTTTCAACAGCATTATTGCACAGGATGAAGACAACAGATGGCTACTTGGTATTGGGTCTAATGCTATCGATTTCTATCCAACAGGTGCATATTTTAACCCTACAGGTCCGATTGCTACTCCCTTTGATGGTCAAACTTCGGATGGAAACTATTTAGGTGGATTGTTCGAGGAATATTATGACCAAGATCATTGGAATTGGGGAGCGGTTGTTTCAAGAATAAATTTTAGATATTATCTAGGGTCAGGTTTTACTGTTGGATTAGATGGTTCATTTAATTCTATTAGTAAGATTGGAAATTATGAGACTCCTAAAGATCTTACATACTTTGCAACGAATATAGATATTCAATATAATTTCATTAGAAGAGGTAGAAGTGGAGTAGGTAAAGGCTCCGGAGGATGGTTTGATCCTTACATTGGTTTAGGTGGTGGTTATACCTGGTTAGACAGTCAAGAAGGTGAGAGCACTCTTAATGGGGGTATTGGGATTAACTTTTGGTTAGTTGAAAATATCGCTTTAAATGTACAAAGTTACTACAAGCACACCTTTAATGAAGATGTTCTATTACCACATTTTCAACATTCATTTGGAGTTTCGTTTAGATTTGGAGCAAAAGATACAGACGGTGATGGTATCTATGACAAACATGACGCTTGTCCTGATGTATTTGGTCTAGAAGAATTCAATGGTTGTCCTGATTCTGATGGTGATGGTATTCAAGATTCTGAAGATGCTTGTCCAAATGTTTATGGTTTGCCAGAATTTAATGGTTGTCCTGATTCTGATGGCGATGGTATCCCAGATAAAGATGACGCATGTCCGAACGAAGCAGGTCCAGCATCTACTAATGGTTGCCCAGACAGAGATGGTGACGGTGTTGCTGATAAAGATGACAAATGTCCGGATGTTGCAGGTCCAGCAGAAAATAATGGTTGTCCTTGGCCAGATAGTGATGGTGATGGCGTATTAGACAAAGATGATAAATGTCCGAATGTAGTTGGTCCAGCTGAAAATCATGGTTGCCCAATAGTTACTGCGGAAGTAGAAAAACAAATCACTGATTTGGCAAGAGCAATTTACTTCAATACTGGCAAAGCAACGTTCACTGATGAAACATCCATAAGAATGGAGCAAATTAGTGCTATCGTAAATCAGTACACAACTTTACAATTTACCGTAGAAGGACATACTGATAGTACAGGAAGTAAAAAAATAAATGATTCCTTATCACAAAAAAGAGCAGAAGCTGTAATGAACTATTTAGTTGAAAATGGTTTCCCAGCTGATAAAATTTCAGCCAAAGGCTTTGGTTCAGCTCACCCAATCGGGGATAATAAAACTCGTAAAGGTAGACAAGAAAACAGAAGAGTTGAAGTATACTCTGAATTTGCGAAAAGATAATTAATCTCATTTAATAATTAAAAGCCATCTCATAGAGGTGGCTTTTTTTATATCCACATTTTGTAGTTTTGTAACATGCAAATATTCCTGAATAGAGTAGTCTCGGAGGTATTATCTAAATATGATAATATCTCAGAGATAGATTTTATATTGCCTAACAAAAGGGCAGGTCTCTTTTTAAAAGAAGAGATTAGTAAATCTATTCAAAGTTCAGGTATATTACCTCGAATAATAAGTATTGAGGATTTGGTCAAGGAAATTTCCCGTTTAGAACCCATTGATAACACTACTTTAATATTTGAATTTTACAATGTTTATCTTAAACATACCAAAAGAAACAGAACGGATCCGTTCGAAATATTTTCAAAATGGGCCACAGTTTTACTACAGGATTTCAATGAAATTGACAGTAATTTAATTAATGCAAATGAAGTGCTGGATTATATTACCGACAGTAAAAGATTAGAACACTGGGATTTAAAAAATAAACAGAGCACATTAACAAAAAATTATCTCAAATTTTTTGATGATATTAAAATCTACTATAAAAATTTATATGAACATCTAACAACCAAGAATATTGGATATCAAGGAATATTATATCGTGAAGCACACAAACAAATTGATTCCTATCTCAGCTCCAATAATGATAAAAAATTTGTTTTCCTAGGATTCAATGCCTTAAATAAGGCAGAAGAAAGTATAGTTCAAACTATTTTGAGCACTGCTACTTCAGAAATATTTTGGGATACGGATAAATTCTATTTCGATCGAAAGAACGAGGCCGGTAAATTTTTCCGAGAATACAAAACGAAGTGGAATTATTACCAAACCAATGAATTTAATTGGATTGAAAATAATTTGAACAGCGCTAAAAATATAAAGATAAAAGGATTCCCAAAAAATATTGCCCAAATTAAGGAAGTGGGTGAGATTCTCCAAAAGCTTCACAGTAAAGAAAAAAATTTAATGAATACGGCAATTGTACTCAGCAATGAAAAATTACTGCCGGTTCTGCTAAACTCCATACCGAAGGAAATTGAAAGTGCCAATATAACTATGGGATATTCTTTACAGAATATACCAGTATCTAAATTGTTCCATTTAATTTTTAAACTTCATCTCAATACAAATAAGTTTGAAAAAAATGATGGGTACTACTACAAGGATTTCATCAGTGTAATAAACCATCCTCTTCTCCATAAAACATGGATAAAAGATGACACTTTTAAAAACGAATTGTACAGGTTATTTATCAAGAACAAAAATATTTTTATTACCGATGCTGATATCAAAAAACTGATAAATGATAATTTAAGAATTGCTGAGATATTTGGGTTGATTTTTATCAATTGGGAGCAAGAAGTCGATAATATCCTCCGTCGATTTATATTAATTATTGACTGTTTAAAGGAAGATGAAGAATCCAATTATTTGGAAAAAGAATATTTCTTTAGGTTTAACAATGTTTTTCAGCAGCTTGTTAACCTCAATATGGAATTTGGATACCTGAATAATCTGAACACTCTGTACGTATTCTATACACAACTCTTGAATTTTGAAAATCTTTTTTTTAAGGGGGAACCATTAAAGGGATTGCAAATAATGGGAATGTTGGAATCTCGTGTTTTAGATTTCGAAAATGTGATTTTAACATCGGCCAACGAAGGGTTTTTGCCTTCAGCGGGCAACCGTGACTCCTTTATTCCTTTCGAAATCAAATTGGCCAAAGAACTGCCCTCTTATCAGGAAAAAGATGCAATTTTTGCTTACCATTTTTATCGTTTATTACATCGAGCCAAAAATATCTATATCCTGTATAATACCGAAACAGATGATTTTGGGTCCGGAGAGATGAGTCGGTTTATTACACAATTAGACATCGCTCAACAAAATTATTCATTGGAAAAGATTAATCTGACCAAATCGATTGTGAGTCCGAAATTCATTTCCAATGCTATCCCTCTAAAAGAAATAAGTAAGTCACCTCATGTTATAAGCAGGTTAAATGAACTTTCTTCAGAAGGCTTTAGTCCATCCTCAATAAGTGTATATATCAGAAACCCAATCGACTTTTATAAGCGGAAGGTATTAAAATTGAAGGAGGTTCAAGAAATTGAAGAAACTGTTGCGGCAAATACCTTTGGCACGATCATCCATGAGGCACTATTCGAATTGTATCATCCCTTTATTGGATCATTTCTCAGCAAAGCTGATTTATTAGTCATGAGATCTAAATTAGATTCAGAAGTTAGAAGTCAGTTTAAAAAACATTATTCTATAAATTCAATGTCTACCGGCAAAAATTATTTAACATTTCAAATAGCCATACAGTTTCTGACCAACTTTTTGAACTATGAAATAGGTGAATTAGATAAAAATAATAGTATAAAAATATTAGCGCTGGAATGCAAAGTGGCTTATAACTATGAATTTGATGGACTGTCATTTCCAGTCAGATTGAAAGGAACGGTAGATCGGGTCGATGAAGTTAATGGAGATCTACGAATTCTTGACTACAAAACAGGCGCCGTTAATTCAAAGGCCTTAAAAATTAATGATTGGGATTTACTTTCAACAGACTTTGGTTATTCCAAGAGTTTTCAGGTACTGCTGTATGCCTATTTGTATGCAAAAAATAATAATCTTAATTTCGAAGATAAAAGTATAGAAAGTGGTATAATTTCCTTTAAAAATTTGAAATCGGGTTTTATGAAAATAAATAATGCACCACTCGGTCAAAATGAAATTGATCAATTTTTGATTCAATTGGACAAATTATTAATCGAAATATACAATCCTGAGATCCCATTTAAAGAAAAAGAAATATTATCAAATCACTATTAAAATGAAGATAAAGAAGAATATTCCCCTTGAAGGCAAAAATCAAAAACCTGTTTTGATCGATCTGTTCTATAAATCAAATCGAAAACCAAAAAACGTTATTATTTTTTGTCATGGCTATAAAGGATTTAAAGATTGGGGTGCCTGGAACCTGGTGGCTGAGGCCTTTGCAAAAAATAATTTCTTTTTTATAAAGATGAACTTTTCTCATAATGGAGGTACCATTCAACAACCAATAGATTTTCCTGATCTTGAGGCTTTTGGAAATAACAATTTTACAAAAGAACTTGATGATATTGAAATAGTTATCGAGTGGTTGGAAAGGAATAAGGAAATTCACAAAGAAATTAATAGTGAAAATATATCATTAATTGGTCATTCCAGGGGTGGTGCAATCGTTCTAATCAAGGCACACGAAAACAACAAAATATCACAGGTAATTACTTGGGGGGGAGTTTCTGATTTTAAATCGAAATTTCCATATGGAGAAACTTTAGAGAAATGGAAGAATAATGGAGTTGTTTATGTTGAAAATTCCAGAACCAAACAAAAGATGCCCCATTATATTCAGTTTTATGAAAATTTTAAGGAGAATGAAAACAGACTGCACGTTAAAAATGCCGTTCATAACCTGAACATTCCCTATTTGGTAATTCATGGATCCAATGATGAAACTGTTTTAATAGAAGAAGCTAGAAATTTATATTCATGGAATTCGAATAATCAAATATTAATTGTTGAAAATGCGAATCATACCTTTGATAGCAAACATCCCTGGGATAGTAATGCCCTTCCGGATAATTTGGAAATAGCCACAAATGAAACAATCCAATTCATACACTCATATAATAAGAAATAGTAGAATAGCCAGTGTCCTGCTTCCTAAAAATAAAATAGATTCTTCGACTACGCTCAGCCTGCCGGTAGGCAGGAATGACAGTATAATAACCTTTTCACACAGCCTCTTTATATCTCAAATTTTTATAGAATTCAAATCTAATTGTGTTGTATACTTTTCTTTTTTAATGGCTATATAACTATGCACCTTTCTTATGTCAGAGATAAGGGAAAGTTTGGTCTGAACAAACTTTTCATAAGCATCAATGTCTTCTAATACTAATTTTATTAAAAAATCAAAATTTCCAGACACCTGGTATGCTTCAACCACCTCAGGAAATTTATTTATTTGTTGAGAAAAATTATTCAAATAACTTCTGGTATGGCCCTTCAGTGATATACCAATAAAAATAGTTTGTTTTAACCCTATTTTTCTTTCATTCAATAAAGCAGTATATTTTTCAATATAGCCATCTTTTTCTAGTTTTTTAATTCGTTCAAAAACTGGCGTCGTAGACAAGTTTAATCGCTGCGCCAACTCCTTATTGGAAATTTTACAATCCTCTTGTAAAAGCTTTAAGATTCTCAAATTAGTTTGATCTAGCAATTTCTTCATAAAGATTATTTTTTGTTAAATATGTGTAAAAATACAATTTGAAAGAATAAAAACTAATTAATTAATGATTAAAAAGAATAAAAAACTATTTTTTACAAATAATCTGGTGTTATTATATATTATACTGGGGATAAGCTTAATTTTGTTCTAAAATGAATGTTTCAGAAAGTATATTTAAACCTTATATAATAAAAAAGGACTATGACGGTGGGATTACCAGAAGCGAAATAACGCTTCCCGGTGATGATATTACCATATGGAAACTCTCCTCTAATGAAAATGTATTAGGACCATCACCTTTAGCTCAGAAGGCTATTATAGATAATGTTTCTAATCTGCATGAATATGGCTTTAGAGATGATCATAGCTTAAAAGAAGCTATTTGTGATGCTGTGACCTATTTACGTCCTGAAAATATTGTTACAGCCAATAGTGGTATAGAAGTATTAGAACTTATATCAAGGGCCTTCATTCAACCCGGGTCTGAATGTATCATTAGTTCTCCTACATTTATTGCGTATAAAAACATGATAGAAAATGAAGGAGGGATTACAATTGATATTCCATTGAACCCAATGGACTATACAATTGATGTTGAAGGCATTTTGGCCGGCATCAATAACAAAACAAAAATGGTATTTCTTACCAATCCCAATAATCCTACAGGTACTTATACCAATAAGGAAACTCTGGATTATTTGATAAATAATCTTCCTGAAGACATCGTAATTGTTTATGATGAGGTCTATTATCATTTTGTTGATGTGCCCGATTATCCCAGAGCGATTGATTATATTGAAAACGGGAAAACCCTGATAGGAATACATAGTTTTTCAAAAGCCTATGGGCTTGCAGGGATACGTCTTGGATATGGGATTTCTAATCCCGAAATAAGTGCCTATTTAAATAATATTAAAAGACCATTTATGATCAACACCTTATCCATGGTTGCCGGTATTCATGCTTTAAAAGATGTTGATCATTTGAATAAGACATTAACGCTAATAAAATCTGAAAAAAGATGGCTCTATAAAAAATTCGAAACTCTTGGAATAAAGTATTGGCCGAGTCAAACAAATTTTATTTTCTTCGAACCAAAAATAGATCTTTCAATATTTATAAATAAAATGCTTAGGAAGGGTATAATGATCAGGCCTTGCCAAAAATTTGGTGCGCCAAATGGAGCACGTGTAACAATAGGAACCAGAGAGGCCAACACTGCCTTTGTACATGCCCTCGAAAACATTTACTAATTAAATTAGACAACGATGCCGAGATATCATACGTTAGGAAAAATACCACACAAAAGACATACTACTTTTGAAAAACCTGAAGGTGGTCTATATCAAGAAGAACTATTTGGAACCGCAGGTTTTTCCGGAATGTCATCTCTATTATACCATATTTATCCACCAACCGTAGTTTCCGAAATAAAAAATTCGGGATCTGTTGTCCCCAAAATTGCAATAGCAAAGAACATGAAAGCCCTGAGTTTTAAAGGATTTTCATTGAGCCCTGAACAAGACTTTTTAGAGAGTAGAAAAACCTTATTTGTAAATAACGATTTGCATATTGGTTTGGCTGCACCAAGATCATTTTCCAAAGAATATTTTTATAAGAATGGAGATGCCGATGAATTATTGTTTATTCATGTAGGCTCCGGGACATTACGCACGAACTACGGAAACATACCGTTTAAATATGGTGATTATTTAATCATCCCCAAAGGCACAATTTACCAAATAGATTTCGATTCTGCAGATAACAGAATATTATATGTAGAGTCTTTTCAACCTATTTTTACACCGAAAAGATATCGCAATAACTTTGGGCAGCTCATGGAGAACTCACCGTTTTGTGAACGCGATATGCGACTTCCACAAAATTTAGAAACTCATAATGAAAAAGGGAAATTTTTAGTGAAAATTAAAAAGCAGGGAGTAATGTGGGAATATACCTATGGAAACCATCCTTTTGATGTTATTGGATGGGATGGATTTAATTATCCTTATGCTTTTTCCATCCATGATTTCGAACCAATAACAGGAAGAATTCACATGCCGCCTCCATTTCATCAAACATGGGAATCAGAAGGATTTGTAGTTTGTAGTTTTGTGCCTAGATTATATGATTATCACCCCAAAGCGATTCCTGCACCTTATCATCACAGCAACATTGATTCTGAAGAATTACTTTATTATGTAGATGGGGATTTTATGAGTCGAAATAATATTGAAAAAGGACAAATTACCTTACACCCGGGAGGTGTGCCACATGGTCCTCACCCGGGAGCAATGGAACGAAGTGTTGGGAAAAAAGAAACGGGAGAGTTAGCCGTAATGATTGACCCTTTTAAACCGATGTCAATAACAGATGAAGCATTAAAACTGCAGTAGAAGATTATCACAAATCCTGGATTATTTAACAACCTATTAAAATAAGAAGATGTCAACAGAAATAAAAAATTTAGAAAACATTAAAAACGTAACTTACGGATTGAAGAAATTGTTTGATAGCGCAGCGGATTTCCTCCCCTTGCTAGGAACAGATTATGTTGAGTTATATGTGGGGAATGCAAAACAATCAGCACATTTTTATAAAACTGCATTTGGGTTTCAGTCAGAGGCTTATGCTGGTTTAGAAACAGGGATGAAAGATCGTGTGTCGTATGTATTAAAGCAAGATAAAATACGATTAGTATTAACTTCTCCAATGGTAGAAGGAGGAGAATTAAACGAACATATTAATAAACATGGCGATGGTGTCAAAGTGGTGGCACTTTGGGTAGATGATGCTACAAAAGCATGGGAAGAAACTACAAAACGTGGAGCAAAATCTTATTTTGAACCAAGAGTTGAAAAAGATGATGATGGAGAAGTCGTTCGGTCCGGAATTCATACCTACGGAGAAACAGTACATATATTCGTTGAGCGTAAAAACTACAACGGAGTGTTCTTGCCAGGATTCAGAAAATGGGAATCTCATTACAATCCGGAACCGGTTGGATTACGTTATATTGACCACATGGTTGGGAATGTTGATTGGGGAGAGATGAATAAATGGTGTGAGTTTTATGACAAAGTTATGGGGTTTGCGCAAATTGTTTCATTTGATGATAATGACATTTCAACGGAGTTTACAGCGTTAATGAGCAAGGTGATGAGTAATGGAAATGGACGAATAAAATTTCCTATCAATGAACCTGCTGACGGAAAAAGAAAGTCACAAATAGAAGAGTATATAGATTATTATAAGGGGCCTGGAGTTCAACACATAGCAGTTGCAACAGATAATATTGTTAAAACAGTTACTGCCATGAGAGATAGAGGTGTAGAATTCTTATATGTTCCAGAGAATTATTATGATGACTTGTTGAAGCGTGTGGGTAGAATTGACGAAAACGTTGACGTTCTTAAAAAACACGGAATTTTAATTGATCGGGATGAAGAAGGTTATTTGTTACAATTATTTACAAAACCAGTGGTTGACAGGCCCACGATGTTTTTTGAAATAATTCAACGAAAAGGAGCTATGTCATTTGGAAAGGGTAACTTTAAAGCACTGTTTGAGGCAATAGAACGAGAACAGGAAAATAGAGGGACGTTATAATTAAAATTTAAAACATTGAAAATACTTTATGAAAACTTGGGTGTCCATTCCTGAAAATTCAGATTTCACTATAAATAATATTCCTTTTGGAATTTTCTCCACTCCATCAAACCAACCTAGAGTTGGTGTCACCATAGGTGATCAAGTTCTTGATCTAGTTATGGTTAACAGATTAGGTGTTTTCAAACAACTCGATATTGATGAAGCTGTTTTTGAGAATAAGTATCTAAATAGTTTTATAGCTCTTGGTAAAAAGAATACATCGAAAGTACGTGGATTAATTCAAAGAGAACTTTCATTAAATGCATCGATCTTGCGGAATGTGAATGCTGTTTTTATACCTCAATCTGAGGTAATAATGCACATGCCGGTAGATATTGGTGATTATACTGATTTTTATTCCAGTATAGAGCATGCCACTAATGTAGGCATGATGTTCCGAGATCCGGAAAATGCGCTTTTACCTAATTGGAAACATTTACCTGTAGGATATCACGGAAGGGCTTCTTCCATAATTCTAAGTGAGCAAAAAATACACAGACCAAAAGGACAAGTATTATTACCAAATACTGATAGCCCGGAATTTCGAGCTTCTAATAGAGTCGATTTTGAATTGGAAATGGGGTTTATCATTGGTAAAAACTCAAAATTGGGCGAATCAATTTCTGTAGAAAAAGCGAATGATTATATTTTCGGTAAAGTTCTTTTTAATGATTGGTCAGCACGAGATATTCAAAAATGGGAATATGTACCTCTTGGTCCCTTTTTAGCGAAAAGTTTTGCTTCTTCTATGTCGCCGTGGATTGTAACCATGGAAGCTTTGGAGCCCTTTAAAGTTGAGGGGCCGAAACAAGAACCTAAAGTACTACCCTACCTGGAACAAAGTGGATCTAATAATTATAATATAAATTTAGAGGTGTCTATCCAACCCAAAAATGGAAAAGAAACCATAATTAGTAAATCTAATTTTAAATATATGTATTGGAGTATGTTTCAACAATTGGCACATCACACCAGTAATGGTTGTAACCTAAGAATTGGTGACATGATGGCCTCCGGAACTATCAGTGGTCAAGAGCACAATAGCTATGGCTCCATGTTAGAACTTTCATGGGGAGGAAAAAGAACAGTAGAACTAAATGACGGAAGTGTACGGAAATTTATTGAAGACTACGATACGGTGATAATGAAGGGGTTTTGTGAAAAGAATGGAATAAGAGTCGGTTTTGGTGAAGTAAGGACCCAATTATTACCTGCATTAGATCAATAAACAGGATATGAGCAGCATAACGTCTATAGATCCTAATTCCATTTCAACCCCTGAAATGCATAAAATACTATTATCTGCAGTTGCTCCCAGACCAATTGCCTTTGCCAGTACAATAGATTCGCGCGGAAACGTCAATCTAAGTCCCTTTAGTTTTTTTAATGTCTTTAGTGCTAATCCACCTATTTTAATATTTTCTCCCGCGCGACGTACGAGAGATAATACTACAAAACACACGCTTGAAAATGTCAGAGAAGTAAAGGAAGTTGTTATAAACACAGTTAACTTTCCAATGGTAGAACAGATGTCATTGTCAAGTACCGAATACGACAAAGGAGTCAATGAATTCAAAAAAAGTGGGTTCAATTCTGTTCCATCCATCAAGATAAAACCTCCAAGAGTATCTGAATCTCCGGTTTCTTTCGAATGTATTGTTGATAATATTATAGAATTAGGTGATCAAGGTGGTGCGGGAAATTTAATAATATCTCGAATTGTTTATATCCATATAAACAATAAATATTTAGGAGATAATAGTGAAATAGATACGCAAAAATTAGATTCAGTTGCACGTATGGGTGGCAATTGGTACACAAGAGTGACCAAGGAATCTTTATTTGAAATTCCCAAGCCAATTCTTAGCAAAGGGATTGGTGTTGATAGTTTACCTAAGCACATTTTTAAAACTAATATGCTTTCGGGAAACAATATAGGCAGGCTAGGAAATATAGAACGAATTCCAACGGAGGGCGAAATCAATCAATTTAAAGGCACACCTGAATTGGTCAAGGTATTACAAGTTTCCAACTACATGGAAAAGCTCCAAGCCTTACATTTGATCGCCAAAAACCACATTGAAAATAATAATATGGATCTTGCAATTAAGACTGTCTTTGTTATAGGGTAAGACCATTTAACAATATTAAAAACCATTAAAACTATTTTTTGAGTAGGAGTTATTGAGTCAAAAACTGCAAGTATTTCTATAACACCTTGTTTCTTTGTTCTTTAATTAATAATTTGAATTAAAAAATTAACTTATCAAATCTCTTGTTAAAAACTTTGTATGTAATGTGAATAAATAAGATTTTATATCTAATTAAATTTTGGAATATTTGCTGACACGATTTCCCACAATTATTTTTTAATTAATCAACTAAAAAAAAAGGATAAAATGCCGTCTATAGAACCCATTTTACAGGAGAATAAGAACCGTTTTGTAATATTTCCCATTCAACATCATGACATTTGGGAATGGTATAAAAAACAAGAAGCCAGTATTTGGACAGCAGAAGAAATTGATTTGCAACAGGATGTTGTGGATTGGGAAAACAAACTAAATGATGACGAACGGTATTTTATAAAACATATTCTTGCATTCTTTGCTGCTTCCGATGGCATTGTAAATGAAAATCTTGCCGAAAACTTTGTTAGTGAGGTTCAATACACCGAAGCGAAGTTCTTTTATGGTTTTCAAATAATGATGGAGAATATTCATTCAGAGGTCTATTCATTATTGATCGATACCTATGTTAAAAATGACGTTGAAAAGGATGAGCTATTTAGAGCAATCGATATTTTTCCTGCAATAAGGGAAAAAGCGGAATGGGCGCTTCAATGGATCGATAGTGAGAGTTTTGCAGAGCGTTTAATTGCTTTTGCTGCGGTGGAAGGAATTTTCTTTTCTGGAAGTTTTTGTTCGATATTTTGGATGAAAAAAAGAGGGCTACTGCCTGGATTGACCTTTTCGAATGAACTGATTTCGAGAGATGAAGGCTTGCATTGTGATTTTGCCGTGCATCTTCACAATAATCATATTGTCAATAAGGTCCCCAAAGAGAGAATTACGCAAATTATTACTAATGCTCTCGATATAGAAAGAAGCTTTATCACTGAATCTTTGCCTGTGAGTTTGATCGGAATGAATGCAAAACTAATGACGCAGTATTTGGAATTTGTTACAGACAGACTTTTGGTAGAATTTGGATGTGAAAAAGTATACAATGCAACAAACCCATTTGATTTCATGGAAATGATTTCACTGGAAGGAAAAACCAATTTCTTTGAAAAACGCGTTTCTGAATATCAAAAAGCCGGAGTTAAATCAGGGGGAACCGGCAGCATAAGTTTCGACGCAGATTTTTAATAATTTGCCACTTATAAATAAGTAAGAGCACCTTTTAAGGGGAGGTGTTTTCCATTTAATAAAATATTAATAGTAAACAACAATAACATATGTATGTAGTAAAAAGAGACGGCAAGAAAGAACCAGTAATGTTCGACAAAATTACCGCGAGGGTAAGAAAACTTTGTTATGGTTTAAACAAATTGGTAGAACCAACCAAAGTGGCGATGCGAGTAATTGAAGGGCTTTATGATGGCGTTACAACATCCGAACTGGATAATTTAGCTGCAGAGACTGCTGCAACCATGACTGTACAACATCCGGATTATGCAAAACTAGCCGCTAGAATAGCCGTTTCCAACCTACATAAAAATACCAAAAAAACTTTTTCTGAAGTTATTACTGATTTATATGAATACGTAAACCCTCGTACGGAAAAAAAGGCCCCATTAATAGCAGAGGACACCTATAAAGTGATCATGGAGAATGCCGAAAATTTGGATTCTACCATTATTTATAACAGAGATTTTAATTACGATTACTTTGGTTTTAAAACATTAGAACGCTCTTATTTGTTAAAATTGAATGGTCAGGTTGCGGAGCGTCCGCAACACATGTTGATGCGAGTTGCAATAGGTATTCACCTCGATGACATAGATGAAGCAATTGCAACCTATGAGCTAATGAGTAAGAAGTTCTTTACGCATGCAACTCCCACACTATTTAATGCAGGCACACCAAAGCCTCAAATGTCTTCTTGTTTTTTATTGCAAATGCAGGAAGATAGCATCGAAGGTATTTATGATACTCTAAAACAAACAGCCAAAATATCTCAGTCTGCCGGAGGAGTTGGTCTTTCTATACATAATGTAAGAGCAACAGGTTCCTATATTCGCGGAACCAATGGCACTTCAAACGGGATTGTTCCAATGTTAAAGGTTTTTAATGATACAGCGCGTTATGTTGATCAAGGAGGTGGAAAGAGAAAGGGTTCTTTTGCAATGTACATGGAACCCTGGCATGCAGATGTTTTTGAATTTCTTGATCTGAGAAAGAACACAGGAAAAGAAGAGATGCGTGCACGTGATTTGTTCTACGCCATGTGGATTCCGGACCTTTTTATGAAAAGGGTGGAAGAAGATGGACAATGGACCTTGATGTGCCCTAATGAATGCCCTCATTTATTTGATACTTATGGTGACGAATTTGAAAAACTGTATGAAGGTTATGAAAAAGTTGGAAAGGGTCGTAAAACGATAAAAGCCAGAGATTTATGGGAAAAAATTCTTGAAGCTCAGATTGAAACCGGGAATCCATATATGCTGTACAAAGATGCCGCAAACAGAAAATCCAATCAGAAAAATTTAGGAACCATACGCTCTTCAAATTTATGTACGGAGATTATGGAGTACACAGCAAAAGACGAAGTTGCCGTTTGTAACCTGGCATCAATTGCAGTCTCTATGTTTGTTAATGAAGATAAAGATGGTAAAAAATACTTCAATCATAAAAAGCTTTTTGATGTGACCAAAAAGGTTACTCGAAACTTAGACACCGTTATCGACAGAAACTACTATCCCATAGAGGAGGCCAGAAATTCAAACTTTAGACACAGGCCTATTGGATTAGGTATTCAAGGACTGGCGGATGCCTTTATTATGTTAAGGTTTCCATTTACCTCTGATGAAGCAAAACAATTAAATAAAGATATTTTCGAAACCATCTATTTTGCAGCTGTAACGTCTTCAATGGAAATGGCAAAATCTAAGGAACCCTACTCCTCTTTCAAAGGATCTCCCATGTCAGAAGGAGAATTTCAATTTAACATGTGGAATATATCTGAAGATGAATTTAGCGGAAGATGGGACTGGAAAAAACTCCGTGATCAAGTAATGAAGAATGGGGTACGGAACTCTTTATTGGTGGCCCCGATGCCCACCGCATCTACCTCTCAAATTTTGGGAAATAACGAAGCTTTTGAGCCTTATACTTCAAATATTTACACCAGAAGGGTCTTATCGGGTGAGTTCATAGTAGTAAATAAACATCTATTGGAAGACCTGGTTGATCTTGGGCTATGGAATAATAGTATGAAAGAAGATATTATGCGTGCCAATGGATCCATACAACATATAGAAACAATACCACAAGAATTGAAGGATCTGTATAAAACGGTTTGGGAGTTGAGTATGAAAGATATTATTGATATGGCTCGACAAAGAGGTTATTTTATTGATCAGTCCCAATCAATGAATCTATTCATGCAAGATCCGAATTTTAGTAAATTGACATCTATGCATTTTTATGCATGGAAATCCGGTTTAAAAACAGGTATGTACTATTTAAGGACCAAATCGGCTGTTAATGCAATTCAATTCACTCTTTCAAATTCTAAGAAAAAAGAAGAAGATGCTCAATTGACAGCAGAGGAATTAAAGGCAATGTTAATTGCTTCACAAAACAATCCGGATGATTGCGAGATGTGTGGTTCCTGATTTAATAGATACTCAAAATTATTTATTTAAACTAGAAATTCCCTGTTAATTAATAGCAGGGGATTTCTTTTTGGAAAAACTAATTCAATTTTTTAATTAGATTTTATCTAATCTATTGAGGCTATTTTTATTTCCATTTTTCTGGCGTACATTACTCTTCATTCATCTTCAAGCTTTCTTTCTCTGCTACAACATTAATTACTTCTTTAGACTCGTATCCAACAAAATCAAAAACCAAGGTATAAATACCTGGCACAATATTAAGAACGTATTCGCCATTTAGATCCGTGCTGACTTTGTTACCAGTCTCTTTAACGGTAACTGTAACAAATGCCAATGGCTCATTATCAAATTCACCATCTAAAATGAGGCCATTTATTTTACCATCTTGAGCAAAGATAAATGATGTAAGAAATAGAAATAATAATATCGTTGCAGATTTCATGATTATCAGAATTTATTAAGGCAAATAAACTAAATCATTTATATCCTCAAGTTAAGTAAGTATTAAGAAATCTTAAGATTTGTGTTAATCCTGCCTGAAATTATTTTTTTAAAATTTATCTTTACTATTAATATCCTTTTATAACACTCTTTAATTGATTGTAATATTTCAATAATGCAATAAATAATTTAACTGGGCTATGATTCGAAAGTTTATTTTCTTAACCTTTTTAATTCTCTTAGCTGTTGTTTTATTTTTTAATCCAAATTTTAAAACAATTGCTGCCGGAATTGCAATTCTCCTTTTTGGTATGATCATGCTTGAAGAAGGTTTCAGGGTTTTTACCAAGGGACGTCTTAAAGATTTTTTAAAAAACGCAACGAATAAGTTATATAAAAGTTTAAGCGTCGGTGCTTTGGTCACAGCCTTGCTGCAGTCCAGCTCTTTGGTAACCGTAATTACTATATCGTTTATTAGTGCGGGCCTTATAAATTTAGCTGGTGGAATTGGACTAATTTTTGGAGCCAATATAGGTACTACAGCTACTGCCTGGTTAGTGGCCGGCTTTGGTTTAAAAATTAAAATATCGGCCTTGGCAATGCCAATGCTAATTTTTGGAATCATTTTTTCTTTTCAAAAAAAGACCACCTTAAAAGGAATTGGAAATGTACTTGCAGGATTAGGATTTTTCTTCTTAGGTATCCACTATATGAAAGAAGGTTTTGACATTTTTAAACAATATATTGATCTAACCCAATATGCCATCCCGGGGTTCCTGGGAGTGTTAATTTATTCACTCATTGGAATAGTTATAACTACAATTCTCCAATCAAGCAGTGCAACATTAGCATTGATTTTAACGGCGTTATCTGCAGGGCAAATTGAATATGAAAATGCTTTGGCCTTAGCTATAGGAGCAAATGTAGGAACTACAATTACTGCAATTTTGGGGTCATTGAGCTCAAATGTGTCTGGAAAAAGATTGGCTGGAGCTCATTTTATATTTAATATTACTACAGGCGTTGTAGCAATAGTACTGATTTATCCTCTTACATATTTAGTAAATTATTTATCCTATTTATTTGGAATAGCTGAAACAAATTACCCACTAAAATTGGCTCTGTTTCATACCATTTTTAATGTTATAGGAGTAATAATAATGATTCCATTTATCACGAAATTAGAAATGTTCTTATTACGCTTCTTTAAAGAAAAAGTGGTTAAGGATATTGATGAGCCAAAATTTCTCAATGAAGCAGTTTTAGAGTTCCCCGGAACCGCTATAGCTTCACTTATAAAAGAATCAAAATACTTATACAAAAATGCCGTTTTTGAGATTGTGGCTCATGCCTTAAACATACATAGAGACGATATTAAATCTGATAAAAAAATTAAAAAAGTGATTAAGAGGTCAAAGAAAGACATGCAAATAGATGTAGAAAGTCTATACTATAAAAAAGTTAAAACTATTTATGGTGAAATAATTAACTACGCTACCATAGCTCAAAGCAACCTGAAATTAAATGAAAACCAAAGTAATATAATTACAACAATAAAAATTGCTAATAGAAAAATGGTCGAAATTATTAGAGATGTAAGGGAATTGAATAAGAATGTTTCCCATTACTTAAACTCCGATAATAAATATATCAGTAAGGAATATGATAAATTTAGAAAAAAGGTTGTTAAAGTATTACGTGTAATCTATTTATTCAGAACCCAAGAAGATAAAGAACAATATTTTAAAAAACTTTTAGATCTTAAAAATCAGGCAAAAAAAGAAATCCACAGCAGTAATGCATCTATTAATAAATTAATTAGAGAGAATTTGATCACGGTTCGCATGGCTTCTTCATTAGTAAATGATAATGATAATGTGAACGATATGATAAAAAAATTAATATCGGTTGCAGAACTTTTATATTTAGAAAAAGAGACATTCTTAGAAGCTGATGAACAATAAAAAGCTTTTCTAAATCATTCTTTACCACGTATTTAAAATGCAACTAACTATCCAAAAGTTGCCTTGACCTGTCATGTTCATCATAATACAAATTTAAAATATTCATACAAGCCAATATCAGGTCTTTGGTTTCTATCAAAATAATAAAATACAAGGTAGTATTTTTAGGACTGGTAGTTTCTTTCTCTCTAGTGCGTTCCACTTGTTGTTGGATAGAATCTTTAACATCTGCAAGTAATGACAGTTTTGCTTCTATAATATCAGGAACTATTTTATCAAAATCACGTGAATCAAAAACTTCCCTGATTATTCCAAAGAGGTTAATCAGTTTATCATTGATCTCCAATAATTCCTCGACTTGTTTTTTCTTTAACTTTTTATGATTATTGTGAACATGTTTGTGGCTTACTTTTACTATCAAACTTAAGGATTGCGCAATATCCTGTAAACTACCTATGATATCTATATAAAACTTACTTGCCCCGAGATAAGAGTCGTCCAGATCTTTAATAAAATAAAAAATGTCATTTTGTAAGTCTTCTATTTCCGATTCCAATTTAACAACAGTTTCTTTGGCCTTTTTTAACGTAGATAAGTCCTGATCAATCAAACCTCTAATAGTAATCTCATTAATTTTACCAACTCTCTTTAATGCTTTTGAAATATTATCAGCACTTTCTTCAATTACACCATGAATCGAATTACTTTCAGCTCTGTTCAAGCTATCTTCTTCTTTGACAACCCTCGTTTTTTTTATGTGTTTTATATAATTTCTAGACAATAATAAAACTGCAACCAGTAATAACACAGCGATCATTAAAGGACCACCTAACTGAATTAAATATGCCACTGTTCCGGCTGCAATAAATGCACTTAAGGCAGTAAAGAACCAACCTCCAATTACATTTAACACACCGGCAACGCGGTAAACAGCACTTTCTCTTCCCCAAGCTCTATCAGCCAGTGAAGAACCCATCGCTACCATAAATGTAACATAGGTGGTAGATAATGGCAATTTCATGGAAGTTGCAATTGAAATTAACACGCTTGCCACCATCAAATTTACAGCAGCACGTACCATATCAAAAGCGGGTAACTCATGAGTTCTGTTTTTCGAAAGTTTGATAATAGGCTTTTCAAATTGACGTTCTATTTTATCCTGAATAACTTGTGGAGTAATAATCAAATAATATTTTGACATCATCATAGAACCTCTTACTAAACTTCTGGACAAAAAATGAGGTTCAAATCGTTCTTTCATATCTCCTTGACTTGAGAGATCAATTGAAGTTTTAACAACATTTTTAGCCTTACTCGAAAGCCATAAAGTTAAAACCATAATTAATCCGGCTAATAATAACAGCACTGTTGGAGTAGCAACCTTTTTATCTAATACATCCATAGCAAATTCCGTAGCCGGTACACCAGAACCTACCCAAGCCTCATAAGACTGCCAGGCAGCAATTGGTACACCAATAAAGTTAACCAAATCATTTCCGGCAAAAGCCAATGCTAATGCAAAGGTTCCAATGATAATGATGAGTTTATATATATTGCCCTTTAACAATTTTATAAAAAGGTAGGATAATAAAGTCCAGACCAATAAACTTATAAGAATAATCAATGCCGTTTTTCCTTCTACAAAAGGTTTAATTTGTACGTAATAATCAGTTCCTTTTAATCCTTTTATAAATATAAAATAAGTTATTGCAGCCAATGCTATTCCACCAAAGACCGCTCCTACCCACTTGGCTTTTTTCTCAAAATTAAATGACAACAATACACGTGCAATATATTGTACAAAAGCACCTATCGAAAATGCAACAACCACTGATAACAAGATACCCATGATGATTTCTGTTGCTTTTTTAGTATTGATATAGTTACCCAAATCAGAAAATGAACCATTATCCGCTCCTATTTTTATCAAAGCCATGGCAACAGCAGCACCTAACAACTCAAATACGATGGAAACGGTAGTTGATGTTGGCATCCCCAGTGTATTAAAGAAATCCAGTAATAAAATATCTGTAATCATTACCGCCATAAAAATGATCATGATCTCATTAAAGTAAAATTCTCCAGGATTAAAAATACCTTTACGAGCAACTTCCATCATACCACTTGAAAAAACAGCGCCAAATGCTATACCAAGACTGGCAACTATCATAATAGTTCTAAAAGAAATGGCCTTAGAACCAAGAGCCGAATTTAAAAAATTGACGGCATCATTACTAACTCCTACTACTAAATCAGCAATTGCCAAAATTGCCAGAGCCACTAACATCAATAAGTAAATATTGTCCATATTCTAGATATAAATATCGTTTAAAGATACCATTCAAAAAAACAAACTTACAATAAAAAATCAATTTAGAATTATAATTAGGCAGGTCTTACTTAAGAGAAATTTAGCCATTAACTTCTACAATATTATTTATTTAATTAAAGTGGATAAATTCAAAATAATGTATCTTTCAAACTTTAATTTATAGCCATGAACTGGGAACAACTTTTATCATTAAAACGTTTTGGAGATACCGAAAAAAGGATCAGGAGAGATCAGGATGAAACTCGATTGGGATTTGAAGTAGATTATGATAGAATTATTTTTTCTGATTCATTTCGAAGCCTGCAAGATAAAACACAAGTCGTGCCTCTGTCTAAAACGGATTTTGTCCATACGCGTTTAACACATAGTTTAGAAGTTTCTGTAGTAGCCAGATCCCTGGGTAGAATTGTAGGAAAACACGTTCTTCATAAATATCCAGATCTGATAAAAAAGAGATATCAGGCCAATGATTTTGGTGCGATCGTAGCAGCAGCCGCCCTCTCTCATGATATAGGAAATCCCCCTTTTGGTCATAGTGGAGAAAAAGCTATTGGCGAGTATTTTATCTCTGGTAAGGGGCAAAAATTTAAAGAAGGTCTCAAAGATAAAGAATGGCAGGATTTAATTGATTTTGAAGGAAATGCAAATGGATTTAAAATATTAAACGAAACCAGGCAAGGTGTAGAAGGAGGTTTGAGGTTATCCTATGCTACTCTGGGTGCTTTTATGAAATATCCTAAAGAATCTCTCCCTAAAAAACCTACTCCAAACGTAGTTGATAAAAAATTTGGTGTTTTTCAAAGTGATAAATATTTTTTGGAAGAAGTTGCTAGTGACTTGGGCTTGCATAAATTAAGAGATGACAATCACATGGCTTATTGCAGACACCCGCTGGCGTTTTTAGTAGAGGCCGCTGATGATATTTGCTATACCATAATAGACTTTGAAGACGGTATTAATCTGGGATTAATAGCTGAGGATTATGCTTTAGAATATTTAATTAACCTCGTTAGAGATACCATAAATACTAAAAAGTACCATTCTCTTACCAATACCAAAGATCGAATTAGCTATTTACGCGCTTTGGCAATAGGCAACTTAATTCAAGAAGCGACCTCGGTTTTTATTGAAAATGAAAGTTCGATCTTAGAAGGAAAATTCAGTCGTTCCTTATTGGATAAATGTAAGTACGAGGCTCAAATTAATGATATTATAAAAATAAGTGTAGAAAAAATATATCAGAGTAATGAAGTTGTTGAAAAAGAGATCGCGGGCTATAGTATTATTGCCGATTTACTGGATGTTTTTATAAATGCAATTAACAATGCACATAATAATAATGCGTCAAATTATGACAAATTGATCTTCATGCTATTGCCCGATAATTACAAAAATATATCTGAAAAATTATATAATAGAATATTAACTGTTTGTAATTTAATATCCTCTTTTTCTGATGGTTATGCAATTTTTCTACGTAAAAAAATAAAAGGGATACAAATTTAGCAGAACAATCTCTTTTTGATGAAATGCCACTGCCTGCTGACCTTAGACAGGCAAGCCCATAAGGATGATTCAATTTTTTATTTCTAATAGGGCCTTCGGTCTTTTAAAAATAGTATTCCACTAACTAAAATTTATATAAAACACCGACTCCTAACTGTTGTTTTATTTGAACCCGGGGTTCAAATTTATCATTTTCACCATCTCCATTAGTATCTTTACCAAATAAAATATCATCATCATAAATGAGATGTCCACCAATGTTGGCTTCAAAATAATTACTTATTTTAAATTTAAAAACCAACTCCCAATCTACATCAATATTTCCAAAACTGTTAAAATAATCTGTATACAATCCTATTCTATTTATCATGGCTACATTTTTAAATATTTCTGTATCCCACTTAGACTGTACAGATATTCCAAACTCGCGTCTAATTTTCTTTCCGGGATCAACGCCATAGGCACCATCATTAGATAGTGCTTCATCCATTACAAAAGTTGATTTGAAGGTAACCGGGGAGAAGTATACAAAAAAATGTTTATTTGTGCTATTATATTGTGTTCCTCCCCCAACAAACAGGTACGCCGGTGCAAAGAATCTTGAGATTGGATCTTCGGTATTCGGATATTTATAACCATTAGTGAATTGTGTACGGAAGTTAAGCTTTGCCGTATAGTACCAATTAGATTTTTCCTTATGTCTATACCCAAAGGTAGAGTTAATTCGTATTTGATCATCCGTTTTTCTCCATTCTCTTTCTTCTTGTTTATTTAATCCGTAGCGTCCATAAATTTCTGTTTTCCACAAGGTAAATTCCCTTTGAAATGTTCTGGAAAAATATATTTTAAGCAAGCCGGAAATTGAACTTTCACCCCCGGAGGTCCAGTTCTTAAATGCCACTTCATTAAAATCAAATGCAATACTGTTGGTATTTTCCCACCAGGCGAGGTCACGTATTTGTTTCGGATCAACAATCTTAACAGGCTCTATAATTAAAGGAGCAATTTTAATAGTATCAATACCGAATGAATGCGAAACAGTTATTGGGTCTTTAGCCACAGGAAATGGAACGTAAGAAGTGTCCTGGGTAAATATATTCACAGACCTTCTGAGTTTGGGAGTAAAAATAGTATCTTCCGTTATGTCATGGACATCTATTAAATAAAATGGTTTCAGAAGAGAATCGAGCAAGGAAAAATTTATATAAACTTTGGCAATTCTTGAAGAGTCTATTTTTGATAAATCTATTCCTTTAAAATAAAGAGTGTCAATTTTAAGTGCCTCAAAATTATTGATAGCTAAAGAGGTGTCTATTTTCTTATTCACCGTATGTATTTTTAACGGATTCTCTACATCGGTAGAATCCGTTATTTGGGCCTTCGAAATACTTATCGAAAAAAGGATAACGAAAATGGTAAATGCGGTTCTCATCTAATAAAATTAAGTTACGAATATATAAAATTTTATACTTTTTTCTTTAATATATTTTCAATGTATTCAGCTATTGATCTCTCATCTAATCCGACCATTTCACGTAACTCTTCAACGGTTCCATGAGGTATAAATCTATCCGAAATACCAACGTTTTTAATATCCTTATTCTTGAAACCATTATGAAAACAAAATTCATTTATTGCACTTCCAAACCCTCCTATTAAGGTTCCTTCTTCAACAGTAATTATTTTATTGAACTTGTTAAAAATATCGTACAATAAATTATCATCCAATGGCTTGACAAAACGCATGTTATAATGTGCAATTTTTTCTTTTGGAAATTTCTTAATAATACTTTTAATGTTTACTCCAAGTGTTCCAATACTTAGAACTGCCACTTCCGTACCTTCCGAAACTAGTTCTCCCTTTCCAATTTCTATACGCTCAAATTTTTGTTTCCAATCTACAATAAATCCTCTTCCCCTGGGGTATCTAATAGCAATAGGATTCTTTAAACCAAGCTGTGCAGTATACATTATATTTCGTAATTCAACTTCATTCATTGGAGCGCATATTATTAAATTAGGCACCAATCTTAAATAGGCCAAATCAAAAACCCCATGATGGGTTGCACCATCTTCACCTACTAAACCCGCGCGATCAACGCAAAAAATTACCGGTAAATGTTGCAAGGCAACATCATGAATAATTTGATCATATGCTCTCTGTAAAAAAGTAGAATAAATAGCACAAAAAGGCACCAAGCCCTGTGTGGCCATTCCTGCTGCCAATGTTACAGCGTGTTGTTCTGCAATTCCCACGTCAAAGCCTCTTTCCGGAAAGGATTCAATCATAAATTTCATAGAGCTCCCCGTTGGCATTGCAGGGGTTATTCCAATAATTCGTTCATTGGATTTTGCTAATTCAACCAATGTCAAACCAAACACGTCCTGAAATTTTGGGGGTAGATTCAAATCCTCTTTTATAGAAAGTTCTCCCGTTTTGGCATCAAATGCCCCAGGAGCGTGATAAGTTACCTGATCTCTCTCCGCTTGTACTAATCCTTTGCCTTTTTTAGTAATAACATGTAAGAATTTTGGCCCTTTTATATTTTTTAATTTTTTTAACACTACAAGGAGTGCGTCAATATCATGACCGTCAATCGGACCAAAATATCTAAAGTTCAAGGCTTCAAAAATATTCTTTTTGTAGGCATCTTCTCCTCTTTTAACCGAAGTGAGATATTTTTTAAGCGCACCAACATTGGGATCTATGCCCATCTCATTATCATTAAGAATTATCAATAAATTTGATTTGGCAACACCGGCGTGATTTAATCCTTCAAAGGCCATTCCACTTGCAATGCTTGCGTCACCAATAATTGCAATATGGTGCCTGTCTATTTTTCCTTTTAATCGTGAGGCAATTGCCATGCCCAGAGCTGCAGAAATAGAAGTTGATGAATGACCAACACCGAATGTATCATATATACTCTCATCTCTCTGAGGAAAGCCCGCAATACCTCCAAGCGTTCTATTGGTATCAAAAACATCTCTTCTGCCGGTTAATATTTTGTGGGGATATGCCTGATGTCCAACATCCCACACCAACAAATCATTAGGGGTATCAAAAATATAATGTAAGGCAATGGTGAGTTCAACAACACCTAAGCTCGCCCCTAAATGACCTTTTTTTACAGAAACAATTTCTATTATAAATTCTCTCAAGTCATGAGCCAGATCAGCCAATTCACCGGGAGCTAATTTTCTGAGATCATGCGGACTGTTAATATGTTGTAATTGTTTTTTTTTCACAAAAACAAAACTACAATTATCTTTGGTGGAAGCAAAACTGAATAACACTACTTTCTTAGATAATTATGAATTTTAACCCTATTGGTATTTTTGACTCCGGACTTGGTGGTATAACAATTTTTAAAGAAATTCACGCCATTTTACCAAAGGAGAATATTATTTATTTAGCGGATAGCAAAAATGCACCCTATGGGAAAAAATCGAAAGAACGAATAATTGAACTCAGTATTAAAAACACAGAGTTCCTATTGAAAAAAGGATGCAAACTCATAGTTGTTGCTTGTAATACCGCCTCAACAAATGCTGTTAAAACATTACGTGAAAAATACGATGTCCCTTTTATAAGAATTCAGCCAGCCATAAAACCGGCCGCTCTTAATTCAAAGACCAGGACAGTTGGAATTCTGGCCACTGAAGGAACAATAACAAGCGATTTATTTTATGAAACATCACAAAAATTTGCCAAAGGAGTTGAAGTTGTTGAACAAATTGGAGAAGGTATTGTTGAATTAATTGAATCAGGTAAAATGAACTCTCCTGAAATGGACGTACTCTTGCGCAAACATCTATATCCCATGCTAGAAAAAAAGATCGATAATCTTGTCTTAGGATGTACGCACTACCCCTTTCTAATACCACAGATCAGTGAAATTATTGGATATAACGTAACTATTATTGATTCCGGTGAAGCGGTAGCTCGTCAAACTAAAAATATATTAGAATTAGAAAATTTAATAAATAATTCGGTTTCAAATTCTGAACAATCTTTTTATACTAATAATAATCCGGATGTATTTCAAAGCATATTAAACACGATTGATAAAAAATTTAAAGCGACACAACTTGATTTTTGATGATGGAAAATCCATTTAACGACGAATATTTTATTAGAAAAGCCTTAGAGGAAGCACAAACTGCTTTTGAAAGAGGAGAAGTACCTGTAGGGGCGGTAATTGTAATTAACGATAAAATAATTGCCAGAGCTCACAATTTAACAGAAACATTAAATGATGTTACCGCCCATGCGGAAATGCAAGCATTTACTGCTGCAGCCGATTATTTAGGTGGTAAATATTTGAAAGATTGCACTTTATATATAACTCTGGAACCTTGTCAAATGTGTGCAGGCGCAAGCTATTGGACTCAAATACGCAAAATTGTTTTTGGCGCATTTGATCCACAAAGAGGGTTTCAACATTTGGGCACAAGTCTTCATCCAAAAACTAAGGTAATAGGAGGTGTTCTAGAGAAAGAATGTAGCGAACTTATTAGTAAATTTTTTATACAAAAAAGAAATTTAAACTAGTCAGTAACAAACTCAAAATCAAATAACGGAAACATTAACTGCCATAATGCCCTTTTTCCCTTCGCCTTCTTCATAACTAACATGTGCTTCTTTGTCCAAGCCTCTGAGTCCATCATTTAGACTAGTTGCATGAACGAATATGTCATTTCCTGTTTCGTCGTTGGTAATGAATCCGTATCCTGCAGCTTCATTAAAAAATTTTACTTTACCTGTCATTTTAAAAATGTTTAATAATTACATCAAAGTTAAAAAAAATTGCGCAAAAAACAATTTATTCATTTTCATTTTCATTTTGATTGAAATTTTTAAACGTATAACGGGATAAATCTTTATTTTTATAACGGTGATAAACGAAGAGTGGCATCAGTATAAACGCAAAAATCAAGACGCCTATCCCTATAAACTTTTCGCCTTCACCTTCATTATAATAATTAGTATAATAGCCAAATGCCACAAAACCAATTACGATAGCTACTAAAATCTTTAAAAAAATGTTCATCTTGATTTTATTTAAAATACAAATTTACGAAAAGTTATATACCTGTATTAATTCTTATTCGCCTGACCATGCATAAAAATCTTATCTTTATTCTATTCATCTTAATTTCCAGTTCCAAATTCTTTAGTCAAACTATTGTGAGCAGATCAAATGATAAAGTTATAATAGCACACCGAGGTGCTTCAGGTTATTTACCGGAACATACTATGGAGTCTAAAGCCATGGCCTATGCCATGCATCCTGACTTTATTGAACAGGATTTGGTGCTTAGCAAAGATGACATACCTATAGTAATTCACGATATCTATTTAGGTGATATCACTGATGTGGCTCAAAGATTTCCCAATAGATCCAGAGATGATAATCGATTTTATGTGATTGATTTTACGTATAATGAATTAAAACAATTAAATGTATTAGAACGTTTTAATCCAAAAACTAAAGAAGCTGTTTTTTCAAATCGATTTCCTTATGGAAAATCACATTTTAATTTGCACTCGCTACAAGATGAAATTGAATTAATTCAGGGGTTAAATAAAAGTACGGGAAATGATATTGGAATATACCCGGAAATTAAAAATCCAAAATTTCATAGTGAAAACGGAAAAGATATTTCAAAAATTGTTTTGGGTATTCTAAGTGACTACGGATACAGGACTAGATCTGATAACTGTATTTTGCAATGTTTTGATGCTCCTGAATTAAAAAGAATTAGAATCGATCTAAAAAGCGAATTGTTTTTAATACAGCTAATTGGATGGAAAATGGAAGAGGGGCAATTGGAAAATTATCGAAATTATGCGGATGGAATCGGGCCTTCAATTAAACATTTAATTCTTGGTTTTGACGAAGACAAAAATGTTATTTTTTCTGATTTGGTTAAAAATGCACACGATCTAAATCTAAAAGTTCATGCTTTTACTTTCAGGGCAGATCAATTAGGGGGTATCCCTTCCTTTGAAAAGTTACTTGAGTTAGGTTTTTATGGAGCTGATGTTGACGGTATTTTTACAGATTTTCCTGATAAAGCTGTTAGTTTTCTTGCAAGAACTAAGTAGTCGTAACATGTATTAATTTTCGCCTGTATGCTGTAAGTAATCTTGATTTAGAAATAAACCCAAAATATTTACCTTTTTTTAGGACAACTAAATTCCATGCACCGGTTCTTTTAAATTTATTCAAAATATCTTCGGCAGAATCTTTTTCATAATAAATTATGTCGGATGCACTGTGCATCAAGCTACTAACTTTTACCTTGTCGTATAAACTTTTGTTAAACATGATACTCCTAATATCATTTATTGTAAGTATTCCCAAAAATTCGTTCTCTTCATTCACAACAGGAAAATGATTTCGAGATGATTTAGCTACAGCATTATTCACAATTTCTCCTAAGTACATGTCAGGAGAAAGTAATATAAAATTCGTTTCAATTACTTTATCAATATCCAACATCATCAGTACATTCTTATCTTTGTCATGGGTAATCAACTGACCTTTTCGTGCCAATTCGGCGGTATAAATATTATGCGGTATATATTTTTTGGTAATTGAAAAAGAAATTGAAGCAACGATCATCAAAGGAATAAAAAGTTCATAACCTCCTGTAATTTCAGCAATTAAAAATATTGCCGTTAAAGGGGCCTGTAATACGCCTGCCATTAATCCTGCCATACCAACCATGGCAAAATTTGTAAGTGATAATTGATGCGTAAATAAATTACTGTGATTGATGACCAAGGCAATTAGATATCCCGCAATACTGCCTGTAAAAAGAGTTGGAGCAAAAACACCTCCCACACCTCCTGCTCCAAAAGTAAATGACATAGCAACTACCTTAAACAATACCAATCCAACAAGTAAGGTAACAATAACCCATATATTATCGCTTGCAGTATTAAAAATGTTATTTACAACCACATCGTCAATATTTCCTTTTAGCACATTATTGATTGTAACAAACCCTTCTCCGAAAAGTGGTGGTACAAAGTATACTATAGTCCCCAACAAAATTCCTCCAATCATTAAACGTTTATAGGGGTTTTTATACCTTTTAAAAAAATCTGAGACACCAAAATAAACTTTACTAAAATAGATAGAGACCAATGAAGAGGCAACACCTAAAAGAATGTAAAAGGTAACATCGGTCAATTGAAACTTATCCTGTACTTGAAAATGTAATAAAACTTCATCTCCAAAAAAGAAATAAGATGTTAATATCGCTGTTATTGATGCCAATAATAGAGGAATCATAGAAGCAAAAGTCAATTCCAAACTAAATATTTCGACCGCGAAAAGAATTCCCGCAATGGGCGCTTTAAAAATAGAGGACATTGCTCCGGCAGCAGCTGCGCCTATAAGCAATGTTCGTGATGTTTGATTTAAATGAAATACTCGCGAAAAATTAGAGCCAATTGCAGCACCAGTTGCAACGGTGGGGCCTTCCAATCCAACAGATCCTCCAAAACCTACTGTTAAAGGAGCAGTTAATAATGACGCCCACATTTGACGGCGAGGTATCAGCCCTTTCAATTTAGAAATAGCGTACAAAGTAGATGGAATACCGTGTTCTACTGGTTGTCGAACTATATATTTAATACAGAGCAGTACAATTAACAAGCCTAAAATCGGAAAAATAAAATAGAATCCTGAATGAATCTCTTTTATAAATTCTCCCTCTAGTAATTCCTGAATAAAATGTGTTAAGTTTTTTATCGTTACCGCTGCGAGACCAGCAAGTAATCCAATAACAGCACTTACGATATTAATAAATTGATTATTGGAAATATGTCTGTATTTCCATTTTAAAAATTTTGTCAGAATTTTTTTGAACCACTGTTCCATAAGGTTAAAAGTAACAAAATATCTCGTTTAAAAGCAGGATTAAAGTTCTAGGACTTTAAGTTTAATTTCAAACCAAGCTCAGTTAGCTGGTTATTATCAATTGAAGCCGGTGCATCAATCATAACATCGCGGCCAGAATTATTTTTTGGGAAGGCAATAAAATCACGAATGGTTTCCTGTCCCCCTAAAATAGCTACCAATCTGTCCAATCCAAAAGCAATTCCACCATGTGGTGGCGCTCCATATTCAAAAGCATCCATTAAAAATCCGAATTGGGCTTTTGCTTCTTCAGGTGTAAAGCCTAAATAATCAAACATCAGCGCTTGCGTCTTTTTATCGTGAATTCTGATCGAACCTCCACCAATTTCATTTCCGTTCAATACCAGATCATAGGCATTGGCTTTTACTTTACCCGGATCCGTTGCCAATAATTCCAACTGCCCCGGTTTAGGAGATGTAAATGGGTGATGCATAGCATGATAACGTTCCGTTTCCTCATTCCATTCTAAAAGAGGGAAATCAACAACCCACAGTGGTGCAAATTCATTTGCTTTACGTAAGCCTAAACGTTCGGCCATTTCCATTCGCAGAGCACTTAACTGAGTTCTCACTTTATCTGTTTCTCCTGATAAAACACATATCAGATCTCCTGTATTAGCTCCGGTAATTTCAGCCCATTTTGCCAGATCTTCCTGATCAAAAAATTTATCAACAGACGATTTAAAACTTCTGTCCTCATTGCAACGGGCATATATCATTCCTAAGGCCCCTACCTGAGGACGTTTTATCCAATCAATCAACTTATCAATTTCTTTTCTGCTATATTTATTTCCTCCGGGAACAGCTATCCCTACAACCAATTCGGCATTATTGAAAACACCAAAATCCTTATGTTGGGCAACAGCGTTCAAGTCGCCGAACTCCATCCCAAAACGAATGTCGGGCTTGTCATTTCCATATTTTTTCATGGCATCATCAAAGGTCATTCTCGGAAATTTACCTATGCTTACACCATTAATGTCTTTTAGTAAATGACGTATCAGACCTTCAAAAGTATTTAAAATATCCTCTTGTTCCACAAAAGCCATTTCACAGTCAATTTGTGTAAATTCAGGTTGTCTGTCCGCCCGTAGATCTTCATCACGGAAGCATTTTACTATCTGAAAATACTTATCCATTCCACCCACCATCAATAACTGTTTGAAAGTTTGTGGTGATTGTGGTAAGGCATAGAATTGACCCTCATTCATACGTGATGGCACAACAAAATCCCGGGCACCTTCCGGTGTGGACTTGATCAAATATGGTGTTTCTACATCAATAAAACCTTTCTCTGTTAGATAATTTCTAACTTCCATAGACACCTTGGAACGAAATATTAAATTCTCACGAACCGGATTTCTTCTTATGTCCAGATAGCGATATTTCATACGTAATTCATCACCTCCATCCGTATTATCTTCAATTGTAAAAGGAGGGATCTTGGCAGCGTTAAGAACAGTGAGTTCAGCTACCAAAATTTCAATTTCTCCCGTTGGGATATTCTTATTTTTGGACTCCCGTTCAATAACCTTTCCTTTCACCTGAATTACAAATTCCCGTCCAAGAGTCTTCGCCTTGTCTATCATTTCTTTTGGAGTTCTCTCTTCATCAAAAATTAACTGTGTAATGCCGTATCTATCCCTCAGATCGACCCAGATCATAAAACCCTTATCACGTACTTTTTGTACCCAACCGGATAAGGTTATTTCCTGGTTTACATTTTCTAATCGCAACTCCCCGTTTGTATGACTCCTATACATTATTTTCCTAATAAATTTGAAGCTGCAAATTTAGTAAAATAGTCTGTAGATAAGCTCATTTCCAATCTATTTTTTGGAATGATCATAATTCGTTCTATTAATAAGAATACAACTCCAAAACTCTTCATTATTAAAACGATAATCAATTTACTTCTTCTATTCGTTTTCTTACCTGTGGCCTATATCCTTAATTTTTCTTACCTTAGAAAATTATGCCTCAATCTAACAGACAATTAGCTGCAATTATGTTCACCGACATAGTCGGATATACTGCTTTGATGGATAAGGATGAAGATGCAGCTTTTGCGATGCTTGAAAGAAATAGAGCTATTCACAATGAAAGAATAAAGCAATACAATGGAACCTTTCTGAAAGAGATGGGAGATGGCATTCTCGCAAGCTTTAATACAGTGTCAGATGCTGTTTATTGTGCCGGATTGATCCAACAGGCCTGTGAAAAAGAAGCCCATTTGAATCTTCGAATTGGAATTCATCAGCGAGAAATAGTAAACCAGGGGAAAGATGTATTTGGAAGTGGTGTTAACATTGCCTCCCGAATCCAAGCGATTGCTCCTGAAGGTGGAATTTGGGTCTCTGACTCAGTGCAGCGAAATATTCAAAATAAAAAAGGGATAGAAATTAAATTTATTAAGGAAGAAGCATTGAAGAATGTAAAGCAGCCTGTAAGAATTTATGCCGTAAAAGTGGAATGTGAAAATCTCATTGGAGATGCCAAGACTAATGCCTCTAGTAACGGTTCTACACCAAAAATAAATCTAAAATCTATCGCCGTACTTCCCTTTGCTAATATGAGCAGTGATCCGGAACAGGAATTTTTTTGTGAAGGCATTTCCGAAGAAATAATAAACACAATTGTACAACTACCTGATCTTAAGGTGGCTGGTAGAACTTCTTGTTTTAGTTTCAAAGGAAAAAATGAAGATCTGCGTTTGATAGGATCACAATTAGGAGTAAATAATATTCTGGAAGGCAGCGTTCGAAAATCAGGAAAGAGAGTCCGAATCACAGCGCAACTAATAGAAGCATCTACCGGTTTTCATTTATGGTCTAACAAATACGATCGTGAATTGATTGATGTTTTTGAAATTCAGGATGAAATTGCCCTTGAAATTGCCAATCAACTACAAGTAACTTTGTTGGGTAAAAAACCAATGCCAAAGTCCCGGGAACAAACGCAAAATGTGGAAGCATATCAGTTATACTGTAAGGGCAGATCCTTATATTATGAACGTGGAATGTCATTGTTTGAAGCACTAAAATGTTTTCAATCGGCTTTGGTAATCGATCCTAATTACGCATTGGCTTCTTCCGGATTATCAGATACTTATGTTATGCTCTGTTTTCACGGATATCTATCTCCATCTGATTGCTGGACCAAGGCCATTCCCGCTTCACAAAAAGCATTCAAGTATGGTCCTGATTTAGCCGAAACCCACAGTACTCTTGCCGTAATTGCCTTATTGCATGACAGAAATCTTGAAGAGGCCGAAAGAGAATTTAAGCATGCCCTGGAGCTAAATCATCTAAATATACAGGCCAGAGTTTGGTATTCTCTCTTCTACTTCACATACGCTTTGAAAAAATTTAAAGAGGGAATAGAGCAGTCGAAAATTGCCATTGAAAATGATCCGTTGTCTTCGTATGCCTTTGCCTGTTATGGACTTGTATTAGCCGCGGCTAATAAAACCCAAGAATCAATAAAAATTTCTAAATATGCCGTTGGATTAGAACAAAGTGCAATGCTTCCGCGATATACTTTGAGTCACTGCTACCTATGTTCAGGACAGCTGGAAAAGGCGCTTCAAGAATGTATTACCGCACTGAATGCGTCAAACCGTCATTCATGGAATCTCAACCTGATTGCAACAATATACGTGGAAATGGGGCGTATGGCTAAAGCGCTAAAAATTTATGAAGAATTAGAGAGAAGTTATCAAGATCATAACTTGCCTCCTGCCCAATTAGCCATAGCAGCCGCAACCGTTGGTAAAGACAAATATGCACTCGATCTTGCTCATAATGCTGTGGATGTTTTTGATCCTTATCTTCCTTATAAAGGCATTAATTTCAGATCTTTTAAAGCTTTTCGAAAAATATCTGGTTTTGATCAAATATTAATACGTTTAGGTTATTCTAAAAAAAGAATAGAGATATTTCAAAAAGAGGAATAAATAATTTCTTGAAACGAACTATCCTCGAGGCAGAGCCATAGAGGTATTTTGCTCGTTTCATTTTGACCTTTTGGGTCAAAAATCAAAATTTATTTATTACACCTCTCCCAAAACTTTTAATCAAAGTTTTGACCTCTCCTCAAGGAGAGGGAAATCGGAAACCCCGACGCTGAGCGTCGAGGAATTCTTTTCGATTAAGGTATATTTATTTCTTAAGAAGTACCAACGTGTATAAGTAGAATTTATTCTTTGTAGATTTACCTATTCAAACTTTACACATTACAAATGTCCAAACTTTTTATAGTACCAACACCAATAGGGAACTTAGACGACATGACTTTGAGAGCCATCAAAGCGCTAAAAGAAGTTGATCTGATCTTAGCGGAAGATACTAGAACTTCCGGAAAACTGCTCAAACATTTTGAAATATCTACCCAAATGCAAAGCCATCATATGCACAACGAACATAAAATGGTAGATAGAATTATTGACCGATTGAAAAACGGCGAAACTATTGCTTTAATTTCAGATGCCGGTACTCCCGCAATTTCCGACCCCGGGTTTTTATTGACACGCGCCTGTATAGAAAATGATATTGAGGTGGAATGTTTACCCGGTGCAACAGCTTTTGTTCCTGCATTAGTGAACAGTGGTCTGCCAAACGATAAGTTTGTTTTTGAAGGATTTCTACCCGTAAAAAAAGGACGTCAAACCCGTCTTTTATTTCTCGCTGGTGAAACACGCACCATGATATTTTATGAATCTCCACATAAGCTCCTTAAGACCTTAACCAATTTCGTTGAATATTTCGGCGAGGACAGACCTATATCCGTTTCCAGAGAATTGACCAAACTTTTTGAAGAGACCATTCGCGGAACAGTAAAAGAAGTATTAGACTTTTATACTAAGAAACCCCCAAGAGGTGAAATTGTGATCGTTGTTTCAGGAAAAAATAATTTAGAAAATTCGTTATTCCCTGGAAAAAAAGAATCAATTACCTGATAATCAAACTAAAATGTCCTTTTTTTTCTCTTGTAATTCCCTTTTTATCTGTTAATAAAACCGAAAACCAATAATCGGAAGAAGGCAGTAGATTGCCATTATAGAAACCATTCCAACCTTCACCGGTGGCTTCCATATTGAACAATAATTTTCCAAACCTGTCATATATATAGATAAGTGATGTTGAATAAAAATTTTCGCTTATTCCCATAACTTGCCAGGTATCATTATATCCATCACTGTTCGGTGTAAAAAATTTAGGGTATCCGATCACGGGAACCTCTATTAAAGCAATTCCACAGTTATTTTTATCTCTAATATAAACCGTGTGAATACCCGAAATTATATGTTCAAAATATGGTTCGTCCTGATAGGGTCCATAACTATTATCTAAAGCAAATTCATAATCGCCAATTCCTAAATTATTATTAGCGCTATCGATTGTAATTGAATTGTTTTCAGAATCATCAATAACTGTGATATCCTCCTCCATGATTGTAGCGATGATGGATTCGTCCACCGTAACCGTTTTCGGGAAAGATCTACAATTCAAGTCGGAAGTGGCAATTACTGTATATTTTCCGCCGGACGATACCATTACAGTAGGTTGTTTACTAATAATATTCCCATCTGCATCAGTCCATTCATAAGTGTAAGTATCTGAGGGATTTAAAGTTGTTAGCGTAATAGGTGGTAAATTCAAGCATACAATTGCGATAGGGATTACCTCAAATTCAGGTCGTGGGTTTACATTTAGAATCAAATGAGGTCCAATACCAAAGCAATCTCCATTGTCAGTACTCTCCACACGCACATAAAGGGCTTGCGAAAATGCTGTCTCATTTTTATAATTATTCTGCGGAAGGATCTCGTTTTCTTCCAATTGGGCATCAGTTAATTTCCTGTAGTATTGCACCGTTAAGTTTTGATGGGAAGGTAATTGTGCTAAAAAATAATCTGATGCTTCCGTAAGATCAAAAGTGCTTAATCCATCTATTGTATCATCGTCATCACAAGCATTTAATTTTTGGTCAAAACCCGGAGGGAAAGTGGTGGTTGAGACTTTTAATGTCACCGTTGCAATATCATGACAACCATCGATATTTTCCACATGAGCATAAACTATACTCCCTGAGGCATTATTAAAAGGGGATGGATTAATTGGGTTTATATTGTTGTCGGCATCCGAATATGAGCCATAGTAATTAATGATCAGGCTATCGTCGCCTAAACTTATAAACTCATCTGCTTCTCTTAAATTAAAATCTACAAATCCATCCGGATTTCCATCTTCATCACAGTTTTTAAGCTCTATAGAAGCCTGAATAACCGGTATTTCAAAAACATTTGCCACTACCTCTGTTCTTATACCCTCAAAACAACTGTTTTCTGAAGCCAGAACATAATAAGATCTGCTCGCGGAAAGAATCGGCGTAATAAAAGTAGTTCCTGTAAATAAAGGTGCCGATGATAATTCGGTATCGAACCATTGAACCTGAGCAGATGGAGAAATATCAGCTGGTTCAGCAGTTAAAGTTACTTTTCCCGCTCCGCAGGTACTACCATCCTGAATTGAATTTAACGCTGGAATATAGATTTTCGTAAATGCTGAAATATCTATTTCCGGATCGCCTGGCATACCTCCATATTCAACAATATATCCTTTTGGTTGATAATCTCCTGAATTCGCTCCTGTATTACTCAAATCATTCCACGAGCCTATAATTCCAACATTTGGTGCAGTTACGTGAGCATAATCCTCATCTCCCAAATTGTTCGGCTCAAGATTGTTCCAGAAAGAATATGTTACTGTACCGCCTGTTGGATATTGTCCCCTAAAAAACAAAGTACCTGCTTCGGGCCCGGTAACCCATTTCCATTGCCCTTCCACAGCTACATCACTGCCTCCGATCCATCCGGCTCCTGCAGCCTGCTCACCAGATAATTTTGCTTCATCAGAAGTGGTAATTGTAGCCAAATATCCCTGTAACCCGTAGAAATTCAACCCCTGAGCAGCCTGTTTCGCTTGAGTCCATGTAATACCGATGTTCGGAATGTATTCATAATAATGCCCAGTTGAAGGTAGATAGTTTGCATTTCCAATGGTAAAAGAAAAGAATTTTTCACCAGCAATATTCAAATTAGTACTTTCGAAAATAACATCTTTAGCAGCGTTAATAAGATCATTTAACCGATCAATTCCGGTGTTCGAGCTTTCCAATGTCAATTTTCCCTCAGATACACTCCAATTCACGGAAATATTAGGATGATCTGAAATATTTGAAAGTGAAAGAACATCTTCTCCTAAGCTGTATCCGGCAGAAATTTGAATATATAAGGCTTTGATTTCAGACACATCAGGGTCAATAATATCAAATTCAGTTACTATGTTTATTTTAGTCAATGGGCAATAAGCCTGATTTCCAATTGCTATTATCTTCGGTGGGGTAGTGTTTTGTGTCCATGCAATTCCAGAAAATAAAACTAAAAATAGAAAAGCAATATTTTTAATTAAAGCCATTGATAACTAGCAATTTATTTTTAAGTAAATGTATTAAAATATTGTTAATCTAAATTCTAATACCGGAAAAATAATCATTAGATCTCAATCACTAATTCAAATGATTTAATCAGGTTTCTGGCTTTAGACATGTTTTCCTTTATTCCATCCATGACCACCCAAATATTTTTCTCCACTTTCAGTAGCACCCCCTTCCAAACTAGTTCCCATGCTGTCATTCCATCTGTTCAAATATCCAAATAAGGAAATCACTCCTAGCATTTCTACAATATCACCTTCGTCCCAATATTTATATAACTCACTTTTTATCTTTTCATCTACGGCATTTGGAATTATAGATGCGGCAACAGAAAAATCCAATGCGGCTCTTTCCGCATCAGAGAATGAAGGGTGTGTTTTATAATCCCAGATATTGTCAAGTTGTTCTTGCTCCACTCCATATCGCTCGGCAGCTCGAATTGCATGCGCCTGACAATATCTGCATCCTGAGGCATTACTACTTACCCAGGCGATCATTCGCTTTAAAGCGGAAGTGACTCGTCCTTCATTTTTCATTACAGCCATATTCAAATTGATAAATGCTTTTGCAATATCAGGTCGTATTTGCATAGTCAAGACAGAATTTGGGCAAAAACCCAGCGTTTCATTAAAGAATTCGGCTAATTTTTTTACTTCAGGATTTGTATCCGGAGAGAGTGGTATTACTAGTGGCATTTTTATGAAAATTCGATTCAGGCAAATATAATTTATTTAAATTTGTTGCTTTCTAAATATTAGGATATCATGGAAATCAAACTTAGGCCATATGAACTTTATTTAAAACATACTTTTACAATCTCCCGGGAATCTTATGATGTGCAGCAGACTTTAATAGTAGAATTACAAGAAGGTGAATTTGTTGGTTTAGGAGAGGCTTCTTCGAATCCTTATTATGGGATTACCATTGAGAAAATGACCAGGGACCTTTTATCGATCAAGGATATTATTGAATCCTGTAAAGATCAAACTCCTGAGGACTTCTGGAATTTTATTTTTCCACATTTAAAACAAAATATGTTCGCCTTATGTGCATTGGACATTGCCTATAACGATCTATATTCCCGTAAAAAAGGAATGAAACTATTTCAATATTGGAATTTTGACGTTTCAAATAACCCTAAAACTAACTTTACGATAGGGATAGACTCCGTGGAGAAAATGGTTTCTAAATTAAATGAAGTACCCTGGCCTATTTATAAAATTAAACTTGGAACAAAAGAGGACATCAAAATTATCAGTGAGTTGCGTAAACATACAAATGCTATTTTTAGAGTAGATGCCAACTGCGGATGGACCGTTGATGAAACCATATATAATTCATCTGTGCTTAAGAGCCTTGGAGTTGAATTTATTGAACAACCATTAGCTGTGGATAATTGGGATGGTCAAAGAGAAGTCTTCTTAAAGTCTAGTTTGCCTATCATTGCTGACGAAAGTTGTCAAATAGAAACAGATGTCGCCAGGTGTCACAATCATTTTCATGGAGTAAATGTGAAGTTGGTAAAGTGTGGTGGCCTTACCTCTGCAAAACGTATGCTTTTAAATGCCAAAAGTTTAAAAATGCAAACAATGGTTGGTTGTATGACGGAATCCTCTGTGGGAATATCAGCCATTGCACATTTATTGCCTTTGCTGGACTATGTTGATATGGATGGTGCATTATTATTATCAGAGGATATTGCCGAAGGTGTAATAATAAAAAATGGGGTTGTTTTTTATAGTGAGCAAAATGGAGTGGGCGTTACACTTATATAACAAAGTATGATAATTGATCGTTTTCCGGATAGGGCAATAACAGTGAAAGGCCATGAATTTCTATATTTCGGAGGTACTTCCTATTTAGGAGTGGCTACACAAAATGAATTCCAAAAGATATTGTCTGATAACATTAGAAAATGGGGAACATCTTATGGTAGTTCGCGCAATTCTAATGTGAAACTATCTATCTACGAAAAGTTTGAAAATCAATTTTCTGATGATGTCGGAGCTCAAGATTCTGCAGCGGTCTCATCAGGTATGTTAGCGGGAAAGTTTGTGATCGAGTATCTGTCTAAAACCAAAACTTCATTCTATCATTATCCCAAAACGCATCCCGCGATTATTGGACCCAACAGTCTGCCTCTTTTTGTTGATGGTAAAATAAACGATCAATTACAGGGTGAAAACCATGAAGAAGTGGTGATCTCTGTTGATGCAATATTGTCTATGGAAGTGATTTCCACTGATTTTGACTTTCTGAAGCTATTATCTCAAAATAATAATGTAACCCTGGTTGTGGATGAATCTCATAGTTTGGGAATTGTAGGAGAAAATGGTGAAGGTCTCTTTCAAAATATTCCGACTGAGAATTTAAAAAGAAAAATATTGGTTTCATCTCTTGGAAAAGCAATGGGTTTGTCCATGGGTATAATATGCGGCGATATTAAGTTTATTGATTCTATCAAAAGTGAATCTAATTTTATCTCTGCATCTGCCACAAATCCGGCTTATTTAGCAACCTATCTGGGAGCCAAAAATTTATACAAGGAGCAACGATCGAAATTAAAAATAAATTTAGAATTTATATCGTCGAATTTAAACACCAATAAAAAATATAAATTTGAGAAAAACTACCCGGTTATTTACAGTAATGATGAGACTGTATTTTCGTCTTTGCTACATGATGATATTGTGATAAGCAGGTTTAAATATCCAACCTATAAAAGTTATATGAATAGAATCGTTATCACGGCAAATCACACACAAACCGATTTAGAAAAATTAGTTAACCTATTAAACAAATAATTATGTCAATTGAAATAAAAACAACATGGAAGGGCAAGATGCAATTTGAATCGACCAATCCCGGTGGAAATTTATTGATCGATGCAGGAATGGAAAACGAAGAGAAGAATGATGGTTATAGGCCTAAGGCATTAATGTTGAGCTCCTTAGCTGGCTGCTCTGGATTAGATATTGTATCTCTGCTAAAAAAAATGAGAGCCGAGGTAGAAAATCTTGAGCTTGATGTTATTGCTGAATTGACAGATGAACACCCTAAATACTATAAAAAGGTTCATGTAGCTTATAAGTTTTATGGAAGTGATTTTAAAAAGGACAAAATAATAAAAGCCGTTAGTTTGTCTGAGACGAAATATTGTGGCGTTATGGAAATGTTTCGCCAATTTGCGGTAGTAACTACAGAAATTATCTACATAGAAAAGTAAATAGTTCTTTACTCACCGGGTGACTGGGAGTCACCCGGTGAGTAGTTCTAAAAATTGTAGCTATAGCCAAGGTTAAATCCTCTTTCAGTATGGCTCGCAAGAACCACCACAATCTATTCCTGTTTAATCTCCATTTTGAATGCCATCAAAACAAGACGCACTTGATCCTGTGTAATCACTACAACTTGAAATTGTAAGTACTGTACCAATTGATCCAGACAAGAGGAAGACTAAAATAATTTTTTTCATTGGTTTAATTTTGTTTTGGTTTAAAATCAGGTACAAATTTGATACTATAACATGGAGCTAATGTTAAGAAGACTTTAACTTTGGTATATAAAATCTTAATCAATTTTTTATTGGGTTAAATTATGGTTAATTGAATATAGAGTTGTTTTATTTTGATTAATTTTGGTCAAAATCTAATAGGATGACAAACAAAAACATCAAAATATTATTAGTTGATGATGAGCCTGATATTCTAGAAATAGTTGGTTTTCATTTACAAAAAGTGGGCTATCAAATTTTTAAGGCCAAGGATGGTAATGAAGCTGTTGAAAAAGCTAAAGCCCTTGAGCCTCATCTTATTCTACTGGATATTATGATGCCAAATATGGATGGAATTGAGGCATGTGAAAAAATTAGAGCAATTAAGGGATTAGAAAATATACTGATCGTCTTTTTTACGGCTCGAGGTGAAGATTACTCTCAAGTAGCCGGTTTTGATGCCGGGGCGGATGACTATATTACCAAACCTATCAAACCCAAAGTTCTAATTAGTAAAGTAAAAGCATTACTTCGTAGGCTTAATTCTGAGAAAAAGGAAGAAAAAAGAATTCTTCAATTTGATAACTTTACCATAAACAAAGACGAATATTTTGTAGAAAAAAATGATACTAAAATAATTTTACCCCGTAAGGAATTTGAGTTGTTGTCTTTGATGGCAGGAACGCCGAACAAAGTATTTAACAGAGATGATATATTAAATACGGTTTGGGGTCAGGACGTAGTAGTTGGAGGTAGAACAATTGATGTTCATATAAGAAAGCTCAGAGAAAAAATTGGTGATGAATATATTCAAACCATTAAAGGAGTGGGCTATAAATTTGTAATTTAATATTTTGAAAATTAACTCAATACAGATTCTTGCCCTAAGAACGGCCACTGCTATAATTCTCCTGTTTTTAATTTTATATCTTGTATTCAAATTTGTATTAGGCTTGGAAATACTACTGCCTGAACTTGTTCTTTTTGTTTCTATACTTTACCTTGTAATATTTCTAATTATAAAGCACAATTTGGAACGCTTTTCCGGTAAAAAATTCAAAATATATTTACCCAATCTTCCTTATTCAGAAATATAAATTTTGATAATAAAAATGTAAAAGCAGATTTCGATTCATTTTTTAATCATCTAAGTGATGTAATCGATAAAAAGCATGAAGAGATAGAAGAATTACTCTCACGTGATGATTTTAGAAGAGAATTCTTGGGGAACGTTTCTCATGAACTAAAGACACCTATATTTACGGCCCAAGGTTATATTCTAACCTTATTGGACGGGTCGATAGATGATTTAGATCTTCAAAAAAAATATTTAGAAAGAGCTAATAGGAGTATTGAACGATTGGATTTCATTGTTAAAGATTTGGATCTAATTTCGAAATTGGAATCCGGAATGAACCTCCATTATCAGAATTTCAATATTATAAAACTTATTTCTGACGTTTTTGATATTTTAGAAATAAAAGCTGCGAAACGAAATATAAGACTTGATTTTGACAAGGCCTACGAATTCCCAATCCTGGTGAATGCGGATGTTGAACGTATTGAACAGGTTTTAATTAATTTAATTGCAAACTCTATTAATTATGGAAAAGAAAATGGCAATACAACGGTTAGCGTTCAATTAGTTTCTAAAAATAAATTTAAAATATCCGTTTCCGACAATGGTATTGGAATCAAAGACCATAATATTCCAAGACTATTTGAACGCTTCTATCGTGTTGATACCAGCCGATCAAGAGAACAGGGGGGATCAGGATTAGGACTTTCCATAGTAAAGCATATCATTGAAGCCCACAATCAAGAATTATTAGTAGAGAGTAAATTAGGAACGGGTTCAAAATTTTCTTTTACTCTCAATAGTGTTGCTTAATATTCTTAAATTACAACATATTGTAATTTAGTTAGTTATAATATTTTGTTTATTCCAATGTTAACGTTAAGTCATTGTTTATTTACTGAAAATTTTCTATCTTTTAATAAAATAAATGAAACTTATTAAACGAACAAGGTAATAGATGTCAAAGATATAAAAGAAACAGATTTAGCCTTTACGGATTGATTTCTTTCAAGATATCTCGTAAATTTTTAGGTATAGCAATATCAATCTATCACATCTCAAAACCATCTTTTAAAATCAATTTTTTTTTACATACTTTGTAATAATTACTATTTGAGTAGGTCCAACCTTGCCTTCAATATATTCAGCATTATCAGGGTCCAATGAAATTCTGCGTACAGCAGTTCCTTGCTTTGCCACAATACTGGATCCTTTAACTTTTAGATCTTTTACCAACACAACATTATCTCCAGTCTGTAAAACTACACCATTAATATCCCTATGAATAATCTTATCACTTTCTGCCAACCCTTCACCTGTTGCTTTTGCCCACTTTAAGGTTTCTTCGTCCAAGTATAACATATCCAATAAATCTTGTGGCCAACCTTCTTCCTTCAACCGAGAAAGCATTCTCCAGGCAACCGCCTGTACCGCTGGAAATTCACTCCACATACTATCGTTTAAACATCTCCAGTGATTAGCGTCTGTCGTCTCGGGATTATTGATTAGATCGATACAAGTTACACAAGCGAGTAAACTCCCATCTATCCCACCAGTAGAAACCGGAGGTACCTCATAAATTTTTAAATCATTCGTTGCACTGCATAATTCACATTTTGATCCACTACGTTCATTTAGCCGTTGAATTAAACTCATTTCATTTGCTTTTTTGATTGGCAAAACTACATTTTATATGCTCTAACCACAAACTAAATGAATTATGATTATTTTTGACTTTCTAAAAAGTGAATTATGCTCCTAGAAACAGAACGATTGATAATTTCAGAATTATCTATTGAGGATGCTCCCTTCTTTTACAATCTGGTTAATGATCCTGCCTGGATACAGTTTATTGGGGATAAAGATGTAAAAACTATTACTGATGCTGAAAATTATCTCACCACTAAAATAATTCCGAGCTACAAAAAAAATGGTTTTGGCTTTTATTTGGTTTATAGCAAAACGCAGAATCTGCCAATAGGAATAAGTGGTTTGGTAGACAGAGATGGTTTGGAATATGTTGATGTTGGGTATGCCTTTTTGCCAAATTTCAGAGGTAAAGGCTACGCTTATGAAGCAACAAAAGCCGTCTTGGCCTTTGCCAAAAATACACTTCATTTAGATCCCATTGTTGCAATAACTAATTTAGATAATACAAAATCCTGCCAATTATTGGAGCGCTTAGGCTTGAAATTTGATAAAATTATTCAATTAGCAGATGATCACGAAAAATGTAGATTATACCGTACCGTTTGAAGGTAAATAATTTTTCCTTACTCGATTTTAACAAAACTTTAGTATTCTATAATGTAACAATTCTATGATTATAACCGTTCTATAAGGTTATAAACCTTATACTAATGATCAAGCAATTCTTTTGGATGTGCTCTGGCGCAGACCCCGATCTTCTTAATGAGAGCCCAAAATCTGAACAAATAAAATATGCCGGTATAGGTGGGACAGTGTTCTTCACAGCCGTGATGGCATTTATATCAGGTTCTTATGCCCTATTTACAGTTTTTGATAATATGTACATCGCTATTGCTTTTGGTATTGTCTGGGGCTTACTGATTTTTAATTTGGATAGGTTTATTGTCTCAACAATTAAAAAACAAGATAATTTTTGGAAAGAATTTTTACAAGCATCTCCTAGAATAATCTTAGCCATGATCATTGCCGTTGTTATTTCAAAACCATTGGAGATCAAAATTTTTGAGAAAGAAATAAATCAGGTATTATTGGAACAAAAGAATGCATTAACACTTCAGAATCAAAATCAAATTGCACAACAATATTCGCCGGAAATACTGCGTGTAGAGAATGAAATAGGAGCGTTAAAAATTGAGACCGATACTAAAGAAAAAGAAGTTAATGATCTGTATGAAACCTATATCGCAGAAGCTGAAGGTAGAAAAGGAACTCTCCTCCTAGGTAAGGGTCCGGTTTACAAAGAAAAAAGAGAAAAACATGATGCTTTATTACAAGAGTTACAACAATTAAAAGAAGCTAATAAATTAAAAATTACTGAAAAAGAAACAACCCTTGTGGATCTTCGAGGAAAACAAAAAGATCAAATAGCTGGCAGTCAGCCTATTATTGATGGTTTTGATGGTTTAATGGCAAGAATAAATGCGATAGGTCAATTGGCCTGGTTACCATCATTTTTTATATTACTCTTATTTTTAGCTATTGAAACTGCACCCGTTTTAGCAAAACTATTGGCTCCAAAAGGTGCTTATGATCTAAAATTCCAAGATCAGGAAGATGCTCTTTTGGTTTGGGTAACACAACAAAAAAATCAGCGAGCTGAGTTACTTAAAACAGACATTTCTCTAAATGAAAAAGTTTATTATGATGTTGCAGAGGATGAGGAAGTTTATGCCTATAAAAAACAAAAAGCCAAGGAATTGATACAGTTACAATCCGATGTCTTTTATAACAAACAAAAGGAGGTTATGTCCTAAGATCTATTAAGATTTAGTTTTATTCCAGTCGCAGATTTACAATACTTATACCATGTCTGTCTTCCAGTTGGTCCTTAGGTATTTCCGGACCAATTGAAAATTGAATACTTTCAACTTTTGATAAATCAAAAGTTGTGTCCATATTGTGCTCCAAATAATAGGGTAAAAACGTTGGGTAAGGCCTCGGTAGAGTAACGGTTTTAACAGGTTTCAAATTTTGAAGTGGTATATAATAATCCTTTAACTCCTCTCCAATTACTATAACATCTCCAAAGGCGGAACCATCATCCATAACTAGAGCAACTTGTAGTTTACAAGTTTTCCCATTGAGGGACCTCCCATGAAAAACAATTTTTTCTTTAGATGCCAGATCTCCCTTTCTCTCTTGAATTCTATCTAATATAAAATGCTTGAAGGAATAGTCGTAACTCGGTTTGGCAAATTTATTCTCATTATCAATAATAAACAATTTTTCAATGTTCATCTGGTATTCTGCCTCACCAAAATTTTCCGTGGGTATAAGTTTAAAAGTATTACGCCATTGTCGTCCTAATACATCAGAGTCATTAATTGCACTAAACAAATATATTGGATTTGACCCTGATACTATTCTAACTTTAAAGGGTTTTCTGTCATAAAAATCCCATTCAAAAGGACGTCCTTCTTTCTCAGCTGGAAAGGTCACAAAATTGTCCTCATCAGATTGAACTATAATATTATAGTTTAAAAATCCCGCATTTATATTTTCTGCTGGAATGGTCGCGGTATAATTATAACCATTTGTCTTAACCATTTCTATATTATTTGCTTTAAAACCTGAATAGAAATTCAATGTAACTATTTCTGGTTCTTTGGAATCAACAATTTGGACATTAATTTTTAGATCTGTGTTTTCTGTAACCTCTTCCGGAGGATTATGTCGAAGCCAGAGTTTGGTAACGTTATCCTTCGGAGCAAAAAAATCATTTAGTTTATTCAAGCCAAAATCATCAGAAGCAGACCAATTCTTATTCGATCCCTTTTTACTAATAATATAGATTCCCGGTTTTATAGAAATAGTGTTGCGGTCAACAGTTGAGATAAAGCTATTTCTTGTATTAATCGTTTCTATTGCAAAATTTTCGGTTAAATCCTTTATATTAAGAGTCATATTGTGCTCATTCCATTTTACAACTCCTACCGTTTTTTTTGGGCTATTTCGTCCAAATGGATTGTTAACCCCGATGGCGTCCGGTAATACTTCCAACCTCCATACCCCCATATCAATCTTATCCAGAAAGTATGCCCCCTGTCCATCATATTTCACGACAATTGAATTGCCATAACCTGCAATCATTTCCAATTTCTTTTCATTCTTAGGAGTTGTGGTATTAGAATTTGTATAAACAAATTTCATTTCAGAATTATATTCTGCCATATCCTGACTATAATCTACCTCAAATTCATCAAATGAATTGTTTTTCGGATATGTTCCAAATTCTTTATACATAGGTATTTTATGAAATATTTCTGAGCATATCATTAAGCTTAAGGCTTTCTGAGGTGTATAAATTAAGTTCATATAATGTGTATTGTACTCAGTATTTGATTGAGCCATGAAAGTGGGGTCATAAGCAAAATGTGTAGCTATTTGAATCCCGGCTTCTCGAAAACTTCTTGCCATTGCCGGATAGATGTACGATCTTCCAACATCGGCTGCGTCAAATTCATAAACTAGTTTAGCACCATTATACTTCTTGATAATCTCCTCAAATGGTATATCATAGCTATCTACATTTGGTAAAAGATTTCCTGATAATTCACGTTGGTATCCTAATCCAGTTGGGTACCACTGAAAGGTTCCTCCTTGTATGTTTCCTTTAAAATAAGCATCCATAAAATGAACTCCATGACTTACATTGTAAAAAATTGGTTTTTTTGTTCCGGTTCTACGCATGGCATCTGTCATGCCTTTTACAAATTTTGTAACATTTTCTGCCTCCTCGCTATGGTGAGGTTCATTACTCACTTCAAACGCTATAATATTTGGTTCGTTCTTATAGGCAACACTTGTATACGGATTGATATGATTTAAAAACTGATAGAGATAATTCTGCTGTGCTTTGATAGCATCGGGAATGGTAAGACACTCATCCTTACCATATTTATTTGAAAATCCGGGAGTATCCGAATCGGGTTCAGGCCATCCATCTCCCCAAAAAGCAATAGGTGTAATCACATAATTGATATTCTTCTCTTTTAACCTATTTAATAAATAATTAAAGGTGTCTAAATATTCATTCTCTAATAAATTCCCCAGGGAGTCACTAATCTGGGTGTCCCACACATGTAGACGATATAGATCAAATCCAATCTTGAAAAATGATAGACATCATTATCAATTGCTTTTTTAGGATTAACAGCCAGCCTCTTTGCAGTACGGTAGGCATGTGCAAATGGGACCGTGTAATTCACTTCAAAACCTTTTTACTTCCTTTCTGGAATTTTCCCAGCGCATCACTCCGTTTTTATCTATATAAACATTTCCTTTTTCCGAATACGTTTGGGCCTGAGCGAAAAAAGAAAATAAAAATATAGTTAAAATATACAGGTGTTTCTGAATGTCAATCATTTGTATGTTTTAATATTCTATTTCCAAAATAAAGAGTACAATACAACAAGAATAATCATAATTGCGAAGGCTCCAATATTAAATTTAGGGTTGGTTTTGAACAAGTTCCTTGAGATTGGAATGGCCTTGGAATCGTCAACTCCCTTATTTTCATACAGACTGACCAACACAATTACTAACATAGTTAAAATGCAGGTATATCCCATTTGATCCATAAAAGGAATATCCACAAAAAATGTACTCGTTGACCATCCTTTAGGAGCTACTTTAAAATACATGGCAATTGGAATGGAGACAAGAGCTCCGATGATAGCGCCCTTGTTTGTGGTTTTTTTCCAGAATAAGCCTAACAAGAAGACAGCCAAAATACCGGGACTAACAACGCCTGTATACTCTTGTATAAATTGGAAAGCCTGATCAATTCCTCCTAGCAAAGGAGCCATGATGCTTGCAATTATTAATGCAATAGCTGCAGAAATCCTACCTACATTTACTGTAGTTTTGTCACTTGCGTTTTTATTGATGTACTGCCTGTAAATATCCATTGTAAAAATGGTAGAGGTAGAATTCAACATGGAGGCCAGGGAAGAAACAATAGCTGCAGTTAATGCCGCAAAAGCGACACCTTTTAATCCAACAGGTAAAAATTGCAACAACCAGGGGTAGGCCTTATCTGCTTGTTCTACAGAAGGTAAATTTTTAAGTCCGGCTTCTCCTAATCTTTCCATTATTACCGGATCATGAATCATTACATAGGCAGCGATACCAGGAATAACAACAATTAACGGAATGACTAATTTTAAAAAAGCCGCTAGTATAATACCTTTTTGTGCTTCAGCTAGCGATTTAGCAGCAAGAGTTCTCTGAATAATATATTGATTAAATCCCCAGTAATATAAATTCGCAACCCACATTCCTCCAACCAAAACTCCCAGACCCGGCAAGTTTTTATATTCCGGATTGGATGTATCTAAAATCATTGAAAATCTTTCCGGAACGGCATCATAGACAGTTTTTAATCCTTGTACTACGCCTTCTCCATCGGACACCGTATTTAGCGCTATATATGTTGTTGCCAACCCACCTAAAATCAAAAACACCACCTGAATAACGTCTGTCCAGGCAACAGCCGAAAGGCCACCATATAACGAATACGCAGCTGCAAACAAGGCCAAACCAATAACACCAAAGACCATTGGAATTCCCATAATAGTTTCCAGGGCCAGAGAGCCTAAATATAAAACAGTAGCAAGATTCACAAAAACATAAAGGGCTATCCAAAAAACAGCTAGTATGGTTTTTAAATTTGTTGAATATCGTTGTTCCACAAACTCAGGGATGGTATAGATTCCTTTCTCAATAAAGATTGGTAAAAAGTATTTACCGACAATAATTAGTGTTATTGCGGCCATCCACTCATAGGAAGCAATTGCTAATCCTGAAGCAAAACCAGAACCGGACATCCCTATAAATTGCTCTGCGGAAATATTTGCTGCAATTAAAGAAGCTCCTATTGCCCACCACGGCAGGGATTTACTAGCTAAGAAGTAGTCCTCAGCATTTTTTTGATGTCCTTTCTTATCTCTTGAAACCCATAATCCTACTCCTAGAATCAATAAAGCATATGCTATAAAGATAAAATAGTCCAAAGTGCCAAAATTGGTGGTCATTCTCTTTAATTTTTACTTGTTATTGTCTGTACTCAAAGGAAGCAATGTCATATAATTTTATCTTTTTATCTATCACACTCCTTTCTTAATATCCCCTAGCTAATTTGAACTAAAATATTGATCCTATTAATCATTCAGTATGCTAGTTCCTCCACTTGGATTTGCTTCCAAGGCATCTAATTTAATATTAAATTTTTTAAAATATGCCGTTGAAGCTTTTTCTATGAACTCCTCAACTGCCGACTCATGAATTAAATTTATGGTACAACCTCCAAAACCCCCACCCATCATTCTTGAGCCAATAATTGTTTTATACTTTTTCGAAAATTCCACTAAGAAATCTAATTCCGGGCAACTAACTTCATATTCTTTAGTTAATCCTTCGTGCGTTGCGTACATCAAAGTTCCAAAATCTTTTAACCTATTTTCTTTTAAGGCTTCAACAGCTTGAAGAACTCTTGATTTTTCTTCAACAATATAATTACATCTTTTGTAAATTGTTTCTCCTAAAGTTCCTCTAAACTCAGCCAACATTTTTTCATCAACATCTCTTAAAGATTTAACTTGATGGTACATTTGTTGGATGATTCTTACTCCTTTTTCACACTCCGCTCTCCTTTTATTATACTCACTAGACGCCAAACTATGAGATACATTAGTATTTAAAAGTAGAACCTTATAAGGTTCTACTTTTAGTGGAATATATTCATGTTTTACGTATTTACAATCTAAGAGAATTACATGATCTTTTTTACTCAATACTGAAGCGTACTGATCCATGATGCCACATTTTGTGCCTACGTAATTATGTTCGGCTCTCTGCGATAATTCAACTATAGTAAGATTTGAAAGGCCCAGTTCAAACAATTCATTCAAGCCAAAGGCCAAACCACACTCCAAGGCAGCGGAACTGCTTATTCCTGAGCCAACAGGAATATCACTGGATAGCACACAATCAAACCCTCTAAGTTTATCCGTTAATTGCTGAATTTCATGAATAACCCCTAAAATATAGTTTTCCCATTCTTTTACACTAATTGAAATCTTGCTCAGATCAAAAGAAAAACCAGTATCATAATTTGCACTATAGACATAACAATTTTTTTTAGAGTTATTCTTCCTTAATTTAAAGATTATTCTTCTATCTATTGCAGTCGGTAATACAAATCCCATGTTATAATCTGTATGTTCTCCAATGAAATTGATTCTACCTGGAGATGCAATAGTAATTTCAGGGTTAAAGTCCTTAGATGAACACATTGTTTATTTCTTTATTATAAATTTTAAATGATCTCTTACAGAAGTATCTACCAAATTCAACAAACTAAATTATACTATTTAACTGTATATTATTGATTTTACAAAAATAATGATGGAGTATACATTCAATTCAATCTTCAGAATCAAAAAAATATTTCAATTACAATTTTCATTAATATTTACCGCAAATACATCAAAATTATATTTATTCCTTATTAAGAAATCTCTATTTTTATCAAATGGAAGCACTTCTTCAAATCAGCGATCAATTTATAAACGAAAACACGCGATACTCAGAATTAATTTCTGCAATTAACAATGCCTTCGCTTCCTCTGACATAGAAGTTCCTGCTCGTCATCATCATAATTTTTCTAATCCGGAAGAAAATATCGACTCCACATTATTATTAATGCCTGCCTGGAATCCTGGTAAAGAAGCCGGGGTAAAGATTGTCACAGTAAGTCCCAATAATGGCAAATTTGATCTGCCATCTATTCAGGGAACGTACATTTATTTAGATGCACATAAAGGCATTGTGAAGGCCATTCTGGATGCAAAAGCTCTTACGGCAAAGAGGACTGCCGCAACTTCTGCCTTAGCAACCTCTTATTTAGCAAGAAAAAATGCATCTGCCATGTTAATGATCGGCTCTGGAGCCTTAGCTTCGAATTTAATTTTAGCTCATGCAAGTGTAAGGCCAATAAAAAAGGTTTTTGTTTGGGGAAGAAATTTCTCAAAGGCTGAATCCATTTGTAAAGAATTATCAAATGAAAAATTTGCTGTTTCAGCAGTCGAAAACATTGAAGAGGTTATTGCAAAAGTTGATATTGTTTCTTGTGCAACGCTTTCCAAAACTCCTCTTGTATTAGGAAAATATATTAAAAACGGTCAACATATTGACTTGGTAGGTGCTTATAAGACAGATATGAGGGAGTCTGACGATGATGTAATTAAAAAATCCAAAGTTTTTGTTGACACCTACCAGGGCTTGAGGGAAAGTGGTGACATTCTTATTCCACTTCAAAATGGTATAATATCAGAAAAGGATATCAACGCAGACTTATTTGAATTGTGTTCTAATAAAAAACAGGGAAGACGAAACGACCAGGAGATCACTTGTTTCAAATCGGTAGGTCACGCTTTGGAAGATTTAACCGCGGCAACTTACTATTATAAAAAATTTAAAAATGAATAGAACCTATCAAAATATTCTCGATAAAAACGGATATGCACCACCCAAAGACTGGTTACAAATTAAAACTATTGACATGCATACCGGTGGGGAACCATTGCGGGTTATAATAGATGGCTTTCCTGAATTAAAGGGGAATTCAGTTTTAGACTACAGAAGATATTGCAATGAAAATTTCGATCAATTGCGTACCACCTTAATGTTTGAACCTCGAGGTCATGCCGATATGTATGGTTGTATTTTAGTCCCTCCTAATGATGAGCAGGGAGACTTTGGGATTATATTCCTACATAACGAAGGCTATTCCACAATGTGTGGCCATGCTATAATTGCCATTTCTACATTGGCAATTGAAATGAAATGGATAAGTGTAAAGGAAGGTGATAATATAATAAAAATTGATGCGCCTTGTGGTAGAATTACTTCTTTCGCAAACGTAAAAAATGGGAAAATAAATAGTGTTCGTTTTCACTGTGTTCCTAGCTTTGTAGGTGGTTTGGACAGAATTATTGAGGTGGAGGGGATAGGAAAAGTGACCTATGACCTCGCATATGGAGGTGCTTTTTATGTCTATGTAGATATGGATAAAAACAACTTCGATTTCGATCTAAGCAAGGAATCGTACAGAAAATTAATTATAGCAGGTATGGATATAAAACATGCAGTAACGGCGTCCAATGAAGAAATTCTACATCCTATTGAAAATGATCTAAGTTTTTTATACGGCACTATTTTTATAGATAATAACAAACAAGCTTCAGGTGTTGATAGTCGTAATGTTTGCATATTTGCCGAAGGTGAGGTAGATCGTTCTCCAACCGGTTCGGGTGTTTCCGGAAGAATGGCCATCCATAGAGCCCGAAAAGAAATCGATTTTGGAGAAACCATGACCATTGAAAGTATTACAGGATCAGTATTTAAAGGTTCTTTAGTTTCAGAAGAAGATTATGGTCCGTTTAAAGCTGTTATTCCACAAGTTGAAGGCAGGGCATATATTACAGGTAAGCACACTTTTATTATTGATCCGAATGACCCTATGAAAGATGGATTTATTTTGAGATAATATGAGCTATGAGTTTTTTAAAATATCACCAAAATATGCTGAAGAAATTCTTCTTGAACTCTTTGATATAAAAGGAATCGCTTCACAGCTTCCCGGAGAAATTGATCTTAATTTCAGGATAAAAATTAAAACTGAAGACAGGTATATTCTTAAAATTTCAAGTCCTGATGAAGACCTGGAATATCTTGAGTTTCAAAAGGATCTTCTTTTATTTATTGAAAAACATGGGAAACAAATAATTGCTCCCAAAGTAGTTAAAAACAAATTTGGGGAATTCAATTCAATAATAAAAGACGATTTTGGCAGACAAAGAAATGTTCGACTCCTGACATGGGTCTCCGGTCGAATTTGGAGCACGGTTAATCCTCGATTAGATGATCTACACTTCAGTCTTGGCGAACACTGTGGTATTTTAACAAAATTGCTGCAGTCTTTTGAACACTCCAAAGCTTCTCGTAAATTTGACTGGGATATCTCACAGTCGCTTTGGACAAAAAAATACAATCACTTATTTAAATGGGAACAAGTTGAGATGATTTCTTATTTCCAAAATAGATTTGAAAGCAAATTAAAGGCTTATTCTAAACTTAGAAAAGGTGTTGTTCATAACGATGTCAACGACAATAATATCATTGTAGATGCTGGCCTTATTAGCCCAAACGTAAAAGGAATAATCGATTATGGCGATGCTATTAAAACACAAATCATAAACGATGTCGCTATAACATGTACTTACGCTATCATGAGCCATAATGAGCCATTAGCAATTGCCAATCAAATAGTTAAAGGTTATCATTCTGCTGTTGTTCTACAAGAAGAAGAGTTGGAGTTTCTATATATCCTTATCGGAATGAGGTTGGTAATTACGGTTATAAAATCTGCTATAAATAAAATTGAGAATCCGAATAATGTCTATTTATTGGTCAGTGAAAAACCCGCTTGGGAATTGCTCCATAAATGGTGCCTCATCGATGAGGAGTTTGCAACTCTCAACTTCAGGAAGAGTTGTGGGTTTTTTGCCCACCCAAATGAGTATAAATTTAAAAAATGGGCAAAGCGGAGTGACTATAATTTAGCCGATCTATTTCCTTCCGTTCATAAAAATAAAATTCATTCACTTGACCTAAGCGTTTCCAGTAGATGGATTGGGCATCGGGAAGAATATAATGATATAGATCTCTTCCAATATAGAATGATTAAACTTCGGACTCAACATCCCGAAAAAATCATTGCCGGGGGTTATTTAGAGCCGCGATCTGTTTACCATTCCTCTTCCTATGATAAAATGGGAAATAACGGAAAAGAGAGTAGAACAATCCATTTAGGAATTGACTTTTGGTTGCCAGCTCAAACTCCTGTTCACGCACTTTTTAATGGTGAGGTGATAATGGCAGTAAATGACACAGGAGATAAAGAATATGGAGGTCTTATCGTTTTAAAACACACTTTAAAAGATCTTGTGTTCTACACACTTTATGGTCATTTGTCTGTTGAAAGTGCCTTAAAAAGAAAAGTTGGAGAGCAATTAAAAAAAGGAGAACCTATCGCTTTTTTAGGAAATTATCCTGAAAATGGAAATTGGGCCACACATCTTCATTTTCAAGTAATGCTCACGATGTTTGATTTCAAAGATGATTTTCCGGGAGTTGCATATTACGATCAAATAAACGTATGGAAAAGTGTATGTCCTGATCCAAATTTATTGTTCAAATCAAAAGCTTTAGAGCGTAAATCTATTAATAAAGATGAAGCTATAATTTCTTATCGCAAAAACCATTTGGGAAAAAATTTGAGACTTCAATATAGGTCCCCCATTAAAATTGTTCGAGGGGAGGGACAACACTTATTGGATCAAAATGGAAAGCATTATTTAGATACTGTGAATAATGTTGCTCATGTGGGCCATGAAAATTACCGAGTTGTTAAAGCCGGGCAGGATCAAATGGCATTATTGAATACCAATTCAAGATATCTTCATGAAAATATAAATGAACTTGCAAAAGAACTCCTTCTAACATTGCCCAAAGAACTATGTGTTTTGCATTTTGTTAATTCTGGAAGTGAAGCGAATGATCTAGCTATGAGAATGGCTAAGGCAACAACCGGAAACATAGATATTATTGTTTCTGAGATGGGATATCACGGAAATTCAAATAGTTGTGTCGATATAAGTTCGTATAAATTCGATGGAAACGGAGGGTTCGGAGCTCCTGAACATACCCATGTATTTCCATTGCCGGATGCTTTTAGAGGGAAGTTCAGAGGAGAAAGGGCCGGTGAGGAATATGCCAGAGAAGTTAAAAAGCAAATTCTAAATATTCAAGCCAAAAACCGAGATGTTGCTGCTTTCATTATTGAACCCATAATAAGTTGCGGAGGACAAATCGAATTGCCTGAAGGATTTTTGAAAAAATCTTATAAATACATTAAAGAAGCTGGTGGACTTTGTATTTCTGATGAGGTGCAAGTTGGCTGTGGAAGATTAGGAAAAACTTTCTGGGGATTTCAACTCCATAATGTTATTCCTGATATTGTTACTATTGGAAAACCCCTAGGAAATGGCCATCCATTAGCGGCGGTTGCTTGTACAAGAGAAGTAGCAGACAAATTTGCAAATGGTATGGAATACTTTAACACCTTTGGAGGGAATCCGGTTTCCTGTGCAATAGGAGTTGAAGTTCTCAGAACAATAAGAAAAGAAAAACTTCAAGATAATGCCCTACAAGTTGGAGAATATTTAAAAAAAGAACTGAAGTTATTGGCTCTAGATTATCCGATCATAGGTGACATTCGTGGACAAGGTCTTTTTATAGGCATTGAATTGGTTAATAGTGAAATGCTTCCTCTTGGAGAAAAAACTAACTACTTAGTGGATAGAATGAAAGACTATGGAATTCTAATGAGTTCTGATGGACCGGATAATAATGTGCTTAGAATCAAGCCGCCGATGGTTTTTACAAAAGACAATGCAGACGATCTGATCTTTTATATGAAAAAAGTGTTTTCTGAAGACTTTATGATGACTGATTAATTTGTTTTTACTACTTTTTCTGCATTAAAAGTTCAATGTCCTCAATCTCTATTGGCATTTCTTTGGTAAGATTAATGTTGCCCTCAGCTGTTATTAGATAATCATTTTCTAAACGACAGCCTATCTTCTCCTCGGGAATGTAAATTCCAGGTTCACATGTCAAAACCATTCCTGCTTCAAAAGTTCTTGTATATAAACCTACATCGTGAACATCCAAGCCAATATGGTGGGCCGTGCCATGCATGAAATATTTTTTGTATAATGGATTTTCCGGATCTTGTTTTTTAATGTCTTTAATTTTTAACAAACCTAAATTTACTAACTGTTCCTCTATTAAGCCTGCCATTTGTTTTTCATATTCTGCAGAAATAGCACCTGGAACCAACAGTTTTGAGCCTTCCTTCAAACAATGGTTAACTGCATTATAAACTTCCTTTTGTCTTTCAGAAAATTTACCGCTTACCGGAAAACAACGTGTAGTATCTGAATTATAATTCGCATAACACACACCAAAATCCATCAAAATTAGATCTCCATTATTACAGGAAGAATCATTCGTATTATAATGCAATGCACAGGCATTTTCTCCTGAAGCGACTATTGGCATAAAAGCATGACTCCTTGCCCCTTTTCTAACCAATTCATAGGTCAATTCTGCTTCTAATTCATATTCCATCATTCCTGGTTTTGCCGCTCTAAGTACTCTTTTAAATCCACCTATACTAATGTCAGCTGCTTTCTGAATTAATGCAATTTCTTCTGCAGACTTAATTTGTCTTATTTCGCGTGTTACTTTTGCAGCACGTTTATAATTATGTAAAGGGTATCTATCTTTACACCAGGAGATCATTCTGTCCTGTCGTGTATTCATTTCAACTGTTAATGTCTTTTTATGCTCATTATGCCCTAAATAAAAAGTGTCTGCTTCAAAGGCCATATATTGAATGGTCAATTCAAAATCTTGAAGCCATTTAACATTTCTTACACCGGATATCTCAAATGCTTTCTCTTTGGTAAGTTTATCTCCTTCCCAAACTTTAATTAATTCGTTGGTTTCTTTTACAAACAAAATTTCCCGATTTTCTTTCAATGCTGCGTCCGGGTATAAAACTAAAACGGATTCTTCCTGATCAACCCCACTCAAATAAAACAGATCATTGTTTTGGGCAAATCCCATCATATCATCAGCATTATTAGGCATAATATCATTTGATGTCAAAATGGCTATGGAATTTGATTCCATTTTATTTATAAATTTTTGCCTGTTCTTTATAAATAATGAAGGAGGAATTTGCATGTATCGCATGATAAGTCATTTTAATTAAATCTTTCTAATGAAAACGGGTTAAACTTAGTGAACTTTTCTTATCTGAAATAATTTCGGAAGCTAATTTTCCCATTGAAAGATCCAAAATCCAGTCCATTATCAACGGATATGTTGCAATAGTATGAATTTTTCAATAGTAGCTCCTCATATACTTATTAATCAGCAGATAGTTTTGAATATATCATCTTTATAAATATTGAATGCTCTTTACAGTTTGTACGCCATCAATTACTCTGGAAATACCTAAGGGGTTTTCATTTTTTAGTTCTACAGGCAACAAATTATCCGGCCAATTTTGATAGCTGAATGGCCTTACCCATCGTTTAATGGAATGAATCCCAACAGCTGTAAAACGGCTATCTGAGGATGCAGGATATGGCCCGCCGTGAACCATTGCCGGACATACCTCAACGCCTGTTGGTACTCCATTAAAGATCATTCTTCCAACTCTATTTTGAAGCGCTCCTATTAGACTAGAAAATTTTTCAGCTTCATTATTACCTGCTATTAAAGTGCCCGTTAATTGACCTTCCAAATTAGATATAATTGTTTCCAACTGGTTCTTATTTTCGCATTGTACAACCATAGAAAAAGGTCCAAATACCTCTTGATGCAAGTTGGGGTTTTCCAGAAATGTTTTGCCTTCAACCGTTATAACGGTCTGTCGTGCATAATTGGTTTGTACATCGTTTTCATAATCAGCAACAACAGTCAGTTCAGACTGTACCAAGGCATTTTCTTTGTTTCTTTCATAAGCACCGATAATGTTCGGATGCAACATACAAGTAGGTTCCACTCTTATAATTTCTTCAGATAAACCCTTAATAAAATTTGATAGATCTCCTCCTTTCATTCCAAGTATTAATCCCGGATTCGTACAAAACTGGCCGGCTCCTAGGGTGATGGATCCCGCCAGAGTTTTTGCCAAAGTCTCTCCTCTTTCTACCAGAGCATTCGGAAGAATAATTACCGGATTAATACTTCCCATTTCAGCAAATACAGGAATTGGTTCTTCTCTCCGCGATGCCAAATCATAAAGAGCTCTTCCTCCAGTGATGCTTCCGGTAAATCCAACTGCCTTTATATCAGAATGTCTAACAAGCTGTATGCCAACATCAAATCCAATGCTATTTAAATTAGAAAACACACCATTGGCATACCTGTTCGTTCAGCCGCATTTATGATCGCTGCAGACACCAGCTCTCCTGTACCAGCATGCATAGGATGTGATTTTACAATTACCGGACAACCAGCGGCCAGAGCTGCGGCGGTATCTCCACCAGCCGTTGAATAAGCTAAAGGAAAATTGCTTGCTCCAAATACAACAACAGGACCAAGAGGCACCATCATTCTTCGTAGAGTCAGGTTTTGATATTGGTTTGCGATCTGGTTGTGCTGTATCAATTAAGGCTTCCACCCATGATCCATCCTGAACTAAATCTGCAAAGGCACGTAATTGAACAATAGTTCTACCTCGTTCTCCTTTGGCTCTCTCCTCCGGTAAACCTGATTCAGAACAAAACATTTTTATCAGAACATCATCTAAAGCTAAAATTTCATCTGCGATGGTGTTTAAAAAATTTGCTTTTTGTTTTCCAGGGGTATTTCTGAAAACTTTAAATGCTTTTGTTGCCAAGATAACTGAAGCATTTAGTTCTTCTATGGTAGCTTCAGTGAATATATTCTCGTTCTCAATATTTAATTGGGGGTTAAATGTATTAAAGGTTGTACTTCCTGAAGAAGAAAGTTTATTTCCGATGTAATTCTTTCCTGAAATCATTTTATATTTATTTTAGATGATCTTTGCTATCAACTACTCGATCAATAATTCTTAAGTTTTAAAATATTATACCAATGATTCCAAATTCTTATAGTCTGGCAATGTCCTTCGATTTCGCAATTCTTCCTCAATTATTTTTCGTACCCATGTATGCTCTCCTTGAAGTGGTAGACGAGGTTCCCGAACATTCTCCGTTCCTATTCCTGAGTGCATCTCTGCTAGTTTGATATTCTGAACTAATTTAAGATTAATATCTAACTCTAGCAATGATAAAAACAAACGATATATTTCGATTGCTTCTTTAATTCTTCCAATTTTTTACATTTCATAAATTACAATTGTTTCTACGGAAAATACACAATCCGTTCCTTCAACCCAATCATAATCTCCTTTAGCCATCGTTGAAGAAGTAATCGTTCCTTTTGTAGATTGCTTTACAAAATTGATTATTCTTTATTCTTAGAGTTTATTGTAATTATTTGGAGCTCGAAATTTAGTATAGAAACTTTAAAGAAGGCCCACTCAAGAATTAGCCTAAACAGCAAAAGATGCGCGAGGCATCTTTTGTATAATTTATACTTGATTTTGTTTTATTTAGATAATTCCGGAATTACACTGTAAACATAGTCTCCGTGAATACCGGTAAAATATTTACCCCACTTCTCTCCTCTATCCTTTCTTGCTTCTGCATCCGGCCAGGCTTCTTTAGCTAATTCTCCACTTCTGTCGAACATCTTATCCAGGTCTGCCATCGAATTCAAATAGAACGCCTCAACGAATTCAGTTCGGTCTGAACCATAGGCATGTTGACTTGGATAATATCCCTTAATATACTCGTTTTTATGAACAACTTTCTGCAAATGTTCATCACGAAGTTCTTTATATTCTTTCCAAGACCCGTTTCCTGAAAAAGCAAAATGACTTTTTCTTATATACAAAATCATGTCATCAGACTTATCCTCGATAAGTTTTGCACCAGACATGGTTGCATAAATTTCGTCAGAATGGTCGGGGGCATAATAAGCTCCTCGTTTTTTAAAATATGCTTTTCTTGCGTCTTCATCCGGCCAGGCTTCATCTTCTAACTCTCCATTTCGTTCTGCTGCCTTATCAATAGCATCCCAATCCTTATATACCTGAACATATAACAGCTCAGAATTATCAGGTGTTAGTTTATGCAAAAATATGGAAGCTCCCATCAAATGTTCATTTTTCTTGGTAACCTTTTCCATGTACTCTTTTTCAACTGCTTTCCAGGTGTCCATATCCCAATCTTCGTAATCCATGTTCCAATGCATGGTGGTTACAGAAATGTATTCAGGCCTTTTTTGTTCTTCTTCTTGTGCAAAAGAAGTTGTGTTAAACATTAATAAAGAAATAGTAATTAATAGTAAAAGTTGGTTTTTTGTTTTCATAAGAGTTGAATTTAGTTATTAGGTGAAGTAAATTATTGATAATTCAAAGTATAATGAACCGGTTAAGGACGAAGTACCTAAAAATTTGTCCGAAAGCAACTATTTATTTATCCAAGCTAATAATAAAACTTCTTGATTGATGTCTAATTAATCAAGAAGGTGAAGATCTTTATTAAGTGTTAGAATAATTTATCCCTAAGTTTTTTGGGCATCCCTTTTACTACCAAATCATAGGAATTATCTATTAATTCTTTTAGTAGATCCTGAGGTAACCTTAATATTTCAATTGTGTTCCAATGTTTTTTGTTCATATGAAAGCCTTGAATAATTGTCCCATCATATTCTTCACGAAGTATAATGGCCCTTTCCGGATCACATTTCAAATTTACTGTTGGTGGGTTATGTTCCAATCCCGATAAGGCAAACATTTTCCCCAAAACTTTAAAGACAAGAGTAGTTTCATCAAAAGGGAATTCTTCTGTTACTCCATCTTTACTAATACAGTATTCTCTAAACTCTTCAATATTCATATTAATATTCTTTCCATCACTCTTTGGGGGTGTTTTAAATCTGTAAAAGAAAACTTCTTGTAGAGCGCATGAGCATCCATTGTTTTAAGCATCCAGACTTTGCAAGTTTTTAAAGTTGGTTCTTCTGCAATTACTCGCATAAGTTCCTTGAAATATCCTTTACTTCTGTGTTCCGGCAGTATAAAAACATCCATTAGATAAACAAAAACCGTATAATCCGTGCATATTCTAGCGAAACCAATTTGTTCTTTATTCAAATAAACTCCAAAGTTTAGCGAGTTATCAATAGATCTTTTGACCTCGCCAAATGTTCTTCCTTTTGCCCAATAACTATTGGTTAAAAATTGATGAATAACATCAATATCCAATCTGCTTTTATCTTTGGATATATCTATCATTCAGCTTTAATTTTTTTAAGCATTTCCAAATGTGTATGGATAAAACTATCCTTGTATTTTAATCCATAGCCGAATATTCTATCCAGAGAAGAATGGCCAAATAAAATAATTCCTGCCAAAATTATTATTTCATTATTCACATATATTCCAGCCAGATAAATTGCCAGCGCAATTCCTTTATGATGAAAGATATTGTAAGTAACTGCTCCAATTTTTGGATTGAAGATATATCCTAACATGCCGATGTCCGGAACCAAAATCAAAATTAGATACCACCACCATTCAAAATCTAACAACGAATATAAATATATTGAAAACAAAAACATGGTAGCATTCTCAATTCTTAAGAGGTCTTTCATAATCTATTATTATTTTTTATTAGACTCAAATATAAACAAAAAAAAACTCCTTAAAAAAGGAGTTTTAAAACAATTTATTATAAATCACTTATTTATGCGTCAGTTAAAACATCAAAATTAGTTGTTACAGTAACTGATGGTGGTGTAACCAAATGTTGTTTAACGGGACATTGATCGACAACCATTTTAATAGCTCTATTGTATTTAGTAGGAAAATCTTCATTTAAATTTACCTTTATACCCATATCTTCCACCATATTAGTAGCTGGGTTATGTTCTATTTTTTGAGTTAAAGTTACTCCTTCTAAAGACATATTTCTTTGGTTTAAAAAAGCTCTTACATAAACTGCAGAGCACATACCTACGGTTGATAAAAAGATCATGTATGGTGAATCCTCCATGGTAATATCTCTTCCATTATAGGTTGCAATTATTTTTCCTGTTTTATCAAATCTTATTTCAATATTCATTATATAAGTTTTTAAATTCTTCGTCAAAATTAATACTCTTTAACAAAAAATTGTGTAACCTGAGTTACCTAAATTTAATAAATACTATAACTAAAGCTTAAGTTAGGACAAACAAATCTGAAGCTATTCCATCTGCAAAAAATTTACCCTTTTTGGTAATAACGAGAACATCGTTTATAATTTCTAAAGAATTATTTGCTATATGATTTTGTGCATTTCTTAAGAGCTCATTTTTAAATTCCATTCCAAATTCCTTTTCAACCTTATCCAATGAAACCCCCCAAATAGTTCTCAATCCCGTCATTATAAGTTCATTAAACTTATCTGTTTGACTTAAAGATTCAGTCTGTTGAGTTAATTCATTATTGGAAATGCTTTTGAGATATTTCGCGTTATTAGCGACGTTCCAACTGCGCTGTCCTCCATTGAAGGAGTGAGCAGATGGACCGATACCTATGTATGAATTGCCTTTCCAATAGGATGCATTGTGCTTAGAAAAATAATCGGGGAAGCCAAAATTCGAAATTTCATATTGAACGAAACCCTTTTTCTCAGTTTCATCAACTAAGATGTCAAAATGTTGCGATGCCAACTTCTCGTCTAATGGTGGATACTTTCCTTTTTCTATATTGTAATAGAGGGCAGTTTTTGGTTCGACAGTTAAAGCATAACTCGAAATATGAGGTATGCCAAAGTCAAACGTTTTTTGCAAATTTTGTCTCCACTTATCGTTTGACATATTTGCAATTCCATAAATTAAGTCTATTGTAATATTATTAAAGTAGTTGGTGGCTACCAATAAACATTTTTCTGATTCTTTTGAAGTATGGGTACGATTCATCATTCTTAGATCATCATCAAAAAAAGATTGAATTCCAATGCTTAATCTATTTATCGGAGTTTTTGATAATTCAATAATTTTTATTTTTGATAGATCATCCGGATTCGCTTCTAAAGTAATCTCCATATTATCAGAAACTCGATAGTTTTTAAAAATAATATCCATTATAAAAATCAATTCATCAATCTCAAGCAAACTAGGGGTTCCACCTCCAAAATATATGGTTTCTATAACCTCGTTTACCTCTTTTCTTCGTAGTATTAACTCTTTTGTAATCGCATCGATCATTTCTGTCTTTTTCTTTAGGGAAGTAGAAAAATGAAAATCACAATAAGTGCATGCCTGTTTACAAAATGGGATATGAATATAAATTCCGCTCAAATTAATAGCTTTTTGATCCAATAATTAAAATTTAAAAATAATACAAGTTCTTTTAAAAATGCTAAAAAGAAAATTTAATTTATCAATGGTAATAGGTCTAGAACCTTCTCAAGTTTGGTAACATTTGTTATGTTTATTCTATTCCAATATCGTAACTTTATTACAAATTTTAAAAGCATTTATTATGTATGTACATGTAGTTTCATTTAAGGTAAAGCCGGGAGAAGAAATAACTTTTGTAGAATTGCAAAAATTTGAGGAAAAAATGGATGCAACACCTGCAGGACTGGATCATTTTCATATATTCAAAGATCTGAATGAAGAAAATCGATTTTTTTTAATTGAATATTGGAAAACCAAAGAAGACAAAGAAAAATTAGAAGCATCGTCTGATTATCAACATTTTCAAGACTTGCGCAAATTGGCAATAGAGAAAAAATTTGAGACACATGAATGTGATCTAGTGATTTAACCCAATCGGTTTTTATTTTGATTGACAAAGGCGCCCCAGCCTGAATAATTCTTGTCAGAAGTTACTATTCCTGAATTGTAATAATGGCAGACGGCTGCTGCTAAACCATCTGTTGCGTCTAAATTTTTTGGTAATTCCTTTATTTTCAAGGTATTTTGTAGCATTTTAGCTACTTGTTCTTTTGAAGCATTTCCATTGCCTGTTATGGCCATTTTAATTTTTTTTGGTGAATATTCTGTTATTGGTACTTGTCTTATCAAACAGGCAGCCATAGCAACACCTTGTGCTCTTCCCAGTTTTAACATAGATTGCACATTTTTACCAAAAAATGGAGCTTCAATTGCAATTTCATCCGGATGGTAAGTATCAACCAAATGAAGTGTTCTTTCAAAAATTAATTTAAGTTTGATATAATGATCGTTGTATTTTTTAAGTATCAGTTCATCCATTTGCATAAACTCCATACTTTTATTCACAACTTTAATCAAACCAAAACCCATAATTGTAGTTCCGGGATCAATTCCTAATATAATTTTTTCCGAAGGCAATTTTGTATATAATTTTGTTTCTTTGTGTAAATGTACAATATCTTGCAGAAATATAATTCCGCATTCATTTTAATCGGAAAACTACTCATTGTTGGTGGCGCATATTACTTTATTTCTCAAAAAATCAGAAATAACGACATCATCACTAACACTCAATTTCTTACTGATCTGAGTAAAAATGTTTTGAATAATTCTTACGTTTTATTTATCATTTTTTTATTTACTTTTTCTAATTGGATCTTGGAAATAGTAAAATGGAAAACCTTAGTTTCATCCATAAACAAAATATCATTTTTTGAGGCTTCGAAACAAAGTTTGTCCTCACTCACCGCATCTTTGCTTACACCTAACAGAATTGGAGAATATGGAGCTAAAGCTATCTATTATCCTAAAAATGAAAGATATAAAATATTGTTCCTGAATTTCTTAGGCAATTTTAATCAGATGCTTGTCACACTTTTGTTTGGTGCTTTTGGACTGTTTTTCTTAATCGCCTTCTTACCATTCACCATTAAATTATCGGCATTGCAAATGATTGGTGTTTTTATGTTTTTTGTTTTGATACTCTTGTTTTCTCTAAATAGAAAGGGTAAATTGTATTTAAAAAAAATTGCAGATCAATTAGGAACAATATCGACAAAAATTCATTTTCGAAATTTCTATTATTCCGTTTTAAGATATCTTATTTTTTCACATCAATTTTATTTTCTATTATTTATTTTTGGTATTGATTTAGAATATATCAGTGCAATGCCAATTATTTTTACGATGTATCTTTTGGCATCCATAATTCCAAGTTTTGTTGTTTTTGATTGGCTGATAAAAGGTTCGGTAGCAGTTTCATTATTTAGTATTTTCCAGATCAATGAAATGGTTATTCTGAGCATCACAAGTGTAATGTGGTTGGCAAATTTTGCCTTTCCTTCCATAATTGGCAGCTATTTTGTTTTAACATTTACAAAACCTGCAAACTCTAAATTGAAACAAAATATTATTTCCTCATGATAGCTCTAACTATCATTATATCCATAACCTATTTTTCGCTTATCTTTTTTTTAATAATAGGTTTTTATCGGATAAAGGAATTTAAATCTGAAGAATCAAAGGAAGATTCTAGTTTCTCTATAGTTATACCTTTTAGAAATGAGGCAAAAAATTTACCTGATCTCTTAAAGAGTATTTCTCAAATTAATTACCCAAAAACCAAGTTTGAAATTATTCTGGTAAATGATGATTCAGATGATCGTTCCGTTGAAATAATTGAAAAATTCAAAACCGGCCACGCCGTCGGGCAGGTTAAAAATTCAAAACCGGCCACACCATGCCTTTCGGCAGATAAACCGACAGGCGGGTTAAAAATATCTATCATTGACAACCAAAAAAAATCCGGATCGCCCAAAAAAGATGCTATAGATCTTGCAATTAAAAAATCAAAGTTCGATTGGATAATAACCACAGATGCTGATTGTATTGTACCCGTTAATTGGTTAATTGTTTTGAATGGTTTTATACATTCTCAAGAACCTAAAATGATTGTAATGCCGGTTTCTTATGAAATTCATGACGGTCTATTCAATGGCTTTCAAAATCTAGAACTACTGAGTTTGCAAGGAGCTACCATCGGTGGTTTTGGACTTAAGAAGCCTTTTTTGTGTAATGGAGCCAATTTGTGCTATAAAAAAAATTGTTTTATGGAATTAGATGGCTTTTCTGGAAATGATAATATTGCAAGTGGAGATGACGTTTTTATGCTTGAAAAGATGGTAAGAAGATATCCGGCCAAAGTCAAATATTTAAAATCAAAAGAAGTTATTGTTAAGACGAATACGGAAAAACAATTTTCCGATATGGTTAATCAACGAATTCGATGGGCAACAAAAACAACTTCGTATAAAAACAACTTCGGAAAATTAGTTGGCCTTTCTGTTTTATCGATGAATATTTTGATTTTAACACTGCTGTTGTTGACAGTTTTTAATCTTATTTCATGGCCTTTTTTAGCGGTCGTTTTTTTTATAAAGATCCTTGTTGATTTCTTATTAATAGTTCCTGCCGCACTATTTTTTGAACAACAATATAGTTTACGAAACTTCTTGATTGTAAGTTTTTTATATCCTTTTTACAATACTTTTATTGGCATTTTATCTTTGACTAAGACCTATGAATGGAAGGGCAGGAAGTTTTCAAAATAACAGTCTAGTCCTCAATGCCTAACGTTAATTAAAATTGGCAACTTATATTGTGACTTTACCGGAATTCCTCTTTTAATGGCAGGCTGAACGAGTGCTGGCAATAGGTTAAAACTTGCTGTCAATACGCTATCCAAGTTGGGTATTTTATCCCTCACTATATCTGAATAATTTATTCTCGCTATTCTAATTTTATTGTCCTGAGCGATGGATATGTCAATATAAATAGTGTCGTACGTAGCGGCAGGTCCTTTGACTTTATCCAGTACTATAAGCTCTTCCAGCTGTTCCACCAATTCTGTTCCAAAACAATGTTCTTGATTTTCCTTTCCATCTAAATTTTCACAATTTTTGAACATTGGGTAAACATCGATAGTTGAATAATCAACTATGGTGTCCATTACCATGAATTCATTTTTCAGTGATAATCTTTTTGATGAAAAAAAATCACAGGAAGTAAATAAAAAAATAAATGTTATTGCAATAAATAGGCGTTGCATCTGTGCTATTCAATTAACAAGGTGAAAGTACAAATTATTTTGAGATGACTTATAAATTGTTAAAAACCTATGGTAAAATATAGACTGAAGCCCAAATTTAATGAGTTTTATAAACTTTTTTTAAAAAGAGATTCTAAAAAAAGATAATTTGACATTATTTTGCAAAATGTAATTTATATTCAGAAAAATAAACTCCATAATTTGTTGAAAGTTTGCTAAATTTGAAATGACAGATTTTAGTTTCTTAATGGGTACACTTTTTTCTTTTTACGCAGGATTAATTGCCTCTATCTTGCATGTTTTAACAGGACCTGATCATCTAGCGGCTGTAATGCCATTTGCAATCGAGTCCAAAAGAAAGGCATGGAAAATTGGCTTGTTTTGGGGTATCGGTCATCTTATAGGAATGTTATCCATAGGTGTTTTATTCTTAATTTTCAAAGATCTAATTCCTGTTGAAGAAATATCAAATTATGGTGAGCAAATAGTTGGTATTGTACTGATTGGAATAGGTTTATGGTCTTTTTATCGAATTTTTTATCGAAGAAAAAATCATAAGCATTTGCATATTCATAGTGAAAATGCACCTGTAATTCACAAACATCAACATGAACATTCTCATGAAAAAACCCATCATCATAAACACAAAAAAGATCTGAAACAAAGCAATTTTGCGTCTTTTTCTATAGGTTTCTTGCATGGATTAGCCGGTATAGCGCATTTTTTATTGTTTCTTCCGGTATTAGGTTTTGATTCTCAATCAGAATCCGTATTCTATATTTTAGGTTTTATGGTTGGTATAATCGTTGCCATGACATCATTTGCCATTGTCATTGGAAAAATGTCTGCTAGCATAAAAAACGGGCATAATGAAGCTCTATTTAAGGGCATTCGCTTAGTTGGTGGATTATTTGCAATAATAATTGGTATTTACTGGTTGTTTAGTAATTAGTGTCTGCCAGAAAACAGAATTTTCTTGCATAACTAATTAAAGTTTGAAGAATTTCCACTTTTAACTTTTAACTTTTAACAAACCTAACATATCCTTGGTAATTGTTCGCCAATTAATGGTGTAACAATTCTCTTTCCTCCGATATTATTATACATCACAACTTTGTTAGGGTGATCTTCGGTAATTTCACCAATACAAATTGCATTTTTTCCCTTGTCATCATTGTTCATCACGGCAATAACTTCATCTGCAATCTTCGCATCTACAATAGCAATAAATACACCTTCATTTGCAACATACAAGGGATCTAAGCCCAGAATTTCGCAGGCGGCTGCAACTTGTTTCTCAAGAGGTAATTTATCTTCAAATATAATGATGCCATTATTAATATCATTAGCAATTTCCGACAATACACTTGCTACACCTCCGCGGGTGGGATCTCGAAACAAATGGATTTTGTTTCCAAATTCATCTAATAATTTGTTGCACAAAAAATTTACATTGGTCGTATCACTAACAATGGTTGATTCAAATTCAAGACCTTCCCGTTGTGACATGATCGCCATTCCGTGCTGCGCAATAAAACCATTGATTATAATCTTGTCCCCTACTCTTATACTATTCGTTGAAATATTCGCTTTTGGGTGTACTTCGCCAAATCCCGTAGTATTGATAAATATTTTATCCCCCTTTCCCCTTTCTACAACCTTTGTGTCTCCAGTAACGATCTGGACACCACTTTTATCAGCTGCAATTTTTATCGATTGTACAATTTCAACAAACTCTTCAATCTTCAAACCCTCCTCTACTATAAAAGCAAGTGATAAATATTTAGGAATAGCTCCACACATTGCAACATCATTTACCGTTCCATTGACTGCTAACTCACCTATATTCCCTCCTTTAAAAAAGATTGGAGAGATTACAAAACTGTCCGTAGAAATAGCAATTTTATTTTCAATTTTCAGGATAGCACCATCGTGTTTTTGATCTAAAAATGGATTACTAAACGTTTTAAATATAATTTTATCAAGTAATTCTCGTGTCATTAGGCCTCCACTGCCATGACCCAAGTTTATTGTGTCAAAACCAAGTTCAGATAAATCCATTTTTATGAAGAAATTAAATTATTAGAAAAATGATAGTAGGCTGCACAAGCGCCCTCTGAAGATACCATAGGTGCTCCCAAAGGTTTAAAAGGAGTACAATTATTACCGAATTGACTGCATTCAAATGGCTTTTTTATACCCTTCAAAATATCACCGGCAATACAATCGGAATTTTCAGGAACAACTATATTACTAATCCCAAATTTTAGTTCAGCATCGAAATCCTTAAATTCTTCTCTTAAGAGATATCCGCTATTAGGAATCTCTCCTATACCACGCCATTCTCTATCTCCAATTTCAAAAACCTGATGAATAACTTTCAAAGCTGCTTTATTTCCTTCCTCTTTTACAACTCTTGCATATTGATTTTCAACTTTATGAACACCTTTTTCCAATTGTTGGACTGCCATATAAATTCCTTGCACCAGGTCCAATGGTTCAAAACCGGTTATAACAATCGGTATTTCATATTTTCCGGATAAAGGATAATATTCATGAAGACCCATAATGGCACATACGTGCCCTGCGCCTAAAAAAGCATCTATATTACTAAACTTATCATCTAAAATTGCTTCCATAGCAGGCGGTACAAGTACATGAGACACAAGAATGGAGTAGTTTTTTACATTCTCCTTTTGGGCATGCAAAACAGATAGTGCATTTGCCGGAGCAGTTGTTTCAAATCCTACCGCAAAAAATACAACTTCTTTGTCAGGGTTTTTTTTTGCAATATTTACCGCTTCCAGGGGAGAATATAGAATACGTAAATCCCCCCCTTCTGCTTTTGCTTCCATCAGACTTTTTTTACTGCCCGGAACCCGAATCATATCGCCAAAAGAACACACAATTACGTCGTTTTCCAATAATTCGATGGCCTTGTCTATTAAATTTAAAGGTGTCACACAAACCGGGCAGCCTGGTCCATGAATCATCCTTACTTTCTCCGGGAGTAATTCTAAAATTCCATTCTTCACCAAACCATGTGTTTGTCCGCCACAAATTTCCATGATATTCCATGGTTTTGTGATAGTTTTTTCAATGAGGTCCAAATAACTCTTGGTCGCTTCTAAATTTCTATATTCACTTAAATATTTCATTCTAAACTAAGATTACGTACAATTTATATAGTACATTATTTGGCCGTACGATATGTTCTCATCGTTTGGAGCTAAGTTACGGTTAAAATATAATTTATGTTTATTTCCTGCTAAATCATTCAGCATATCGATCAGAACCGTATTCTGAAAAACTCCCCCACTACATACAATTTTTTCAAAATTATTCTTCCGGGCTAAATCTATTATAATGGAAGCCAAAGTGTATAAAAAATTCAAGATGATTTGCTCTCTTTTTGTGCCTTTTTTAAAATCTGCATATAGATTTTCAAACAAAAGACTTGTTGAAATTAAATTTTCACTATTGACATTAAAATAACTCTTGCAATTCTCTAAATTATAATTCATTATTTTATTTTCTAACAAGATAGCTGCTTCCCCTTCATAGGTATTAATATCGCAAATCCCCAATAATGATGCAACGGCATCAAATAATCTACCTACTGAAGAGGTCTTTAATTTATTTTTCTTTTTAATTATTTTGTAAATGGCTATTTCTTCCTCTCTAAATTTTCCATTTAAAACAGATTTCATGTCAGGACTCGCTAAGGACAGCAAGGATATTCGAGGTTCTTTGGCCATTTTATCTCCTGCTAACCAATCAAAATATTCAAAATGAGATAATCTATCTATTTTTTTGTTTTGGTACCTAAAAAATTCGCCTCCCCAAATTTGACGATCCTCTCCATATCCTGTACCATCCCATACAACCCCCAAAATAGGATCCGTATTATCAAAAAGTTCATGCTCCCCCAATACAGATGCAAAATGAGCTTTATGGTGTTGTATTTCGTATAAAGCTGAGCCTTCTTTTTTTGTTATTTCTTTCCCATAAAGACTACTTTGATATGCCGGGTGGCTATCTATTAAAACGACATCAGGTTTTTGGTCAAATAAGTTGATGAACTTTTCGATGGTGTACGTAAATCTTTTATAAACATCATAGTTGTCTAAATTTCCTAAATACTGGCTAATGTATAAATAATCATTTGGAAGAAAGGCAATTGTGCTTTTCAAATGCCCTCCCATGGCGAGAATTCTCTTGTTTGTAATTATTTTTTTTCCAAAATAGTTTGGTGCATAACCACGGGATCGTCTGAATAAAATTTCATGATTGAATTTAGCGCTGTACTTAATGACAGAATCGTCCTGTGGGTTGACGATCTCCAGATCATGATCTAAAAAATAATCGACCACGTTTTTTAAAACCTCGAAAGATTCTTTATCATCAAAAAGTATAGGGGAGCCGTGTAAATTACCACTTGTAGCAATCATTGGAACTTTTAATTCTGTAGATAACAGTTCCAAAATTCCGGTATATGGTAACATTATTCCAATTTGACTCAAGTCTGGCGCAATATCTTCGAAAGCCAAATTTCCTATAAAATCTGTATTTGGAACAATAACAATTGGTCTTTGTGTAGATTGAAATGCTCTTCGCAGCTTTTTGGTGATTGTAAGTTGTTGTTCTAATAAATTGAGACTGGGATACAATACTGCAAAAGGTTTTTTTGGTCTTCTTTTTTTCCGTCTTAGGTTTTGAACAACCTCCTTATTACCTGCATCACAACAAAGCAAATATCCACTGGTATTTTTTATGGCAAGTATTTTTCCATTCCTAATCAAATCTGCCGTTTTCTTAAAAATTTCATCCCTTGAAATATTCAATTTAACACCTTCTTGATCTTTCAATACCATATGAATACCACATGTTTTACAGGTATTCGTCTGTGAATGAAACCTCCTGTTATTCGGGTCAGTATACTCTCCATGGCACTCCGCACACATCTTAAAATCGTCAATGGTAGTATTTGATCTTTCAAAGGGAAAAGTTCTTGTAATCGCCCATCTTGGGCCACAATTTACACAGGTGGTAAACGGATAGCCGGATCTTCTGTTTTCAATCTCAACAATTTCTTTTTTGCACTTTTCACAAATAGCAAAATCAGGAGTAAGTGGTAGATTTAGTTTTCCTTCGATTGTTGAAGACACAATTCTAAAATCATCGAATTTTCGGAAAGATATTTCAGATAAATCACTTGCCTGTATGAAGGAAACCGGCGGCGGCTTATTTATTAATTTCTGATAAAATGATCGTACCTCTGTTTCCGTTCCGGTGAGATAGATAATGACTCCCTTTTCATTATTGGAAATCGTTCCAAAAAGGTCATTTTTGGTCGCTAATACAAATACATATGGACGGAAACCAACCCCCTGTACTCGCCCACTGATAACTATTTTAAAGGTTTTAAGCATTAATGAATCTTAAATCAAGAAAAGAAAATGCTAATTTATAAAATTTCAGCATGTAATTTTTCAGTCAGTTCTAAGATTTGTTCTATTGTTTTGGGAATGGCCTCTTTAACTTTTGATGATAATTCAATGGTCATAGGAACCATTTCTTTTATTGAAATTGTAAATAAAGGAATATTCGGTTTCGAGTCCATCAAATAGACTGCCTCGATCATATCCTTTAATCCTACATCGTGTACACTTAAAGCAGAAGGAAAATCGGATGCAAATTTTGGTCGGATTAATGAGATCGTTCCCTCATCTTTACCATCCATTGTAGCATCAACAAAAATTACCGTTTTATATGCTTCAAAACAACTAAGTAATAAAAACCCGCCGGTGCCACCATCAAGTATATCCAAATATTCAGGCAAATTCAATTTTGCCATCTCTTGAATAAGATGAACCCCAACACCTTCATCTCCCATCAAATAATTTCCAACTCCTAAAATTAGGATGCTATTAGATTTATCCTTCTCAAAAAAGAAGGCATCACTACTTATAGCTACCGGAGTTCTATCAAAATTCGTCATTTATTGTAGTTTTAAAAAAAGACTGCCTCAAAAGTTCTATTATGTTTCTAGCTATTTTTTAAATGATAGCTTTACTGCTTTTGAGGCAATCGTTGTAAAATTTAATTTGTCATTACCAAAACAACTTGACAATAACTTAATAATCAGGATCGAACCCTTATATATGATCGTCACTTTCTATACGTTCCTTGCGAACAAATTTATATCCACTGATCATAGCAGAAGATTCACCTCTTCCTTCTAACCAATCATGATAGAAAACCAAATATACATGTATCAATGTAAAAATAATAAATAGCCATGTGGAAATATGATGTATTGAACGGGTCGGTACATCTCCTCCGAAAAAGTCAGGAACCCAGGCAAAAATTTGAGGTAACCACCACCCCGACATGGGCGCATATAATCCAAAACCTGTAAATATCTGCACCAAAGCAACTAAAAACAGGATTACATAGGAAAAGGAAGCCATATAATTATGTCCAACACTAATATTCTTATAAACCTCCTCCTCTTCATTTTGTAATAAAACATCTATTTTTATTACATGAAGTACATTTTGTCGTGCCTTCTTTGATAAAGGTAGAAATGCACGCCAGTTAGAATAATAGTTTCCATTCAACGCCCAATAAATTCTTAAAATGGCATTTCCCAAAAAGATATAGGCCGTTATAAAATGAATTACTCTTATTGTTCCAAACCAGTAAGATTCTGAGGCTTCAGCGCTAGACATGATAGCAGGAGGGTCGGCTATAATAAAACCTGTTATTGCAAGAACCGTAATACACAATGCGTTCAACCAGTGAAACATGCGAACAGGCAATTCCCAAACCAATACTCTCTTAAAATCGTTTGTAGGTGTTGTTATCGTTTGCATTTTATCTTTCTTTAAAGGTTATACCTCACAACTGCTAACATTGCTAACTTTTGATATATGATTTCCGTGTTCGTCATACAAATGCACTGCACAAGCCAGACAGGGGTCAAACGAATGTATGGTCCTAATAATTTCCAATGGAAGATCCGGATCGGCAACCGGGGTACCAATCAATGCAGATTCGTATGCTGATCTTTGACCTTTAGGATCTCTTGGTGATGCATTCCATGTAGATGGAACAACTACTTGGTAATTTTCGATTTTACCGTCTTTTATCTTGATCCAATCTGCTAAGCTGCCTCTTGGTGCCTCAGTAAAACCAACTCCTTTGACTTCGGCCGGCCATTTTGATGGGTCCCATAATTCCATATTGGCCATTCGCGTATCACCATTCTTAATATTAGTCAATAATTGGTTGTAAAATTCCATAGTCCAATTAGCAACTAATTGAGTTTCGATACCTCTCGCTGCGGTTCTGCCAAGGGTTGAAAATAAGGCATCAACAGGTACGTTTAAGTGGCTTAAAGCTCCATTTACCACATCTTGAATTTCCTTATTGCCTCTGCCATAACCAACTAACAGTCTGGCAAGTGGCCCAACCTCCATAGGTTTTCCCTGCCATCGCGGCGTTTTAATAAAACTGTATTTTTGATTAACATCTAAGTGTTCATATGGAGGTTTAGGACCTGAGTATTTTATATTTGTCTCTCCTTCCCAAGGATGTCTTCCTGTATCAGTGCCTTCAGTATAATTATCGTACCAGGAATTATTAACGAATTCTTCAATATCGCCATTGCGATGATCTACATCGTATACCTTCGACAAATCTCTATTTAAAATAACCCCTTGCGGGAATTTAAAATTGGATGGATCATTATAGCCGTTAGTTGGAAAATCGCCATAAGACATGTAGTTTCCAATACCTTTACCAATAGCTCCCCAATCTTTATAGAAAGAAGCAATAGCCAATAGATCCGGTATATAAACCTGTTCAATAAATTGTTTGCCTTCTTTTAATAATTTACCAACATGGGCTAATCGTTCTGCATTTAATCCTCCTGTACTATTTTCGTTTATGGCACATGCCATACCTCCAACTAAATAATTTGGATGTGGATTTTTACCCCCTAATATAGTATGAACTTTAACGATCTCTTTTTGCCACTCCAGCGCTTCTAAATAATGTGCAACCCCTAACAAATTTACTGCAGCAGGCAATTTCATTTGTGGGTGACCCCAATAACCATTGGCAAATATTCCTAACTGACCACTATCCACGAATTTTTGAATTCTTTTTTGAACATCGGAAAAATATCCCGGTGAACTTTTTGGCCAACTGGAAATACTCTGTGCAATTTTAGATGTTTCCGCAGGATCAGCACTAAGTGCATTAACAACATCCACCCAATCTAAAGCATGCAAATGATAAAAATGCACCGTATGATCATGCATATATAATGCGCCTTCCATGATATTTCTTACCAGTTCGGCATTTGGAGGAATAACAATATCTAAAGCATTTTCAACGGATCTTACCGAAGTAATCGCATGTACAGTAGTACACACTCCACATATTCTTTGCACAAAAGCCCAAACATCACGAGGATCGCGACCTTTAACTATGTTTTCAATTCCACGTACCATGCTGCCAGAACTGTATGCATCAACTATTTTGCCGTCTTTAATTTCGACTTCTATTCTTAAATGACCTTCAATCCTTGTTACAGGATCTACAACTATTCTGTTTCCCATAATAAATTAATTTTCTTCGTTTTTTTCTAATTTTTCTTCGTTGGCTCTACCTCTGGTATGTCTTCCTTTCAATTCTTTATGTTTGGATATATTAGCTGCAATTGCATGCGCTGCTATACCCACTGCAACAGCTCCGGTAGCAATTTTACCAACATTATCAGCAGTACTTTCAATTCCGAATCCCGGCACATTTGTTATACGTTCGTAGAATGGTCCGTTGTCCCAGAAATTTGCTTCACTACATCCTATACATCCGTGTCCCGATTCAATTGGGAAACTCACTCCGTTATTCCATTTCATACTTGCACAGGCATTGTATGTTGTTGGTCCTTTACATCCTAATTTATATAAACAATACCCTTCTTTGGCATTATGATCGTCAAAGGTTTCGGCAAATAATCCTGCATCAAAATATGGTCTTCGATAACATGTATCATGAACTCTTTTCCCATAAAATGCTTTTGGTCGACCACTACGGTCTAATTCAGGTAATCTGTCAAAAGTTACATAGTGAACGATCAAGGCGGCCATTGCTTCTCCAATTGGAGGGCAACCAGGCATTTGAACTAATGGTTTGTTCTTAATTATTTTATGAATAGGTGTTGCTCCGGTAGGATTAGGTCTAGCTCCTTGTACACAACCATTAGTTGCGCAACTTCCCCAGGCAATTATTGCTTTTGCTCCTGCAGCTGCCTCGGTAAGTTGATCTTTAGCTGTCCTACCTGCAATGGTACAATATACGCCATCTGCTCCCATAGGTACAGATCCTTCAACACATAAAATATATTCTCCATAATTCTTTTTCATGGAATCATGTTTTGCGGCTTCTGCCTGATGACCGGATGCAGCCATCAATGTTTCCGTGTAATCCAGAGAAATATTATCTAAAATAATATCCGCGACTATTGGATGGTCAGAACGAATAAAAGATTCACTACAACAAGTACACTCCTGATAGTGCTCCCAAATGATTGGTAACCTGTAATTTGTTTCTAATGATTTTGCCACCTGACCTACCATGCTGTGTTCGAAACCCATATAAGCCGTAATGAATGCAGCAAATTTCATAAAATCTCTTCGACTATATCCTTTTCTTATAGCGCATTCATAATAAGTTTCTTTTACTTCTTTTTTTGTTGCCATAACTAAAATTTAATTAAAAAAAGATCCTTTAATTTATACCTAATAGAACAAGGTATTGGCATTAAAGTTAGAAAAATATATGCACGAATACAAGGTAACTTGCTTATTTATAATTACTTAAAATATATAAAACATGATATATGTCATACTTTATGAATTTCTTTATAGTATCTTATAACAACCAATTTTTTAGGTACTAATTTTATATCTTTTTTATATGCACGAACTCTCTATTGCTCTAGGTATAGTTAAGATTGCGGAAACAGAAACAGCAAAGGCAAATGCAAAAAAAGTTGATGTTATAGAGCTGGAAATAGGGACATTGGCAGGAATTGAATTTGACTCCTTAGATTTTGTTTGGCCTGCTGCGGTAAAAGAAACTGTATTAGAAAATGCCGTTAAAAGAATAAATATAATCAAGGGTAAAGGGAAATGCCTAGATTGTGATACTACATTCGACATAATAAACATTTACGACTCTTGCCCAAACTGCAAAAGCTTTTTGAAAGGAATTATCCAGGGAAAAGAACTCAAGGTTAAAGCATTGGAAGTATCGTAACTGAAGTTATAAAATATTGAATTTCCGCTCTTGTATTTGGTTTAGAAAAATACCTTTTCGAACAAACTTAATTTTCCAATTATTTACATATAAAATGACATTTGTCATGTTTAGGAATATCATTCTCAACTAATTTTATTACATAATATTTCAATTTTATTCGTATGGATACAATAAAGGACACCATGCATAAAACCTTATTAATGAAGGTTTTATGGGATATTCAAAAAAAAAGAAGATATATCAGTCGTGATGACATGACAAAAATTGCTCGTGAATTTAACATCTCCAGGATGGAATTGGAAGGTGTGATATCATTTTATCATTTTTATCACAGGAAACATGCAGGTAAATACACTGTTTATTTGAACAATTCTATCATATCAAAACACAAAGATTACGTTCTGGTTAAAAGAGCATTTGAAAATGAACTTGGCATTTCTTTTGGAAATGTTACTGATGATAAAATGTTCGGATTGTTTGAAACACCTTGCATTGGTTTAAGTGATCAGGAAACATCAGCATTGATCAATTTTAATGCTTTTACCAATCTTACTCCAATTAAGGTTAAAAAAATAATAACTAAATTAAAGCAAGGTCATGCTTTAGAAGAGTTTAGTGTGCCTCCTAAAAATAATATTCAATACATTCCTAAGGGTGATAAAGCCGTGTTCTTCAAAAATTATATCCCGGGAATTGGATTAAAGAAATTGAAAAAGTTGAATCCCGAAAAAGTCATTGATCTGGTTAAACAATCCAAACTTTCCGGAAGAGGAGGTGCCTTCTTCCCAACCGGATTGAAATGGGAATTTTGTAAGAATAATAAAGCGGATCAAAAATATATAATCTGCAATGCTGATGAGGGAGAACCCGGCACTTTCAAAGACAGGGTCTTAATGAATAAATTTCCCGGTTTATTGTTAGAAGGTATGGCCATGGCCGCGTATGCTGTTGGGGCAACAAAAGGTGCTATCTATTTAAGAGCAGAATACTTCTATTTAAAAGACAAAATAGAACAAAGAATAATCGACTTTAAAGAAAAAGGATTTCTCGGGAAAAATATACTCGGAATTGAAAATTTCGATTTTGATATTTATGTTCATATGGGAGCCGGAGCTTATGTTTGTGGCGAAGAAACTGCTTTGATAAATTCTATGGAAGGGAAACGAGGTGAACCAACGATAAAAGAATTTTTTCCTGTTGAAAAGGGGTTTTTAGGTAAACCAACTATTGTAAATAATGTAGAAACACTTTGTACAGTACCAAGAATCTTTGAAATTGGTATTGAGAATTGGTTAAAATTAGGTACTGCAAAAACTCCCGGAACAAAATTAATTAGTGTTTCCGGAGATTGTAAGAAACCGGGTATCTATGAAATTGAATGGGGAATGAAAATGCAAGATTTTTTAAAATTAATTGAAGCCCAGAATCCGCATTTTGTTCTTTTCAACGGTTTTTCAGGAGAATGCCTGTCATCTGAAGATTTTGACAGAGAAATATCAGGAGAAAATTTAATGGCTGAACATATTGCATTTAATATAAAAGATCCCATTGAATTTAAACATAAGATGAGTGCCGTGGGTATAAGAAGCGGAGGCTCGTTCATGGTGTTCAATAAAGAAAGAGATCTATTGAGTATCTTAAAAAAACATAAGTGATTTCTTTGTTGCTGAATCCTGCGGAATTTGTGTTCCGTGCAGAACGGGAAATTTTTTACTCAACAAAAAGATCAATAAACTCTTATTAGGACATGCTGATCAAAAGGATCTTGAGGATATCAAAGAATGGAGTAAAATCATTAAACAGACCAGCAGATGCGGTCTAGGACAAACATCTTCCAATTCATTACTTTGCGCGATCAAAAAATTTCCTGAAGTCTTTCAAAAGAAAATTAGTGAAAATAGCGATATCAGTCTAGCTTTTAACATTGATAACGCCGTTAAAAGTTATGATGATATTATTAACGAAATCGAAACTACTTATGAATAATCTGGTAAATATAAAAATTGATGCTAAAGATTACCAAGTTTCAGAGGGTAAGAAATTGGTAGATACAGCAAAAGAACATGGAATTTATATCCCTACACTTTGTCATTTCCACGAAGTGAATCCACCTCTCGGTACTTGCCGAATCTGTACGGTTATGGTTAACGGGAAGACTACGACAAGCTGTACCACAAAAGTGCAGGATGGGATGGAAATTGAAATTAACAGCCCGGAACTTATTGACACGCGAAAAGCTATAATCGAGATGCTCTATTCAGAAGGGAATCACTTCTGTCCTACATGTGAAAAAAGTGGAAATTGTGATCTGCAAAATCTCGCCTATGATATGGGATTAACCTCTTCAAGGTTTCCTAAAGTTTTTAGTAATAAGGCCGTTGATTTCAATGCAGAACGGATCATCATGGAGAGAAACAGGTGTATCCTTTGTAAACGCTGTGTCGAAGAGATCAAAACGGAAGATGGTCAGGATGTGTTTTCATTTGTTAACAGGGGTGTCAGGACCCATGTGCATATTGATTATGAACAAGAACAAAAGTTAAGCGATTCTGACGCCTTACGTGCCATGAATTTATGCCCGGTTGGAACTATTTTAGTTAAAGGAATGATATATGAACAACCCTTTGGGGAAAGAAAGTACGACTTACTTGGTAAAAGTAAAAAATCGCCAACAAATGGCAGTGGCACATGCATCAATGATAAGGAAAAATTCATCGTTGCCACTACTTCTCTCGCCGGCTGCTTCGGCTGTCATATGTCACTTCTGGATATTGACACGGACATTATAGATATTTTTGAAATAGTTGAATTTAACAAATCTCCTTTAACGGATATTAAAGATTTTAGTAAACGCTGTAATGTTGGGTTGGTGGAAGGCGGTTGTGCTAATTCTGAAAATGTTGAAGTATTAAAAGAGTTCAGAAAGAAATGTGATATTTTAATTGCCTTTGGTGAATGTTCCATTATGGGTGGTATTCCCGCCATGAGAAATTTTGTTCCTCTAAAAGAATGTTTGGAAGAGGCATATATTCATGGGGTTACCAGTGAGATAGGAGCCAATATTATCCCAAATCACGAGGATATTCCTAAACTTCTAAACAATGTTTACCCATGTTCTGAAATTGTAAAAATCGACCATTTTATACCTGGTTGTCCGCCTAATGCCAACCACATTTGGAAAGTAGTAAAAAGTATTTTACTGGGTAAAGAATTTTCTATTGCTCACGATGAATTTAAATACGACTAAATTTAATGATTATGAACAAAATTGTAATTGACCCCGTAACAAGAGTTGAAGGACACGGTAAAGTAACCATCCATTTAGACGAACAAAATAAAGTAAAGGAGTCTTTCTTTCATACTGTAGAATTTAGAGGATTTGAAAGATTTATTCAGGGTCATCCCTATTGGGAAGCACCTGTATTGGTTCAAAGACTATGTGGTATTTGTCCGGTAAGCCATCATTTGGCCGCAGCAAAAGCAATTGATCAAATTGTGGGTCTGGAGCCTGAGGACTTATCCCTGCCTGCTCAAAAAATTAGGAAATTAATGCATTTCGGTCAAATATTTCAATCGCATGCATTGCATTTTTTTTATTTGGCTTCTCCGGATTTACTTTTTGGATATGATGCAGCTCCATCGAAAAGAAATGTCGTTGGTGTTGCCATGGAATATCCAGAATTAGCAAAAAAAGGAATTTTAATGCGGAAATTCGGACAGGAAATAATAAAAATGATTGCCGGTAAGCGTATTCACGGAATTTCAACAACACCAGGAGGGGTACAAAAGAAAGTCAGTGTAAAAGAACGGGATTACTTTTTAAACGGAAAAGATATTCCATCTATTGATACAATGATCGAGTGGTCAAAGGAAATTATCGATTTTATTAAAATTTATCACTCAAATAATAAAAAATGGTTGGACACGTTTGCCGAATATCCATCAGGTCATTTAGGATTGGTAGATAAAAAAACCGGTTATCTTGAATTATATGATGGAAATTTAAGGGCTATTGATGCCTATGGTAATACCACTTTAGACGATATAAATAATGATGACTATCAACATTATTTTTATGAAGGTGTTGAAAAATGGTCTTATCTTAAGTTTCCATATATTAAGAACTTAGGAAGGGAAAAAGGATGGAATAGAGTGGGCCCCTTGGCTCGTTTAAATGTAATTGATGGTATCTCATCTTCTCATGCCCAAATAGAATGGTTGGAGTTTAAAGCTGCCACCCAAGGTAAAACAAATAATAAGACCATGTATTCCCACTGGGCGCGATTGATAGAAATACTGCATTGTGCCGAAATGATGAAAGAACTACTCGAAGATGATGATATTTTAAGCAACGATCTCATAAGAAGAGGGGAAAGGCGTAATGAAGGAATAGGAATAATTGAAGCCCCCAGAGGCACTTTAATCCACCATTATGAAGTTGATGATAAGGACAGAATTACACGGTGTAATTTGATCGTATCCACTACGCATAATAACGAACCCATGAATCAAGCAGTAAATTGGGTGGCAAACAATGTGTTGAATGGTAAACCGAAAATTACGGAAGGCATGTTAAATCAGGTCGAAGTTGCCATTCGAGCCTACGATCCTTGTTTGAGTTGTGCTACCCATGCTTTGGGTCAAATGCCATTGGAAATTTTGCTTTATAATCATGAAGGAAAAATAATTGATGAAAGAAGAAGATAAAATACTTGTTCTGGGTATTGGCAATATTGGACGACAAGATGACGGACTCGGTTGGCTCTTTTTAGATTATTTGCAAAAGGCAAATTTTGGAAATATGGATTTGGAATACCGATACCAATTACAAATTGAAGATGCCGAATTAATATGCAATTATAAATCTGTGATTTTTGTAGATGCTACAAAAGAGAACACAAAAAAAGGCTTTTATTACAGAGCTAGTGAGGCCTCAGACAAACACAGTTTTAGCACACATGAATTGTGCCCGGAAACGGTATTATTTTTAACTAATAATTTATACCAGCATCAGCCTAAAGCATTTATTCTTGGAATTCAGGGTTATAACTGGGAATTAGAGTTAGGACTGAGTGAAAAAGCGAAGATCAACCTATATAAAGCGGAAGAATTTTTATTTAAAAATATAACAAAATATAACAATATTGAATCTGTATAGATTCATTATGTTATAGAATAAAAACTAAATATTAACTATATTTGAATAAATTATAATTTTTGTATTATGTGTGGTACTTGTGGTTGTGGTAGTGAAGAGAATGGCGTAAACATTCAAAAACCAGGAGAAATTGCGATGCATGAACATGAGCATCATGAGCATGAACATCATCATCACCATGACGGTCATACACATAGCCATCCTCATTCTCATGAGCACGAGGAAAACCATTCTCACAAAACGGTTTTAGAAATTGAACAGGATATCCTGCAACAAAATGATATCATGGCGGCCAGAAATCGTGGTTATTTTGATGCTAAGAACGTTTTTGCAATAAATTTGGTCAGTTCTCCAGGCTCTGGTAAGACCTCATTATTGGAAAAAACACTTCAAGACATGAAAAATGATCTGCCTTTCTATGTTATTGAAGGTGACCAACAAACGCTCAACGATGCCAACCGTATAGATGCTTTAGATGTGCCAGTAATCCAGATCAACACTGGTAAAGGCTGTCATTTAGAAAGTGACATGATCTACAAGGCAATAAAGAAATTAGATATCGAACAGAATTCAATCTTAATGATCGAGAATGTTGGTAATTTGGTTTGTCCTTCTATGTTCGATTTGGGTGAGCGCAAAAGAGTTGTGATCATCAGTACTACGGAAGGAGAGGATAAGCCTATAAAATATCCGGATATGTTTCTCTCATCCGATCTGTGTATTATCAATAAAATAGACTTGTTGCCCTATTTAAATTTAGATATTCAAAAATTAAAAACTTATGCAAAGCAGGTTAATCCAAATTTAGAATTCTTAGAAGTATCTGCCATTACAGGAGAAGGAATGCAAAATTGGTATAGTTGGTTGCAAAATAATTTAAATTCTTAGTTATGTGTTTATCCATACCAGGAAAATTAATAGAAATAACAGCTGAATTAGATGAAACGTTTCGAGTAGGTAGAGTTTCATTTGATGGTGTTATAAAAGAAGTAAGTCTGACACTTGTCCCAGAGGCAAAAGTTGGTGAATATGTCTTGGTTCATGTTGGTGCCGCAATAAGTGTGGTGGATGAAGAAGAGGCAAAAAAAACCTTTGAATTACTTAAACAACTAGGGGAATTGAATGATCTAGATCCTCCAAAATTAGACTAATCAGTCTTTAACATTGACCTGTAGTTAAAAAATTCAATTCAACATATTTCTTATCTTGTATTTTTTTCAAGAAAGAATGATGGATGTTTTTTTACTGATTTTTGGTTTTATCTTTACTTTAATAGGAGTTGCCGGCTCCTTTTTACCTGTTCTTCCTGGACCATTTATGTGATGGATTGGATTATTGCTATTGCATTTAACAAGTATAATACCAATAAGCTATCCTTTTTTAATTATCACTTTTTTAATTTCTGTACTTATTTGGATGCTCGATTATATAATTCCATCTATGGGCACAAAGAAATTTGGTGGAAGTAAATGGGGTGCTATTGGAACAACAATAGGCCTAATTATTGGAATCATCGTACCTATCCCATTGGGATTTATTTTTGGGGCTTTCTTGGGAGCTCTTCTTGGAGAACTACTTTATAACCATAAAGATATTAAAAGAGCATTCAAAGCAGCTTTTGGTTCTTTTGTTGGTTTTTTAGCCTCTACAACGTTAAAATTTATGGTGAGTTTGGTGTTTGTTGGGCTCTACCTTTACATGGTTATAGATTATTGGGACGAATTTAGTTTGTTTTAATAAAAAGTTAAATCCTAAATTAGCCTACATTGCTCTGGATTGAACAAAGTTCTTCCAATCCTTACCTTAGGAGAACGGCATTGACCTGCCTGAATGATTTTCTTGGAACAGAATCTGCCAATCAGTTTCCAGATTCAACCTACTGAAAATTAGTCTCAATTTTTTAGTTTATCACTTTTTAATATTCTTCTCATACAAATCAATCCAATTCTCTACTGTCATTTTTTGCATTAATTCTGCGATCAGTTCAAACGGAATTTCCTCTGCTTTTTTGAAACGGATACAACTCTTTCCCATGTCTAATTTTCGTTTGCAATGTTTTGGATATTCTTTTACAAACCAATCCAGCAATTCCGGATTGGCGTAAATTCCCATATGATACACAGCAATAAAATTCTTTTGAGAGGCAATATTAACAAATGGCAAAGGTAAATTGGTATCACAATGGTAACCTGCAGGATAGATCCTTTTTGGTACAACATAACCAATCATTCCGTAATTCATTTGCTCTTCAAATCCTTTAGGAATGTTGTTAATTATAGTTTGACGTAATTTTTTGAAATAGGGAATACGATCTTCAGGAATTTTAGAAATATATTCTTCCGGGTTATTCGCTGGAATTTGCATTTTGTGTGTTTTATTTAATTACTATTCGTAACAAAAGCTATTCTTTGACTATCTTTTGACCAACTCGGTACGTTTATTGTTCCTTGTCCGCCGTAGATATATGCTATTATTTTTGGTGTTCCTCCGTTAGCAGACATTATTCGAAGAATACAATGCTTATAAAAAGGATGGTCTCCAAAATTAGTTTCAGGAGGGAACGATATAAAGGCAATCCATTTACCATCTGGTGAAATATGAGGAAACCAATCTTTAAAATTTTCGTCAAAGGTCAATTGCTCAGGATCGCTACCATCAGGCCTCATCCTCCATAATTGCATATTTCCTGTTCTATTAGAGTTAAAGTAAATATATTTTCCATCCGGTGAATATTCCGGGCCATCGTCTAAATCCTTTGTATCTGTTAACTGAAATTCTTTATGCGTTTCAGTATCAATTCCATAAATATCATATTTGCCATTACGATTGCCAGTAAAAAGTAATGTTTTATTATCAGGAGAAATACCATGTAAATAAGATGCTCCAACACCATTCGCTGTAATTTTTTTTGGTATTGAATCCCCTTTAGGTCTCATAATATATATGGATGAGCTTCCATCATCCTCATGGTTGTGATTACTAATTCCCAATAACTTTTCATCAAATGAGAATACATGATCATTGTTAATATTTGTTGCAAATCCGGTATTCATTTGCTTTACTTCTTTAGTTCTAAATCTATATTTATATAATAGCCCGTTAGAATTATAAACGATTTGTTTGTCGTCATTGATCCAATTAGGTGCCTGAAGAGAATGTGCAGAATAAAAAAGCACCTCTCTATGCCCATTGACAACATTCATTATTTCCATATTGCTGCCAATATAGTCGCTATAGGGTTGAAAATTTTCTATAACAGGTTTTATGATTCTAACGTTTGTAAATATTGCATCCTCAATTACATCTGAATTGTGAGAACATACATAAAGCCCCACAAAAACTTCGTTTTTTAAGTTTATATCATCAATTTTTATCGTTGTAAATGGTTCTCCGAATTTTGCTGTAGACATTAGGTAAGTATCTCCCTTTCGTTCTAGCTGGACTACATCGGGTGCTGTATCTGAAGACACCAGCTCTTCAGTATCTGCGCCATTAGATGTTCTATATTGAAATGATGTTAATCCATCACCATGAATAGTTGCATTTACGTGTGCTGAACTTCCGCTTAAATCATTTCGAACGATCCATCCTATTTTTCGATGAGGTTCAACACCTTCTCCTACAAATTTAACTCTTGCTCTCAATATGAAATCTCCCTGAACGGATTTATACAGGTATTGAAATTGATCTTTACCTTCCCACATGTTCTTTCCCGATCCTGAAATTGTATATTCTTGTTTTTCAGAGTTATAATTAATTGAACCGTTCTGAATAGGTTTTCCGATATTCGTTTGATTTTCAAAAATACCATAAGAAGTATTCACATCTGATATATTTGAAACTGTCGTTTGACTTGAGGCAAATAAAAAAGAAAACATTAAACAGGAATAGAGTGTTTTTTTTATCATGAGAGATTTACTTAATCATTAGAAACTGGATAAATTTACAAAAAAAAATGTAAGAATATAATAAATAAAATTGCTTCCTATTCTATATATCAGTTGTTTATTGTGCCCTATTTTATTAGGATCTTAAATGATTTTCATTAAAAAATAAGGCCAATGAATTCAAAGGAAAGATTTGGTTTGCCGTCTGGTAAACTCTGATAATATGGGTAAAAAAATTAAAAACTTCCTATAATTGTAACAGACAAGTTCCTTCCCGGTGCACTTATTGCAGAAGCAAATTCCTTATAATGTTGATCTAAAACATTGTCAAATGCCGCTAACAGATCAATATTTTTCGTGGCTTTATATCGAAAATAAAAGTTTAATGTTTGCCAGGAAGGATTACCGTAGTATTGATTTTCCCTGACCAAAAAGGGAGTCTGTTCTATATTGTCAATTCCCTCTGTAATATTATAATCCTCTAATTTTTTTCTTCCGTTGAAATCAATATAAAAACCTGTCTCAATACGATTTTTAATATAATTTAATTCAACTCTTCCAAAAAGTGGAGGAATAGAGGATAGTGGCTCTCCGGTGTCGTAAGCTTCTCCTTTAGTATATGTAAAAGAAGCTCCTGCATTAAAAGTATTGGTTAACTTACCTCGAAAAGATAAAGTTGTTCCAAAAATATAGGCTGTTTTATTATTTACATTAGATACGAGATCATATTCTTCATCGTCGTAAATCATTGTAGTTCTTTCGTTCAAAATAAAAGGGACCCTGGCAATGTAATCGTTCAGTAAAGTGTAATAGGAAGTTAAACCAAGATAATAATTTTTATTATTAAAGTATTTTATAAACCCAACTTCGAAATTATATGCAAATTCTGGTTTTAGATCAATATTTGGAACGGTTAATTGACCATTTTTTTCTCTAATTTTTCCTATATCATCTATGTTTGGTGATCTAAAACCAGAAGAGAGAACACCATTGATTTGCCAATTTTGGTTCGGTTTAAAAACATAACCAACTGTTATTGTTACCGCAGTATTTCTAAGATAAATATCGTCATCTGGTAAACTAATGTATGTTGAATCGATCCACGAGGCGTGAAGATTAGTATTTGTTAATCGAATTCCTGTATTTAGTGTTGATCTCTTTTTAATATCTTGTCGATAATCTGCATATATGGCAGAACTCAAATAGCTACTCCCTCCATCGGGATATCTGGTTTGTACGCTATAAGTATCTGAAATTCCTACAATCTCGTTATTATTTACTTCTAACTCTTCTCCTTTTGAAGTTGATCTCACATCGTTATATGCTATTTCAAACCCATAGCCGAAATTCTTATCTTTTAACATAGTAAAGTTCGTTGTGAAATCGCCATTTATACTATATACATTGACATCTTCAAATCGGGAAGTTCTGTCAAAACTATCATACTTCCTTTGGATTCTAGATTCCTGAATATTTTGGTATGCCATTGTTAATACACCTTCGTTCATGCCTTTTTTATCCAGATCCAAATTGAATTGTGTAGAGAACAAAAACCTCTTCTGAGGCCCATAATACCAATTTGCATATTTTAGTTCATTATCTGTTCTTTCCGTTAATTTATCAAATCTTCCTATATCGGAGGACGTACTATATTGCAAGTTGAAGATCAGGTTGTTTTTTTCATCGAACGGGATCAAAACTTTTTGAAGGAAATCAATTTGACTAAATCCAACATTTCTTTGCTTATCAGGATTGGAATTGTCCACAGGATTTGGATTGTAAAAGTTATCATTATTGTTCGAATATTCATATTGTTTACCCCATTCCCGGAATCCATGAGGTCGAAATTCTCCCATTTTTAGATCCCCGAACCTGCTGAAAGAAACACTTGTATATGTTGCAACTTTTTTCATTTGAGCTTCAATCCCGGCTTGAATTGTAAATTCTTCATTTACACTGCTTACTCTGGATAAAAACTCTGTGTTAATATTTGTTTTTTCGCTAATCTTTGGCGTTCTTGTATAATAATGAATCACTCCTCCCAATGCATCTGAGCCATATACTACAGAGGATGGTCCAAAAATTACTTCTATTCGTTCCAAAAGATTAGGAGAGACGGTAATAGAATTTTGAAGATGACCCTTTCTGTATATTGCATTGTTCATTCTAACACCATCTACAACCAATAAGATTCTGTTGGCCTCCATCCCTCTGATTACCGGGCTACCCCCACCAAATTGCGTTTTTTGTATTTTAATTCCCGGAACCGCTGCAAGGATATCTGCTGTAGTTTGAGAAGTTGAATTCTGAATATCTTTGTTGGAAACTATAGCAATCTGTTCTGCTATCCTAGTTGTTTTTTCCTTAGCCTTACTTGCAGACAAAAAAACTTCGTTCAGTAACTCTGAATTAAATTGTAAAAATATAACAATGTTATTTTTATAAATCTGCTTTTTTAATAATTCAAATTCAACATAGCTCACATGAGTAAAAGTCAACAATTCCATCTGGCTAAAAATTCCTAAATCCGCTTTTCCGTTTTCATCAGAAATGGCAATTTTGCTTTTGTCCTCATTTGTTATTTGAACATTCTGGATTGGATCTTCTGTGTCCTTATCCAATATTATGCAATTCTGCGCAGAGGTAAGTTGCCAAACAAACAAAAAAAGAAATAAATAAATATACCTCATATTATCTAAATACCTCCTTTAGTACATTTAATGACTTCGGTTCTTTAAATGCCGGTAAATGCAATTCGTAATAGTCAAGTAAAATATCTAACATTATATTTCTCGATCTCGAGTTTAATCCTAATTGTCCAACTACATCAAAATTTATGCCGATTAATGATTTAAACATAATTAATTTTTCTCCAGAAACACTGTTATTCAAAGGTTTTTTATTTGTAAAAACCCCCTCTCTCAAATCAAAATATGCATAGCTTAGATTTTCCGTTTCAGGATAAAATCCTAAATATTTCGTTAAATTTAATAGAAAAATAATATGAAAATTAGATGTTCTTTCATGCGTATCCAACCAGATCAAAGCCGTTTCAATATATTGATACAAACCTGGGTTTTTTTCTTCTTCATAGAGAGAATAGGTCAATGTTTCAGCCAAGAACAAAACAATAGATTGCTTAAAAACATTGAATGGGATTGTTTGATATAAATGGTTTATTCCTGCTTCTCTAATGCTGTTTAAAGTACCCCTGTTATTGTGATTTGCTGTAATCCTCAATTGTGTCAGAGGTTGAAAATAAGCAATATTAATCTTTTTATTCTTTGATTTTAATATTCTCTTGAGGAGATAGCTCTTAACTCCTTCTTCAGTAAAACATTTTACAATCAGGTCTGATTCACCATATTTCAAAGACGTTAACACTATTGCTTTTGTTTTAACAAGCATGCTAATTTATTATGGCTATTTTAGTAGAAGTTGATTCTGATTTATCCGGACTCGTCAATAATACTATATAAACGCCAGAGGCAACAAGATGACCCGATAGATTCTTCTTGTTCCAAATTACTTTACCTCCTTTGATCTCCTGTCCTATTTCTACATTCGTCTCATAGACCAATCTTCCTGCCGTATCCAGTATTTTTACATTTGTTCCCCTGGGTAGATGTGTCCCGTTTCTTCCATCAATTGTAACTATTTCGTTTTCCTTTGTAACAGGGTTCGGGTATGCATAAACCTCTTCTAAAGTTTCACCAAATGGAGCAACATTATTATTAAACGCCACGATTCCTTTATCAGTTGCAAAATAAACCTTTCCGTTACTGTTGTCCACCTTTACTTTTAAAATTCGATTAGAGGGAAGAGGTGAATTGTCTTTATTAAAATTGAAAAGTGTTTCACTGCCTGAGGGATTAGTACCTAAAACTCCTCCTGTATCCGTTGCAAACCACTTATTTTCCGCACCATCAATGGCAATTGAATTAATTGGTTGATCTCCAAGTAGTTTCTTGGGAACGCCATCATCATCTACAATTACTGGTTCGGCATCATAAATCTCATCGTCAAAGATTCCTTCCGGATCTGAAAAAACAACCAGTCCTTTTTGCGTTCCTATCCAAATCCTATTATTTCTGTCCACTACTAAAGTTCTGACATTTAAATCGGGTAAAGAACCCTTTGTTACTTCCGTTTTCAAAGCTTTCCTTCGGTTACCTGTTTCATTAAATACCAAGGCTCCATTTCTTCTAGATCCAATCCAGATACTTCCAACTTTGTCAATAACCAATTGGTTCAGACCGAAAGCGGGGTTATCAAAATAGGGGTGTAAGCTAAAACTACTCCCTCTTCCGTTTTGGTTCAGTTTCTTGAGTCGATTATCTACCCAAGAATTTGTTACCCAAAAATTACCCTGATTGTCAAAAGCCGATCCATTTATTCTGATGCTTGAATTAGGAGAACCTTCAGGAAAGAGATTCTCTAAATCACTATTTGACTCGTTCCATAGAACAACTGGTTCGTCGTCTTGTACAATGAGTATACCACTATTCCAAGAGCTTATATACACTTTATTTTCTATATCCGGGTCTATGGTCACATGGACCAGATCTAAAGCTGGAAAATTACTATTATACGGTTTATTAATCCATTTTTTATTTTCTTCGAGGTTTCCATTAAAATGACTATACCCCAGACGCTTAGTAAGAGGCGCATAAGATGCGTTATACCCCCCGTAAACAACCCAGAGGTTATTGTTGTCTGCAGTAATCGAAAAGACGAGATTGGAAGTTGGTCCGTTGGGATGGATCTCTGTATAATCATTTCCAATAAAATTATTTTTTAAAATACCGAAAGTAGTAGTTCCCAGGTTTAGGCCCTCCTCATCGGCGTAAGCGGTATTTAAACTAAAAGGATATGTATCGGATTGTTCTGCAACATATATTCTTACCCAAGCAGTATTTAATACGTAAGCGAAGGAACTAGATGCTACTGTTAAAAATTGGATCGATGACTTTATATTAATTATGGTCTCGGGATAAGTATCAATTAGTCCTAAATTATTTGACCCTGTTAATCTATACAGGCTTTTACTTTGAGAAGTGATTACATCACCATTGAATATTGATATAGAACTAAAATCTCCGAGTAAATCTCCTTGTGGTTGTGTCCAATTGTTAAAATCAATGAGATTAGGATTGGTCAGATCAGCCGAATAAATTCCCTTTTTTGACGCTGCATAAATTGTATTCTGTATAATTGCTGTTTCATTTACAAAAACGGCACTTGAATTTTCATCAATATAATAAGTATCTCCAAAATTTAAGTTCACAATATCATACTGAACTATTCCGAAAGGAGTAGAAAGGTATAAATTGTCCTCAAATTCAGTGATTTGATTTATTTGCTTTAAGCCTGTAATATCCAATCGTTCAATATCATTAGCTATAGTTATTTTTCCCTTATCGTCAATTATTTCAAGTAATCCCGATTCATAGCCAATGACAAATCTATCTGTAGAAGTACTATAAAAAATACTGGAAGTTTCCTTTCCTGACAAACCATGTACAGATGATATTTTCTGAATTTCGTTCGTGTTTAGATCATAAATAAATGCCGCATTGTCGACTATAGCATAAATAGTACTATTGATTTTTATAAAATCTTTGACATTGTTATATGAATAGAAATCTTCCCACTCTGAACTGTAATCAATTTGTGAGAAGCTACTATGATAAACAAAGAAGAATATTGTAATTAGTATTATTTTGATATAACTCTTCACTTTTATGAATTTTAAATACCCATAGATATTAATTTATTCGGTTCAAAGATATTTAAATAAAACGATATTATTTAGGTGGATCTGATTTACGACTATAAACAAAAAAACCCCAGGTTATTTACCTGAGGTTTCCATTTTATGTCGATGCAATTTTAAAAATTTTCCAGGGTCAAATTTGAGATTGCAACCAGTTCTCCTTCTAAGAATAATTTGATCGGATAATTCCCTTCTTGATATTCTTTTAACTTCTTATCCAAATACAAAACTACATTCACATCTTTATCATCAACCTCGATTACGGTATGATCCGTAAATTTTTTTTCCTTGTTAGTTTCTTTATCTATAAAAACTCCTTTCGCATTGGTTACCTGCCCTTTGGGATTTTGCACCACAACATGTACATCTTTTTCACCAGGAGTAACATTTTGATCTATTTTAAAACTAACCTTTATAATATCCGTCTTATTGGGATTCCTCGTGGGTAAATATTTGCCCTTCGAGTTGACCTTTATTGCAACGACTTCCATGTCTTTTATTGCCAAGTTCTCATCCGCATTCTTTTGATTTTCTGAATCTATCAAAGCAGTTTTTTTCTCGGCTCCACTATTATTACTTCTATTAGTTTTTTTGTTTTTTTGAGCTTTATTTAAAGTTGTTCTTTGTTCACTTTCTTTTAAAAGCTTTTGAAATACTCTATTAAAATTTTTAATTTCGATTTTATAATTAATTATATTAGACCATCCTGTTTCTTCTAGCTCCACCACAGATTTTTTAAATTCTGAAATTCTATTTTTTTGAACTACTGCTGAATCTAAAAGAATTGAGTTCTTGGCTATTGCTTCTTCATATTTATTTTCTAAAGATGTCAAATTATCAATAATCTTTTCTTTTTGTTCTTCTATATAATTTATCGCTTTATTTACGCCTCTCTCCTTTGGTTGCGCTTTCGGCTGTGCCTTTGGTTCTGTTTTAGGTTTGACGACCGCAACATTGCTAACGGCTTGAGATTCTGCTTTTGTATCAATTGCTTTTGACGACGAACTCTCAACTATTTTTGTTTCTTTCTCCGGTTGCTTAACCACTGGTTTTTCCCGACTTACTTTGGCTACTCCTCGTTCTGTTTTAGTTTTCTTGGTCGGCTTAGCCTCGACATTTTTAAAATTAAACTCGGTACGTCTATTCTTTTCATGTGCATTCTCTGTACATTCTACCCCATTAACACATTGATTCACCAATTTATCTTCTCCGTATGCCCGTCCTTTTACTCTGGTTGCATCTATACCTTTTTCAGTTAGATAATCGATAGCCGATTTAAGTCTTCTTTGAGAAAGTTTTAGATTATATGAGTTAGTACCTCTAGAATCTGTAAACGACGATGCTTCTAGAACTAAATTAGGATTGTCATTCATTATTTTTACGATCCTATCCATTTCATTAGCCGCCGTCCTCTTTATAGAAGAATCGTCATAATCATAATAAACTGGTTGCAAACTTTCAATAACAACCTTTTCTTCCTCAATTTTACTTAAATTCAAATTAGTATGTAAGGCTTTATGGTAGTTTTCTTCTAAAATTTCTATCCTCGTCACGTCTGTAACATAATTATCGCTTGATGCCACAATTTTATATTCTTTGGCACAGGAAACTGTAAATTTATAAGTTCCATCATTAAATGTTGATAGAGACTCTAACAAGTAACCGTCTAAGTCATATAGTTCAACGGTGGCTCCGGGGATTACATTTTTGGTGTCCTTATCTTTTACTTTCCCATCAACAGAAATAAAACATTTTTCCGGTTGAATATCCTCTTCAAGAGTAAAAGAATACAAATCATTGAAATCTTTTCCTTGTAATCTGTTTGAGGTAAAGAACACTAGGTTATTCTCCTTATTAATAATGTGTGCAAAATCATCATTACCCCTATTAATAGGTGAGGCTAATTGATAAACTTCAGAAGTAGAGCTTTCAAATACTTCAACAGCAAATACGTCTAATTTTCCTTTACCCGGGTGTCCATCCGATGAAAAATACATAATACCCTCATCTGTTAAGAATGGGTTGTTTCGTTTCCTGCCGTGTTCACATTTTTACCTAAATTTCTTGGTTTACCATAAGATCCATCTTTTCTTATATCAACAACAAATATATCCGTACCACCCATTGAAGGCATTCTGTCAGAAACAAAATAGAGTTTCGTATTGTTTTTATTTAGAACCGGATACCCACTGGAGACTTCTCCTTTATTGAATGGTAATTCTTCGATATTCCTAAAATATCCATCTGCATCCACAGATGCTTTATATAAAACGAGTCTTTGATTCTTGTCCGATTTTTGTTTTGACTTTTTCTTGTCATATAAGTTTCTGCTTAGATAAACAGTTTTTTTATCTAAAGTAAAAGCGACGCCTACCTGATTAAATTTAAGATCTAGTTTCTTAACAACTCTGGTAGGGTTTACAATTTCTCCTTCTGAATTAATATCACCAACAAAAAGTGTTTTTCTCGGGTTATAATTTCTTTTAGACGATTTTGGTTTTTCTGATGCTGATGTATAAATTAACTTATTGTCATCTAATAATGCAACTCCATAATCGGAATTTTCTTTATTAATTTCTAAAAATTTAATTTGATACTTTCCTGTAGACTGAGCTGAAAGACCAGATACAGTAGCGAATAATAAAAATAATAGGATTCCCCTTTTCATGTTTAATTGATTTATTATGTTATTGATATACAGTACTTAACAATATTTATCCGATAATTGTTAAGTTCAAAAAGTGCCAATTGATTATATATTACCTAAAGTAAAAACTTATCAACAGCGTGTTAATAACGCAAAATCGATCATTAAATTATGTGAAAAGCCAATATTATTTATTCGGGCTTATAGAAAATTAAAAAACCCAAATGTTGAATTTGGGCTTTTTAATTATTGAGTGGTAAAAAAAATTTATTCGGCTACTTCTTCTGTTTTTTCTTCGGATTCATATTCATCATTTAACGACTCTATAATTTCGACAGTAATATCTTTTGAACTATCGGCATAAAGTACTGATTTGGTTTGACTGGAAGTCCCAAGTACTAATGTAAAACTCTTCGACTTTGCATATTTAGATATATAGCTTTTTATATCCTCATCAATTTTCTCCATCTTGTTTTTGCTTTCTTCCTGAATCAGTTGTCTAGCCATTGTTGCCTTTGCTGTATTTCCTGTTGCTCTCGCATTAGTTCTTGCTCTTTTTGTTGTTTGTCTTTATCAGACAAAGTTGATGAAGAGCTTTGGTACTCTTGTACCTTTTGCTGGAAACTGGCTCTTAGTTCTTCAATCTCCATAGACATTTTTTGGGATTGCATGGTCATTTCCTGTTCCGCCTCTTTAGCTTTATTGTATTCCTTATAGATTTCCTCTACATCTACAAAGGCCACCTTTTCCTGCGTACAAGAGCTTAGAAAAAATATCACTGATATTGCTAATAATAAATGTTTCATGTTGTTTATTTAAAAATTTGGGACAAAAGTATAAAAATGAATTTAATAATATGTCTAGATTATTCAATAAAAAAATATAAACTGAATCTTATAAGGAAATATTATTAATAAATAATTATATATAACTTTTTGCTATGCGAAAATATATTTTATTGCCTCCTTTAAAGCAGTATTAAGATTGTTTTATATATTGCTGCCTTTTGATTAAATAAACGCCTTAAAGCTTCTTAAATTAATTATTAGAAGTGTTTGATAATATATATCATAGAGGAGTACTCATTTGTTCTTTTGGCTTTAAGATTTGAAAGAAAACCATAATAGAATGCTTTGATAAAATTTGATTTCCCCGTTTTATATTTTTCTGACAACAAACTAACATAATACGAGTCAAATTTCATGGGCAATGTATCCGACACCTCTAACCCAACCTCTGCAAAAAGGAATGCAATAGACTTTTTTGAGAAGTGCCACAAATGTCTGGGCACATCATATGCCGCCCAATTATCTTTATAATGTTCTGCATCAAAACTGTTAAAATTTGGGACAGCTATTATTAGGGTTCCATTTGCATTGAGCAAGCCTTTTAATTGTACAATGTATTCTTTTAAATTAGAAACATGTTCTAAAACATGCCACATCGTGATCACATCATATTTCTTATTACTTTCTACTAACTCTTGAATATCCTTATAGATAATCCTTTTATTTATTGAATTGGTTTTTAACTCTAGTTTATCAACCGCTAGTTGCTTCGCCTTTTCATTAGGCTCAATACCATGAACTACCCACCCATGAAGCTTACATGCAACTATAAAATCTCCCGTTCCACATCCAATATCCAAGATGGTTTTATCATGCATCTTGACTGGTTCAATTAACTTTACCTTTTGTTTTATTGTATAATTCTTTACCGTTTGGTAGAGTTTATCTATAAAAGAGTCCTTTGAATCGGTATGAGAAATATATGTCTCACTGGCGTAATATTTATACAAATCCTTTTCATCCGGTCTAGGAGTGGTGATGTACATTTCAAATTTATTATCCCATTCCAGATGAAATTTTTCTTTAGTTACTGTATGATCTATACAGGTTAATTGATCTTTTCGTTTATTTTTCACCTCAATAAAATAAATGTTGGTTTCACGTGGAACATAAAATTATCTACCCATATAAACAAGTAATACCGATATATCGCTTGGAGATACTCCCGAAATTCTGCTTGCTTGAGAAATTGATGTAGGTTGTATTTGACTTAATTTTTCTCTTGCCTCATATGATATTGATTGGATTTTATTATATTCAAAGTTTGCCGGAATCTTAATGTTTTCCAATCTCTGAATCTTATCAGCACTGTTCTTTTCTTTTTCGATATATCCTGAGTATTTAACATGGATCTCTGTCTGCTCAACAATTTCATTGTCAATCTTATTATGCCTAATAAATTGTTCGACGCCGGGAAACATCTTTACATCATTAAAATTTAATTGAGGTCTAGCTGCTATTTTAAACATCTTCATAGATTGTGTAACTAAAGCAGATTTTCGTTCCTTAAGAATAGGATTGACGTCTTCCGGTTTAATACTGGTGTTTTTCAAAAACCCTATGAATAAATCTGTTTTTGTTTGTTTCTCAACCACCCTATCCATTCTTTCCTTTGAGGCCAGTCCAAGATCATAACCTTTAGGTGTTAATCTAAGATCAGCATTATCTTGCCTCAAAAGAGTCCTGTATTCGGCTCTTGAAGTAAACATTCTATAAGGTTCTTCTGTTCCTTTAGTAATCAAATCATCAATTAAAACCCCTATATAAGCCTCATCTCTCTTTAAAATAAAAGGCTCTCTGCCTTGGACTTTCAAAGTAGCATTAATACCCGCCATTAAGCCTTGAGCAGCTGCCTCTTCATAGCCCGTAGTTCCATTAATTTGTCCCGCAAAAAATAATCCTTCTATAAGCTTTGTTTCCAGAGTGTGTTTTAACTGAGTTGGTGGAAAATAATCATACTCAATTGCGTACCCAAACCTTAAAAAATTTACCTGTTCAAATCCAGGTACTTTTCTCAGCGCTCTGTATTGAACATCATGTGGTAAAGATGTAGAAAAACCATTGACATAAATTTCTGTCGTGTTCCATCCTTCAGGCTCAATAAATAACTGATGTCGATCCTTCGAAGAAAACCTATCAATTTTATCCTCTATGGAAGGACAGTATCGTGGTCCTACTCCCTGAATTCTCCCATTAAACATCGGTGATTTATCAAATCCTTCCCGCAACAAATCATGTACTTCTTTTGAAGTATACGTCATATAGCAAGAGCGTTGCTCAGTCAAACTTTTCGTGATCGTAGAATAAGAAAACTTCGTTGGGTTATCATCTCCAGGTTGCTCAATCATTTTGGAAAAATCAAGCGATCTCGAATCAACTCTTGGAGGTGTTCCAGTTTTCATCCTACCAGAAGCAAACCCAAGCCTAACCAGATCCTCTGTAATTCCGGTTGATGATCCTTCTCCAGCTCTACCGCCACCAAATTGCTTATCTCCTATATGAATCTTACCATTTAAAAAGGTTCCGGCAGTAATAATAACGGTTCTTGCTAAAATTTTCAATCCTAACAAAGTCTTTACACCAACCACCCTATTTACTTCAAATATTAATCCATTAACAGAGTCCTGAAACAAATCTAAATTATCAATTCCTTCCAACTGTATCCTCCATTCTTCAGCAAAACGCATTCGATCACTTTGAGCTCTGGGACTCCACATAGCTGGTCCCTTGGATTTATTTAGCATTTTAAATTGTATCGCTGTTTTATCCGTTACAATAGCACTCAATCCACCAAGTGCATCAATTTCCCGTACTATCTGTCCTTTTGCAATTCCGCCCATGGCCGGGTTACAACTCATTTGAGCAATATTTTGCAAACTCATAGTAATAAGTAAGGTTTTGGCACCAAGCTTGGCAGCAGATGCTGCAGCCTCACTACCGGCATGTCCACCCCCTATAACTACTACATCATATGTATCAGTAAATAAATTCATTCATTTAAATTAATTGTTCCACGTGAAACCTAGTTCTATTCATTTCAAAAAGTTCGCAAAGATAAGTAATAATCTTCTTTGGATCTCATAGTATTCCTATCCTTAATATTTTTATCCTTATATCCACAGAAATGCAGAATACCATGGATCATAATTCTATGAATCTCATTCTCGAATGTAATATTTAGGTGATTAGCATTTTCTATAACTCTTTCTATAGATATGAATATATCGCCTGAAATTAAGTCACCTATACAATAATCGAAACTAATAATATCTGTTAATGTATTGTGTTTTAGATATTTAATGTTTTTTTCGAGTAAGTATTCGTCTGTACAGAATACATAGGCAATCTCACCCAATTCCCTCCCTTCTTGATGTATCGTAAACTCGATCCATTTAGAGATCTTAGATTTTAATGGTAATACAAACTCCAATAATGAATGGAAACTAATCATGGCATGCAAATTTTACTAATCATCTATAAAATAATTCTTAACCTTCTCCTGAAAATTTGGTTGCAAAGGCAATGAATTCCGAATAAGAATTTCATTTTGATCAAAGTAAATCATTTTATTTTGAATTGATTGTATATCTCTCTCCATCTCCCTAATATCACTTGTTTCTGCTTTTCTTTCTTTATCATTTTTTTGGCTGTATAAGGCTTTTTCCAACTTCAGAAGATCCTGATTTAAAGATTGCATATTACGTAAAACATCCTTTGTCAAACCCTTCTCCAGTAATAATTTCTCTATTTCTTCCATTTTGTCAGCGGCATTTTTTCCTTCACTACCCTTAGACTCTCCTCTTCTCAATAAATCATTTAGTTGATCTCTTAACTCCTTTTGTTCTTGATATATTTGATATTGCTCACCACTCATCTCTTCTTTAGATTTTCCGTTTTTGGATTTCTCTGAAGGCATTCCATCCTTCATTTTTTTTATAAGTTTTTCTTGCTGTTTAATAATATCCGGCAATTCTATAGTCTCTCCATCCTTTCCTTTTCCCTTACCACTACCCGGTTTTTTGCTTTGTAAACTTTTTAAAACATTACTAAGCATATCTGCCAGATCGTTAGCCGCTGTCATGGTGTATCGCTGATGTGTAACACCATTCTCAATCCTATTTTCTGCGATAGATTCTAAAGATTTATCTAAATTGTAGTGAGCATCACTAACATGTTTATCAATTTTTGAAGTTAATTGAACCAACCTCATAGATAGTGTAAAAAGGCTATCATCAATATGTTCAAAATATTCTTTTAAGGTTTGTTGATGTTTCAGTTTACTTGGATATTCTGCTTTTCCTGAATTAATACCTTCCATTGAAATCATCAATTCTTCCTGATCAAATGAAAAAATAAGAAGATTCTCCAAAATTTGGCGAAGATCTTCAATATTTTCCTCACTACCTTCCATTTCCATTTGCATCATTTGCGTCTTCATTTTATCACTGAGCTCCTTTATTTTTGACGCCGCCTCTTTTTGCTTTTTCATAGCATCAATGCCAAGCTCGTTTTTTAACTGATCAGATTCCTTCTCTTTTAATTCTAGACTATTTTTGGCTTGCTTCATTACATTTTTAATACTATTTTCATCATTTAAAGTTTCGGGAATCTCCATAGGGTTCTTAAGTTGCTTATTTTGTTCCCGTAAATCTCTAAGATCCTCTTGAAGAGAATCAAATTTCCGATTGAGATCACCTTGTTCCTTCGGAATGCTATTTTCCGTTTTTGCCAAATTATTTTGGGACACAGACAACTCGTCCAACTTTTTAACAATCTGGTCCGCCTTTCTTTCAACATAAAACCGTTTTGTAAGCTCCAATATCCGTTCCAAGGATCTTTCTTTCCGCTTGGCTTGATTTTCAAGATTTTCAGCTCTGTCCAATAAATTTTCCTTTTTTAATTTCTCGGTCAGTTCCTGTAGCTCTTTTAACATTTCTTCTTTTCTGTCAAGCTCTTTAGATTCTTCAATTCTTTTCCTAAGCTCATTTTGTTTGTCCTTCAAACCCGGATCTGAAGGCGTCTCCATTTCCTCCATATTACGTAATACACTCTCCCTGCTTCTATCCATTATTCTCTGATAGCCTTTTGTCTTTCTCTAAATTCCTCCAGTTGCTTCTCGTCATTCCAGTCTGTTTTATTTCCTGCTTTTTAATTTATCAGAAAATAATTTCAAGGCCCTTTGTAACTCCTTATAGTTTTCAGAAGCATTCTGTACCTCCTTTAAATTTTGCTTCTGCTCCTTTTATTAGCTCATCCTCAATTTCCTGATCGGTTTTATTTTTGTAATAAAAAAGCTCTGTGATTTTGATTTTTTTGGTCCATTAACGCGTCATTATCAAATACTTGGAAATATATTTCATAACTTACCCCCTCCTCTAGCATTATTCCCTGAGGAAAGGTGTAAAAAAACTCCTCAAAATCAGAACGGCCGGTATCAATATTATAAATACTCAAGGAATTGTCTTTTAGATTTTTTGCTAGAACTTGAAGATGTGATATTCCATAGTCATCTCTAATCTGACCAACGAAATTAACAGGTCCTCTACTAACAGAATCAATATCAGATCTTACAAATATTTCTAGGGTGTTGGTCCTTAATCACTCCAAGTTGATAACTGAGAACTTCATAATTCTTTAGACTCTTATTTGAAGTGGATATCTCATAATCAATAGTAGTTCCTATTGTCTTTGTCAAGCTATAATTTCCATTATTATCAGTTATCAAAGCTTCAGTAGAGGTCTTATTGGGTCTTAATGTACTTCTTTCCGTGGTTATAAAATCAACATTGAAAGTATGTTCAGTACTTATATTCCAAATAACCTTTGTGCCTTCGGGAATCATGGCATTACCCGTGTTCTTAATGATTTCGCTATCTTTAAGTATATAGTTAGGGAAACTCAAATACATCTCGAAATTTATAATTTTTGGAGTTTTTATTACTTCTACTTGATATCTCTTAGAAACAACTTCATTGGCTTCCAAATAAAATTCAAATGAATTGTTAGGTTGTTCAAACTCATAAAAAAATTCATTCAAGTTTCTATTATTCAAATAATAGATCTCATCGTTAAAGATTATTTTAATATCTTCAGGTTTAACATTTCCAATTGTAGATACTTCGAGTAAAAAAGTTATGTTTTCAATAGCAATTAATTCGTCGTTCAAGATTTGAAATTGAAAGGGCGCTGGTGGTAAATATGCCGTATTATGATTAACTACTCTGGTTAAACTATCTTTAAAAATAGAACTATTTCCACTAAAAAAAATCAGGCTCCATATGGCAATCGGAATGGTTAAAAACTTAAGGTAATTCATATTTACTCTAAAATCAATTGCCTTTTTAAAGGGAATATGCCGAAGTTCAACAGACCTCTGCTCAATACTTGCTAAGAGCAGATCTGTATGGGCCTTGCTTCCGTTTAATTGAAGTAAATTTAGTAATTTATCATCAATTTCATTAAAATGTTTTCCTATTATTTTAGACGCCATTTCAGGAGAAATCCCTTTTTGTATTCCAATAAGTTTAAAAATTGGAAAAAGAATAAATTTAAGTAATAAACCAAATTCAACCAAAAGAAAAATCCAAAAGAGAAAGGTTCTTGCAATCGGCCTCAGCCATAAAAAATATTCAATAAACAGGGTAAAAATAAAATATAACAGACCAAACGAAACAAACAGAATAGTCCCTTTAATGATTTCATTAGTATAATACTTACTAATAAAGCCATGTAACTTATCTTGTATGTTCCTAAAATTATCCATTTAATAAGTTATAAAAATACTATTTTCATATTCAAGTAGTATCTTTGCATTTCATTTTTAACAAAATTTTTAATTAGATGAACAACATTCGTGTGCGCTTTGCACCCAGTCCAACAGGACCATTGCATATTGGCGGTGTAAGAACAGCCCTTTTTAATTATTTGTTTGCGAAGAAATACAATGGGACATTTATATTGAGGATTGAGGATACAGATCAAAACAGATACGTTGAAAATACGGAAAAATATATTGTTGATGCATTAAATTGGTGTAATATTCCTTTTGACGAAGGCGTAAATAAAAATGAAAAGTTTGGTCCTTATCGACAATCCGAACGAAAAGATATTTATGCAAAATACGTTCAAAAATTAATAAATAGTGGAAATGCTTATTATGCCTTTGATACTTCTGAAGAATTGGACTTTCATAGAAAAGATCATGAAGAAAAAGGTAAAACGTTCATTTACAACTGGCATAACAGAAATAAGGGAAGACTAAATAATTCTTTAGTCATGTCTAAAGAGAAATTAAAAGTTAAAATTGAGAGTGGCCAAAAATATGTTGTGCGTTTTAAAAGTCCATCTGAAAAAACCTTAAAGATGCATGATCTTATTCGTGGAGAAGTTAAAATTGAAACCAACACTCTAGACGATAAAATCCTTTTTAAATCTGACGGAATGCCCACCTATCATTTAGCTATTGTTGTGGATGATCATCTCATGGAAATCAGTCATGTTATTCGAGGAGAAGAATGGTTGCCTTCTATGGCCTTACATATTTTATTATACGAATCTTTTGGCTGGAAAATTCCAGAATTTGCTCATTTGCCCTTAATTTTAAAACCAACAGGTAAGGGGAAATTAAGCAAACGGGATGGTGATAAATTAGGATTTCCTGTTTTTCCTTTAGCTTATGACAACAAGGTAACGGGTGAAGTTTCCAGCGGTTATAGAGAAGATGGGTATTTTCCAGAGGCAGTAATAAACTTTTTAGCATTCTTAGGTTGGAATCCTGGAACGGAACAAGAGATATTCAGTTTGAAAGAACTAATTAATGCATTTGATCTGGACCGAGTGAATAGATCCGGTGCCAGATTTGACCCAGAAAAGACAAAATGGTACAATCATCAGTATTTACAATTAAAGACAGACAAGGAATTAGCCCAATTATTTTTGCCAATTATAGCTAAAGAATTAGAAGATTCCAGTTCTCACCGTAATGACATTTCCTACATTTCCAATGTTGTACGATTAATTAAGGAGCGTGCTACTTTTGTTAAAGATTTTTGGGATTTAGGAAAGTTCTTTTTTGAGGCTCCCGGTTCCTATGATGCAAAAGCTTGCAAAAAACAATGGAAAGAATCAACTCCCCAATTAATGAAGGAATTGATTTACTTGCTTGATTCTACAGATAACTTCTCAGCTAAACATATAGAAACGATTGTTAAAGACTGGATTACATCAAAAGAATTGGGTTTTGGTAGAGTAATGTCTCCTTTTAGGCTAGCTTTGGTTGGGGCATTAAAAGGCCCTGATCTATTTGAAATTGCCTCATTAATTGGAAAAGAAGACACTATTCATCGTCTTGAAAATGCCATCAAAAAAATATAACTTTCTTTTTTATTTTTTAAACATCAGATGTAGCATCAACTATGTTGATATACATTCTGAAACTAATGCTGTACAGTGGTCTTCTACTAAAATATTTATTTGGTTCTCTCAACCTCGGTTACATAATACTTCGTGTCACCCATCCATGGAAATGTCCCAAATCTTTCAATATACGTAAGGTTTACCTGATGGCCCTGAAACTCTTTTAACGCTTCAATAACTTCTTTATTTCTAGATTCCACCGAAAATTCAAAATGCTGTTCCTCTGATACCCCCTGGCTAATTTTGCCTTCCCATGTCTTGAAAATAACACCCTTTCTTGTAATTTTTATCAATTCACCCGATCTGTAACCATCACTATAGGTTGCGTAGTAGATAAACGTCATATATGCAGCTGAAACTAATATAATCGTAACGATTGCTATTCTAATAAACTTTTTCATTTTGAATGGTTTTACAACAAAGATAATCTTTTTATTATCCTATAAATTGGATATTAAATTTGTAACTTTATTTCTTCATTAATTTCTAAACTTAATATCATGCTAACAGCAATTCCTATCATAATAATCACCATACTATTGGTGTTCTCAGCTGCTTTTATTGTAAAACAACAAACTGCCGTAGTTTTAGAAAGGTTTGGAAAGTTTTTAAATGTTCGAAATGCCGGTTTACAGTTTAAAATTCCATTGGTTGATCGTGTGGCTGCTAGACTAAGTTTAAGAATTCAACAATTAGACGTAATAGTTGAAACTAAAACAAACGATGATGTATTTGTTCATTTAAAAATTTCGATACAATTTCAAATTCTTCATGAGAAAGTTTATGATGCTTTTTATAAATTGCAAAATCCACATGAACAATTAACCTCTTACATTTTTGATCTAGTAAGAGCAGAAGTCCCAAAGATGATCCTAGATGATGTTTTTGAAAAAAAAGATGATATTGCTCATGCAATTCAGCGCGATCTTAAAGAAGCGATGTTAAGGTATGGATATGACATAGTAAAAGCCTTGGTTACCGACATTGATCCGGATGCATCCGTAAAAGAAGCAATGAATAGAATTAATGCCGCAGAACGAGAAAAAATTGCTGCCCAACATGAGGGTGAAGCACAAAGAATTTTAATCGTAGAGCGTGCAAAAGCCGAAGCTCAAAGTAAAAGACTGCAAGGTAAGGGAATTGCTGATCAACGGCGCGAAATAGCTCGCGGTTTAGAGGAAAGTGTGGATACTCTAAATAGAGCCGGTATTAATCCACAAGAAGCCTCTGCTTTGATTGTTATAACACAGCATTATGATACTTTACAATCAATTGGAGCAGATACCAATAGCAATTTAATTCTGCTTCCGAATAACCCTACTGCTGCCAGTAATATGCTAAATGATATGACCGCTTCGTTATTAGCTGCAAATAGTATAATTGAAGCATCCAAAAAAATTAAAAAGTAATCCTATATATCACATAAAAAACCTCATCACGACTGGAGCGCAATGAGGTTTCCTATTTAAACATGAAGAATGTAACTAATTTTTACTTTCTTCTTTTTTCTTATCTTCTTCTTCGGTATTGGTGGCATTTTTAAATTCCTTAATTCCAGTACCCAAACCCTTCATTAGCTCCGGTAATTTTTTTCCTCCAAAAAGTAAAAGAATTGCCAAGCCGATTATTATCCATTGCCATGGACCAACAAATCCTAAAAACATCGTTTGTAAAATCATCATCTATAATTTAAGATACAAAGTTAATAATATTATTACACAATAATACTTAATTACGAACATATCCACCAAAAGACTCTTTAATTATAACTTCCTCCGGTTTACCCAAAACTGTAATTGTAGACCCTAATTTAGCGTTTGCATCCACTAATTTAGTGCCATTAACAGTTCCTAGCCCTCCGGAAGATGCTGTAATCTTAGTGTTATTAGCAATTAAATGCTCCCCGTCATAAAAACCACCGGTATTAGAAACAATCGTTTGATTTTCTGTTAAACCATCCAAAATTACTTTACCCCCTGATATTACCTTTATAGTCAGAGCGGTAGCTTCTACTTTTGCAATTATTTTTGCAGCTTCTTGAGATTTGAATGTAATATTATCTTGTTTGATAATTTCATTTGAAGTAATTACAGAGCCTTCATTTGCATCAATAATATCAATTTTCTCTTTGTAATGCAAAGTAATAATTACCTCTTTTGATGAAAAAGATTCAGGAACCTTTAAAGATACCTTTAAAACACCATTAATATTTTTTATTAAAACCTCCTTTGATTTATTTCCTTCAATTACAATTTTAGCTTCATCACTTTTTATAATTTCAACATTTAAGCCTCTATAAGTTTTTAATTCATGAAAGTCACCTAAATTTTTTGTTATTTTTTCCTGTGAAAAAATAATATGCGATATAAAAAATAAAATTATTAATATTTTTTTCATAATATTATTTATTTAAACTATTCTTCTATTAAATTGAAATCTAAATGTTTGCGTTCCAAATCAGTATGTTTGACCATAACTGTAACCTCATCTCCTAACTGATATAAGTTTTTGGTTACTTGCCCGACAAGTGCATATTGTTTCTCGTCAAAGATATAATAATCATTCTTAATATCTTTTATTCTTATCATTCCTTCACATTTATTATCAATAATTTCAACATATATTCCCCATTCTGTAACTCCGGATATAACTCCTTTAAATTCAATATCCTTATGATCTTGCATGTATTTCACTTGCATGTATTTTATGGAATCGCGTTCTGCTCTGCTTGCCATAAATTCTCTTTCAGAAGAATGTTTACATTTCTCTTCATAAATTTCAATTTTAGGAGATTTACCACCATCTAGATAATGTTGTAGCAATCTATGCACCATTACATCTGGGTATCGCCGTATTGGTGAAGTGAAATGCGTATAATAATCAAAAGCCAATCCATAATGTCCTATATTATCCGTACTGTAAATTGCTTTACTCATTGATCTAATGGTTAAGGTCTCAATCATATTGGATTCTGATCTTCCATGAACATCTGCTAATAATTTATTCAATGAGTCGGAGATACTCTTTTTTGATTCCGTATTAATCTTATATCCAAATTTATTTATTACACCCTGTAACGCAGTTAGTTTATCAATATTTGGTTCGTCATGTATTCTATAAATAAATGTATTTTTAGGGGTATTTTCCTTCTTCTTTTTTCCAATAAATTCAGCAACTTTTCTATTTGCCAGGAGCATAAATTCTTCAATTAACTTGTTAGAATCATTGGTTTCTTTCACAAAAACACCAATAGGATTGGCATCATTATCTAATTTAAATTTCACTTCTGTTTTATCAAAAGAAATAGCACCATGTTGCATACGTCTTTTTCTAATTATTTTTGCTAAAATATCCAGTTTAACGATTGCAATATCAATATCGTCTTTAACAGTACTAGAGTCACTATCTATAATATTCTGCGCCTGTTCATAAGTAAATCTTTTATCTGAATAAATTACTGTTCGTCCAAACCATTCTTTTATCACATGTGCCTTTTCATTCATTTCGAATATTGCAGAAAAAGATAATTTTTCCTCGTTAGGCCTTAAAGAACAAACATTATTTGATAAAACTTCAGGTAACATCGGAACAACTCTATCTACAAGATATACAGAAGTAGCACGCTCATATGCTTCGTCTTCTAAAATAGTATTCTCCTTGACATAATGAGAAACATCTGCTATATGAATACCAATTTCATAATTACCACTTTTCAATATTCTAAAGGATAAAGCATCATCAAAATCCTTCGCATCCTTAGGATCAATTGTAAAAGTAGTAATTTCTCTTAAGTCTCTTCTTTTTTCAATTTCCTCCTTACTGATCTCCAAAGGAAGTTTTTCCGCGAAATCCTCAACTTCTTTAGGAAATGTATAGGGCAAACCGTATTCAAGTAAAATAGAATGTATTTCAGTATTATGATCTCCTGGTCTTCCCAGAACAAGTTTTATTTCACCAAATGGGTTTTTAGAATTACCAGGCCAGTCTTTCATCTCAACCAACACCTTATCTCCATTTTTAGCATCATTTAATTTACTTTCAGATATAAAAATGTCTGAATACATTTTAGGATCATCGGGTATAACAAAACCAAAGTTTTTACTAAGCTGAAGTACACCAACAAAATCTATCTTATCTCTTTTTAATATTTCAACAATATCTCCTTCTTGCTTTTTATTTTTCCTACGGTTATATACATAAACCTTAACAAGATCATTATTTAAAGCTCTATTTAAATTTCTGGAAGGTATATAAATATCGTGTTCTAAATCTTCACATATAACGTATGCATTTCCTCTAGAGGTAATATCAACAACACCAATAAAATAATGAGATTGCTCTTTTATTTTAAATTTACCTCTTGACATTTCAATAATTCTATCATTACTTTTAAGTTCTTCTAATTTTTTTATAATTTGATTTCTTCCATTTGCATCCGTAATTTCTAACTTGCTGGCGAGCTGTTTATAATTCAATATTTTATTTGGGTTTTTATTAAACTCCTGTAAAATTTTATGTGTGAGATCTTTGATAATATTACCCTTTTTTTTATATATTCTTCTTTTCTTTTTCGACATTATTATTCATTTTAAGGTTCCAAAAGTACTCAATATTAGCCTATAAATCCTGATATCCAATCTTTATTAAATAGTTCTTAAAAAGTATTTGTATTTTGTAATAAAAATATCATATAAAAATGAATAATATTTGGTACGTTATTCTTAATCCAACTTCAGGAAACGGAAAAAGTTTAAAGAATTTAGATAAATTAAAAAAACTATTTCTAAAATATAAGGTACCCGTAAAAATTGTAAAAAGTGAATTTTCAAAACATGAAAAAATATTAACCCAGGATGCAATTAACAAAGGATTTAATAAAATAATCTCAGTTGGTGGAGATGGTACTTTACATCATATAATAAATGGTGTTATGTCGCAATCTAAAATTAAATATTCCAAAATAACCATCGGGGTCATTCCATTAGGAACGGGTAATGATTGGGTTAAAACCTATAATATTCCATCAAATATAGAATTAGCTATTAAAATAATTAAATCCGAAAAATTCGTTTATCAGGATATAGGTAAAATAGAAATAATTGATTCCAATGATTATTTTTATTTTAACAATATTGCAGGAGTTGGATTTGATGGTTATGTAGTTAATAAAATTAGCAATCTAAAACAATTTGGAGCAATGGCTTACTTGATAGGAGGTATTATGAGTTTTATAAATTTCAAACTAAGTAATTCAAGTATTCAGTTAGATCAAAATAAAATTGAATTTAAATTATTCATGATAAATATTGGACTTTGTAAATACTCTGGTGGAGGACTTCGTTTAACTGATTATGACAATCATAAAGAAGGTTTTTTTGATGTTACAGTGATAAAAGATATTAAACTAGCGAAGGTTTTATTAAATATTCGAAAACTTTTTAACGGAAATTTAAGAAAATTAAAAGAAGTAATTTTTTCTAACAATAAAGTAATTATAATAGAACATAAAGATACACAAGTACCATATATACAAGCCGATGGAGAATTAATAGGTAAAGGTAATAGCAAATTTAGTATTATAAATAATGCAATAAAATTTATTGTTAAATAAAAAAAATTAACATTTCTGTAACATTTTTAATAATATTTCGTCATTAGTTATATGAAACCTTATCATAAAATAATTCTTATTTGCATTTTGATCTTTAGTCTTGTTATATATATAACTAAAAGAAGTATTGATCATACCTTTTATAAAGTACAGGAAACGGAAGTACAACAAACTTCATCTCTGGACATTCTTCAAAAAATAAAAGAAGTTTAAATTACTTTATCAACAATTATATAATATATAAATATATTTTAAGAAAATTTAAAAAAGAAATAATGTTATATATAGTATGTTAATATGTATCATGCCTTTCTTCACTTTTATTTGCATTCTTTATTTTTAAAAAATAATAAACAAATTATAATTATTTAACTACTTAAAAATCACTTATAATAATGTAGTTATAAACACCCTTTTATTTCTATATTAACCTATATATGTTTATAAATTATTTTTTATAATATTTAATAAACCGGTTAATACATGTTGATAAATTAGAACTAATAAATAATAAAAATATTTGTTTTATTATAATATATTATTCTATTAAAAAATTAATCAATAAAACAAAAAATATTTATTATTTTCCAACATATTTTTATTAACAAATTAGGGTAATTATAAAATGTTTATTATAAACATTTTATATAATTAAATTAACATTTACAATTCCATGTGTTTATAAGATTCAAAACTGTAATTTTGTAGGATAATATAAATAAATATGAAAATAGCTATAGGTAATGATCATGCAGGACCAGATTACAAATTCGAAATTATTAAATTATTAGAATCTAGGGATATTTTAGTGGATAATTATGGAACAAATTCAGAAGAGAGTGTGGATTATCCTGATTTTGTTCACCCTGTTGCAAAGGCTGTGAATGATAAAAAAGTAGATTTAGGAATTTTAATATGTGGATCTGGTAATGGTGTTTGTATGACTGCAAATAAATATGAAAAAGTACGTGCTGGTTTAGGTTGGAATAGTGAAGTGGTTAAACTTCTAAAACTTCATAATAATGCAAATATATTATGTATTCCGGCAAGGTTTGTATCTTTAGATGAAGCTTTAAATTTTGTTGAAATATTCTTAAGTACAAGCTTTGAAGGAGGAAGACATCAGAATAGAATAGATAAAATACCTCTAACCTGTTAAGTTTTAATGAGCCATAATCACCAACATTCCCATTCCCATAGTCATAGAGATCTTAAAGGTAGAAATCTCTTCATTTCAATATTACTTAATATTATAATAACCGTAGCTCAAGTAATTGGAGGTTTAATTTCTGGAAGCCTGGCTCTTTTATCCGACGCTTTACATAATTTTTCTGATGTTCTTTCTTTAATAATAAGTTATGTTGCAAATAGATTATCAAGAAAGAAAGCTTCTACAAATAAAACTTTTGGTTACAAAAGGGCAGAAATAATTGCTGCTTTCGTTAATGCATCGACACTAATAATAGTTGCGGTTTTACTCATTATTGAGGCAATAAAACGTTTTCAAAATCCTCAGGAAATAGAATCTAATTTGGTTATTTGGTTATCCTTATTAGGTATTATAGCGAATGGTTTTAGTGTATTATTATTAAGAAAGGATGCAGATAAGAACATGAATATGAAATCCGCTTATCTTCATTTACTGACAGATATGTTAGCAAGTGTTGCGGTATTAATTGGTGGACTATTAATGAAATTTTATCAGATTTATTGGATTGATAGTTTATTGACCTTTGGTATAGCTGTTTATTTGATATATGTTGGATATGATTTGTTAATTGAATCAATAAGAGTGTTGATGTTATTCACACCAACAGACATGTCACTTAAAGAAATTGCCCAAGAAGTGAACAAAATAGAAAGTGTAAAAAATATACATCACATACATATATGGCAGTTAAATGAAGATGAGATTCATTTAGAAGCACATATTGATTTTGAAAATGATATTAAACTTTCAGAGTTTGATGCTATTCTTGATGAAATTGAGGAATTGTTGATTAATCAATACAATATTAATCATGTAAATATCCAACCGGAATATAGAAAGTGTGATGAAAAGGACATAATTGTACAGGATTAAAATGCAAAAAACAAACGTTAAAACTTTTGATGAACTCACAAAAGAAGAGCTATATCAAATATTGAGATTAAGAAGTGAGGTTTTTGTTGTTGAGCAAAATTGTGTTTATCAGGATATCGATAATCACGATCAAAAAGCATTACACTTATTTGTATCGATCCATGATGTAATTATTGCCTATACAAGGTTGTTTAATGCTGGAGATTACTATAGTGAAGCAAGTATTGGAAGGGTTTTAGTAGATAAGAAACACCGGAAAAATAATTTTGGAAATTTTATAATTAAAAAAAGTAAAATGGCCATCATCTCTCATTTTAACAGATCAGTTATAGTAGTAAGTGCGCAGTTATATTTAAAAGACTTTTATGCTTCTCATAATTTCATTCAAAAAGGAGAAGGTTATTTAGAAGATGGTATTCCTCATATCAAAATGTTTTTTAAGGAGTAGAAATAAAAAAATAGAATTACAATTTTTTGTAAATCATCCTATTATCTAAAATTGTTAAATTTTTATTACCTAAAATACCAAGTTAAATTATTTGTTATAATGATTAATATCATCTAATAAATTAGAAACATAATGTAACTTTGATAGGACTTAGAGCTTAAATGTGTTAGATATGAAAAAAGTCGTTTGTCTGCTTTTATTTTTTTCATTTACTTCATTTATTTATACCCAAGAGACTGAACAAAGAAAAGTTGTACCTGTTGGAGACATGTTTGAAGTTACCATTTACTATGATAATGGTAATATAATGCAACATGGTTTTTTATCTAAAGATTTAAAGTTACACGCCTCTTGGGAGAGTTATTATGAAGATGGAAGGAAAAAGTGTTATGCTACATATAATGAAGGCGTTAAAGTTGGAATATGGTATTATTGGTATGACAATAAAATTACTAAAGTAGTTTACGACAATAATTCTGTTATAAGTGTTGAAGATTTTGATTATGAGAACATTATTCTAAACAAAATTTAGATTTATTTATTACTGTCCATAGTGAATTTACTTTTTTTTATCAAGTAAATATAAACCGGAAAATGATCGCTATATCCCATGTTATAGGTTTCGTTTTTATAGGTTCGGAGGGGATACCCAACGTATCTTCCATCTTGGGTAATTAAATAATTGGGATTGAATATTCCGGCCTTATAAAACCTGAACGAATCATAGGAATTATTCATATTTATACAAGCTTCACTTAATAATATCTGATCGAATAAATTTAAACCATCTCTGTATCCCAGAGTATTAAGTCCTTTTGTAAACATTCGCTCCATAGGATTAAATAGAATATTTTTATTTAACTTTTTTAAGTCTCCAGTACTTTTTAATCCTTCTTTTATACTAATATCTATTGGATCGTCATTAAAATCTCCCATTATGATAATTTTTGGATTTGAATACTCGGCGTTAATTATTTCGATAATTTGATTTGTAACATAAGCGGATTTTTCCCTCTTGGAAGAACTTATTATTTGGCCTCCACGTCTGGATGGCCAGTGATTCACAATTATATGAATAAGCTCGTCATCCAACAATCCTGTTACTAAAAGTTGATCTCTTGTAAAGATGCGTTTACCGGATTCATCCCAAAGCCGAACCTCATATTTATTTTGATCTAGCGGTTTAAAGAAATTTTCTTTGTAAAGAAGAGCTACATCAATACCTCTTCTATCAGGAGAATCAAAATGAACGATATTATATCCTCCATTTTTGAGGTTTTTTGAATTTATTAAATCTTCCAGAACAGAACGGTTTTCAATTTCTGCCAGACCAACTATCACTGGGCTGGTCTTCGTTTTTTCAAAGCCAATTTCCGAAATAACCTTACTGAGGTTTTCTATTTTATCCCAATAAATTCTCGACGAGTAGTTGTACTTTCCATTTTTGGTGAAGTCATCATCGAAAGTATCTGGGTTGTCAATGGTATCGAAGAGGTTCTCAACATTATAGAAAGAAATCGTTCTTATTTTATAGGTAGTAGTTTGACAATAAAGAGATTGTAGTAGTAAAACAAGCAAAAATAAGAACGATATGTAGACTGTTATCTTTTTGATCAAAACTAATTCTATGTCCTTAAGTGCACTTTAAACAAAAATGTTAGCATTGATTACTATAGAATTTTTAATTCGAGATAGATTTTAAAGAAATAAACAATGTAAAGTAAAGTTAATCTTTCTTATTATCTCATTAATAATGAGGTATTAAAACGTAAAAAGAGGTCTCATTGAAGACCTCTTTTTTACAATTATAAATAAAAAACAAATTACATATGCTCATCTAAATGATGGTGTTCATCAATTAGCGGTCCGCCATCCATAATTTCTTGTGACGCCTGATTGGCAAATTTTTCAAAATTAAGATGGAAGTAATGTGCCAACTGAATTGATTTACTGATGTAAGCACCTTTTTGCAGCCATGTGTTCATAGGATCTAATATTTCTGTTGGAACATTAGGACAATATTTAGGCATGTTTAATCCAAATATCGGGTGTTGTTCAAAATCTACATTGTCTAATTGACCTTCCAGTATAGACGTGATCATGGATCTTGTGTATTTTAGCTTAATACGAGCACCAATACCGTAAGGGCCACCGCTCCAACCGGTATTAATTAACCAAACATTTACACCTGCTTTCTGCATTTTTTCACTTAACATTTCAGCGTAAACCGTTGGGTGCAAAGGCATAAACGGAGCGCCAAAACATGCAGAAAATGAAGGAACAGGCTCTGTAATTCCAGCCTCAGTTCCAGCAACCTTTGCAGTATATCCTGAAATAAAATGATAAGCAGCCTGACCTGGTGTTAATTTAGAAACAGGAGGTAAAACACCAAAAGCATCACAAGTTAAAAAGAATATATTCTTAGGGTTATCAGCATAAGATGGTATTTGAATATTATCTATGTGATAAATAGGATAACTCACACGCGTATTCTGAGTAATAGTACTATCCTCATAATCTACTTCTTTCGTCCCTTCCTTACAAACAATATTTTCCAGAAGAGCACCCGGTTTTATTGCTCTAAAGATATCAGGTTCTTTTTCTTCTGTTAGATCAATAACTTTTGCATAACAACCTCCTTCAAAATTAAATATATTATTCTCCTTGGTCCATCCATGTTCATCATCACCAATTAATCTACGATCAGGATCAGCAGATAAAGTAGTTTTTCCGGTTCCAGATAATCCAAAGAAAATTGCTGTATCACCCTCTTCACCAACATTTGCCGAACAGTGCATCGGCAGTACGTTTCTATCGGTTGGTAAGATCATGTTTAAAGCAGAAAAAATTCCTTTTTTCATTTCTCCCGTATAAGCAGAGCCACCAACTAAGGCTACTTTTCTTGTAAAATCTAAAATGGAAAAATTACCTTGACGAATACCGCATTTCTTTGGGTCAGCCTGGTAACCAGGTGCACAAAGTACCAACCAATCTTCTTCAAAATTTTCCAATTCTTCAATTTCGGGTCGTAAAAACATATTAAATACGAATAAATTCGACCATGGCAGTTCAGTAATTGTTCTAACATTCATCTTGTACTCAGGATCAGTACAAACAGATCCATCTCTGACATATAATTCCTTTCCTGACAAGTAATTAACAACTTCATCATATAAATAATTGAAGTTTTTAGGTGATATAGGTTTATTTATATTACCCCACCAAACTCTATCTTTTGTATATTCATCTTTGACCAAAAAACGATCTTGGGGTGATCTACCGGTGAACTTTCCGGTATTTACAGCAAGTGTTCCATTGGAAGTTTCTTCACCCATTCCCTCTTCAACTGTAATTCGTTGGAGCTCTTCTGACGATAAATTCCAATGTGCTTTTACCCCTTCTAAGCCATATTTTTCTAAGTCGGCATTTTTCGGCATAATTAATGATTTTTTCATGTTGTATAGTTTAAAATTTGTAATGTTCTTTTTTACTATTACCTAAAATAGATGAGCTTCAAATTTAAGAAATATTTGAATGGATTTACAAAATTTAAACACTCATCTTCATTGTATTATTAAGAAATTTATAATCCTAATATTACGAAGCAAAAATACAGTAACAAAGGATTCAAAAACATGACTTTTATTATGTTTTGAAATGGTATTATTATTCGAACATTTCTTCACTAAAATATTCATTAGGATTCCACACAACTTCTAAGACAAAATCAGACATGTTAACTATTATTTAGTTAGAGCATATAATAGTATCAAATGAAGATTTAGTCTACAGAATATTATGAAAATATTTTTTGGTTTTATAATTGTTTATTCACTTTCAACAAACATTTTAAATTGTCAGATCTCTTATATGGTTAGGGGTAAAATAATTGATGAGGTATCTGAAATGGATCTACAAGGAGCACAAGTTCAAATATTAGATTCTACGTTTAAAATGCTTACTGATACGAACGGAAATTTTGAATTTACTGGCATTGTTAACAAAAAAATAGTTCTAAAAATAACTCTAGAGGGATATGAACAAAAAAAGATTCCTATTGCTATGCAAAATAATTCAGACAAGTTGGATTTAAAAAACATACGTCTTGTTAAGAAAACTATAGGAGATAACAATTATGGCTTAATAGAGCTCTCTGATCAGGAATTGCAAGATGATGAAAAAGCAGAGTCAAATACTATTTCCGGGTTTTTGGTTTCTTCAAAAGATGTGTTCTTGAAAACAGTTGCCTATGATTTTAGCCCAACATTTTTTAAGCGAAGATCTTTAGGTTCAGAGCACACAAATATTTTACTCAATGGGGTTTCTATGAATAAAATACATAATGGGAGACCACAGTGGTCCAATTGGGGTGGTTTAAATGATGTAATGCGAAATCAGGAATTTTCTGCAAATTTGTTTCCCTCTACAGTTTCTTTTGGACGAATCGGGGGTACGTTGAACATTACAACTCTAAGTGCTAGCTATAGAAAAGGAGTCAAAACATCATACGCCATGTCTAATAGAAGTTATAAGGGCAGAATTATGGCGAGCTATAGTTCAGGATTTTCTAACAAGGATTGGGCCTATACGATTTCCGTTTCCAAGAGATTTGCAAACCAAGGATTTAGAGAAGGCACCCCGTATAATGCCAATTCATTTTTCGCATCCGTTGAAAAACGAATCAATGATAAAAATAAACTGAATTTTACTGCTATTTATGCACACAACAGCAGAGGAAAATCATCATCCATTACCCAAGAGGTTTTTAATTTAAAAAGCATAAAATACAATTCTTATTGGGGGAATCAAGAAGATAAAATTAGAAATTCTCGAATACGGACAATTGATGAACCCATTTTTCAACTAAATTATTTTTGGAGAAAAAATAGTAATATTAGTATTCAGACTAATATTACCTATCAAATAGGTTTTGTTAGTAATAGCAGGATAGATTATGGAGGTACAAGAATTACATCCAATGGCGATGGAAGCCAAAGTATTGTTGGTGGAGGATTAAATCCAGATCCGACATATTATCAAAAACTGCCAAGTTATTTTTTGAGAAATAGCGACAACCCTGATTATACCAAAGCATATCTTGCGCAACAGAAATTTTTGGAAGACGGGCAAATAAACTGGTTATCCTTATACAATGCAAATAGAAATATGGAAGAACAGGGAGGTAATACTGTATACGCCCTTTATGAAGATAGAAAAGATGACAAACAATTAACTTTAAATTCCATATTATATCTTAAACTCAATGACAATTTTTCTTTAAATGGATCTGTCGGATACAGGACATTGAATTCTGAAAATTATGCAAAAATAATAGACCTCCTTGGAGGGATCGGCTTTTTAGATGTAGACGTCTATGGAAACAATTTGGAACAAGCTCAAAGTGATCTGCAAAATCCGAATAGACTGGTTGGTGAGGGTCAAAAGTATAAATACAACTATAATTTAAAAGCAATAGTAATTGATGGCTTTCTACAAAGTCAATATATCAGCAAACGAATCGAAGCTTTTTTATCATTAGGCCTTTCAACATCAAAATATCTAAGAACTGGATTATATGAAAACGGAGCTTATCCCGGGAGTGAATCCTTAGGAAAAAGTGAAGCAATATTCTTTACCGGATATGGTACAAAGGGAGGCTTGACATATAAACTAAGTGGAAGACATTTGTTCACCTTAAATGCAGCTCATTTTACCCAAGCACCAACCACAAATAATACATTTTCCAATATTCGTGAAAACAATGATATTGTTTTTGGTATAAAGAAGGAAATAATTAGCGCAATGGATGTGGGATATTTTTTACGTCATCCTAAAATAAATTTAAAAATCAATGCATACTGGATAAAACAAGAAGACAATACCCAAATCTCATTTTATTTTGCCGATGGTCTGTCAGGATTAAATACAGCAGAAAATACGGCATTCGTGCAAGAAATATTGACCGATATTGACCGTGAGAACATGGGTATTGAACTAGGGTTTGATGTACGTATACTTCCTAGTTTAAAATTAAAGGGTGTTGCAGCTATCGGCCAGTCTGTTTACAATAACAACCCAAACCTTTACCTTACTTCTGATGGATTAACAGAACCACTAAGCTATGGAAGAACAAACTTGAAGAACTATTTTATAGCCGGCGGACCCCAAAGAGCCTATTCATTTGGTTTCGAATACAATGACCCTAAATATTGGTGGTTTGGTGCTACGACCAATTATTTTTCTAATGCATACGTTAACATAGCACCAATTACCCGAACTGCAAATTTTTATACGGACACAGAGGGCTTGCCTTTTAATAATTATGATCCGGATATTGCTAAGTTACTCCTAAGGCAGCAAGTATTTGATCCATATTTTTTGGTTAATGTAGTTGGCGGCAAGTCGTGGAAAATTAAGCAATACTATATTGGTTTTTTTGCAAATGTGAGTAATCTGTTAAACACAATTTATAAGACTGGAGGATATGAGCAATCAAGAAATGCGAATTATGAGACCCTACTGGAAGATAAAAGTAGAAAATTCCCCTTATTTGGACCAAAATACTGGTTCGGATACGGAACATCTTTTTATGTTTCCGTCAATTTTAGACTTTGATATATAAAACCATGAAAGTAAAAAAAACCTCCTATTTTATTGGATCATTATTAATGATAACCAATCTATTTTCGTGTGTTGAATTAGATGATTTTAAAGTACCTGAATTAGAAATTACCGAACCACAAATTATGGCGAATTCAGATATTAGAGCCATTAAAAACACCTCTAATCAGGCAGGTCAAAAAATCTATACTTTTAACGCTGACGACACCTCTGTTATTGAAGCATATGTAATATCAAGTGATGAAGGAGGAAACTTCTATAAGAAGATGATCATCCAGGATAAAAATGAAAACCCCACTTCTGGAATTGAAGTATTGATTGATCTTAGGGCATATTTTACAAAGTTCAATTTTGGAAGAAAAATATATATAAAAATGGCAGGATTGAGCGTTACCAATGATGATGGAAAATATATTATTGGTTATAATGTGAGAAACGAAATAGAAGGAATCCCGGAATATTTAATTGATGATTTTATCGTTCGTTCTGGAACAACAGAAAACATAATTTCAAAACCAATTACTTTAGCTGATTTTAATAATGAGGATTTAGGTATTTATGTACAGCTCAAAGACGTACAGTTTAGAAATGATGAAATAGGTAAAACTTACGCGGGCGAAACTTATGACGAATTTGATGGGGAGAGAGTATTAGTTCAATGTGATAGCAGAATATCAACAATTCTTAGCACCAGTACATTCTCCGATTTTAAATCGAATTTAATTCCTGTCCAAAGAGGCGATATACAAGCTGTACTGACGAAGGATTATTATTCTGAAAAATATATTCTCGTTTTAAATAATTTATCCTCAGTTGATTTTGTAGATGAAGACAGATGTGATCCGGAATTTTTAAATTGTGCCGGAGAGACAAATAATAGTCAACAAATCATTTTTTATGAAGACTTCGAAAACATCAATAAAACTAAAGATTTGGAAGAATTGGGCTGGACCAATATCAATGTGAATTTTGGTAAAGAAAAATACAAAAAAAGTTCTTTCGACGGAAATAATAATATGCGGATTTCTGCATATAATTCAGAAGAAAATTCGTTGGAAGTATGGTTAGTTAGCCCTGCTATAAACTTCGATAATTCTGAAGATGAGATATTAACTTTTGATACCAAAGCATCTTATGATAACGGTACTATTTTAACGGCTTGGGTTTCTACAGATTTCTCAGAAAATATTGAAAAGGCAACCTGGCAACAACTGGACGTAAAAATTTCTGTCGGGCCCTCAAGTACATATGGAACGGATTATATTTCTTCGGGTAAAATTAGTTTGAGCTGTTTAAGCGGTAAAGTCTATATCGCCTTGAGATATCTTGGTGGTGATCCTGGAATTGGCACAACTTATGATGTTGATAATTTTAAAATTCTAGGAAAATAATTTTATTAAATTTTAATAATTTTCTGGAAATTAACAAAAACTGGAAAATGATCGCTATAACCACCTTGATGCCACTTACCGATATAAGTCCTTTTAGGAGCCCCTTTCCTTTTACCGGACTTTTCCTGTAAAAAATAGGCATCAAAAATTTCAGCTTTTTTAAATTTCATTTCATTAGAGCTACCCATTATAAAAGTATTACTTAAAATTATTTGATCAAACATGTACCACTTACCATGATATTTCACGGAACCTTTTTTGTTTTGTTTCATGGGTAACATCGGGTTAAACATACCTTCGAACATTAAATAATTCTGAATACTATTACTATTTGGTTCATCGTTAAAATCACCCATTATTATTATATGAGGATTCTTATTTTCCTTTTGAAGATCTACTATGATTTTCCGAACTAGTTTGGCGGCTTCCACCCGTTTTCCATCCGAAAAATTTACTCCGTTAGTTCTTGATGGCCAATGGTTTACAATAACAAAAACTTCTTCGTCAAATAGTTTACCTGAAACCAATAAAATATCTCTAGTAAAATCTCTATTATTCTTTTCATCTGTTAGAAATAACGTATAGGTATCAGAATAAGTGAGTTCAAAATATTTTTTCTGATACAGAAAGGCAACATCTATTCCTCTTTCGTCAGGAGAATCGTAATGCACAAAATCATATGCATGAGGCAATAATTTTTTTGAATTTATTAGATCCAATAGACAGGTTTTATTTTCAACCTCCGAAACACCTAAAAGAATTGGGGGCAATTTGGAGTTTTTAATTCCAATTTTTGAAATGACCTTGCTCAAATTTTCAATTTTTCGAATATATCTATCATTATTCCAGTCAAGATCGCTACTGGAGGTAAAATCCTTATCCAAAGTAAATTGGTTGTTTTCGGTATCAAAAAGGTTTTCCAAATTATAAAATGCAACTGAAAAGTTATTTAACATAAAAAGAAGATAATATTTATCGAAAATAAAAAATATTAAGCTCATACCATAATAAAAAAGGATTGTAAATTTGCGACATGATAGAAAAAAGAAATGAAAAAATTGAAGATGTTGTTTTGATTGGTATAATAACCAATCATCAGGATGAGGAGAAATCAAAGGAATATTTGGATGAGTTGGAGTTTTTGACTTATACTGCGGGAGGAAAAGTAATGAAAAGGTTTACTCAAAAGTTAGATTTCCCAAACCCAAAGACATTTATCGGATCAGGAAAATTAGGCGAGGTTAAAGAATATATAGAGAGTAATCACATTGAAACTATCATCTTTGATGATGAATTGAACCCGGCACAGATTAGAAATATTGAAAAAATATTAGATTGTAAAGTTTTGGATAGAACAAATCTAATACTAGATATTTTTGCTCAGAGAGCACAAACTTCATATGCAAGAACACAAGTAGAGTTGGCACAATGTCAATATTTGCTACCCAGGCTAACGAGAATGTGGACTCACTTAGAAAGACAAAAAGGGGGAATTGGTTTACGTGGACCCGGTGAAACAGAAATTGAAACAGATAGAAGGATAATCAGAGATAAAATATCTTTATTAAAGAAAAAACTAAAAACCATTGATAAACAAATGTCTGTTCAGAGAAAGAACAGAGGTAAATTAGTACGAGTTGCGTTGGTAGGATATACTAATGTTGGAAAATCGACCTTGATGAACGTTATCAGTAAAAGTGATGTTTTTGCCGAAAACAAATTATTTGCAACACTGGATACTACCGTTAGAAAAGTGGTGATTAAAAACATACCATTTTTGCTGACGGATACAGTCGGATTTATAAGAAAATTACCGACACAACTAATAGAATCGTTCAAATCTACCCTTGATGAAGTTAGAGAAGCTGATTTATTGTTGCATGTAGTAGATATTTCACACTCGAATTTCGAGGACCACATTGCTTCAGTGGATCAAATTTTAGATGAAATTACTCCGGAAAATAAGAAAATGTCAAAACCAACCATAATGGTTTTTAATAAAATAGATAAGTTTAAACATGCAACTATTGATGACGATGACCTGATAACTGAAAAAACAAAAGCTCATTATACTTTAAAAGATTGGGAAAAGACATGGATGTCAAAATTAGATAATGATTGCATATTTATTTCGGCACTGAAAAAGGAAAATTTGGACGAGTTCAAGGCTCTTGTCTTTGAGAAAGTTAAAAAGATACATATTACACGTTTTCCATATAATGATTTTCTGTATCAGGAATACGAGTAAAATCATTCTTCATCTTTTATTTCCAAATCAATGATTCCACTTCGTTTTGCTCTTATTTTCCACATTTTTCTCGCTAATTGTTGTAAATCTTCATGACCATCACTTTCATCAACGATCTCTAATCCCAATAAGGTTTCTATAATGTCTTCTTGTGTTACCAAACCACTTAAAGAACCATACTCATCCACTACTAATGCAATATGTTCGTGTTCTTCAATAAGTTTATCGAAAAGAGATTTGATAGGTAAGTTTCTTGAAGTAATGAATATTTTACGTGCAATTGACTTTAGTGCGTTTTCACCGTTCCCTTTTATTATTGCCTCTAATAACTGATCTTTCAAAACATATCCACTTATGTTATCTGGCAAATTTGTATAAATGGGAATCCTGGAAAATTTCAATAAGGGGTTTTCTTCATAGAATTTTTGAATCGTCATATTTTCGTTTGCAGTATTCATAACTGTTCTCGGTGTCATGATATCCTTCGTTTTAATTTTTTGAAAATCAAGGATGTTTTTGATTACCTTGCTTTCGGATTCTTTAAAAACACCTTCTTCCTGAGCAATCTCGGTCATTGCTTGAAAATCTTCTCTACTCACATAGGCAACATGAGAATTTTTTCCTACTAGTTTTGTAGTAAGTTCTAACAACCATAATATGCCGGTAACTTTGAGAGGAAACATTAATAGGACAATGGTTTTTGAGGAAAAGTTAGCCAACTCCTTCCAATAATTAGCGCCAATTGATTTTGGGATAATCTCAGAAATCACCAATATTAAAAAAGTCATTATTGCTGATACAATACCCAGGGCATTATTTCCAGACCCAAAAGATTTTTCTGCTTGAACACCTACTAGTATAGCACCTACCGTATGTGCAATGGTATTAAATGTTAGAATTGAGATTAGTGGTTTGTTTATATCATCTTTAAGATTTTTAAGAACTCTGGCATATTTCTTATTCTCTCTTTTTTTAATCGCTATAAAAGTTGGTGTAACACTTAAAAGAACAGCCTCCAGAATAGAACACAAAAATGAAAATGTAATGGATATTAGACCATAAATTATTAGTAGTGTCATAAAAGAGGTTTAACAGCTAAGATAAGAAAAGCCCTCCATATTAGAGAACTTTTATTCATAATGTACTGAAAATTTTAGTATTATGCTTAGATAGAATAATTTAAACCGACTAACCAATAGTTTTGTAATTTGTTGTCAATATTATTAAATGTTGCAGTTGGATCATTCAAGATATTTCTATTATAATCTAAAGCTTCTTGTTTGTTTTTTCTGAGACCAAACTCAAAACCAACCCCAAATTTTCCCCAAATAGTGTATCCAAAAGTGTTTGTCCAGGTCCAGTTTGAATAATTCATAGTTTTATAGCTCAGAAATGTAGAAAGTTTTGTTTTGAATTTGAGATCACCAAAATCTCTCATATAATCACCTACAATTTTGACCCCAAAAGAAGAACTGTAAATATTGTCCTTATCACTGCTAAACACAAAGTTATAATTAAAAGGGTGAACCACGACTACCAGTCCTTTTGCGGGTGTCCATGTTCCACCAATACCGAGATCAAGATAACCGGGGTCATTAAAATTATTTAAGATAGAAGTTCTATATTCACCAAGAGCTGAGACTGCAAATTTATCACCAAGTTTGTATCCATATAAGGATGAAATATCGAAAACATCTGTAGAGGCCGCGTACTTGTCGCTGTCGTCAGTACTGTCCTTATTATCTAATTTTACCCAGCTCATCTTCAAATTTCCTTCATTTTTCCAAAAGAACTTGGTCTCCTCCAGATGGGCGATGGCATTAATGGAGAAACCGAAATTTCCAGTCGCAGAATTTGGAATATCATAAGAATACCAGTTGTTAGAACCGGCAATATTGCCCCCAATTGTACCAAAGGCTTTTACGCGCCATCCGGGAAGAGCATCGATTTCAGCTTGAATATCATTTACCTTCTGTTCGAGAGCTTTTATAGAGTCCTTTTTAGCTGCTTGTTCCGCCTTAAGTTCTTCCCGTTCTTGTGCATAAATTGTAATCATGCCTAGTAATAAGGCAAAGGTTAGTAGTATTTTTTTCATAATTGTAAGGTTAGTTAATTTTGGAATGCAAAAACACAACTATTAAATAAAGCGCGATAATTTATTGTTTCATCTTTTTTGTATAATGGTACGCTTGAACAGGCTTCACCGTACATAATAGATGTTGCATAGGGGAGTAATTTGTTAATTAATTGAGAATAAGCTGTTTCCGGAATAATTTTATTAGAACATCCCTTTATTATAATTGGTTTTTCCTTATAATTTTTTACAGGAAATTCACTTATTAGTTTTTGAAATATTGCAGACTCTAACTCTTTTAAATTCCCTATGACCACTTGTTTAGCAAAAGGAGAAAGAGAAACAGTTATAAGCAGGTAAGCCCATGAAGGTATAATTGCGTCAGAAGAACAAGTAAGAGCAACATATTTATCTTGATATTTTTTCCAGTTATGATTTTTTACAAATTCACGAAAGTCCTTCTCTTTTAATATTTGCTCTGCAAACAGCCATTTTTTTATATCAAATAGAATGCGTTCTTCCTCCGGGAAAAAATCTTCCAGATCAATCGTAACTAATTTACTATTGGCAACTCTATTTACAATTTTGTCAGGCATTGAAGGGGGTTGATAATTACAAAAAACCAAGCTCTAATTTTGCCTCTTCACTCATCATGTCTTGTGTCCAGGTAGGATCAAAGGTTATTTCGACTTCAGCATTTCTTACTTCGTCAATACTTTTAATTTTTTCCTCAACTTCGACGGGCAAAGTTTCAGCCACAGGACAGTTTGGAGAGGTAAGGGTCATGAGAACCTTTACATCCATAGTATCGTTTACAAGCACATCATAAATCAATCCTAATTCATAAATATCAACCGGTATCTCTGGATCGTAAATAGTTTTTATCATCTCTACAATTTTTACTCCAAGAAGTTCATTTGTGGTGCTTTCCATATTCGCTTTTTAAAATCATTCTAAATAAGGGCAAAGATAATGTATTTAAATAAATTAGCTAATTTATGGAATCAACTACTTTTTACCTGATATGCAAGAGCATATAATTTCAATTGCTTAACCATAGATAATAATCCATTGGCCCGAGTTGGAGACAAATGTTCTTTTAACCCAATTTTTTCGATAAAAAAAGCGTCGGAATTAAGAATATCTTTAGGAGATTGGTTTGAGTAAACCCTTAGTAGTAATGCTATTATTCCTTTGGTCAAAATAGCATCGCTATCTGCAGTAAATATGATTTTATTGTTTTTATAATCGGCATGTAACCAAACCTTCGACTGACATCCTTTTATCAAATTGTCATTTGTTTTATATTGGTTCTCTATCAAAGGAAGAGATTTGCCCATTTCAATAATATATTCATATCGTTCCATCCAGTCATCGAACATGGCAAATTCATCAATAATTTCGTCTTGTAATTCTTTAATAATCATTTTTTAAACTTATTTTTGCAAAAGTACATAAATCATCTTTAAATGGGAAAGCTTTTAATTGTGGGAACAGTGGCATTCGATGCCATTGAAACACCATTTGGAAAAACGGATAAGATATTAGGGGGTGCAGCTACTTACATCGGATTATCAGCTTCACAATTTGGTGTTGATTCAGGGATTGTATCTGTTGTTGGTGGCGATTTTCCGGAAGAATATTTAAGAATGTTGAACAACAGGAATATTGATACTTCAGGTGTTGAAGTTGTAGAAGACGGGAAAACCTTTTTTTGGAGTGGTAGATATCACAACGATTTAAATACAAGAGATACATTAATAACAGATCTAAATGTACTAGCAAATTTTAATCCGATTGTACCTGCACATTATTTGGACTCGGAATTTTTAATGCTTGGAAATTTACACCCTTCTGTACAACTGTCTGTTATAAACCAAATTTCGGTTAGACCAAAATTAATAGTTTTAGATACTATGAATTTTTGGATGGATAATACTTTGGACGAATTGTTGGAGGTTATTAAGAAGATCGATGTTATAACAATTAATGATGAAGAGGCGAGACAGCTAAGTGGTGAATATTCTCTGGTAAGAGCCGCTCAAAAGATTCATAAAATGGGACCAAATTATGTTGTTATAAAGAAAGGGGAACACGGAGCTTTGCTTTTTAATAATGGAGACGTATTTTTTGCCCCGGCCCTTCCATTGGAGGAAGTTTTTGACCCAACGGGTGCGGGAGACACATTTGCAGGAGGATTTATAGGTTATTTGGCAAGCACCCATGATATTTCCTTTGAAAACATGAAAAGAGCGATTATTTTTGGTTCTAACCTCGCATCGTTTAGTGTTGAAAAATTTGGAACAGAGAGAATGGAGAATCTCAGTAAAAGAGAGGTACAAAATAGATTACAAGAATTTAAAGAATTAACTCAATTTGAAATTGAACTGACATAATTTATATTTATAAAAAATTTTAAAAAATGAGTGATGCTATTAAACATGAATGTGGAATTGCACTTGTTAGATTACTGAAACCAATTCAGTTTTATAAAGAGAAATATGGATCTGCTTTTTATGGAATCAATAAAATGTACTTATTGATGGAAAAGCAACACAATAGAGGGCAGGATGGTGCTGGTTTTGCAAGTTTAAAATTCGATGCTAAACCTGGAACAAGATATATAAGTAGAATTAGGTCTAATGAGCAGCAACCTATTCAGGATGTTTTTGCTAAGATCAATAACCGGTTGAATACCGTGATACAAGAAAACCCGGACAAGATTGATGATCTAAATTGGCAAATGGAAAATATGCCCTATATGGGAAATGTATTTCTGGGACATGTACGGTACGGTACCTTTGGTAAAAACAGTATTGAAAGCGTTCACCCATTTTTACGGCAGAACAATTGGAAACACAAAAATTTGATCATTGCCGGGAATTTTAATATGACGAATTCCTACGAAATATTACAGGAATTAATTGAGATAGGACAACACCCAAAAGAAAATACCGATACGGTTACAATACTGGAAAAAATAGGACATTTTCTTGATGATGAGGTGTTGGATTTATATTATAAATTCAAGCAACAAGGAATTAGTAAAAAGGATGCATCACCCTTGATAGGTCAGGAATTGAACATTCAAAGAATTTTAAACAGAGCGTCTAAAAATTGGGATGGTGGTTATGCAATGGTAGGACTAATCGGACATGGAGATGCATTTGTTTTAAGAGATCCATCAGGAATAAGGCCCGCATATTATTATCATGACGATGAGGTTGTTGTAGTGGCATCAGAACGTCCTGTTATTCAAACGGTATTTAATGCTGAAATTGACGAGGTTAAAGAATTGGAGAGAGCACATGCTCTAATTATAAAAAAGGACGGTAATGTTACCGTAGAACAAGTAATGAATCAATTACCCAATAAGGCTTGTTCCTTCGAACGAATCTATTTTTCTCGTGGAAGTGATGCCTCTATTTATGAGGAGAGAAAGAACTTAGGGAAATTTATCTTTCCAAAGATATTACAACACATTGATAACGACATAAATAACACTGTTTTTTCTTATATTCCAAATACAGCAGAGACATCCTTTTATGGAGTGTCTGAAGCAGCGGAAGATTATTTGAATAAGCATAAATTAAAGACAATTCTCGAGGGTAATAAAAACATTTCAGCAAAAAAATTATCTGAGATCCTATCGGAAAGACCACGTATTGAGAAAATAGCGATCAAAGACGCCAAGCTAAGAACATTTATAGCCGACGATAATAGTCGAGATGATTTGGTTGCACATGTTTATGATATCACTTATGGTGTGGTGAAACCAACAGATAATTTGGTAATTATAGATGATAGTATTGTAAGAGGAACTACCCTGAAAAAAAGTATCATTAAAATATTGGACAGATTAAACCCAAAGAAAATTGTGGTTGTTTCTTCTGCCCCGCAAATTCGTTATCCCGATTGTTATGGAATTGACATGGCGAAATTGGAAGAGTTTATTGCGTTTAGGGCAACCTTGGCTTTACTAAAGGAAAATAATCAATATCATTTGATTGACGAGATCTATGAAAAATGTATTGACAATTTGAATATTGATCATCCTGAAAATTACGTAAAAGAGATGTACGCACCCTTTACAGCGGAACAAATTTCAGATAAAATAGCACAATTATTAAGAACTGAAGATATAAATGCTGAAGTTGAAATTATTTATCAGTCTATAGACAACTTACACAAAGCCTGTCCGGACAATCCTGGAGATTGGTATTTTACAGGGAATTATCCTACAAAAGGGGGCATGAAAGTTGTTAATAAAGCCTTTATGAATTTTTATGAAGGGAAAAAAGAAAGAGCGTATTGAGTAAACCCCATCCCATGACAAATTTAAAGAACGTAACATTATTTTTATTTATAGCATTACTCTCCTTTGGTTTTGCTCCTCATCAAAATGATTTTTCTCAAAAAAAGGTGCCATTTATAATTGTTGAAAAAAGCTATTTTTATTACGTTAGTGGGAAAAAGGCAACCAACGGATTCAAAATTCAAATAGTAGGAACATATGATACTACGAATTTAGAATTTACAACCATTTATTTTCAAAATAGAGAATTGAAAATTATTCCAAATTTTCATCTTGATAAATTTACCTTAATCGGAGGTTATACTACATTGAGCTCGAAGGACATTCTTGTAGATGAGATCGCATTAAATAATGAAGTTGCAAAAAAAGACAGTAATGACATTCCATTTGAACTGGAAGATGACCAGGCCGTTCTCGTTTATCAGATAAATGGTAAAGACTTTTATTATAAGATCAGTGATATTGAAAAATTGGAAACGGTTTATTATCCGTAATTTAAATGCAGACACTTAATCCTACAGCTCCGTAACTTCCAAGTTCTGTATAAATACCTATTCTGTCACTAAAAAAGTAACGAATTCCCAGATAAGCTGCTAAGCCAACGTTTTGAGATGACAAATATCCAATTTCTACTCCAGGATATATATCTAACTTAGGAGGTAAATCCATTAGAGGACCAAGATGAAAGCTTGCTCTGGCATATAAAAAATAATCATTATCCTCGTTATTGAAATAGTAGGTAGCACCTGCTCCAAGTGAAAAGAGATCGCTTAAGCCATAGCTATAAGTAGCTTTAATTCCACTTCCATTTTCGTAACCGTAAATATTGTAACCGACATTAATTTTACTATCTCCTTTTCCGTCGTAAGATTGTGCTTGAACTGTAATGGCAATAAAAAGAAAAAAAATTGCCCCAAATAATATTTTCATAGCAAATGTAATTTAAATTGAGCGTATATATTATAACGAATATCTACTATAAAAATTATAATTCTTCAGTTAAATATTATTATTACAAATTTTAGTTTATGAACTATAAAAACATGATAAACAGTGAGATATGCCATCATAGAATTTTCATATTGTAATTTTAACATTTTGTTTTAAAAAAATATATATAGCTCTTCTCCATGGGAGTGAATGAACAGTCAAGAAATATTATTTTTCTTATGATTTATTTAGCATTTAGTTAAGAAAAATTTAATACTTTTATTTTTTAAAATAATCATGTTGGCACAGATGTTGTAATAAAGATTTTAGAATTTAATTAATATTTTATACTTTTGCAATTAAGGTTTTTAAAAATCTTTGAAACATAAAACAACAATAAGATAAAGAAGACGTTCTAATTTCATTAGAGAAGATAAATTAGGATTTAAAATATAAAGATAAGGTTTGGTTAGTTGATTTTGGTTGATTTATTTCAACCAGTATCCGGCCCCGAGAGATCGGGGCTTTTTTTTGTCTGTTTCTAAATTTTTATGTTTATTTCGGGATCAATAATTTACCCGTACATTTTTGAATAGTACTCTTGATAGGCCCCTGAAGTTACATTATTTAACCAAGCTTCGTTTTCCAAATACCAATCCACTGTTTTCGCCAAACCTTCTTCAAAAGTAACAGAAGGCTTCCAACCAAGCTCTCTATTTAATTTAGTAGCATCAATAGCATAACGCCGATCATGACCGGCACGGTCTTTTACAAAAGTGATAAGTTTGACAGAAGTGTCTTTCATTCTACCTAACTTTTGATCCATCAAGCCGCAGAGCAAATGGATCAGATTTAAATTAGTCCATTCATTAAAGCCACCAATATTATAAGTATCCCCAATTTTTCCACTTTGAAAAATTTCATCAATAGCAATGGCATGATCTTCCACAAAAAGCCAATCTCGTGTGTAATTTCCATCTCCATAGACAGGTAATGGCTTATTATTTTTAATATTATGAATAAATAATGGAATCAATTTTTCGGGAAATTGATTCGCACCATAATTATTTGAACAATTACTAATTACAAATGGTAAATCATAAGTATTACCATAGGCTCTTACCAAGTGGTCTGAAGAAGCTTTAGAAGCCGCATAGGGTGATTGTGGATCGTAAGAAGTTGTCTCCTTAAACAGCCCTGTTTTTCCTAAGGAGCCATAAACCTCATCTGTAGAAACATGATAAAATAATTTTCCTTTTAAATTCCCTTGCAAACTATCTCGAAACGCATTCAATAAATTGGCTGTTCCCAAAACATTAGTTTCTATGAAATCATTGGGATGGGTAATCGAACGATCTACATGACTTTCGGCGGCCAAATGGATAATGGCATCAAACCTATGTTCTTTAAACAGGGAATTGATAAAAGCGATATCTTTAATATCTCCCTTTATAAAAGTGTAATTAGAGGCACTTTCAGCATCAGAAATGTTTTCTAAATTCCCGGCATAGGTCAGAGCATCCAGATTATATATTTCAAAATCTGGATATTTATTTACAAATAATCTAACCACATGAGAACCAATAAAACCAGCCCCACCAGTTATTAATACTTTTTTATTCATTGTTCTTTATTGTTTCAATTGCCATTTCCAGGCGGAGTTTAAGGCGTCTTCCAGACTTAATTTGGTTTTCCATCCCAACTCCTTATTTGCCAAGGATGTATCTGCATACGCCGATACTATATCGCCATCTCTTCTTCCAACAATTTTGTAATTCAATACGACATTAGTAACCTTTTTAAATGCATCAACCACCTCCAGAACAGAACTCCCTTTTCCGGTACCGATATTGAAAAACTCCATTTTTTCTTTATTCTTTTTGCCTAAGAGTCTTTTTAAAGCAGAAATATGAGCTTTTGCGAGATCAACCACATGAATATAATCGCGTATTGCAGTTCCATCAGGTGTTGGATAATCATCTCCAAAGATGGAGAGCTCTTTTCTTATTCCAGCTGCTGTTTGGGTTACAAAAGGAATTAAATTTTGTGGAACACCAATTGGCAGCTCGCCAATTTTTATACTGTCATGACCACCAATAGGATTGAAATATCTTAAGGCAATTGCACTTAGGTCATTGACTCTTGCAGTGTCTTTTATTATTTCCTCTCCTATCTGTTTGGTGTTTCCATAGGGAGATTCAGCTGGTTTTATTGGTGCTTTTTCAGTAATTGGTAATTCATCGGCTTGACCATAGACGGTACATGACGAACTGAATATTAGATTACCCACACTTTTTTCTGTCATTTGTTGCAACAGGTAGACTAAAGTAGTTATGTTATTTTCATAATATTTTAAAGGCTCTTGTACACTTTCGCCAACAGCTTTAGATGCTGCGAAATGTATAACACCTTCAATATCATGGTCTTCAAAAAAACCAGTTACTAAACTTTTGCTTTTTAGATCAAGTTGTACAAATTCAGGTTTAACCCCTGTAATTGAGGTAATTCCATCTAAAACTTCGATTCTTGAATTAGACAGATCATCAATAATGACCACTTCAAAACCTTCATTTTGTAATTCCACTACTGTATGAGAACCAATAAATCCCAATCCACCGGTAACTAAAATTTTGCCTTTTTTATTATTCATTTATCGGTTATTTTACAAAATCTAAGATCGTATTGATTATTACATCCTGTTGTTCTTCACTGAATTCAGTATGCATTGGTAAGGAAATAACCGTTTCAACTAATTGGTTGGTATTCTTAAAATCATCTTCCTTATATCTAGAATCCTGATACGCTTTTTGATTATGCAAGGCCACCGGATAGTATATGGCATTAGGAATGCCATTTTTATTTAGATGCTCGTGTAAACTGTTTCTATCAACATCAATTATACGCAGCGTGTACTGATGAAATACATGTGTTGTAAAATCGCTCGTAATAGGTGTTATTATCTTAGGAGATTTTGCAAAAGCATTATTATAATAATCGGCTGCTTTTTTTCGGGCCTCACAATAACTGTCCAGATAAGGTAATTTTATTCTTAAAATGGCCGCTTGGATGCTGTCTAATCTGGAATTCACCCCAATAACCTCATGGTAATACCGCTTATACATGCCATGATTTACCATCCCTCGAATAGTATGTGCCAGATCATCATCATCCGTAAAAATAGCGCCACCATCACCATAACAACCCAAATTTTTAGATGGAAAAAATGAAGTAGTTCCAATGTTACCAATTGTTCCCGCTTTTTTTGTGGTCCCATCTTTAAAAGTATAATCCGCCCCAATGGCTTGAGCTGTATCTTCAATAACATATAAATTATATTCTTTGGCAACCTCTAAAATAGCTTCCATATTGGCACATTGTCCGAATAAGTGCACGGGTACTATTGCCTTTGTTTTAGGAGTAATTGCTTTTTTCAGGGCATCAATATCCATGTTAAAAGTATCCATTTCAACGTCTACTAGCACAGGAATCAATTTTAGAAGTGCAATAACCTCCACTGTTGCAGCAAAAGTGAAATCAGCAGTAATTACCTCATCTCCTTGTTCAAGACCTAAGCCCATCATAGCTATTTGTAAAGCATCTGTTCCATTCGCACAAGGAATTACATTTTTAACCTGAAGGTATTCTTCCAGTTCGGTTTGAAAACTTTTAACCTCTGGGCCATTGATAAAAGCAGCAGAGCGAATAACCTCAATGACAGCCTTATCAACGTTTTCTTGAATTTTATTATATTGACTTTGCAAGTCAACCATTTGTAATTTTTTCATTGGTTTGTCTAATAATTTAGCTAACAAAAATACAAATAATTTACTCCCTGTAAACCTAAATTTCTATTTTAGCAAGTCAAATGAATTTTCTTTATAACATAGCAGTTTCCCTTACGTGGTATTTATTAAAAATCGTTGCAATTTTTAACAAAAAAATACATTCTTTTGTACTTGGTAGAAGAAATGCTATTGAAAAAATTTCTGAAAAGATTGCAATAAATGATCAGGTAATATGGCTTCACTGTGCCTCATTGGGTGAATTTGAACAAGGTCGGCCCCTCATTGAAAATATCAAATCCAGTTACCCAAATTATAAAGTTGTCTTAACTTTTTTTTCACCCTCGGGATATGAAGTTCAAAAAAATTATTCTTTGGCTGATGTAATTACCTATTTGCCTATTGACACTGCTAAAAATGCGAAGATTTTTTTGGATTTAGTACATCCCAACATAGCGATTTTTATAAAATATGAGTTTTGGCCTAATATACTTAAGGAGTTAAAAAACCGGAATGTAACAACTATATTGGTTTCAGGAATTTTTAGGAGCAATCAAATCTTTTTTAAAGATTACGGTTCTTGGATGAGAAAATCATTAAAGGCTTTTTCGCACTTTTTTGTTCAAAATGAAAACTCAATGAAGTTGTTGCATAGCATAGGGTATTCTAATTCATCTGTAAGTGGAGATACTCGATTTGACAGAGTTCATGAAATTACGCATCAAGACAATCATTTGGATTTTATAGAACATTTTGTAGAAAATAAATTCACTTTAGTAGCAGGGAGTACCTGGCCGAAGGACGAGGAGTTATTGGTAAATTATATTAATAATTTTGCCAGTGATGATGAGAAATTTATAATTGCACCGCACAATATTACAGAAAATGGAATCGAAAATTTACAAAGATCCATACTAAAGAAAACGATTTTATTTTCGGATAAAAGAAAAAAAAATGATGCTCAGGTCTTTATAGTGAATACCATAGGAATTTTAACCAAAATTTATAGCTATGCTGACGTGGCCTATGTTGGGGGAGGATTTGGTGTTGGTATCCACAATATTCTGGAGCCAGCGGCATATGGCGTTCCTATAATTATTGGCCCTAACTTTAAAAAAGTTAAAGAGGCGGTTGATGTGGTGAACCTAAAAGCGTGTTTTGCAATTGAAGACCAAGAGGAACTCAACGGGTATCTTATTCAATTACATATTGATGAAAAATTTAGGAAAGAAAAGATCTTTTTAACTAAGAATTACATATCAAAAAATATAGGGGCTACGGAAATTATATTATCGTATATTTCAAAAAAAATATAGGAATTGACTAACTTGTACCGCTAAATAATTAATCAAGAAATGATAAGAGAAAAATTAGACGATTTTTATGGTGTTGTATTTGAAGAAGAACTGATTGAGGAAATTGCGAAAATTGGCATCTATAAGAAAATAGAAGAGAATGAATTACTTCTTGATATAGGGGATAAATTAGAGCAGATTCCTCTAGTGCTAAATGGAGCAATTAAAATAAGTAGAGAGAATAATAATGGGGACGAATTGGTATTATATTTTTTAGAACGTGGAGATACTTGTACTGTCTCTTTTGCCAATTGTTTGAAGAGCTCAGAAAGTAAAATAAGGGGCATTGCTGAAAAGACTTCGGAAGTAGTTTTTATTCCTGTCCAAAAGATGGAAGAATGGATGGTCAAATATAAATCTTGGCGGGATTTTGTAATTGAAAGCTATAATATTAGACTAAACGAAATGTTAGAGGCAATTGATACTTTGGCTTTTATGAAAATGGATGAGCGGATTTATAAATATCTCACCGACAAGGTTAAAATTATGCGCGATCCGAATCTGAATACTACACATCAGGAAATTGCAATAGATATGAATACCTCTAGAGTTGTTGTTTCACGACTTTTGAAACAATTGGAAAATGAAGGAAAGATAAAATTATATAGAAATAAAATAGAAGTACTCGAATTTTAGGAGCCTTTATCAATTGTAATATTTGTTACAAATTGAATTTATTTTTCCTTTACATTTACAAAACTAACTAAAAAAATTATGAATATTATTTTACAGCCATGGCCATGGTATGTAGCCGGGCCTCTCATTGCTCTTGCAATGTATTTGATGTTTTATTTTGGAAAGAAGTTCGGAGTTTCTTCTAACTTGGAAACGGTATGTGCGATGGGTGGAGCAGGAAGGTTTGTAGATTTTTTCAAGTTTGACTGGCGTAAAAACAAATGGAATCTGATTTTTGTGGCGGGTATAATAATTGGAGGATTTATCGCTAATCATTGGCTAACTCCAGACCAATCAATTGCTTTAAACCCAAAAACGGTTGAGGACTTGTCTGAAATTGGATTTTCAAATGCTGGCGCTACTTACCTGCCAGATGAAATTTATGGCATTAAGACCATGCTCACATTTAAGGGATTTTCTATTTTATTAATAGCAGGAATATTAGTTGGATTCGGATCGAGATATGCCGGGGGATGTACTTCAGGACACGGAATAGTCGGCCTAAGCAGCCTTTCAAAAGAGTCATTTATAGCCGTTGGCGGATTTTTCATTGGAGGATTAATAATGACCTGGTTTATATTACCATATATCTTTTAAACTGTATAAAAAAAAATGAAATACATTAAATTTTTATTGGTTGGAGTTTTATTCGGAATTATTTTAAGTAAATCCGAAGTTATATCATGGTATCGTATTTATGAAATGTTCAAATTTCAATCCTTCCATATGTATGGTGTAATTGGTTCCGCAGTAGTTATTGGGATTTTTATTATGTATTTTTTTAAAAAGGGAATACTAAAAACCTATAAGGGAGAAGCTATCATTGTACAACCGAAAGTTAAAGGAGTCTCAAAAAATTTATTAGGTGGTATTATATTTGGTTCTGGTTGGGCTCTTGGGGGAGTATGCCCAGGCCCAATGTATGTACTTGTCGGAAAAGGAGTTATTGCGGTTTTGATTATACTACTGGGCGCACATATGGGTGCGTTTCTTTACCATGCCATAAAGCATAGATTACCCCATTGAGATTTCTCTGAATCATCATTTTATTATCTACTCGAATAGTCAAGTCCCTTTATTTTCATAAATTTGCCAACCATTCATCATAATTATAAATGAGTATTTTACGAGATAAGTTTGGCAGAAAAATTTCCTATTTAAGATTGGCGGTAACAGATCGATGTAACCTCCGTTGTCAATATTGTATGCCAGCTGAGGGGATAGACATAGTTGAAAGAAAGGAATTACTATCTTTTAAGGAAATGTATCGTATTACACGTGTTTTGAGTGAATTGGGTGTAAACAAAATTCGGTTAACCGGAGGAGAGCCATTTGTAAGAAAGGACTTTGTGAAGTTTTTAGAATCGCTTTCGTTTAATGATAAATTAGAAGAAATTAATATTACTACCAACGGTGCTTTAATAGCAAAGCATATCCCTACTTTGGAGAAACTAAATATCAAAGCAATAAATTTGAGTTTAGATACATTACAGGCAGAGAGATTTAAAATAATAACAAGAAGAGATTTATTTAAAGAAACCTACCAAACACTTGAAGAACTATTGGATAGTAATTTAATCTTAAAACTTAATGTAGTTGTATTACCTGGATTTAACACAGATGAGATAGTTGATTTCGTGGAGTTGACTAAAGATAAAAACTTAGCTGTCCGATTTATCGAAGAAATGCCTTTTAACGGAACAGGACTACGCCAAACCAAAGAGGTTTGGAATTATGATAAGATTTATGCGGAGATAGCCAAGAGTTACACATCTATTAGCGCTTTAAAAATTAAAAAATCATCTACTTCGCGTAATTTTAAGGTCGAAAATTATTTAGGAACTTTTGGAATAATACCGTCATTCACACGTACGATTTGTAGCGATTGCAATCGAATAAGAATTACTTCCACCGGAATGTTTAAGAACTGTTTGTTTGATGAAGGGGTTTTTAATTTAAGAGACTTTATGCGAAACGGTGCAAGTGACAATGATTTGAAAAAATTATTTATTGACACGGTGCAACAAAAACCTCGAAATGGTTTTGTCGCAGAAGCAAATCGTAATAATAACAAAGATATATCCGAAAGCATGTCCACTATCGGTGGATAGTTCAATTTGAAAATATATGAATTCAAAAATGACAAGCTTACCCAAAGCACTGGAAATTATTCTGGATCAATCTGAAGATTTTGGTGTTGAAGAAGTAGATTTTATTCATTCTTTAGGTAGAATTTTAAAGGAAGATATAGTTGCTGATAGAGATTTCCCACCTTTTGATAGAGTCAGTATGGATGGTATTGCATTTTCCTCTGATAGATTTAATAAGGGCCAACGTTTCTACAAAATTGAAGGAATTCAAGCTGCAGGAAGCAAACAAATCAGTCTAAATAATTCTAAGAATTGCATAGAAGCGATGACTGGTGCTGTTTTACCAAAAAATACCGATGTTGTTATTCAGTATGAGTTAATAGACATTAAAGACGGAATGGCGAAAGTCAATGCAGAGGTCCTTAAGGAATTTCAAAATGTTCATAAAAAAGGTCTCGACAGAAAATACGGGGATGTTTTGATTGCAAAAGAGACTATTATTTCTGCTGCTGAAATTGGAGTTCTGGCGACAGTTGGAAAATCGAAGGTGATCGTTGCAAAACAACCCAAGGTGATGATCATTTCTACAGGTAATGAATTGGTTGAGGTAGATCAATTACCAAAAGAGTATCAAATTCGACGAAGTAATGTTTATACCCTGGTTTCATTATTAAAAAGGCTAAATATAAATGCTGAGAGTTCTCATATTCTGGATGATAAGGAAAGTTTAAAAATAGAAATTGAGACTTATTTAAAAGAGTACGATGTCTTGCTTTTCAGTGGAGCAGTCTCCAAGGGTAAATTCGATTTTATTCCTGAAGTTTTGGATGAATTAGGAGTTGATAAGCTATTTCACAGAGTATCACAGAGACCCGGAAAACCATTTTGGTTTGGTAAGAAACGTAACAAAACTATATTCGCTTTTCCCGGAAATCCAGTTTCCACTTTTGTGAGCTGTATGAAGTATTTTTATCCATGGTTTAACAAATCGATGGGCCTAAGTTCTAAAAATGGAAATTTTGCTATCCTCTCAGAGGATTTTACATTCAAACCGAACCTCACCTATTTTTTACAGATAAAACTTGAGTATAAGGATGGAACTTGTTTTGCAACTCCAATTAAAGGAAAAGGATCAGGAGATCTGGCAAATTTGATCGATGCAGATGCTTTTTTGGAATTGCCGGCAGAGTTAACTAATTTTACTAAAGGAGAAATTTTTCCATACCTGAAGTATAGGATTTGAAAATAAAGTACTAAAACTCCTTCCGTTGAAAAGGAAGAAGATTATTCGTGGATTAAGACGGAAGGGCCAATCACTTTAAATATAAAACTCGGACTAGGTGAGCAAATTTTCACATATAAACAAAAAGAATCAACCAAAAATGGTAAACGTAAGTGATAAAAAAATCACAAAAAGAAATGCCATTGCAAAAGCTACTATGTTTTTGGGTTCGGAAATTATATCTCATTTTGAGAATGATGAAATTACCACAAAAAAAAGGCCCTGTTTTTCAAACGGCCATTGTTGCAGGAATTCAGGCGGTAAAGAAAACTTCCGAATTGATACCCATGTGCCACCCATTACTAATTAACGGAGTAGACATTGACATTGAAATTCTAGATGAAGAAAGTATTGAAATAATCTGTCAAGTGGTAATTGAAGGGAAAACAGGTGTAGAAATGGAAGCGCTTACAGGAGTAAATATTACTGCACTTACTGTATATGATATGTGTAAGAGTATATCTCAAAAAATGGTTATTAAAGAGGTGAAATTGTTGCAAAAAACTGGTGGAAAAAGTGACATTAAAAATAGATGAACACTCAAAACATTATTCAATTTATTTATTAAAAAACCAGTGAAATAATATTCACTGGTTTATGTCCGTTTTTTATTAAAGTCTCCTTACAGACTTACAGTTATTTTTACGTCAAGTGTAATTTCTATTATAAAATTCATATCGTCGTTATCACACAATGCATCTCCTGAATATTTAGCAGTCAGTTTTTTATTTGCTTTTAGCTTATTAGCTATTTCATTCAATTCCGCAACTTCGGTGATTTTAAAGATGGTGCCTTTGTCAGCCTCAGTTTTAACAGTAAATGCATTTGTCAAATATACGATATTGTCGATATAAAATTCGCCGTTCACATCACCGGAAGGATCACCGATAAAATTAATTACTTTATAGCTTAAGCTTTTAATTTCAATGCTTTTTATCTTATTTATATAGGGCTGAAGTGCAGGATCATCTATTGATAATACTGTACTATTTGAAAATGCGACCCTATCTCCTGCAGTTTTATCAATGTTTATAGCTATGGACTCTACAATTGTATCATCAAAATCTTTGGTTAAATTAAGAAGTTCTTCAGCTTGATCACAACTGCTAAAAGAGAAGGTCATTAAAAGTAAGATTAAAAATTTGGTTGTATTTTTCATGATTTAAAATTTTTAGGTTTCTGGGTTAAAGATGATATTGCGTGTATTACAGCCTTCACTAAATATTTATAGAAACTAAACCTATAACGCAAAGGGATATTGCCAGATTTCTGGCATTTGAAAGTGCTGAGGGGAGTTGACACAAATAATTATCGGGCCAACTCAGAACAATATAAAATTAATACAGAACAATATTCAAATAAAGATTTCATAAAGGTAGATTCTTAAGGGAGGTTAAGTCTTAATTTTTGCAACATAAATTTAATGAAAATTTTTTATTTCTATGTGAGTTTTGTATCATTTCAAAAATGTGTCTTTAATTAATTTTTGAAACGGTCTATATTAAGTATTTTTGCTAAAACTTTTTATCTTTTTAAAGAGTTTAAAATTCAGTTGTAATGGGTAAACACAGAAAACATGCGAAGCTAGAATTACGTAATACTGGAAATTATGCTCCACAAGAAATTTCAATTTTAGGCGCAAAATGCTCCATAATTGCATATTTAGTCAATAATATTGCAAAAAAACATCAAATAACATCAAAATTGCATATTTAGACGCAAGCCATAATTCTGATATTCAATCATCCGTATTAGACACTTTTACATTTAATGCTTCCGGGAATTTAGAAGTAAATTCAGAGAGTATACTGAACAAATTTAATGCTAGAATACATTTTTCGGAGTATGATTTTTTGTTCATTAACGGAAATCATTATCAGGGAGAACAGCAGATCTTAATATTGGATAATGAAAAAGAAGCCTCCGTTTTAAAACGCCTGGATCAATTGACCAATATTCAATTTGTAATTAAACGGAATTCGGATTCTCATTACTTTGATTTTTTGGTGGAAGCATACCCTACGATTAAAAACTTACATTGCTATCAATTAAGTGAGATAGATAAAATTTCCAACCATATTGAAAAATTAATGCAACAAGCAATTGCTCCAGTTCAGGGCCTGGTACTTGCCGGAGGTAAAAGCATCAGAATGGGAACCGATAAAGGAACGCTGGATTTCTATGGTAAAAATCAGCGGGATGTAGCAATAGAGTTGTTGGAGAAACAAAATTTAAAAACATTTTTATCCATTAGAGAGGATCAGGAGATAAATATTGAAAATAAAATCACGGATAAATTTGTTGGCTTAGGACCTTTTGGGGCTATATGTTCGGCTTTTCAGGAAAACCCAAATACTGCCTGGCTTGTTCTGGCAACCGATTTGCCCTTTGTAAATAGTGAGACGATCAAACTATTGCTAAAACATAGAAACCCTTCTAAAGCGGCAACAACCATTAAGGGGAAGAATAAACAATTTCCAGAACCGTTAATAACAATTTGGGAACCTAAAAGTTATAAACTATTACTTAATTATTTATCTCAGGGGTATTCTTGTCCGAGAAAAGTATTGATAAATTCAGATGTTGAAATCGTTGAAATTGATGACAAGTATATCAGAAATATAAATACTCCCGAAGAATTTGAAGCTGCCCACAAAGAAATAAATGAATAAAGTACTACATATTCTAAATGGAGATAGCACGGCACAAGTTTTGGCAAAATCTTCTATTTCCGGAGATGTAATGGTTTGGAGAGAAATGTTGAGCGAAGGGCCATTGCAAAAGGAAATCGGAAGTGATGAGTTTTGGAGAACGCGTTATTCATTTTTTGAAAATGAAGTAGGTATCACCCGATTAGACTATTTCGATAAAACGATTAAGGAAATTATTAAAATTGAGGATATTGCAAATTATAACGAAGTTGTCTTGTGGTTTGAATTTGATCTGTTTTGTCAAGTCAATTTAATGGGATTATGTACCTACTTGCTAAAATACTATAGGAAAGACATTAAATTTTCTCTCATTTGCACCGGAAAAGAAGAAGGGAAAAAGTCATTACAAACCCTATCAGATTATAGCCCGAAAACTATCCAGGCCTTTTGGAGAACAGAGTAACACTTTCAAGAAATAATTTACTTTTTGCTGAAGAGTGTTGGTATTTTATGTTGAAAATGATAAACAAAAGTTAATGGAATTTGACTTTAATAAAAATGCGAAATTTAGATATCTACAAATAGCGATCAATCAGCACCTGCAAAGATTTTCAGGACAAAACGGATTAGATCAAATTGATACTAAGATTTTAGAATTGATTAATTTTGATCTTTTAGCAAAAAAGGATATTATTAAGAGCTTATTGATCTGGCAGAAAAAAGAAACGGTTTATGGTTTTGGAGATGTACAATATACCATAGCTCTTGATAAACTCCAGGGATACTATTCTATAAAAAACGAGAAGTATATTTTAAATGAATTGGGTAAAGAATTGATAATATGAAAAATATTATTGCAAAGCAATTGTACCGGAGACAAACTACGTTAGCTGAATTTGGTAATGTTGCGCAAGAAAAGTTACAAGAGGCCAAAGTGATCATAATTGGTTGTGGAGGGTTAGGTAATGCTGCTGCAGTATATCTTGGGGCTAGTGGTATAGGAAGGATTCATTTGGTTGACTTTGACATTGTTGATGTTAGTAATATACATAGACAGGTTTTTTTTAAGGTAAAAAATATCGGAAAATCAAAATCAAAAGTTCTCGCCAAGTATATACAAAGTGCCTCTCCTTTTGTTCAAGTATCCTATAGTAAAACTCCAATCTCTAAATCTAACATAAAGAAAGCTATAAGCGATTACGATATCGTTCTTGACTGTACAGATAGTTTGCCTATAAAATATTTGATTAATGACGCATGTGTTTTGCAGGAGAAAATTTTAGTTTATGGATCACTTTATAAATTTGATGGATATGTAGCCACTTTTAATGCATTGGATAACGATGGTGTTAGATCGAGTAATCTTAGAGATGCTTTCCCGCAAATTCCTGAAAATAGTATTCCGAATTGTTCCGAAGCCGGGACATTGAATAGCATTGTTGGTATTGTTGGCTTGATGCAGGCAAATGAAGTTATTAAAGTTGTAGCTAATATAGGAATGCCATTGACGAATCAGTTGCTCATCTATAATAGTTTGGATAATTCCCAATATAAGATGAAATTAAAAAATACTTTTGTCAAAGAGAAAATCCGATCTCTTTTTGAGAAAGAGAACTATACGGATCTTAATTGCGAGTTGCAAGATGAAAAATTGTTAATTTCAGCAGTAGAACTAAAGGATAAAATAACGAATTGCGAAAATTTAAAAGTGATTTCTGTTATAGAAAATATAGATACAGAATTACCTTTCAAGGTTGATCTTAAAATGCCTCTATCGAGATTAGAAATAGAAAATATCGAGATTGAGGAAGATAAAGAATATGTAGTAATATGTAATAAGGGAATTTCGAGTTATACAGCGGTACAAAGAATAAAAAAAGCATACCCAAAACTCAATATTTTAAATTTAAAAAACGGAATAATAGATTACTAAATGCAAGATCCAATTGAATTTTACGAATCTGAAAAACATATTTTTGAAAAAGAATATTCTTCCCTAAAAAAGAAATTAGCTACATCAAGCACCCTCCGGTTAGCGGTGTTTTTGGGTACGTCAATGGGACTCTATTTCTTTTTTAACGACACCAACGTTGCCCTAGTAATTGCGATTATCGGAATTACTATATTTCTTTATCTCGTCTCTAAACATACTGATTTACAACATAAAAGAGATTTAACAAAAGCATTAATAAAAATAAACACGATTGAATTAAATGTTTTAAACAGAGATTATTTTGATCTGGATGAGGGCAAAGAATTTATTGATTCTCAACATTTTTACAGTTATGATATTGATATGTTTGGGAGAGGTTCCTTTTTTCAATATTTAAATAGAACATCTACAATTGAAGGGAAAAATAAATTAGCAAGCACTTTATTAGCCAACAATGTAATCCGAATTGAATTTAAACAAAATGGAATAAAGGAGTTATCTCAAATGCCGAAGTGGAGGCAACAATTTTCTGCTATGGCAAGTTTGACAAAAGTGGAATATTCAGCAAATCTTATAGTGAACTGGATTCATAATTATAAACCTGTTTTCCCTCAATTTTTATCTGTCATACCATTATTATTTTCGGGGGTTTCATTATTACTCGTAGTGCTTTTAAGCTTTAATATAATCAATTTTCAAGCTCTTGTAATTTGGTTTTTTATAGGCTTGGCATTTTCGGGATTATATCTTAAAAAAGTAAATAACTTATATGAAGAAGCAACAAAAGCAAAAGATACATTCAGGCAGTATCACCATTTATTGGATAAAATAGAAACAGCTAAATTTACGTCCGTAATTCTAAAAGAAAAACAACAAGCCATTCAAAGAGAATCTCAAAAGGCATCTCAAATATTCGCTCAGTTTAGCAAAACTTTAGACGCTTTAGACCAACGAAATAACTTGTTAATTGCTATTGTAGCTAATGGACTTTTGTTAAGAGATTTGAAAATTTCCTTTAAAATTGAGAAGTGGATCCAGAACTACCAGGATCAGGTTGAAAATTGGTTTGAAGATATTGCTTTTTTTGACGCACAGAACTCTTTGGCAAACTATGCATTTAATAATCCAATGGCAGTTTATCCTAAAATTCAAAAAAGAAGTTCTACTATTAATGCAACTAATTTAGGTCACCCTTTGATTAGACCAGAGGAGAGAATTAATAATAATTTTACCATTGAAGATCAGAATTTTTATATTGTAACCGGAGCAAATATGGCAGGGAAGAGTACCTTCTTAAGAACTGTTTCGATAAGTATTGTTATGGCTAATGTTGGTCTTCCAGTTTGTGCAGAATCCTTTGATTACACACCAATTAAATTGATTACCAGTATGAGAACGACAGATTCTTTGGCCGATGATGAGTCTTATTTCTTTTCTGAATTGAAAAGACTAAAATTTATTGTTGATACTATTGATCCCTTAAGATCAAATGAAAAATATTTTATAATTCTAGATGAAATTTTAAAAGGAACAAACAGTACAGATAAAGCTATAGGGTCTAAAAAATTTGTAACAAAATTAGTAGCTTCAAATTCTACAGGAATTATAGCGACCCACGATCTGAGTTTATGCGAAATTGAAAAGGATTTGGCACAGATAAAAAACTACTATTTTGATGCGGAAATTATTAATAACGAACTCCATTTCGACTATAAACTTAAGGATGGAATTTGTAAAAACATGAATGCATCTTTCTTACTTAGGAAAATGAAAATTGTTTAATTCCGATGTGTAGAAAAATTTTGTATTAAGGGTTTAAGGGTGAGAATTTACCCAAACTTCACCATCATCAAAATATTCTTTTTTCCAAATAGGGGCTGTTTCTTTAAGGGTATCAATGGCGTATTGACAGGCCTCGAATGCTGCCTCTCGATGGGGTGAGGATACTGCTATAATAACCGGAATATCTCCAATTTGTAAGTTCCCTTCTGCATGATGAATTACTATTTTATTAATATCGAATTTTTCCATCACAGTTAGAGCAATTTTATTTAATTCCTTAATTGCCATCGATCTGTATGCCGAAAAATCCAATCGAATAACATTTTTTCCTTTTGTATTATTCCTAACTGTACCAACAAACAATGCAATCCCTCCACAAGTAACATCATGTACAAAATCGTAGCACTCTTGTAAGTTTAATTTTTCGGAAGTAATATGTATAAAAATATTATCCATCATTTCTAATCGTTTTCCCATTAGGAGAAATTAAAAGGGGCTTTAACCTCCACTTACAGGTGGAATTACAGCAACAATATCAGACTCTTTTAAAATGACATCATTATTGGCATACTCCTCATTAACAGCTATAGAAAAATCATTTATTGATGAAAATCCGGAATACTGTGCTTTCATAATTTCTATGAAATCAAGTACATTAGATTCTTTCTTAAGTTCTATTTTAATAGAATTTACTTCAGAGATTTCTTTAGCGATACCAAAAAAAAGCACTTTTACCTTCATCTGTTTAAAATTTTAACAATCTAGTTTCATTTAAACTTCATTGAGTTGAAAATTTCACCAAAAATACTTAATACTATTGAGGTTACCGAAGAAATCAAATTAATTTTTGGAGAGCTTAGGTCTATTTTGTCTAAGTTCGAATTGTAACTAATGTTACACGCTAAGAAGCATATTTCAGTAAATTTGAAAATATAAGTTAAAAACTTAAAAATAAGAACGGAATCATTCTTTCAATAATTTGAATCTCCTTAACTTTATTTCACCATAAAATATTATACTCAAATATGAAGTACGGTTTTATAATTGACAATCGGAAATGTATCGGTTGCCATGCTTGTACAACTGCCTGTAAATCTGAACATGACGTTGCTGTTGGCGTTAACAGAACTTACGTAAAACAGGTTGAGAAAGGGGAATTCCCAAATACCAGAAGGATTTTTTCAGTAATGAGATGTAACCATTGCACGGATGCTCCTTGTGTTGAAATTTGTCCGGTAGAGGCTCTATATACTAGAGATGACGGTATTGTTGACTTTGACAACAATAGATGTATTGGATGCAAATCGTGTATGCAAGCCTGTCCCTATGACGCACTATACATTGATCCCGACAATAACACTGCAGCAAAATGTAATTATTGTGCGCATAGGGTAGATGTGGGTCGAGCCCCAGCCTGTGTGGAGGTATGTCCCGAGCATGCTATAATAGCAGGAGATATGGCTAATCCGAACACTGAAATTTCTAAGCTTTTGGCACGAGAACAGGTTATCGTAAGAAAACCGGAAAAGGGAACCAATCCTAATCTTTTTTATATTGATGGAGATTACCAATCCTTAAATCCTGAAGCAACAGATAAATCAGGTCCGGGATTATGGAATTCACAAGCAAGGGGAGTAGGGCATTATGCAAAAGCTGCTGAAAAAATGATGCATACCAATGATGATATTAACTTATTACAAATGAGTATTGACAATGAATTACAAGCGGCTTATCAAAAAAACGAATCTGAAAACCCAAATTATATAGATGTGCTTAGTGGAAAAGCGCGTAGAGTTTATGACACCCCTGACAAAGGAATTTTGTGGGGTTGGGAAGTTTCTGCTTATGTCATGACCAAAGCGATATCAGCTGGTGCATTTTTGATTCCTTTTATAGCTATTTTGTTAGGTTATGAAGTATCAGATTCCTCTAAATTATGGTCGGCGGGAATTTCTTTAGTTTTCTTAGGGTTAACAGGTCTCTTCTTAGTAATGGATTTGGATAGGCCCGATAGATTTTTAAATGTACTGCTGAGACCACAATGGAACTCTTGGTTGGTAAAAGGAGGATATACAATTTCAGTATTCGGACTCTTGGTTACAATTTGGGGGGCAGCAACCTTATTTGAATGGAACATCCCTGAACTTCCACTATTATGGGTAACTGCATTTTTTGCGATCATATTAGCTATTTACACTGCATTTTTATTTGCGCAAGCTAAGGGAAGAGACTTTTGGCAAAGTCCAATTTTACCCTTGCATATGTTAGTGCATAGTGTAATGGCTGGTGCAGCAATATTTGCTATTGTGGCCGTGGTATTAGGTCACGAAAACTGGATGGATATTTTAAAGAACACAATGATCTTTGCACTGACAGTAAATTTATTTACTATGATAACAGAATTAACCATTACACATCCAACAACTGCTGCCAAAACAGTAGTTAAGATGATTACCAAAGGGAGATATAAAAATTTATTTTGGATCGGGACAGTTCTGTTTGGCAATATATTGCCGTTGTTATTGATATTTTTTGCACCTGGCTACATTGTTTTATCTGTAGCAGCCATATTAATTTTAATAGGAATTTATACCACGGAAAAAATTTGGGTGGAAGCACCTCAAAGAATTCCATTGGCATAATTATATAAAATATAAACTCACTGTAAACCTTGCATAAAACTTTGCGTCGTTGCGGTTCAAATAAACAACTAGGTTAGCATTGGTTTCATAAAGACCACAAAGAAACACAAATAAAATGGGATATAAAAAACCATCATTTATAGAAAGTATAGCAGAAAAAATTGGAATTATTCCTAATCTGCACAAGGAAGGCTATCAAGATTTTGATCAAGATATGCGTCATTTTACAGATGAGGAAGTTGCCGAAATGTATGAGAACTTTCCTCCACCGGAAAAATGGGATAATTGGGTGGAATATGACCCAAAAGTATGGCCCAGGAAAGTAAAGAAATCCTATCAAATTATCCCTACTACCTGTTTTAACTGTGAGAGCGCCTGTGGTTTAACAGCATTTATAGATAAGGAAACAGGAGATGTAAAAAAATTCGAAGGCAACCCATACCACCCGGGAAGTAGAGGAAGAAATTGCGCAAAAGGACCCGCAACGATTAATCAACTTACAGATCCCGACAGAATATTATTTCCTCTAAAAAGAAAAGGAAAACGTGGAGCTGGAGAATGGGAAAGAATTTCCTGGGATGAAGCCCTGGATACAATTTCCGCAAGAATCCGTAAAGCGTTAAAAGAAGATCGCCATAATGAAATAGCGTACCACGTAGGAAGGCCGGGAGCAGAAGGATTTATGAATTGGGTGTTGCCTGCCTGGGGTATTGACGGACATAATTCTCACACAAATATTTGTTCCTCCGGAGCGCGATTTGGTTATAATTTATGGTATGGTTATGATAAACCTTCTCCAGATCATGCTGAAGCAAAATTTATATTACTGATTTCTGCACATTTAGAGTCGGGACACTATTTTAACCCTCATGCTCAGCGTATTATTGAAGGAAAAATGAAAGGCGCAAAATTAGCAACTATGGACCCTCGTTTGTCGAATACAGCTTCCATGAGTGATTATTGGATGCCCAGTTATCCTGGTACAGAAGCGGCAGTATTGCTTGCTATGGCATTGATAATTTTAGAAGAAGATCTATACAACAGAGAGTATTTAGAAAATTGGACCAACTGGCAAGAATATCTTAAAGCTAAACATGCTGATAAGGAAGTTACTTTTGAGAATTATATAGCTGCAATGATTGAGGAGTATAAAGAATTTACTCCTGAATTTGCCGAAAAGGAATCTGGGGTAAAAGCTGAAATGATAAAAGAGATAGCTGTTAAAATTGGTGAAGCCGGTGAACGCTTTGCCTCTCATAACTGGCGTAGCGCCGGAGCATCCAATCTAGGTGGATGGGCAGTGGCGAGATGTTTACATTTTCTTACTGTTTTAACAGGTGCGGTTGGCACGAAAGGAGGAACATCTCCTAATTCCTGGAATAAATTTAAACCTCAAGTTCCACACACTCCAAAACCACAAAAAAAAATGGAATGAATTACATTTTCCTAATGAATACCCGCTTGCATTTTTTGAAATGAGCCAATTACTTCCTCATTTATTAAAGGCCGGTAGAGGAAAAATGGATGTTTATTTTTCAAGAGTATTTAATCCTGTTTGGACATATCCTGATGGATTTACATGGATGGAAATGTTTTTGGATGAAGATAAATTTGGTTTACATACTGCGATGACTCCAACATGGAACGAAACAGCATTTTTTGCTGATCTGGTTTTACCAATGGGGCTGGCATCAGAAAGACATGATATAAATTCATATGCAACTCACGGTGGAACCTGGGTGGCTTTTCGTCAGCCGGTATTACGGGAAGCGGCCAGAAGAAATGGGAAGCCAGTAACTTATACTTACGAAGCAAATCCGGGGGAAGTCTGGGAAGAAGATGAATTTTGGATTGAATTGAGTTGGAGAATCGATCCGGACGGAAGTATGGGAATTCGCAAACATTTTGAATCGCTGAACCGACCAGGCGAAAAAATAACCATAGAAGAATATTATCAATATATTTTTGAACGCGTGGATGGATTGCCCGAAGCAGCGAAAAAAGAAGGATTGACGGAATTTGAATATATGGCTAAATATGGCGCTTTTGAAATTGAAAAAGGAGAGTCCTATAAGAAAAATGAAACGCAATTGAAACCTGAGCAATTGGAAGGAACTCAAATTGATAAAGAAAATGGTGTTATTCGTAAAAACGGAAAAGATATTGGTGTAATGGTTAATGGTAAAGCAGTTGTTGGTTTTCCTACACCATCCAGAAAGAACGAATTTTATTCCCAAACGATGGTGGATTGGAAATGGCCTGAATATGCTACTCCTACCTATATAAAAAGCCATATTCACAATGATGTTTTAGATAAATCCAAAGGAGAATACGTACTTGTACCAACCTTTAGATTGCCTACACTAATTCACACAAGATCTGGCAATGCAAAGTGGTTGGTAGAAATTTCTAATAGAAATCCAATTTGGATGCATCCGGATGATGCGGCAAAATGGGGTTTCAAAACAGGGGATCTTGTAAAAATGAATACCGATATAGGATATTTTATCGATAAAGTTTGGGTAACTCAATCTATGAAACCAGGTGTTGTAGCATGTTCACATCACATTGGTCGTTGGAGAAGAGAGGAAGATAAAATAGGAAATAGATGGGCAACCAATACTGTTAATATTGAAAACAAGGGAAAGGGTAAATGGAAGATGAGTACAAAGTCAGGAATAAAGCCTTTTGACTCGGATGATAAGGATTCTAAAAGAATTTTTTGGAAAGATGGCGGAGTGCATCAGAATATTACACATGCGGTACACCCGGATCCGATCAGTGGAATGCATACTTGGCACCAAAGAGTAAGAATTGAAAAACCCGGACCTGAAGAAAACTATGGCGATATTTTTGTCGATACAAATAAATCGCATGAAATTTTTAAGGAATGGTTAGCCATGACCAGACCTGCTCCCGGACCAGGAGGAATAAGAAGACCTTTATGGTTTAAACGAGCCTTTAGACCAGATGAGTCGACCTACTTTATCGACAAAGAAAAACGATAAATTAAATACTTATTCCCGCTAAAAGGCGGGAATATTTTTTGTTTATAATTTCTTAAATTTACATTTTATAGCATATGCTAAATAGAATATTTCCCTTTTTAACATGGCTCCCACTGGCAAAAAAGTCTTGGAAAGACGATTTAATTGCCGGGATAACGGGAACTATAATCGTTATACCTCAGGCAGTTGCTTTCGCAATGATTGCTGGCTTGCCGCCGGTCTATGGTTTTTATACCGCCATGATCACTCCAATTATTGCTGCATTATTCGGTTCATCATATCATTTAATTTCGGGTCCTACAACGGCTATCTCAATAGTTGTTTATGCAACGATAAGTAAATTTGTTGATCCGTCAAGCGATTTAGAAACCTATGTTTCGCTGACATTGGTTTTAACTTTTATGGCCGGTGTTCTTCAGTTTGCTATGGGGCTTGCAAGAATGGGTAAATTGGTAAATTTTGTTTCTCATTCGGTTATTATTGGATTTACTGCAGGTGCGGGAGTGCTTATAGCATTTAAACAATTAAAGCATGTTTTCGGATTGAATGTACCTCAGGGAAGCTCATTTTACGATATTGTGAAATACATAATTACCAATATTTCGGATACTAATTGGTATGTTTTTACTATTGCCGTCAGTACTTTACTAATAGCCATCTTTATTAGAAAGTTCATTAAACCTCTATCGCGATATTATATGCTCATCGCAATGGTATTTGGTAGTTTTTTAGCCATTTTTCTTGGTGGAGAAGCAAATGGGATAGAGACTGTAGGTAAATTACCGTCCAATTTACCACCTTTCGGCGTACCGAATATTAATTTGACAAATATCAAAAATATAAGTGGAGGAGCTATCACCGTGGCTCTTTTAGGATTAATTGAAGCAGTTGCTATAGCTCGATCCATGGCACTTACAACGCATCAGAGAATCGATACGAATCAAGAGTTCAAAGGACAAGGGCTATCCAATATAATAGCCAGCTTCTTTTCAAGTTATATGGGTTCCGGGTCATTTACCCGCTCCGGAGTAAATCTTCAAGCCGGAGCAAAAACTCCGATGTCGGCTATTTTTGCAGCTTTCTTTTTAATGATAGTTTTATTGCTTTTTTCAAGTTATGCGGCTTATTTACCAAAACCGGCAATGGGAGGAATCATTTTATTGGTTGGATATAATTTAATTGATTTTCATCATATTAAACAAGTGGTAAAAAGTAGTGGAAGAGAGATAATAGTATTGAGTACAACTCTTTTCGGAACTTTATTTTTTGAATTGGAAACAGCGTTATTTTCAGGTATTGCTCTATCGTTATTCTTTTATTTAGAAAGAACGGCCAAACCAAATATTGCCGAGCTGGGAACATCAGAGACCCATCGATTTATCAATATAATTAGAGATTCAGAAGTCAAAGAATGTCCACAACTAAAAATTGTTAGAATTGACGGTTCCATATATTTTGGAGCCTTAGAAGTTGTTTCCGATTTTTTTAATAATTTATATGAGAAAGGGGAAATTAAAGAGGTTTTAATTGTTGCAAATGGCATCAATTTTATCGATTTAGCAGGGGCAACCTGGTTGAGCCATGAGGTAAAAAAATGGCAAAAACGAGGCGGTGGCATATACTTTTGCGGCTTAAAAATCGTGAGCCAACAAATATTAAAAAAAGGAGGATTTAGAGCGGAAATTGGAGAAGAGAATTTTTATGATGATAAACAAAGGGCAATTAATGAAATATATAAAAAATTAGATAAAAATATTTGTTCAGATTGTAAGACACGGATTTTTTACGAGTGTTAAATTATGCTTATCTGTTCTAATTATTCTCCATTTACTTTTTAATTTAAATAGTCATTGAGACACATTTATTCTGAACATTAATTTATGAATTTAAAAAGTATCTTTCCGTTTTTAGATTGGCTCCCCAACTATAAAAGGTCTTGGTTCAAAAATGATCTTTTCGCTGGAACAACTATTGGCGTTATGCTAATTCCACAAGGTATAGCCTATGCAATGATCGCGGGATTACCTCCAATATATGGTTTGTACACTGCCATGATCCCACAATTAGTTTATACTTTTTTAGGCACTTCCCGGCAATTGGCAATAGGACCTGCCGCTATGGATTCACTGATTGTCTTATCTGGAGTTAGTGTATTAGCTACCATAGGATCTGAAAATTTTATTGTTTTGGCAATTCTGCTGGCTTTTATTGTTGGGTTATTTCAAGTTCTATTTGGGATTTTTAGACTTGGATTTTTAGTTAATTTCTTATCGAAGCCCGTTATTAGTGGTTTTACCTCGGGATCTGCTATTATAATTGCAATGAATCAAATTGGAAACTTGTTAGGTATTGATGTCGACAGGACCAATCTCTTTCATGAGTTGATAATAAATGTGTTTGAACAGTTTAACAATTTTCATTGGCAGTCTTTAGCATTAGGAAGTACGGCCATTGGGATACTCCTTTTAATTAAGAAATATTTTAAAAAAATCCCGGCCTCTTTGGTGGTTGTGATCTTCGGAATAATAATAGTCTATCTTCTAAAGTTAAATCAAAAAGGAGTTTCCATATTGGGAGAAATTCCCATTGGTTTACCAAAGTTTATAATTCCCTCCTTCGATATAGACCTGATACAAGATTTGTCAGGACTGGCACTGACCTTGGCCTTAATTGGATTTATGGAAGCTATTTCTATAGCTAAGTCCATTGAAATCAAGCATAATAATTATAAAGTAAAACCAAATAAGGAACTAATAGCTATTGGATTTAGTAATATTGTTGGTTCCTTTTTTCAAACATATCCGGCAACAGGTGGTTTTGCCAGAACAGCGGTTAATGATCAGGCTGGCGCAAAAACACCTTTAAGTTCTCTGATAGCGGCTTTAATTATAGCCATAAGTTTGCTGTTTTTAACGCCGGCATTTTTTTATTTACCAAAAGCTGTTTTAGCGGCAATTATAATTGTTGCGGCCTATGGGTTATTAGATTTTTCCATGCCAAAAAAATTACTTTCTTTTAATTTGAGAGATCTAATTATTTTAAACGTAACCTTATTCGTGACCATTTTTATAGGTATTAAAGAAGGAATATTATTTGGTGTAATATTATCTCTCGTTATGTTAATATATAAATCTACCAAACCACATATAGCCATATTGGGTAATGTACCGGATACTTCTTTTTATAGAAATATTAAAAGGTTCAAGAATTTGAGTATCAATACAGAAATTTTAATTGTCCGATTTGACGCCCAACTCCATTTTGCAAACACAACTTATTTTAAGGATAAATTACAGGAGTTTGCAAAACAGAAGGGAGATAGTCTTAAACTTATAATTATTGATGGAGAAAGCCTAAATGCATTGGATAGTAGTGCAATTTATGCTTTAGATGAAATACATGACTATTTTACAAGGTTAGAGGTGATTGTGGCTTTTACAGGTTTGAAAGGTCCGGTAAGGGATGCTTTGGGGCATTCTGGTTTAATAAAAAAGATTAAATATGATCATTGTTTTATGAGTATTCAAGAAGCTATTGACTCCTATGAGAACAAAAACCTTCAATTTTCTAAAAATTATAGCTACCAAGAGTATATTAAACAAACAAATCGATAATAATTTTAGCGTATCTTTACGTAACAACTGTTACGTTAAGTCTTTTGACATTGGCTAACTTTGTTGAAATCATAAACTTAATTACAAATAAATCAAAACATTATGAAAATAGAGCAATTATTTACAGGATGTCTTGCTGAGATGGCGTACTATATAGAATCGAATGGAGAAGTAGCAATTATTGACCCATTGAGAGAAACGGATCCTTATGTAAGAATGGCGGAAGCAAATAAAGCCAAAATAAAATATATATTTCTAACACATTTTCATGCTGATTTTGTTTCGGGTCAATATGATTTAGCTCAGATAACAGGTGCTAAAATAATATTTGGACCGAATGCAACAGCGGATTATGATATTTATAACGGTAAAGATGGAGAAGAATTTCCGTTAGGAAATGGAAAAATCACCTTATTGCATACACCAGGTCACACCATGGAATCTTCGTCTTATTTAATAACAGATGGAGATGGAAACACTCCTTATATCTGTACGGGAGATGCCTTATTTATAGGAGATGTTGGTCGTCCTGACCTGGCCGTAAAACAAGGTACTTTAACCGAAGCCGATCTAGCGGGTCATCTATTCGATTCCTTACGAAATAAAATTATGCCTTTGCCTGATGATATTATTGTTTATCCAAATCATGGAGCAGGGTCTGCTTGTGGTAAAAACATGAGCTCAGAAACTTTTGACACACTTGGAAATCAAAAGAAAACGAACTATGCACTTCGTGCTGATATGACGAAAGAGGAATTCGTAAATGAAGTGACTACCGGTTTAAAGCCTCCACCTCAATATTTTCCAAATAATGTAAGAATGAATAAATCTATAAATACCAGTATTGATGAGATTATTCATAAAGGATCAACACCTATTGATGCGGCAACCTATAAAGAAATGAGTGAGCAAAAAGATATTTTGGTAATTGATACTCGTTCAAAAGAATCGTTTACGGATGAAGGTACAGTGCCGGGAGCATGGTATATTGGTTTAGATGGTACTTTTGCCCCATGGGTTGGTGCTTTGGTTAAAGACATTAATCAAAAAATAATTGTCATAGCCGAAGATGAAACTCGAGTAAATGAAATTGCTATTCGATTCTCAAGAGTTGGATACGACAATACACTTGGTTACCTATTTGGAGGAATGACAAGTTGGAAAGATCACGGTTATCCCGTAGATAAAATAGGAAGTATATCTGCACATGAATTTGTGGAACAATTAGCGGCAGGATCTATGGAAAAACCGTTAGATGTTAGAAAAGAATCTGAATATCTATCAGAGCATGTGGTTGGAGTGGAAAATTTTCCGCTTGACTTTATTAATAGCAATTTCGCTGAAATTGATAAGAAAAAAGAGTACTTTCTACAATGTGCGACAGGTTATCGATCGTTAGTTGCCGCTTCAATTTTTATGGCAAACGGTGTTGAAAAAGTTACTGATGTTAGAGGAGGGATGACAGATATTAAAGAAACACAAGCTCCGTTAACGGACTATGTTTGCCCTACGACATTATTATAATGATATTAATCTGTTAAACAAAAAAGAGAGTTTTTTACTCTCTTTTTTGTTTAATTTTATATACTACATAAAAAAATCATTAAAAATGAAATCAATTATAACAAAAATTGCATTGCTGATAATCTTGAGTATCGGTTTTATTAGTTGTGCACAGAACACTAAATCGGATACAAATACTATTGAAACAAAAGGAGATATAGTTGTTTCACTTATTTCACCAAATGATTTAAATGCAAAATTAGGAGATATTCAGTTAATCGATGTCAGGACTCCTGAGGAATATGCCGAAGGACATTTAACTAACTCTGTAAATATTAATTTCTACGATGCTACATTTGCTGATGACATGAATAAATTAGATAAAAATAAAGAATTATATATTTATTGTCGAAGTGGAGGAAGAAGCGGTAAAGCGTCTAAACAACTTGAAAAAATGGGTTTTACAAGAGTATACGATTTACAAGGAGGAATTATCAACTGGAATAAGAATAGTCTAGAGATTGTTAAATGAAAAATTTACTTTTTATGAAAAATTATGGTTTTTTACTCGTTTTTATTTTGATATTAAGTGGCTGCTCAAAAACTTTATCAGAAGAACAGAGGGATAAATATATAACTGAGGGTAAAGAAATGGCTTTGGCTACAGCAAATAAATTGGGAAGTAACCTAAGTCAAAAAATGAAAGAAGGAGGGGTGAAAGAAGCTGTTCCTTTTTGCAATACAATGGCCTACCCTTTAACTGAAGAAATATCTAAGAAGTACAATGCAGAGATTAAAAGAACTTCCGAAAAATTGAGAAATGACAAGAATAAACCTAATGAGGAGGAGAACAAAATAATCGATTATTATAAAAAATCGTTGGAAGCAAATAAACAATTAGAACCTGTTGTTGAAATTGATGCATCTGGAAATCCACATTTCTATGGCCCAATCATTATGCAAAAAAAATGCTTGGCCTGTCATGGCTCTGTTGGTAAGGAAGTTTCTGTGAAGACGGATTCTTTAATTAAGTCTTATTATTCAAATGACAAAGCCATAGGATTTAAGGAAGGTGATTTAAGAGGAATTTGGAGCATAACATTTTTAAACTAAAATAGGATGAAGACAATTGAAATAGTAAATTTAAAATGTGGTGGTTGTGTTAATACTGTAAAAAAGGGTCTTTTATCTATTGAAGGATTAAATGAAGTTGAAGTAGACCTGGAAAACTCCAAAGTAATGATACCAACCGAAGATGAGCAAATTCTAATTAAAGTAAAAGAAAAACTTTCAAAAATGGGCTATCCCGAACTTGGACATATGAATACCGTTTTACATAAAGCCAAATCCTTTGTTAGTTGTGCCTCGGGTAAAATAACCTCAGAAACCTAATGTATTATGGCTTCCTTTAACGAAATAGTTCAACAGGAGATTCCTGTATTAGTTGATTTTAAAGCAGATTGGTGTGCTCCATGTAAGATGATGACACCAATTTTAAAACAAGTAAAACAGAACTTCAAAGATCAAATCAAAATAATTAAAATTGATATTGATAAGAATCCCGCTGTCGCTCAGAAATATGCGGTTAGGAGCGTTCCCACAATGATTTTGTTTAAACAAGGAAAAGCAGTTTGGAGACAATCAGGAGTCTTACAAGCAAATCAGATCATTACAACTATTAATACCCACCTTTAAGATTTGCTGGAGTTAATAGTTTTTTTTCCTTTATTTCATTTTTCTAAATAAATGTCTTAAGAAATGAAGGTAAATGAAATTGTAAAGAATAGCTTTCACCAACTTGCTTCTTCGAATGCGTTAACAGAGGAAATTGATAATATAGGAACGGTCCAAGATTTTTAAAAGAACACCGTTCTTTTAAAGGAAAATTCATATGTCAAAGTCATTCCTTTAGTTATCTCCAGACTTCTTAAAAAATTAGAGAATGAAGGTAAAATAGAGCTGTCTTTAAGAAAAATTAAGATTTTGTAATTTTTTTGTTGTGACAATTATCACATGTATTCTATTCTAATCTAGATAGTTTAGTGCAGAATCAAGTAATTTTATTTCACCGAGTTCAATATACTATCTAACTAAAATTTTTAGAAAATGTCAAACCACCATCAATTATTGATCATAGGAGGAGGTACTGCCGGAATAATGGTGGCATCACAAATTAAAAAAGCTAATCCAAGTTTTGATATTGGATTAATCGAGCCTGCAACTACTCACTATTATCAACCAGCATGGACATTAGTGGGAGCGAATACTTATGATTTCGATAAAACTGCACGTAGTATGTCTTCTGTTATGCCCAAAGGAGTTAATTGGATCAGAGAATTTGCCGATAAATTTGATCCCGAAAATAATAGTGTGACTACAAAGAATGGCAACAAATACACTTATGATTATCTAGTGGTATGCCTGGTTTAAGAATGGCGCCTGAATTGGTTAAAGGATTGACCGAAGCAATGGATAAAGGGGTGGTCTGTAGTAATTATACCAACCCTAATCATACATGGGAAGTATTAAAAAACTTTAAAGGAGGAACCGCTCTTTTTACCATGCCTACAACACCAATCAAATGTGGTGGTGCCCCTCAAAAAATTATGTACCTGGCAGATGAACATTTTAAAAGAGCAGGTGTTCGGGATAAAACCAATATTCTGTTTGCAATTCCGGGAGGAGTGATTTTTGCCGTGAAGCCTATTGCAAAAACATTAATGACGGTGATAGATAAAAAAGACATTAATATTAGATTTTTCCATAAATTGGTTGAAGTAGATGCAGAAAAACAAATTGCGTGGTATGAGATCGATAAAGATCTGGATGCTGGTGGCTGTGTAATTATGTCTGACGATGACACCAAAACTTTGGATAGAGATATACAGTATAATTATAAAGCGGCGAAAACTACTAAAAAGGGGGATAAATATGGCATTCACTTTGATATGTTGCATTTGGCACCCCCTCAGGCTTCTCCTGAATTTATTGCAAACTCCCCACTTGCAACCTCTGAAGGATGGCTATCGGTAGATGACAAAACCATGCAACATAAAAAATTCAGTAATGTTTTTGGATTAGGAGATGTGGCACAATTACCTACCGCAAAAACCGGAGCTGCTATCAGAAAACAAGTGCCTGTAGTAGTTGCAAATATTTTTAAGATGATGGAGAGTAATGCTTTATCAAATAAAACTTATGATGGGTATTCCTCATGTCCTTTGGTTACTGGGTATGGTAAAATGGTCTTAGCTGAATTTGATTATAGTAAAGAATTTAAACCTGACCCTAAGCTAAAACAGTTTCCGTTAATGGTGAGCGATTCGTCAAAAGAGCATTGGAGGTTGTGGATATTGAAAAAATATTTACTTCCATATCTGTACTGGAATAAAATGTTAAAAGGAGTAAATGTATAATATTCTATGCTGTGACTTTCATCACTGCTTTTTTGTGAAATTGATTATATCTTTACGCTATATAAACAGATAAAATAATATTAGTATGAAAAAAAATGTCGGATCAGTAGATAAAGTTATACGATTAATAATTGCAATTGTTGCGGTATATATTGCTTATAATGGAATGGTAGCAAGCCCTTGGGATTATGTGCTTTATGCTGTTGGAGCAATTATGGTCTTGACTGCGCTATCAGGCAGATGTCCTATTTTTTCAATTTTTGGACTTAATTCCTGTAAGGTAGAAGAACAGTAAATAGTCATTATAAATCAGAATTTCATTTCGATATCTTAAATCTTCACAATAAATCGAGTAAAATATTTAGCTTAAAATATTCCCTTTTCTCCCTTTTGAAATGATTTTTCTGATTTTACTTTTTCAATAAAAAATAGTTTGTACCAGTCTGATTGACTACGGTAGTAATCATATTAAAACAACTGTTATACTTCTCTTTTTTGTACAAACTTTCCTTGGATATACTTGCTTACGATCATAAAAAGAACCCCACAAAATATCCAGGCCGGCAGTGTAAGAAATGATAGAAATACATCATATTTAATTGAAATAAAAGAAAATATAGCAAATGATCCTGCCCAGGAAATTAAAACAGCAGGATTGTATTTTAAGCCTGCTTTTTCCGCGTAGAATTTTTTAATTCCAAATTTATCAGCATAGAAATGTTCAAAAACAATAATTGCACCTATGGGAGCTAACATAAACCCATAAAAAGCAACAAAATCCAGTAATTTCATTGCAAATGCAGGGAATAATCCCGCTATTGTTGCAATACTACCGGCAATAATTGTCACCCAAAAGGTGGATACTTTAGGGATAATGGCCTGAAATGCAAGTCCCGCTCTGTAAATGGTTGGATTGGCAGTTGTCCAGCCTGCAATGATTACAGTAATGATTCCAAAAATTCCAATGGCATTATAAGCCAAGGGTCCTGGTGCTACGGTAGGCGCAACACCATTGGTTAACATCGTCTGTGCTTCGCTGCTCTTTAAATATACAGTATATAGCAATGCCGCTGCTATCCATGCCATATAATGTCCTATATACATCCCGGCGGCAGTGGTCCAACCTGCCTTTTTACTTTTTGCAAAACGAAAAACGGAGAGATCAGACATACCGATGTGCATTGCAGCATTGGCAAACCATGACCAAAATACAACATGCCAAAAGGTAAATTTTATCTGCCCTGGAAAAGGATCACTTCCCTCTCCCCAGATTGCCCAAAATTCAGAAAAACTACCCACTTCTAACTGCGTTAACGCAACAATTCCGCATGCTAGAAAAGCCAAAACTATGAATGGAGACATCCAGTTTGCCGCTTTAGCTACAGTATTAAATCCTCTTGCTGCAACTATAGATATGACAGCTCCGATAATTATTACTATAATGACCCAGGTAAAACTATTTGGCAAGGTATCTGTTAGCTTCGGCATTTCCATATTAAATGGAATTCCAACGGCAGTCGCTGAAACTGTGATCATTGCTCCCGCAAGAAAACAAAAAAGCAAGCCATTTGCTAGATTATAACCAATAACAAGCTTTTTACCACTAATTTTCTCTAAATGATAATATAATGTAAGGCGATGCTTTACTGCTATATCAGCTGTTAAGAAGCGCCAACTCAAAACAGCTAAGAGATTTCCTAATAACAATCCAATAATTAAATCGAAGGCACTAACACCGGCTGTTAAAAAAAGTGGGCCTATCATAAATTCTGTTCCTGCAGCATGTTCTCCAGCATACATTCCTAAAAAATGTTTCCAACTTTTGAGTTTAGATTCGGGTACAGGAGTTCTTTCAAATTCTCCTTCTGTACTCAATATAAATTCTTCTTCATTAGAATATTTTAAGTTGGTTTCTTGGGTCATACTATAATTAATTTAGATTTTATTAAAGGGATAATTTAGATAATAATTTATAATTCTAAGTCAGCTTTAAAGGATACAATTTTTGTAATTGATAATTTTCTTTTAAAAATTTCTTATTCAATCCTTTTTTAGATATGACCATTGCTGCTCCTAGAGCAGATCCCAGAGGTGATTTAGTGGTGATTACCTTATAATTTCTAAAATGATGCCCCATCAATTTTACGAAAATATCGTTGTCAATGAATCCACCTTCTAAGTATATTTTTTTGATTTTTGTATGAGAAATTGCCATTTTGAGTGTGGTTACTTGCAACAGGATCAATTCTATCATCAATTGATGAAAGGCTTCTTCAAAGGAGACAAATTGAGATAAATCTGTCTTATCAACATCATTTTTTCTTATTCGGATACCTTCAAAATTAAATTTATTCATCTTGCTTTTCTTCAACTTTGAGTATAATTTCAGATCAAATTTTACTTTTCTATGATAACCGTATTCTTTATCGAAATATTCACTTAATCTTTTTACCTGTAATTTATATTCATAGCCCATAAAGAAGCGGGTTGCTTTCACTCGACCACCATCAATCTGCAAATAGTTCAAACAATTATTTTTAATGTCTGCCTCGGTTAATTTTGTATCGTTGAACGGATTTAAAGTAACGCTCCAAGTACCGGTCGACACTAATAAAAATGAACTTTTTTCACTGTAAATGTATGGTAATAAGGCAGATGAGCTATCATGAATTCCTACACCAATTTTAATGTTTTTCTTTTTGTACACCATATTGATGCTGGTTCGTGTGGAAACAATTAGCGGGAATAATTGATCAATTTTTTCATTATAAACCCAATCGTGATAATCTTTCTTATCTAAGTTCCAAAGTGCGGTATGACAGCCCAAACTAGTGTATTCACATAAAGGAATTCCTGTAAAGAGATAAGAAATGTATTGTGGAAAATGTAAAGAATACTTTATCTTTTTAAAAATAGTTGGTTTCGTTTTTTTTAACCAGTATAATTGCAACCCCGAGTTCAGCATTCCTGATTTGGGCGCTCCTGTTTCTACCGAAATGTCACCATAAGTTTGATCGAACTCATCAATTATTTCTTGAGGCAATGGTTTTAAATAATTATAGAGAGGTGTTAGTACTTTACCTTCCTTATCTAAATGGACTAAACTAGCTCCATAAGTAGAAAAGTTTACTGCTTTAACATCGTATTTTTCAGAAGTTAAAATATTGGTGAATAAAGATTCTATCCAATTTTGTAGTGCTTGCAGATCTTCTGTAGGAAAGCCATCCTCATCAACAACTTCATCAAATTCCTTATATTCTTTGTGTACTTCTTGATATTTGGAATCGAATAAGAAAAACTTTTTATTCGTTTTTCCTATGTCAAAAACAGCGGTAACTTTTTGCTTCATTGTTAAATTCATATTATAATCCTGTAGCTAAAGTATGCGTTCCTCTCTCTTTGATCAATGTTTTTCTAATTTCAAATTTTCGGTATGCCTGTAATGGGTTTTTAGTGCCACCACTATTTATTCTTGCTTGTGCAACTAATGGGCGTACATCTGTACGATAAGCCTCCTGTAAAATTTCTTGACATAGTACAACGTCGTTGTTCATCTGGGCATCTTTTAATTTTTTCTGATCTACCAATAATGCCTGTGCATAGGCGATTAATATTGCCTCTAAAGACTGCATGATATCCTCAAGAGGATCTTTTATATTATGACTCGCATCGATCATCCATGCCAAATCCGGATTTTGTGTATTATTTTGCATCCCATAAACCAATTCATTAAAAATTAAAAATAAAGCGTAGGGTTTTATGGAACCCACCGTAATATCATCATCACCGTATTTACTATCGTTGAAATGAAAACCTCCTAATTTACCTTTTAACATTAGGGTTGAAACAATTTGTTCAATATTTGTGTTGGGAAGGTGATGGCCCAAATCTACTAAACTGTAAGCCCTATCACCACAAGCGTTTGCTAGCATAAAAGAGGTTCCCCAATCTTGAATTACTGTGCTGTAAAAGTTAGGCTCATAGGGTTTGTATTCAATAAACATCTTCCAATCAAGAGGCATATTTGTATAAATATTCTTCAAACTGGATTCCGTGTTTTGTAGAGCTAATTGAAAATTATTTTGACCGGGAAAAATAGATCCATCCGCCAACCAAACAGTTAAACTCTTTGACCCTAATTTATTGCCAATATTAATTACATCGATATTATGTTGAATGGCTTGATCTCTTACCGCAGAAGAAATATTACTCAAGGAACCAAACTTATAACTTTCTTTATTACTTGGCTGATCTTGAAAAGTATTCGAATTTACCGCATCAAAAGTAATATCATTACTTGCTGCCAATTCTTTAATTGCCTTGTAATCACTTGGAATATCCCATGGAATGTGTAGTGATATTGCTCCAGCTGATCTTGTTAAAGCATTTAAAATTCCGATATCAGCAATTTTTTGCTCCAGACTTGCAGGCTCTCCTCCATAAGAAAATCTCCCAAACCTTGTTCCACCCGCTCCTAAGGCCCAACTAGGTATTGCTACTTGGAAATCTTCAATTTTTTTAACTATATCTTGTGTATTTTTTTCAGATTTTATGAGTTTATTTTGAAGCGTTTCAAATTCATTCTGATGATCAGTTAAACTATTTTTATTGAATTCCTTAATTTGTTCAGTCGATAAGATCATCTTTTTTTTAAAATTAGTTAAACCATACTAACTAGCTATGGGATATTAAATATAATAATTCTAAATTTTATCTTGTAAAGGCATTTGCCATACCGCCATCAACATTGATAATATTACCTGTACTTTTATTTAAAATAGCCACCAGAGTAAATACAGCATTCGCAATGTCACTTGGATAAATAATTTCATTTAATAAATTTCTCTTTGCATAATGAGCAGGTAATTCTTCAACGGTAATTCCATAGGCTTTTGCTCTGCCTTCTGCCCATTCACCTTCCCAAATCTTACTGCCAACAATAACACCATCCGGGTTTATAACATTAACTCTAACTTTATCAGTAGCAAGTTCAGTCGCTAATAATCTGGACATGTGTTGTTGAGCAGCTTTTGCGGTTCCATAGGCAATATTATTTGGTCCTGCAACCAATCCATTCTTACTGGCTATATTTACTATATTTCCTCCAAGTTTTTGTTTCCTAAAAATTTTTATTGCTTGTTTAGCTAATTCAAATTGCCCTTTTACCAAAACATCCTGAAGAATATCCCAATCCTTATCGGTTGTTTCCTCAATTGGCTTTGATATTGCTAAACCGGCGCTGTGAACCACAATATCAATTCCACCAAAAGTTAAACAGGCTTGCTTATAAGATTCCTTAATAGAATTACTATCCGTTACATCACTCTGCACATAAATAGCAATATCATTTTTATAGCTTTGAACAGCTTCTTGTAATCTTTCCTCAGAGAGATCTGTTAAAATAACATTTGCTCCTTCTTCAGCTAACTTATCAGCAATAGCTTTCCCTATTCCTCCACCTGCACCAGTAACCAATGCCACCTTTCTTGATAAAGGTTGTTCTTTTGGCATACGTTGTAGTTTGGCCTCTTCTAACAACCAATATTCTATGTCAAAAGCTTCTTGCCTGGGTAAGGAAGTGTATTCAGAAATTGCTTCTGCGCCACGCATTACATTAATCGCATTAGTATAAAATTCACTTGCAACACGAGCAGTTTGTTTATTTTTCGCAAAACTGAACATACCAACACCAGGATATAATATGATAATCGGATTGGCATCTCTGACGGAAGGGCTATTTGATTTTTTACAAGTATTATAATAGTCGTTGTATTCCTTGCGATAAATCTCAAATGCAGGTTCTATTTTTTTATAGATCGCTTCGACATCGCTTACATCTTCGGTCGGATCAAGATTTAAAATCAGCGGTTGTATTTTAGTTCTTAAAAAATGATCCGGACAGGAAGTTCCCATTGGGGCTAACCTGCTTAGATCATTACTGTTAATAAACTCTAAAACTACATCATCATCGGTAAAATGTCCTACCATTCTATTTTCCGAAGAACACAATCCCCGCAAGATCGGCGCAAATTGAGCTGCTTTATCTAACCTCTCTTTTTTTGCTAATCCTTGTATTCTTTGTCTCCCAAAAACCTCTCCGTTCTCTTTGACCTTGGCTTCAATATATTCTGAAGCTTGTTCTATTACTTCCAAACTGTTAATATAACAGTCATAGGAGGTATCTCCCCAGGTAAACAGACCGTGACTTCCTAAGACTACACCTCTTATCCCCGGATTTTCTTCCAGACATTTTTCTAACTGCAAAGCAAGATCAAAACCGGGCCTTTGCCAAGGTAACCACCCCATTGCGTCTCCCCAAATCTCTTTGGTTATCTTTTCACTATCCTTAGCTGCCGCTATAGCAATTAGTGCATCCGGGTGTAAATGATCTATATGTTTAAATGGTAATAAGCCGTGTAAGGGTGTGTCTATTGAAGGAGCTTTACTTTCAAGGTCGTAAATACAATGATTAAATAAACCAACCATTCTGTCTTCATCGTGTAAGCCTTTATACACATTTTTCAGATCTCTTAACCTATTCGTAAATAAACCGGCAATACCACTCCGAGTTAAGGTGCCAATGTCTCCACCAGATCCTTTAACCCACATGACCTCTACATCTTCATTTGTCAGAGGATCTTTTTCCATTGTTTTACAACTTGTGTTCCCACCACCATAATTAGTAATACGGAGATCCTGACCTAAAATATTAGATCTATACAAGAATAAAGCCACTTGATCGTTACCTAATTTTTCTTCTTTTTTGTCGTCCCACAAATAATCTACGTATTTAAAAATATTCTGTGCTCCTACCATAAATATTTGATTTTATTATTGAGCCTAAAGATATTTCTAATCAATGGTTATCACTACTTAAAATTTACTTTATATTGATACAATTATGACGAACTATTTTTATACTTTGAATAGGGCAACGACTTAAAAACCACATTCCTCAAAACAAAAGGGTAACTCCGATTAAAAAATTTCGAGTTGCCTGAGGATAGTAACCTGCCCCATCCAGCGTTATTGTTTCACCGGGCACAGACCATGTATCGTCATAGGTATAATAATATCCATTCGAAACATATTCTACATTAAAAATGTTATTAATTAATGCATTTAAAACAATAGATTTAAGAACTTTTTTAAACCTGATCTGATAATTCACATTGATATCATTTACAAAATAGCTCTCTAATTTAGAGTTTTCATTATCAAGATTGGCCATGTATTGTTCTCCTACATACTTAGACAAAAGGGCAATTTGTAAATTATGAATAGGCAGGTAATTGAACGAACTGCCAAAAACAATATTGGGCGAGTAGGCAATATTTGTTTCTCCTAAGTTTATGAGTTCACCATCCCAGGAAACATTAATATCCAAATTTTTATTGGTGCTTAATGAAAGATTAGGCTGAATGGTAAAATGTTTGGAGATAAAAATATTTGCATCTATCTCTAATCCTAGTCTGTAGCTGTCACCAACATTGGCTCTAATAGGAGCGCCAACGTCATCTAATTCGCCAGTGAGTACCAACTGATCTTTGTACCTCATATAATAAAGATTAGAACTAATGTTTACCTTTTCCTTATTAATACGCCAACCTAACTCGAAGTCATTCAGAGTTTCAGGTTTTGGATCGCCGTTTTCATAATCCGTTCTATTAGGTTCTCTATTTGCTCTGGCATAGGAGAAATACAAATTGTTCCAGGTATTAATATTATACGTTATCCCGGCCTTAGGATTGAAAAAGAAGAAGGAATCGTTTATTTCTCCAGCCGCAACACCGCTGGCTCTATAGTTAACGGTTCGGATCTGCATATCGGCAAACAAATTCCATTTTTTTGCCATGGTAAACTTTACTTTTGCAAAAGTGTTAAAGTCATTTTTATCGCCATAATTATCGTAATATCGATCTCTAATTTCACTATTGCTTGCATATCTGGCCCAAATTACTTCTCCAAAATGATCCCCTTCATATTTGTTCCAAGCGCCACCAAATGTTAAATTAAAATCATTATTGTTCGTATAAAAAAGTGAAAAAGTTGTTCCGTAAAAATCATTATCAAGCCATTTTCTTCTTATCAAATCGGTAGTATTGATAGTTTCCCCACCGATAATAATTTCCTCAAAACCATAATCTTCAAAATCCTGATCTTCTTCGTACTGTTCATAATATCCCCTTCCCCATGTATAATGTAAGGCAATATTCGATGACCATCTTTCCGTATAATTTTCGCTCCAGATTAATTGAAAATGATCTTGGTTATAATGATCCACTTGATTGTCATAAGTATAATAATTAAAGGTCCTGTCAGTTTCTAAGGTTTCGGCATCCACACCGTACCAGGATTGATAGGTTTCCTCAAATCCACCAAACGCCAAAGCTTTTATCAAAGTGTTATCATCAATATAAGAGGCTTGTAAAAAATAGGATTTTAGATCTGAAGTTGCTCGATCGACATACCCGTCCGAAGAAATTTTTGATAAACGACCAGCAATTTCAAAATGGTCTCCCAATTTTCCCGTACTGAATTTAAGATTATATTTTTGTGTGTTATAGGATCCAAAGGAGGTGTTTAATTGCGCAAAAGCGCTTTCATTTATAGCATCTGTTAAAAGATTGATGCTGGCGCCAAATGCACCCGCTCCGTTAGTGGAAGTGCCCACCCCACGTTGCAATTGTAAATTTTCTACTGAGGATGAAAAATCGGGAAGGTCCACCCAATAAGTACCCATGGACTCTGCATCATTATATGGAATACCGTTTATAGTTACATTTACTCTGGTAGCATCACTTCCTCGCACTCTTATACCCGTATATCCAATTCCTGCTCCGGCATCTGATGTTGTAACAACATTGGGCATATAATTCATCAAGATTGGGATATCCTGTCCTAAATTACGTTTGGAAATTTCTTCTTTAGTAAGATTGGAAAATGTTACAGGTGATTCAGAATTTACTCGAACTGCTTTTACCACCACTTCATCCAAAAGATTGATCGTGTCTTTTTTAGGCTCTTCTTGTGCTGTAGCAAATACAGGCAATAAAATTAAGAGAAAAAATAGTACTTTCTTCATTTTAAAATAAATTTAAAACGAATAAAAAGAGGTAATTATTCGGTGATATTATTCCTTTTTAATCCAGAATGACATCGTACAATTCCTAAACAGCATTATCTGTTCTAGGTTCAATGGGTATGATCTCAGCTTGTCCTTGTTGATTTATTATCTCACGATCCATCAACGGTCAATTTTAGCACCCCTTTATGAGAACAGTGCAAAAATAAAAACTATTTCGGAATTACTTGACTTCAAAACCATTATTTTTTCTTAAAAATTGTAATTTTATATCCCTTAGATTTATTAACAACTAAACTTTATATGTCTTCTATTTTTAAAAACAGTGCATCAAAACTACCCAATGTATCTACCAGTATTTTTGCAATAATGAGTAGTTTGTCAAATGAACAAAATGCGATTAATTTATCGCAAGGCTTTCCGAATTTTCCTGTATCAGAAGAGTTGATCAATTTGGTGTCAAAAGCTATGAAAGATGGGTATAATCAATATTCACCGATGTCCGGGATAATTGAACTCCGTGAAACTATTGCTGAAAAAATGTCTAATTTATATGGGGTAAATTATGATCCGGAAACGGAGATAACAATTACGGCTGGTGCAACGGAAGCTATTTATGGAATAATTTCTGCTTTTATAGCTAAAGATGATGAGGTAATTATTTTCGCTCCCGCTTATGACTGCTATGATCCCACAATACGGCTGAATGGAGGAAAAACGATTGAAATTGAATTAAAAGCACCCCACTTTAAGGTGGATTGGATAAAGGTAAAAGCTTGTATTTCTGAGAAGACTAAAATGATAATTATTAATACGCCTCACAACCCTACGGGTACGGTTTTATCAGTAGGGGATATGCAAACTTTAGAAAATTTGGTTAGGGACACTAATATAATTATTCTTAGTGATGAGGTTTATGAGCACATCATTTTTGATGGAATAAAACATCAAAGTGTATCACGTTATAAAGGCTTGGCCGAGAGAAGTTTTACAGTAGCCAGCTTTGGAAAAACCTTTCACAGTACTGGCTGGAAGTTAGGTTATTGCACTGCTCCCAGGGAGTTGATGGGGGAGTTTAGAAAAATCCATCAATTTATTGTGTTCTCTGCCAATCACCCAATACAAAGAGCCCTGGCAACCTATATGAAGAACTCGGAAAATTATATGGAATTGCCCGATTTTTATCAGAAAAAAAGAGATTTCTTTTTAAATGCTATCAGGGGAACGAAATTCACAAGTATTCCGTCCAAAGGAACATATTTTCAACTACTCGGCTATGAATCGATCGCTGAGGAGAATGATTTTGATTTTGCAGTGCGTTTAACAAAGGAAAAGAAAATAGCTTCGATACCGATCTCTGTTTTTTACAAGAATAAAAAGGACAATAAACTTTTACGTTTTTGCTTCGCTAAAGATGAGGAGACCTTATACAGAGCAGCTGAAATTTTAAATCAAATAGGACGCTAACTGGGTAAGATCATCAAAATGCACAGAACATCCTTTTTCCTTTAATTTTTCTCTATGTGGTATCCCAATGCCAACAAATGTTAATCCTAAGTTTTTAGCAGTTTCTAAGTCCCACACACCGTCTCCAACAGAAACAATTTCATCAAACTCCTTCACCTTGAAATATTCTTTTGCATTTTCTATTGCCTGTAAAACAAAAGTTTCACGATCAAAACTAATGGATGAAGTAGCAATTAAACTTTCCTCATACCATATTTCACATTGATCCAATTTTAACTTTGCGGGTCTCAATAGCGATCCAGTTGCAAATGTCAGTGCACAATTAGCATCTAACAGATCGCACACACAATTTTTAGCTCCTTTTATTTCTGAAACAGGAGGGTGCTTTATAAGTTCATGGTATAGTAAATCTTCAAATATTTTTAACAGACCCTCATTGTAAGGCTTATTAAAATTGTTTTCATAATTCCATTTCAAACCGTAACTATCGGTATGGTATTTATATCTCGAAAAATCCATGTCAACGTTCTTGATCTCCATAAGATTTAAACATTCTCCAACTACTTTATGATACAATGATACACTATCAGTTAAAGTACCATCAATATCAAAAACCACTAATTTATTTGGGAGGTTCATCTGTTCTTAGTTGTAAACAATATTACAAAATTTATTACCTTTAAAAAATGAAAGATCTTTTAAAGGTAGCGATTATTCAAACTAATATAATTTGGGAAAACTCAAATCAAAATCGCATAAATTTCTCTACTAAAATTGATACAATATCACATGATGTTGACCTCATTATTTTACAGGAAATGTTTACTACTGGTTTTACAAATCAAGCACAAAATGTTTTTGAATCTATAGATGGAGAAACCGTTAAATGGATGCTTCAAAAATCTCATGAAAAAGAAGCATTACTTATAGGAAGTTTAATTATTAAAGAGGGTGAAAAGTTTTTTAATAGACTCATTGTTGCTTTTCCAGATGGGGAACTAAAATATTATGATAAAAGACATTTGTTTTCCTATGCAGGGGAAGATGAAGTTTTTACAGCTGGAAACTCAAGACTAGTTTTTGATTATAAGGGGTTTAAAATTTGCCCTTTGGTTTGTTATGACCTACGTTTTCCCGTGTGGTCAAGAAATACGGAAGACATTGATATTCTGATTTATGTTGCCAATTGGCCGAAGCCTAGAATAAATGCATGGGATATTTTATTGAAAGCACGTGCCATTGAAAATTTATGTTATGTCATAGGGGTTAACCGACAAGGGAAGGACTTTAATAATTTGGAATATTTAGGTCATTCTGCTGTAATTGATGCTATGGGAAATCCTGTTTTGGATTTTGAAGAAGGTCAGGAAGTGACAAAAACCATTATTTTGTCTAAGGATCATATCGAAAACACGAGATCTAAATTTGGATTTTTAGAGGATAAGGATGAGTTTGAGATTGTGGTTTAGTATCAGGTATTTCGTGTTTTTGATGTTTCAGATTAGCAGTTTGCTCGAATTATGTATTGAACAAATAAAATAAGTACTCACTAATTGCTACGGGCTCACTATTGAATCCTTAATCACTTTTTCCGTTTTTTTAAATAAGGCATCAAAAGACATGGAATCGCACTTAATCGGCTCATGAACTTCAAAGGTAATCTTCACTCCAAGTTCCATTGGAAAAGCTCCGATAGAAGATAATTTCCAAGAATTATTTACTGTTAAAGGAACGACATATGAAGATGGTGCATTTTCAACAATCATTTTAAATCCATTTTCAGAAAATCTATTTGGAACTCCATTTTTACTTCTTGTCCCTTCTGGAAAAATCACAGCAGAACGATTGTTTATTTCAATATACTTACCAAATTCCATTAAAAGGCGAAGCGATTCTTTAGGCCTCTTTCTATCGATTAAAACAGAACCTCCTTTACGCAAATTATAAGAAATCCCCGGAAGACCCTTACCCAACTCTTTTTTTGCGACAAAACTCGGATGGTATTTTCTCAAAAAAAATGAATTGGTGATATATCATAAATATTTTGATGATTGCAAACAAAAACCAAGGGACAATTTTCGGGAATGGATTGTTTGTTTGTAAATTTTATTCTGGTACCTAAAATATATAAACAGCTCAGTAAAATGAAGTTTAAATAATCCACGGAAATTTTATGTGCCTTATAACCTCCAATATTTAACGCTAGCCACTGTACTATATGGGAAATTAAAAAGGTAGAAATAAGAGCCACATAAAATATTACGCTTAGTGGATAGGATATCAGAATTTTAAAATATTTCATACAAGATAATTACTTTTGATATTTACAGAATGTACAGAATAATTATGGTCAGCACAACTCTAAACAACTACAGCATCTTTAATCACTTTTTCCATTTTTTTAAATAATTCATTGAAGGGCATGGAATCGCTTTTGATCGGTTCATGAACTTCAAAGGTGATTTTCAAAAATGTAGTCAAAGGCCAATACCCATTTTCTAAAAGTTTCCAGGAATTATTTATAGTCATGGGAACAACATAGGACGACGGTGTTTTTTTTATTAATATTTTAAGTCCGTTTTCTGAAAAGCGCTTTGGCACACCATTTTTGCTTCGAGTGCCTTCAGGAAATATTACCGCTGAACGCTTGGTTTTTTCTATGTAGGAACCAAAATTACTCAGCGCTTTAAGAGCTTGTTTAGCGTCTTTTCTATCAATCAAAACGGAACCACCTTTACTTAAATTATAAGAAACACTAGGAATTCCTTTTTCCAGTTCAATTTTTGAAACAAACTTTGGATGGTACTTACGTAAATACCAAAATATTGGAGGGATATCATTTAAATTTTGATGGTTCGAAACGAAAATTAGGGGGACACCTTCAGGAAGGTTTTGATTGTTTATAAACTTTAAACGAATTCCTAAAATATAGAGACTTTTTGTTAAACAAAAATTTAAATAGTCAACAGCTACCTTATGACCCCTATAACCTCGCAAATTAAACCCTAACCATTGCAGCGGATGAAATACCAATAAAATGGAAAAGAATAAAATATAATACAAAATACTTAAAGGGTAGGAAATAAGTTTTTTCAAGAATTTCATTTCAATTTTACTATTTGTTTCTTATTTATTGGTCTCAAAAGTATTTAGAACCCTACTTGTAACCAAATTGTGAATATGGAATCGGGCAGGTATGCGCATTAGTTTACCGCGCTCTAGCTTCTATAAATTGTCATGTTGTAATTGTCAATCTTTTTTATGTTGACAAGTTTATACTGATTTTTTCTTTTCTAATTCTCGCAGATAATAGCGGATTATTTGGATTTCGCAAATCTTACTTCTTCATATATTATTAATAAATATAGGAAGCAGGAACATCTATTTAAGTATGATAATCAAGACCTTCTAAAATCAAAAATCCTTTTTCCCTGCCTAACGGCCAGGCAGGCTTGTTCTATATCATATTTTCCACTTAATTTTTGAAAATATCATTCAATATCAACCCTATGTTTAACCTACCGTTGCTTAATTAAACCACTGAGCCCACGGAATTCTACTTAAAATAAAAAGTAATGCCACTCCATAATAAAGTGCAATTGTTTTGAATTTTGCCTTATCTGAGGTTTTGTTTTTGTGTTTAGAAAACCCAACAGTTATCAATACAACAGCTATGATCATCACTAAAGGATGTTCCATAACAGCAAGTCTAATTTCCGGGTCCTTCATAGCTGCACCCATACCATGCTCTTTTAAAAGTGCAAATTGTGCAGATGAAAAATACGCAACAAGACCTATGAGTAATTGAATGTGCGCCACGATAAGTGCAAATAATGGAATTCGTAGATCTTTATCTGTAAATTCTTTATTTGAAGTGAGGCCAATTATAGCATTACCCACAGCTATAATTAAAATAAGGACCGTTATATAAGCCCATCCGGAATGTAACATGGTGATCATAATAGTAATTTTTTGATTTTAGATGGTAAAAGTAAGGATTAAACCCGAATTATGCATTAGAACTTCGTTATGAGACTTGAAAATGGAATGAAACGTGGTGTTTTATTAATTTCAGCATAGCATAGTTATGGTTAAATTAAAAAACTCTGCCCAGCGTTATGTTTTGAACCAGTTTCAAGCTGTAATAGATTTTCTAATGCCAAATTAGGGTTAAAAATAAAAAAAACCCGCTCTAAAATATTAGAGCGGGAAATTTTAATTGTTTAGTAAGGAAATAAATAATTTACCATCTATATCTGACAGCAAAATTCCATGAGGTACCCCATCCAAAAAAAACTCGGTTGTCGGTGTTAATACCATTCCATGTGTCATCTCCACCTTCTACTTGATAATTTGTATCAGATTCAGAAATATATAGTTCATTGAATAAATTATTTACATTAATGCTAAAACCTAGGCTATTACCTTTTTTCATTAACCATCTATAAGATAATCTAGCATCTACCAGGTTGAATGAAGGTAATTCCAAAGATCCATCATGATCCGGATCAGAAAAATCTGTAACATCTATGTCAGCATATAAATTAGCTGCATATCTCCAGTTAAGACCAGCAGTAAACCCTTTAAGAAAATCGTAATTTACACCAATTGCTGAGGTAGTTTGGGCAGCATCTCCAACTTTTACTCCATCCAAATATAGCGTTGCTGTTCCTACTAGATTTTGACTTTCATCAAAAATACTGGCTTCTGCATCACCTTTGTATTCCCAGTTACCTACAGATACCATACCGTTAATTCTTAAGTTATTCAAAATTCTCCAGACAAAGTCTACTTCAACACCAGTATGAATTTCCGTAACCCCTTGATAATTAGCAGTTCCTCTGAATTCGCCAATTGTCACTCCGTTAGTTTCGAAACGGTCCGCCCAGGAAGTTCTGTACAGGTTTGCATTTAAATTAAATTTTGCACTTCTAAATCCATATCCCAATTCTAAACCAACAATTGTTTCATTCATCAGGTCCGGATTAAGCGTATTGCTAAAATTAATATATACAGCATCGAACAAAGGCTGTTTAGAATAATACCCTGTATTGAAAAACACATTATGAACATCATCGATTCTCCAATTCAAACCACCTTTTATATTGCCTCCGGTTAGGTTTTTAACACCGGATTCTTGATTACCCGGAGTTTCGTTGAAATATTCCACTCGTTCATAGCCTTGGTTAGAAAAGGAGGCCTGTACAAATACAGAAATTTTTTCATTCTTATATTCTCCTTGTCCAAAAATACCTTGCCATCCTACAAGACCATCATTATAATAATCAATTTTTTCCTGACCTTTAATATCAGCCCATGGATTCAAATTAGGTTTGGCTGCAACAAACTGATCCGGCGTAATTACATGTTTAGGATTATTTATATCATCGTAATCAATATAATAATTTGCTCCTAAAACGTCATTCATTACACGATAGTGAATACCTTTATATTTTCTCAAGTCAGCTCCAACATCAAAACTCCAGTTATCACTAATGTCATTATGATAGTTGATAATACTGCCGTACCAGTTATGAGAATTCATAGAAGCTCTTCTGGAGATACCATTATCAGATCCATATTTGCCTTCACCATCCGGGTGACCGTCATTACCGGTATTAACATAACTATTATCAAAAAGAACTCTTTCACCTCCAAAATCGGGCACAGTTCCTCCACTGTTCCAGTTAACTATGTCATCAATACGAACCAGTCCATCATTGTCTTTAAACGTTGATGAGTATTCTCTTGAACCATTAATCCTCCCAATTTCACCTGTTCCACCACCACGGCCCCAAGAACCATAGGCAACAACTGATAGTAATTGGGTATCCGTTATTTCAAATTCCCAGTTTATTGACATTACCGGTTTATGATAGAAATTTTGTCTAAAACTATATTCTTTTCCATTTCGATATCCCCAGTCACTATTGTATTTTCTATTAGGGGTAGTGGCAGTAGGATCTGACCCACCTTCTTGATACAATTGATGGTCACTAATAGATGGTGCCCAAGATTTTTGGTCATGCCATTGTGGAGCTCCTGTAAAGATAAATTGTAAGTTATGTCTATCATTGATCTCGTATCCTAAACCAATATAATAGTTTGCGCCAGCACCTTTGGTTCCGTCTATATATCCATCACCTTTAAATGTGCTCAGTAATATACTAAATGAAAACCCGCTTTCCATAATTCCGGTATTATAGCTTGCCACATACTTTTGATAAGCGTCATTTCCTACCGTAGCGGAAACTGTTCCACCTTCAGATACTTCAGAAGATTTGGTTACTACATTAATAGTACCACCCACAGATGCAATAGCCAATTTTGATGCACCTAATCCACGTTGTACTTGCATGGCGGAGGTAACATCTGCTAATCCGGCCCAGTTTGACCAGTACACCCATCCATTTTCCATATCATTTACAGGTTGTCCATTGATCAAAACCGCTGTATTTCTTTGGTCAAAACCACGAATATTGATACGTGAATCACCAAATCCACCACCTTGTTTTGTTGCATAAACAGAAGGCGTGTTATTCAATAATTCCGGAAGTTCTTGTGTTCCAAGATTTTTTTGAATATCAATTGCGGTAATAGTCGACACGGCAACCGGCGTTTCACGGTCTTTTGCAAGATCGACTGTACCGGTAATAAATACTTCTTCCAGGACGTTGTCATCAACTTCCAAGGATATTTCGCCTAGCTCAATGCTTCCCGTAATTAAAATTGTTTTGGTTTTATAACCAACAAAGGAAATTTCAATCTCTACTGTCCCCTTTACTTCTATAGTAAAGTGCCCGTCAAAATCTGTAGTAGTCCCGTTTGCTGTACCTTTTTCAATAACAGAAGCCCCAGGCAATATGCCGGATTCGTCAAGAACAGTTCCCTCAACTTTCGATTGTGCTAAAATGGATGTAGAGAGAAGGAAAAACCCTACTACCATAAAATAGTTTAATAGTTTTTTCATTATATTATTTTGAGTTAATAATGGCCCAAAAGTAATATAATTATATCTTTCAGATGTCTATTTATGATTGTTTTTTTAGTGTAATATTAACAGCTATTAACATTTATTTAACTAAAAATTTATTTGCCAATTCTTTTCCTAATTCCACGCCAAATTGATCAAAACTATAGATGTTCCAAATCACCCCCTGAACAAAAGTTTTATGCTCATACAGGGCAATTAATGACCCTAGATTTTTAGGAGTTAATTTTTTTATTAGAAAAGAATTTGATGGTTTGTTTCCTTCGAAAACTTTAAAAGGTAACAGTTGATTAATATTTTCTGCAGTACCATTAAATTTCATGTCAAGGTGCACTTCTTCTTTTGATTTTCCACTATAAAGTGCTTCTGCCTGGCCATAATAGTTAGCCATTAATTTTTCATGATGATCCTTCAAACCGTGTAAGGGCTCCTCAAAACCAATGAAATCTACCGGTACTATTTTGGTTCCTTGGTGAACGAGCTGCATGAAGGCATGTTGCACATTGGTGCCCGTATTTCCCCAAATTATGTTACCTGTTTGATAATCAACCTTATTTCCGTCTCGATCTACAGATTTACCATTACTTTCCATGGATAATTGCTGTAAAAATGGAGGAAGCTTTTCTAAATATTGAGAGTAGGGTATTACAACTTCAGAATCAGTATCGAAAAAATTATTATACCATATAGTCAACAAAGCCAGAATTACCGGCATGTTATTTTCAAAAGGTGTTTTTCTAAAATGTTCATCCATTTCAAAGGCACCTTTTAAAAAAGCATTGAAATTATTATATCCGATGGTTAGACTGATCGACAATCCTACCGCACTCCAAAGTGAATATCTGCCACCCACCCAATTCCACATAGGGAAGACATTTTCGTCCGCAATACCAAATTCTTTTACCTTCGATAGATTGGTAGAAACAGCTACAAAATTGTGTTTTATATCACTCTCAGTGGCTTTTTCCAAAAACCATTTTTTAATAGTTTCTGCATTTGTCAATGTTTCTTGTGTAGTAAATGTTTTTGAGACAATTACAAAAAGAGTTGTTTCGGGGTTTAAATTCTTTAAAATCTCACTTACATGATCGCCATCAATATTTGAAACAAAATGGGTATGGAGATGATTTTTGTAATAATAAAGAGCCTCCACTACCATTCTAGGCCCAAGATCCGAACCACCTATTCCAATATTAACTATATCGGTTATTTTTTTTCCGGTGTACCCCTTGTGAACACCATTGACAACATTATCGCTAAAGACTCTTATTTTTTCTAAGGCCTGTCTTACTTCAGGCATCACATCATCCCCGTCAACATTAATAGCGTTATTATTTTGATTTCGTAAGGCAGTATGCAGAACCGATCTATCCTCCGTTGCATTAATTTTATCCCCGTTGAAATATTTAGTTATGGCATCGGATAATTGAGTTTCCTCAGCGAGTTTGAGTAAAAGATTCAGGGTTTCCTCAGTGATTCTGTTTTTAGAATAATCAAGATCAATTTCATCGAAGGATAAGCTGAAATTATTCTTTCTATTGCCATCCTTTTGGAAGAGAGTTTTCATCTCTACATCTCTCATTTCTTCGAAATGGGTTTGTAATTTTTTCCACGACTTTGTTTTGGTAGGATTGGTATTTTTGAGAGCCATAATGTTTTTTTTTGAATCGTTCTTATAACGGAGTTTTATCGAAAAAATGGATGTGTTAATTAAGTACTATTGCCGTTTCGGTCGCTTGTGTTGGAATGCTGTCTATTTGCTCCTTTAATGGTTCGATAAATATAAAATAATCATCCATCAAATTTTCTTTAATTGGCTCAGCTGTAGGAAGCTTTTCTCTAAAGGGATCGACCTGTCTTCCATTTTTCCAAAATCTATAACAAACATGCGGTCCTGCCGTACTACCTGTCATTCCAACATATCCTATTATATCCCCTTGCTTGACATAATCGCCTCTTTTAACAGCTCTTTTTTTCATGTGTAAATATTGTGTTGAATAGGTACCGTTGTGTTTGATTTTCACATAATTACCATTTGCACCTTTATAACGAGATTCTGTAATGGTGCCATTTGCAGTACTTCTAATTGGCGTTCCAATATTGGCAGCAAAATCAGTGCCTTTATGAGGGCGTACCTTATATCCGTAATGTTTTATCCTTCGTCTTAAATTATATCTGGAGGAGACTCTACTAAATTTTATTGGAGATTTTAAAAATTTTCGTCTTAGTGTTTTCGCATTTTCATCATAGTAGTCATTCACCTTTTTAACAGAATCGGTGATAAAATTAAAAGCATAGATAGGGTGATTCTTATGCTCAAAATAGGCCGTTGTGATGTTTCCTATTCCTACGGAAGTCGTATCGTCAATAAACTTTTCTTCATAGATTAATTTAAAATTATCTCCTTTTTGTAAGTGATGAAAATCTATGGTCCAGGCATAAATATCAGCCATTTCCAAGGCAAGAATATAATTTAAGTCTTGACTTCCAATTGCCTCTGAGAGAGAGGACTCTATAATTCCTGATGCCGTTTTAACGACAGTTTTAACCTTTTTTCTTCCGAATGTTGTTTGAACAGAATCGGTGAAATCTACAATAAGATATTCCACTTTATTCGGTTGGTAAATGAAAACTTGTGCTTTTTCTGTGGTGTCCTGTTTGGCCAAGATCATATAAGGTTTCCCTGCTCTTAACTTTCTAATATCAAAAGTATCTCGGGCCGCTTTAGCTATTTTATAAATTTCCGGGAAATCGACATGGTATCGTTCTAATATTTCCCCAAAACTCTCTCCACTTTTAATGGTGTCTTTTATTACTTTATAATTATTAAGTATGTAACCGAACTCTTCAATTATTATTGGTTTTACTTCAATTTCTTTTTCAATTACCGCTGTTATAGCAGCAGTATCTTTTTTACAGGATTGTAGAACCACCAATCCTAAAAGAATAACTAAAATATTTTTCACTTAAATTTTTTTGTTTAAACGTTGTGCAAATCTATTGATTTTACGAAAAATAAGAGTTATAATTTAGTTAAAAATAATGGGAAAATAATTAGCCAAACCTTTATATTCATATAATTCTGCTTTTAAGGAACCAACAAGTATAGAAGCTTTAATTTTAAGGGGCAGCTTGTTCTTATCATCTGTAACCCAAAGTGTAACGCTTTCGTTTTCTTTAAAAACTCTACCTACTTGAACGAACGGTTTAAAAACTAATGTATTTACTGTCCCAAACTTGGATTTTAATTGCTCTCTACCTATTAATTTCAATTTGAAATTATTTATTTCTCCATCGAAAAAAATATCCATAGAGATGGTTTCTCCTTCTTTTAATTCGCTCAGATCTTTTGTTCTAAGAAGATAGAGAGCGGAGATCATGTCCTGTATATCCTTATGTATTTCAAAATACTTTATTGTATCTTTTTTATGATCTACAACTTTGGCCTGTGCACTATCATAATTAAAGAAAATTTCTCTGTTCATGGTATAACCCCCTTCATTAACTTTTCTTATAAAATGTTGTGGTTGTATTGTTGTTTTATCGAAGTAAGTTTGGTAATCATCCTCTACCGGAAAAAATAAATGCACCATTCCTGTAGACCATCCTTTACCCACAACATGAAAAACAGGTTCATTATCAATGAGTGAATCCTTTATTTCCAAAGAAGCAAAACCGGCATTTATAAAGCCATAGCTAATTTTATATTTTAAGTATTCCCCTTTGTTGAATTCAAGAATATTTTCTTGAGCGAATATGCTTAGGTTCACTAAAAGAAGAAAAAAAAGAAAATGCTTTTTCATAATTAATTATTCGAAAATAGAGAATTCAATAATCATTCCAAAAAATAATTTTGATCTTAGATCAAAATTTAATTCTTCTTCATTGAGAATTCCCCTCCTGAACGGGACGGACAGGCCTGTCTTTACCAACTAATTAGACAGGATCTTCCCTTAGTTTTGATAGCTATAGAAAGGGTATTTATTACTTGCCATCTTTGAGTAGACGATTAGTTAAGTCATAACTGAGATTTTTTGAACCATTCATAAGATGACTATATCCGCAACGGTTTTTAGTCATCTTATGAATAAATTTAACAAAATTCTCCTTCTTGAATAAAAGGAGGAGAATTAGTTCAAAGTTTTAATGTTTGATCATTGGAAGAAAGTCCCCTCCTTTTTTTACAAGGAGGGGTGGCTCCATTTGAAAAATGGAGATGGGGTGGTTTTTTCTTCAATTTTAAGAGGAGTGGATTTCACAGGAATACAGGATAGTTATGTTTTTATTTCAATTTTTAGAACTAAATTCCTACTGGTGGTCAGGTTCTAAATGTTATACCATGGCGAATGATAGATAATGAAAATTTAAAAGCTGCCAATTTTGGCAGCTTTTAAAATCCTAATTAGGAATAAAAAGGAAAACTTCACTTCTTCTTTTAGATCTAATTTTGGTTAGCATAGATTTTAATTGTAATCCACAATCCAATCGTTTAATTTAGACTATACATATAGATCTACATCACGTGCAAGCTAATTATCCACATGTCCGAAATCTTTTGTTATGTCGGTGTCTAAGATTATTAAATGCTTGGTGATATCGGTACTTGCTGTTAAACTACTCGTATATTCTCCTGCTGCGCCGCACCTCCTCGGGCACCAATATATAGAATAGGGACAGAGATTAATTTAAGAGGATTATCAAAATCCCGATTTTTATGACAGTTTAAAATTTAGTTTTTAAAGTTCCCTAACCCTTCCTGCAACCAGGCCAGATACTCATCAATATCCGGATTGTAAGCCGAATAAGGATTTAAATTATCACCCTGATGGTCTAATAATACGTAGTAGGGTTGGGCATTGGCCTTGTATTTTTTTATTTGAAAATCACTCCATTTATTACCGATTGTTTTTACTTTCCTTCCAGTAGTTTCAGAAGTATACCGCTCATTTTCAGGTAATTTTCTCTTATCATCAACATATAAAGAAATTAAGACAAGATCATTTTTAAGTACCTGTAAAACTCTGGGATCAGACCAAACCCTTTCTTCCATTTTTCTACAGTTAACACAGGCGTGTCCCGTAAAATCAATCAGTACCGGCTTATCAACTTCCTTGGCATAGGCCATTCCTTTATCATAGTCTAAAAATGATATAATATCATGAGGACCCAAATGTGCTCCTTCCGGTATTTCCCTTGCAGGTCCCATGTTTCCATCACTCAACTTTGTAAATCCTACACCATAGTTGGACTCACTATAATGCATAGGTGGAGGAAAACCACTGATCAATTTTAACGGTGCTCCCCACAGACCGGGAACTAAATAAATGGTAAAAGTAAGTGCTACCAACCCTAAACTCAGCCTTCCTACTGAAATGTGTTGAACGTCGGAATCATGTGGTAATTTGATCTTACCAAACAGGTATAACGCAAAAACAGCAAAAATGGCGATCCATATTGCCAAAAATACCTCTCTCTCGAGGAAATGTGTTTGTAAAACCAAATCGGCATTTGACAAAAATTTAAACGCCAGTGCCAGTTCTAAAAAACCTAGGGTTACCTTTACTGTATTTAACCAGCCTCCTGATTTTGGCAGTGAATTCAACCAACCCGGAAAAGCAGCAAATAATGCAAATGGCAAAGCAATGGCTAATGAAAAGCCAAACATGCTTATCACAGGTGCAATTCCACCTTGTGAGGCTGCTGCAACAAGGGCTGTTCCAACAATTGGTCCGGTACACGAAAAGGATACTATTGCCAGCGCTAAAGCCATAAAGAATATACCAATAAAACCACCTCTATCCGCCTGTGCATCCACTTTAGTGCCCCATGAACTCGGCAAAGTAATTTCAAATGCACCCAAAAAGGAAACGGCAAAAATCACCAATAGTAAAAAGAAAATTATATTGAACCAAACGTTGGTCGACAAGGCATTTAAAGAATCCGCTCCGAAGATAGAGGTAACCACTGTCCCTAATAAAACATAAAGAATAATGATTGCCAAACCAAAAACAATTGCATTGCGAATTCCAACAGCTTTGTTTTTACTTTGTTTGGTAAAAAAGCTCACCGTCATTGGGATCATTGGAAATACGCATGGAGTTAACAGGGCTGCAAATCCGGCAAAAAAACTAAGAATAAAAAGTGTCCACAAACTTTTGTTCTTTTGCTTTTTTTCCTGGCTTTTTATTTCTTTGTCCGGTATAGTTTCGCTAATTATTTGAAGAGATTTGGTTTCTTTTTTTTCTACTTGAGATTGTTTTGAAGAAATGATCTGTTCATTCCCTCTTTTGGCATTACTATTTACATTAAATTCCAGATCTACTTCAGTTGGAGGTAAACAACTTTTATCATCGCAAACCATAAACTCCAAAATTCCGTTAACTGTAATTTTATCTTGGGTTAAGACCTTGATACGTTGTTTAAAAATCGCTTCATTTTCAAAGTATTTAATGTCCATTTCAAAAACATTATCGTACGATTCATGTCCTTCCCCTTCCGTAATTTCACCTACCAATAGGTAAGAATTTTCAGCCTTGTCAATGTTGATCGTTGTGGGTATCGGACCATCCTCCGGTACATTTTGCGAATATAGGTGCCACCCTTTATCTATAGTTGCTGTTATTACCAAATCGAATTCTGTGTCTGAAATTTTTTCAGTAGAAGTACCCCATTTAACGGGGTTGAAAATTTGTGCATTTATGGTAGATGTAAATGCAATTAAAAAAATAAATATACTAAGTAAATTTTTCATTTTCTATTTTTAATATTTCGATTGTTTCCTTAGTTACCTTAAAACGATCATCGAGTCGCTTTCCTATGATCCAAATAATTTTATTTTCTTCGGTGCAAAGTAACCATATTTTTTCCTTTTCAAAGATGGACATTTTTTCATCTTTGAAATACTTACTCAACTTCTTTTTCCCCTTCATTCCGGCGGGGTAAAAGTAGTCTCCTTTTTCCCACTTTCTTACGACAAGAGGAAATTTTAACATATTTTTATCAACTGTGATACTGGTTTTAGATCCATTTTTTGAAGGTTGAAAATTACTTTTGTCGAATTTTAAACAGAGGTCTTTGCTAATAAATTCTTTGTCATTTTCATTAATTATTGATGTACTACTTTCTTCTTTTGATTCTACCGCTATCAGAAGTAAAAGATCTCTATTCTTTACCAATCGATGTGTTTTACTGAAAATTTGCTTTCCACTCTGCGCATCCAGTAAACTAACAATCTCCTTCCAATCCTTAAATCCATTACCTTTTAAAATTTCGAATAAGTATGCTTTTGGATTGGAAAGCTTTTTTATCTTACTAATATTAAATTGATGAATGTCACCTTGTGATTCTTCAATTTCATCAGCTATCGATTCTATTCGATCTTTAATGATCTGTTCACTACCTCTCAGATTATCAAGAGTTCTCGCGAACGTATTCATAAAATTTTGATTTAGATCTTTAAGAATGGGGATAAGATCATGGCGCAATTTATTTCTGAGATATTTGGTTTGTAAATTAGAACTGTCTTCTCTCCAAGTAAGGTTATTTTTCTTAGCATAAGCCTCAATTTCTTCTCTTGTAAATGGCAATAATGGGCGAATGATATTATCATTAATTGCTGGTATCCCTGTTAGGCCATCAAGCCCTGTTCCACGTGTAAAATTAATTAAAAAGGTTTCCAAACTATCATCTAAATGGTGTGCGGTAATCAGATGATCAAAATCATTTTGAGAGATTAATTCATCAAACCACTCATAACGCAATTCACGAGCTGCCAGTTGCACGGATATTTTGTTATCATTGGCATAAGTAACTGTATCAAAAGATTTTACGTAGTAAGGAAAATCTAAAGATTGCGCTTCTTCTTTTACAAACAATTCATCCAGACCAGAATCCTTTTTACGTAAGTTAAAATTGCAATGAGCTAAAGAGATTTTAAAATTTAAATTGCGAAGTAAATGAATACAAACAGTACTGTCAATGCCTCCTGAAGCCGCGATTAACAATTTTTTATTCTTCAAAAACGGAAAGTTATCGACTATATGTTTCTGAAATTTTTGTTGTAAATCCATTTGTATTTGCCATGATTTTGGCAACAAAGGTACTTTAATTGTAGAATATGAATAAAACAAAAAGCCCTTTGATAGACTATTTTTATCAAAGGGCTTTCCAGATGATTATTAATTAATTTTTAACCAATAAATTTTTGCTCATTCTAAGTTCAGATAGCACAGTTAAGGCCTCTTCGACATATATATCCTTACTAAGGTTTTTATGCCAAATTTCACGTTTTTCTCTAAGCACGGAATCTTTTTCTACTAAAGGAATTTCATAGCCAGGAAACATAAAATCCAAATTATTATTATACTCAGAAATTTCATCGAACGCTTTACTTTCGTTCAAACGTCGGTCGATATCATTTTTGTATTTTTCATAATTTAAATTAATCATATTATCATCGCGTCCTTTTTTTAACCATCTGGCGTTTTCGTCTATCAACATAAAATTTGAATTCGCTGCAATTCGTTTTTTACTATCGTTTACAACAAGATCAAAATTTTCATACGAATTTGTAGGTGTATACTCTGCCGGCGCAATTTTATCCCACTTCAAAGGATTTTTTTCATCCCGCTCTCCAATATCCAGATAAGTATATCTGTCTGGCATAGCAATATCACTTTCCACTCCTTTCAGTTGAGTAGAACCTCCATCAATGCGATAAAATTTTTGGATCGTCATTTTTAAGGCTCCTAAATCTTTGGAATACTTATAATAGTTATTCAAAGGGAGTACATTTTGTACCGTTCCTTTACCAAAGGATTGTTTGCTTCCAATAATTACAGCGCGATTATAATCCTGCATTGCAGCAGCAAAGATCTCTGAAGCGGAAGCAGATAATTCATTTACTAAAATTACTAAGGGTCCATTCCATTGTATCTTTTGATCTTTGTCTGATCTGACATTTGGAGTTTCTCCCCTATATTTCACTTGAACCACAGGTCCGTCCTGAATAAAAAGACCCGCAATTTCAATGGCAGTTTTTAACGAACCACCACCATTATTTCTAAGATCAATAAGTAAGCCTTCAACTTTCTCATCTTTTAAATATTCAATTTCGCGCTCCATATCTGTAGCGGAATTCCGAAAATTCTTTTCATTAAAATCTATATAGAATTTTGGAAGATTAATAATGCCAAACAATCTGTCATCCACTTCTACCAAACTTGATTTGGCAAAAGTTTCCTCTAATTCCACAACATCTCTAATAATGGATATTACTTCAATTTTACCATCAATTTTCTTAAGAGTAAGTCTAACTTCCGTTCCTTTCTTACCTTTGATAAATTCAATGGCATCATCGAGTCGCATCCCTACAATATCCAATGGAGGCTCGTCTCCTTGTCCAACCTTTAAAATTACATCACCAACTTCAAGTTCTCCGGCTCTCCATGCTGGACCACCAGAAATTAGCTCGGCTACAGTAGTATAATCATCTTTCTTTTGCAATCGAGCGCCAATACCTTCCAATTTTCCGGCCATACTAATATCAAACCTTTTTTTGTCTTTCGGCGCAAAATAATTAGTATGTGGGTCGAATTGTAAGGTGATGGTATTTATATAAACGGAAAACCAATCTGTTTCATCTAACTCACCCATTAAATCATAGAGCTCATCCAAACTTTTTTTGGTTGATTCACGTGCTAACTTTTGAAGTTCCTCAAATGACTTAGGCTCAAAAAGGCTGTCATTATTTATCTGGTCTTCTTGTAACTCTATCTTTTCATTTAAACGAGAAAGTGTGCTCACTTTAAGTTGTAATTGCCATCTTTTAATTAGCTCAGCATCCGTTTTAGAAAACGGTTTTGCTCCGTAATCAACACTAAATGTTCCTTCTTTTTCAAAATCAAAAGAATTTTGCAGGATTTCTTGATAATATGCTTTAGACTCTTCAACTCGTATATTAAATCGTTCGTAAACAACATTATAAAATGTCAAATCTTCATTTTTTAATTGATCGTCTATAAGGTATTTGGAAGATGAAAACTCATCAATATCGCTTTGTAAAAAAAATCGTTTGAAAGGATCTATTGCGCTAATAAACTCGTTGAATACATTTTCAGAAAATTCATCATCCATTTGATGAGGCTCATAATGGCCCTTCGTAAGCGCATACCTAATTAATCCAATTAATATTTTGTCCTTTTCGGGATCTGGTTTATTCGTAATTTGAAAACTAAATAATAAACCCGCTAAAACTATTATTGGTATAATTAATTTATAATTTCTCTTCATAAAAGGGGGTTGTTTTTTCATTAAAATCTTTGTTCATAGGCTTAACTAGCGCACAATATATGAAATATTAGACAAAAAAATTATTTAATTCGATTCAAAAATTCGAATATAAGTAACAAAATTAATCATAAAAAAATTAATTTAATCACATATTAATGTTAAACATTATGTAATACATATAAAGACAAAATGATTAATTTTGTCAAAAACATATACAATAATGAAAAAGCGACCCTTAATTTTAATTACCAACGACGATGGTATTACTGCTCCTGGTATTAGAACTTTAATTTCCGTAATGAACGAAATTGGTGATGTTGTTGTTGTCGCTCCCGATAGTCCACAGAGTGGAATGGGTCATGCTATAACATTAGATTCTACAATTTATTGTGATGCTGTTACCTTAGATGAAGGTATGCAATTAGAGTACAGGTGTTCTGGTACTCCTGCTGACTGTGTAAAAATGGCGATAAGTGAAATTCTAAATAAAAGACCGGACCTTTGTGTTTCAGGCATAAATCACGGCTCGAACTCGTCCATAAATGTTATATATTCAGGGACAATGAGTGCGGCAATAGAGGCGGGAATTGAAGGGATTCCGGCCATAGGATTTTCATTGCTGGATTATTCATGGAATGCTAATTTTGATGGATTAAGGAGTTATATAAAGAAAATTGCCTTACAGGTCTTGGAACACGGATTACCGGACGGCATTGTTCTAAATGTAAACTTCCCAAAACTTGTGAATCAAGACTTTAACGGAATTAAAATTAGTAGACAAGCCAGAGCTAACTGGGTAGAAGAATTTGATAAGAGAGTAAATCCACAAGGGAAAGAATATTACTGGTTAACCGGTAAATTCGTTGATCTGGATCATGGTGAAGATACTGATGTCTGGGCCTTGGCGAACAAATATGTATCGGTTGTGCCCGTTCAATTTGATCTTACAGCACATCAATATATCAAACAATTAAATTCTTGGGATTTATGAAGAAAAGGGAGTTATTGATCGGTTTTTTCATGGCAATTTTTGCAACAATGGCTGGATTTTATTTGTACGTAGAATATGTTTCTGATTATAGTTTTACCGATTCAGTAAGATTAATTATGGAGCAAAAATTGTTAGGCAATGTATTGGTTTTAGCAGCCATACCAAATTTGTTCGTATTTTTTATTTTTATTAAAAAGAAACAAGATTTGCGGGCCAAGGGTGTACTAATGGCCACCTTTTTAATAGCCCTGCTAATTTTAATAGCACAGTTTTTTTAACACCTAAATTACTAGAAAATGAAATATTATATCGTTGTAGGAGAAGCATCTGGTGATTTACATGCCTCGAATTTAATGAAAGCGCTTTTACTGGAAGATCGACATTCTGAATTTCGTTTTTGGGGAGGAGACTTAATGCAGCAAGTAGGAGGCACCTTAGTTAAACACTATCGCGACTTGGCTTTTATGGGATTTGCTGAGGTAATCAAGAATTTAAGGACTATTTTAAACAATATCAAGTTCTGCAAACGGGATATTTTGGATTATCAGCCGGACGTTCTAATTTTAGTTGATTATCCGGGGTTTAATATGCGAATTGCTGAATTTGCAAAACAGAAGGGTATTTCGGTTCACTATTATATTTCACCACAAATTTGGGCCTGGAAAGAAAATCGTATTAAAAAGATCAAACGCAATGTTGACGAAATGTATGTAATATTGCCTTTCGAAAAGGAATTTTATGAAAACAAACATAAATTTCCGGTTCACTTTGTTGGACACCCGTTACTTGACGCCGTTTCGAATAGAGAACAATTGGATATTCAGGACTTTAGAGCACAATATAATTTAAATGATAAGCCCATAATTGCTCTACTTCCGGGAAGCCGAAAACAAGAAATTACAAAAATGTTATCTGTCATGCTAAAGATGGTAGATAAATTTGATGATTATCAATTTGTAATCGGCGGAGCACCTGGTCAGAGCATGTCTTTTTATAAACAGTTTATTACCAATGATAACGTGGTGATTGTTGAAAATAGAACTTACGATTTATTATCTGTATCACATGCAGCCTTAGTGACATCCGGAACCGCAACTTTGGAATCAGCCATCTTTAAGGTACCTGAAGTAGTTTGCTATAAAGGAGGTGCTATTTCTTACCAAATAGGTAAGAGATTGGTTAAAAACATCAAATATATCTCTCTGGTAAACTTAATTTTAGATAGGGAAGTAGTTACAGAACTCATTCAAGATCAGTTTAATGAAAAAAGATTGGAAGATGAACTGTATAAAATATTAGATTATAAAATTCGTGAAAAAGTATTTGATGATTATTATGAGCTTGAACAGAAGCTAGGGGGAAAAGGAGCTAGCATGGAAACAGCTAAATTGATAATTAAAAATTCTTAGAATTTAGTATCTACTTTAAATTGTATTTTACATAAATCCCTGACATATAAGAACTTTTGACCCTGGAAAGTATACAAAGATTATGGCACTTAATTTTACAGTAGAAAAATCATTTTTTATCTATCTTGTATTTATTTTATTTAATGGATGCGCAAAAGAAGAAGAAGATTATTCTAAATGGACCAATTATGGAGGAACTAAGGACGGTGCTCGCTATTCTTCCTTAAAACAGATCAATCAGGAAAATATAGATCAGTTAAAAGTTGCATGGGAGTATGAATGTGGCGATGGAACAGAAAAATCACAGATCCAATGTCAACCTATAGTTGTTGATTCTATTCTCTATGGGACAACGCCCACTCTAAATTTATTTGCACTTCATGCCGGAAACGGCAGGGAGATTTGGCGATTTAACCCGTTAGATGTATTGGGTAGAGAAAATTCCTTGGCAGGAGTTAATAGAGGGATTACCTACTATGAGGATGATCGAAACCAACGAATATTTTTTTGTGCTGGGAATTATTTACTGTCCATTGATGCTGTAACTGGAAAACCTGACTTTTCCTTTGGAGATGAAGGAAAAGTAGATTTGCGAAAAGGATTAACAAAATATCATGAAGAATCTTTTTATTTAGTATCAAATACACCTGGGATTATTTATAAAAATAAAATAATAATTGGGATGAGAGTTTCTGAGGGACTGGATGCTGCACCTGGTCATGTTAGAGCTTATAATGTAATAACTGGGGAGCAAGAATGGATATTTCGTACTATTCCTAAAAGAGGTGAGCTTGGATATGACACATGGGATCCTGAATATATTGAAAAAATAGGAGGCGCTAATAATTGGGCAGGAATGTCCTTAGATGAGGAGCGTGGTATAGTTTATGTTCCCACGGGTTCTGCAACCTACGATTTTTGGGGAGGGTATAGACATGGAGATAATCTCTTTGCGAATAGTTTAGTTGCTTTAAACGCAAATTCCGGGGAAAGAATATGGCATTTTCAAACCATTCATCATGATCTTTGGGATCGGGACCTGCCGGCAAACCCAAATTTAGTTACTGTAAAAAAAGGAAATAAAAATATTGACGCTATTGCTCAAATCTCTAAACAGGGATATGTTTTTTTGTTTGATAGAGTAACGGGAGAACCCATTTTTAAAATTGAAGAACGAGCTGTGTTACAATCCAAAATGCTTGGTGAAAGATCAAGTCCCACACAACCTATTCCTGTCTTGCCGGAAGCCTTTACACGTCAAAGATTTGAAACAACGGATTTATTGAATATTACACCTGAACTGGCAATTGAAGCAAAGGAAATTGTAGAAGATTATGTTCTTGGAGATATGTGGCTTTCACCAAATCACGAGAAAGGATTTGTATTGTTTCCTGGCTTTGATGGGGGTGGAGAGTGGGGTGGAGCAGCATATGACCCTGAAAATCAATGGCTCTTTGTTAACTCTAGTGAAATGCCATGGCTGATTGATATGGTTCCCAATATTATATCAGCCAAGAAGGAAGGTAAAATTTCGGGAGGTCAGCTATATGTCAATAATTGTGTAAGCTGTCATGGATTAGATAGAAAAGGAAACACATCTGCCTTTCCAAGTTTATTGGAAATTAATAAAAAATATTCTGTGGATTCACTGACTATTTTATTACAGAAAGGCAGAGGAGCAATGCCTTCCTTTCAACATTTGTCTGAAGAAGAAAGAAAGGTCATCATAGAATTTATTACTGGCAATGACGAGGCATTTATAAAAAAGGAATTATCCAAAGGCACTGAAAAATTAATTTCACCGTATATAATGAAGGGCTACAAGAGATTTTTAACTAAGGAAGGATATCCTGGAATAAACCCACCATGGGGAACTCTAAACGCGATTGATCTGAATACTGGAAAAATAGTATGGAAGTCTGTTTTAGGTGAATTTCCTGAATTGACAAAAAAAGGAATTCCGCTTACCGGTAGAGAGGGATATGGTGGGCCTGTTGTTACGGCTGGCGGATTAGTATTTATTGCTGCAACAGAGGATGAGATGTTTAGAGCGTTTGATAAACATACCGGAGAATTACTTTGGGAAACTAAATTACCAGCATCAGGTCATGCTACACCCGCTGTCTATGAGTTTAAAGGAAAACAGTTTGTTGTCATTGCCTGTGGTGGGGGAAAGGGGAGTAAATCTGGAGATGTATATATGGCCTTTAGTTTGCCATAGATCAAGAAGCCAAAAAATAAAAAAAGCAATATTTAAATTTGAATATTGCTTTTTTTGAACTCAAATTTCAATCTTATTCCCCCAAATTAGATTTAATTTGAAAATTCACTCTTTTTTATCTCAATTACATTGAATTATCTTGGCACAGGGCTTCTAAAGTATCCTCAATATCTCCGGGAGTACTCATTATTTTCATAAAAGTACCCATGGTTAATTCAGGCCAATGAAGAGCTATTCTATAACGCCCGTGAAGCATAGTAGCAGTTTTGCCTTGCAAAATTATTTCATAGGGCATTGCAGCTATATGATCATCTCCAATTATTGGTAGAAAATGCCCCTCACCAGTATCTTTATCCATCAAACCAATACCGAAAACACATACTTTTTTTGATTCATATTTTAATTTGTACACCAATTTTGTATTGCCTTTTTTCGAAATTAGATTCTTCTCAATTATTTCTACACCTTCTTCAAAAGAACTAAACTCTCTTAACTCAACAGGATCTGTAAAATAAGGCATCAACATTTTATAATGGTATTTTCTTAGTTTCTCAATGGACAAGCTTCCTCCAAAGCCTTCGTTGATATCCCCAAGAGGTGACATTGCTGATTCTACGTCCTGTGCAACTTTATTCAGAGCTTCACTGTGTTTAGGGTATTCATTTTGCAAGTAGGCATTGAAAATGTAATTTGGATTCAAATAGCTGATGGTGGTTTCAGTACCATTTGATTTTAAGCCAACTTTTAAAACTGATGCCAAGGCTCCTCTATCCTTTACTTTCAAAACAGTACTTTGTAAATCGCTTCTGGAAAAAGCAATTACCATAAAGTTCGGGTTGTCTTCGGGACTATAAGAACCAACTATGTCAAATCCCATTTTTTGTAAAGCCTGATCTACTCTTTCTGTTTCTTGGGCAATTGTAGTGTTAGATGTTCCAACTTTAACATATGGGCTTAGTTCTTGAGCTTTTAAATTGTTCGTACTTACTAAGGCAAAAATTATTAAAGCTGTTGTTATAAAAATTTTCATGATTCTAGGTTTTAATTTTATCCAAAATTACAGGTAAAATAAATCTTAATTCATAACATTTATCATGTTATGAATTTGATATTTTTTGGTCTAAAAGTCCTCGAATTGATAAAAAAGATCAATAAAACTCATTTAAAAATTATAGATCGATATGGAATTTTCGTCTTAAAATTATAACTAGAAT
>PVMK01158757.1_pt1 | contig 190072 bp, 185 predicted proteins | sample 1853481 | NCBI WGS metagenome assembly PVMK01 (sample SAMN08533507, study PRJNA380276) | Marine sediment metagenome, whole genome shotgun sequencing project.
GTATTATAATTTACGATATAATACTTATTTACGTTTATTCACTTACACGTTAAATATCGGCTTTCAGTATAAAGTGGACATTAGATTTGATTGTGTTTTAACGCATGTGTTGCATCGACCGATTGAAATGGCAAGCGAAAGCGGTCATTGCATATCTTATAAAAGTGTATTCATATAAATGCCTGTTTCTGTCTTAATTAATGCTGTCAATGATTGACAAATTTATTGTCGCTGAAATTCTTGTCATTATGAATGGTTATTTGAAGAAATCTGATAAATGTTGGTGTGGGAAAATATCTATACCTAAAGCTGATTTCATTAGATAAAGAGCAACAAAAACAAATATGATCACAGGTAATGAAATAATGATAAAAACGATGGCTACACCTAGCATGTTAGCTGTATATCTACGTTCTATTTCTACCCTTTGAGTATCTTCCCGCCTGTCACGACCCATTAAGTAAACAAAATAATATTTTGTGAAAAATAAAGGGATTGTTCCCCTGACGTCAATTGGATGATTTTTAGGACTGCAAATAGAGAGATGATTCATCTAAGCCTCTTATCTGCTCAGGGGTGAATGTTGATCTGATATCCGGATTAATGTTTGTCCAAAATTTCCTAATAAAACTTTCATCACTTCGTATCATTATATAGCACTCAAGTTTAGTAATAATTCTAAGTTTAAATATCAATTAATACTCAAATAATAGCCTAGATTATCTCAATTTTAAGCTTACATTAACTATGTATTTGTATATTTGAAAATGATTTCAGTGGAATCACCCATATGGGATAGTTTTGAGCCGCTTAGTAATTGAAGTTGAACGTCCGCTTTCAGTATGAAGCAGACACTAATTATTATGTAATTCCAGCGTCCCCACCAGATCAGAAATATTGTCTATTTCATGTTCATCCAGATAATCAGCTATGCCCTGGTTAATCTTCGGGCATATTAATGGGTCGTAAAAAAGTGCTGTGCCAACACCCACAGCGGTGGCCCCCGCGATAATAAATTCCAGGGCATCATTGGCTGAGGTAATCCCGCCCTGACCGATGATCGGCACATTATGTTGTTTACTCACCTGATAGACCTTATGCACCATGAGCAATGCTATAGGCTTGATGGCGGGTCCGGATAGCCCTCCCTGATTATTGCCGATGACAGGCTGACGGTTTTCAATATCGATGGCCATGCCCATGAGTGTATTGATGACGGCCAGTCCATCTGTCCCTGCTTCTATACAACGGCGGGCATTTTCGGCGATGTCCGTCTGGTTTGGTGACAGCTTGGTAATAATAGGTTTATCTGTTGCACGTCGACAAACTTCAACGACTCGGGCCGACATATCAGGATCATTGCCAAAGGCCACTCCCCCTTCCTTAACATTGGGACAGGAAATATTAATCTCCATGGCATCAATCGATGAGTCATCAAATATCCGGGTAATGGCTTCGTACTCTTCAACCGTTGAACCTGACAGATTGGCGATAAATCGGGTTTCCTCAAAATCCAGATTAGGCAGATAATCATCGACAACGACAGCAGATCCGGGATTCTGCAAGCCGATGGCATTCAGCATCCCCATGGGAGTTTCCATCACTCTATGCGGTGGATTGCCCAAACGCGGTTCCAGTGTTGTGCCTTTCAGACAGATGGCACCCACATCGGTATTGGAAAAGCCATTGACACGTGTATATTCTTCACCAAAACCGACGCAACCAGACAGGAGAACCTGTGGTGAATTAAATTTCATCCCACAGAAATCTATCGCCAGTTTATTATTTAATTTTTTATCCATTTACTTTTTCAACTAGAGGCATGCTTTATGATTCATGTAGTTTTGTACGAGCCGGAAATCCCGCCCAATACCGGTAATATTATACGATTATGCGCCAATACCGGGGCACAATTACATCTGATTCATCCGCTTGGGTTTGAACTAGATGATGCCAAATTATTGCGTGCAGGTCTTGATTATCATGAATGGGCTGATGTTCATGAGCACGATTCCCTGAATGCTTTTACTGAGTGTATCAAACCTGAAAAGATGTATGCCATTTCAACCCGGGGAAAGATCTTATACTCTGAAGCTGAATATCCCGACAATGTTGCATTATTATTTGGACCCGAAACCCGGGGTCTGCCCCAGTCACTACTTGACGACCTCCCGGACAGTGACATCCTGCGATTACCAATGCTGCCCGATAGTCGTAGTCTTAATCTTTCCAATGCGGCAGCGATATTTGTTTACGAGGCATGGAGACAAAATAATTTCTTAATCTAATTCCTGCCTCTGCTCGCGCATCAGCAAAGCCTTGACTGCATCACCCGGTAATACCTCTCCATTCAATACCTTGCAAACTTGCTGGGTGATTGGCATTTCAATATTATTTTTCAAGGCCAGCTGATATACCTCCTGTGAGGTCTTCATCCCTTCAATCGCCTGGCCTATATTTTCACAGGCCTCGGATACCGTGGAGCCTTTGGCCAGCTCAAGACCAAACCTGCGATTACGAGACTGATCATCAGTACAGGTCAATATCAAATCACCCAGACCGGTCAGGCCCATAAAGGTTTCCTGTTTCCCGCCCATGACAACACCAAGCCTGATAATTTCTGCGAGGCCTCTGGTGATCAAGGCCGCACGGGTATTAGAACCAAACCCCAGGCCATCTGCGATACCAGCTGCAATCGCCATCACATTCTTGACTGCGCCGCCCACCTCTACGCCGATGATATCGTCGTGTGTATAGGTTCTGAAAACTTCATTATGGAATTTCTCGGCAAACCAGGCGGCCGTTTCTAAATTGGAACCTGCAATTGTCACCGCTGTTGGCAAACCGGCAGCGACTTCCTTCGCAAAAGAGGGACCAGACAATACGACGGTACTGGCCTTGTCTCCAAGACACTCTTCAACAACCTTATGATTCAGATATTGTGTACCGGCTTCCAGACCTTTGCAGGTAAGACATAGTTTTAACTTGTCACCACCGTGCTTATCAATGATTTCAAGAACACTTCGCAAACCCGTACATGGAACTGCAAGCACTATCTCCCTGCATTCACTGAGGCAAGACTCAAGATCATCAACCGGCAACAGGCCTTCCGGAAAATTTGCATCAGGTAGATAACGCTGGTTGCAACCCTGCGCCTTCAACTCTGCGATATGCGAGCTATCTCTTCCCCAGAGATAAACAGAATGACCATTACCAGCCAGCACCATTGCCAGGGCAGTCCCCCAGGAACCTGCACCAACAACAAGTATCGGTTTTTTCATTATCTACCTGTGTTCATTATCAAGATCAAGATTTTATTCCGGAAAATCATGTTTCAAAATATCTGAATCAATGCTTCGTTTCTGTTTCAGCAGATGCGTCTGGATTTTGTTCCTGCATTTGCTGCTGCTGATATAAGGCTTCGAAATTGACCGGCGCAAGTAAAAGTTGTGGAAAACCACCCCGAGTGATCAGATCCGCGACATGTTCACGTGCAAAGGGAAAAAGGATATTCGGACAGACTGTTGCCACCATGCGCCCGATAATTTCCTCAGGAAAACCATCGATATGAAAAATACCTGCCTGATGTGCCTCAACAAGATAGGCAGTTTTCTCTTCCATGGTCACGATCACTGTAACGGTCAAGACAACTTCATAGAGTTTATCGCCCAGGGGCCGTGCTTCACTGCCAAGATTCATATTTACTGAAGGCTTCCATTCTTCGGTAAATATTTCCGGTGAATGTGGTGTTTCAAAGGATAAATCCTTGATGTAGATTTTTTGTGGTGCGAACTCGCCCTGAGTTATCTCTTCGCTGCCTGCTTCAGCATTTTTATCTTCTTCAGCCATTGGTAATCCTCTGAGTATTATTCACCATTATTAAGACTTTCCCCTGGTCAAAGGTAAGCTGGCATTTTGCCACGCGCTGATGCCCCCTTTTAAAGAATAAAGTTTTTCAAAGCCCTTCATTTTTAAACTTCGTGCAACACGTATTGATTCCTGACCCTGACCACAACAGATGACAACGGTTTTATCCTTGTATTTATCCAGCTCTTTTTCTCGCTCACTCAGCGTTGCCACATCTATATTGACGGCATCAATAATATGTCCACTCTCGAAATCACTAGCAGTACGTATATCAAGAACCTTTGCATCTTCATGATTTATCAGGCGTGTAACTTCAGCCGGAACGATTTGAGATGAGCCCATAGCACTGAAAAATATATTCCAGAACAACAGTGACGAAATCGCCACGAGCAGTGAAACAAGAAATAAATGATTAGTGATGAATTCCGGAATTCTTTCCATAATATTTTAGCTTTTGTCCTCGGCAGAACCTGATTATGAGGCGTGCATGATACGTTATACCCAAACTACTTGGAAATACAGATTTCCAGGCCGTCGCTGTCCGCAAATAGTCTATGTTAAGTATCTAGCTTTTGTATGCTAAAATCCGCCGAAATGAATGGACATGAGACGTAATTCACCTTGAATTCAGCAAGCAAATTGCAGCCCATCATGCGCCTCTGTCACTCTTGAAATTCTTCCATCGACATAATTTTGAACAGTGCATTTCAGTTTTTACGATGATAAGTAGTACAAAGCAGACTAATCTGTAAATGCAAGCATCAGCTAAACCACTCATCCTGATTATTCTGGACGGCTGGGGATACACAGAGAATACAGTCTATAACGCTATCTACAGTGCAAAAAAGCCTGTTTGGGAAAAACTCTGGCTTGAATGTCCACGCACACTAATCCAGGCATCAGGGACAGATGTCGGTCTGCCCTCACACCAAATGGGTAATTCAGAAGTCGGACATATGACCATTGGCTCTGGTCGTCTGGTCGATCAGGAGTTTTCAAGAATTACACGTGCCATAGAGGATGGTTCCTTTTTCAGAAACGAGATACTTAATAACGCCTTTAATCGAGCAACCCAAAACAACAAGGCTGTACACATCCTGGGATTGCTCTCGCCAGGTGGCGTGCATAGTCATCAGGACCACATTTTCAAGCTAATGGAACTGGCCACTCAATTTGGCGTTGAAAAGATTTATCTACATGCATTTCTGGATGGCCGAGACACACCGCCCAAAAGCGCTGAAGAAAATATTCTCATGGCCCAGCTAAAAATGAAGGAATTGGGCAGGGGACGCTTTGCCAGCATCATTGGCAGATTCTATGCCATGGACAGGAATAAACGCTGGGAAAGAACCCAACAGGCCTATGACCTGATTAGCCAGGGGAAAGCAGATTATCGATCGGAAGATCCATTTATTGCCGTGGATATGGCTTATGCCAGAGGTGAGACCGATGAATTTGTCAGTGCCACGGCCATCACCAAACACGGTGAGCCTCCAGTTCAGGTTGAAAATGGGGATGTCATTGTTTTTGCAAATTATCGTGCAGACCGGGCAAGACAACTTGCCCGCGCCTTTACTAAAGAAGATTTCCAGGGCTTCCCAAGAGAGAATATTCCCAGACTTGATACCTTTATCAGCTTGACTGAGTACAAGGCGAGCTACGAGTTTCCCGTCGCTTTCCCTCCCAAGAGCCTGGACAATGTCTTTGGTCAATATATTTCTGAACTTGGCCTGATGCAGTTACGTATTGCAGAAACTGAAAAATATGCACATGTCACTTTCTTCTTCAACGGCGGTGAAGAACAGGCATTCGATGGTGAGGATCGAATATTGGTGCCCTCACCTCATGTTCGTACCTACAATATGGAACCGAAGATGAGTGCCTTTGAAATCACTGATAAGCTAACCGAGGCAATTCAAAGCGGTAAATATGATGCCATTATATGTAACTATGCCAATGCCGATATGGTCGGCCATACGGGAGATTTTCAGGCAACCATTAAAGCTGTTGAAGCAATTGACACCTGCCTCGGGAAAGTCATTGAAGCTGCAAAAAAGGTAGATGCCGAGATTTTAATCACATCTGATCATGGCAATGCAGAACAGATGAAGGCCTATGCTACTGAGAAAATAAAATCCGACCAGCACACTGCCCATACCACTAATCTGGTTCCACTTATTTATATTGGCCGCGATGCTGAGGTCATATCAGGACTCTCAGGCTCACTATCAGATATCGCCCCCACGATGTTATATTTAATGGGGCTTGAAGTACCACAGGAGATGACAGGAAAGCCTTTGCTGAAATTACAATGATCACCAGCTCAACATGTCTCAGACTGCCACTATGCAATAGTTATAGTTACCTGCAGCGATGCTTCTGGCTTGCACCTGTTTTTATCTGCCTCACCAGCGTTCCACTTTATGCCGAAGATTTAGATGAAAAGTCCGCTCAACTGGACTCTGTAAGAAGTCAAATTAAAGATGTCAAAACCAGCATTGAGAAAGCACGTCTTGAAACAGATATCCTGCAAACTGAATTAAAGAAAAATGAGATATCTGCCGGCAATATTGCCCTGAACATCAGGAAAATTGAAAGGCAGTTACAACAAAGAAACAAACGCTTGAAGCAGTTGAACAACAGGAAGTCACTGCACGAAAAGGCACTGGGTGAGCAAAAACAGGCCCTGTCCCAGCAGATACGCTCAGCTTACATGGTAGGTAAAAATGACTATATGAAATTATTGCTGAACCAGGAAGACCCTTCCAGGGTCGGTAGGGCACTCGCCTATTATGATTATCATAACCAGGCCAGGGCACGGCAAATTAATTCGGTCAATACAGAAATCGAGACAATCACGCAACTGGAAAATACCATCAAGCGTGAAAACAATGCCCTGCTCAAACTAAAGGAAAACCAGCTTGCAAAGAATAGAGAAATTTCTCAGTCAAGAAGAGAAAGGGAAAATATTCTTGCAAAACTATTGAATCAACTTGAAAAACAGGGATTTGAATTACAGGCATTACAACAACAGGAACAGGAAACAAAAAATCTTCTGAAAAAACTCATCGAAAAACAAACCAGAGAGGACCGCGGAAGCGTAGCTTTCTTCGAAGATATCCCGCCTTTTAACAGTCTCAAAGGAAAACTGGATTGGCCGCTAAAAGGAAAATTATCAACTCGCTTTGGCAGCCGCAAACAAGGTGGTAAATTAAAATGGCAGGGGGTTATCATAAATGCTGAACTCGGTGTCGATGTACAGGCAGTCAGTGGCGGGCAGGTCGTTTTTGCGGACTGGTTTCGAAATCTGGGACTGCTGATTATCATCGATCATGGTGATGGTTATATGAGCCTGTACGGTTATAATCAAAGCCTGTTGAAAAAAACCGGAGACTGGGTGCTACCAGGTGAAATCATCTCCCTTGCCGGCGATAGTGGTGGGCAGCTACGTTCTGGTGTTTATTTCGAAATACGGAATAATGGTACGCCGGTTAACCCTGCCAGGTGGTGCAGGAATTAGTTCCAAATGTTTTGCTACGATGTCATTATCCCTGTCACTAAATTGTAGTCGCCTGTATGCTGCGGATATATTGAACAATACATCGATATTCTTGCCTAACAACGCAATAGACCGTATAAACGAGAAATCTTAAGTAGCCTCAAATTCCCTTGCATGAGGCTCGGAGAAAAAAATGAATAATGCCTTGCGTAATCTTTTTATTTGCCTGTTACTTTTACTGGCTGGTGCTCGAGTGGTCATCGGAGAAGCCGAATCGCCTGAACTTGAAGCGCTGCCCCTGAATGAGTTACGCACTTTTACTGAAATTTTTGCAAAAATAAAAAGTGATTATGTTGAGCCAGTAGATGACAAGGAGCTACTTAAGAACGCTGTCCGCGGCATGCTGGAGGGACTGGATCCACACTCTGTCTATCTTGATGGCAAGTCCTATAGTGAGCTGAGAGAAGGGACTTCCGGTGAATTTGGTGGCCTTGGTATTGAAGTTGGAATGGAAGATGGTTTCGTTATAGTTATCTCGCCCATCGATGATACCCCTGCGCAAAAAGCTGGTATAAAAGCTGGTGATCTGATCATCAAACTCGATGATAGAGCAGTTAAAGGACTGTCATTAAATCAAGCTGTTGATCTGATGCGGGGCAAGCCTGGTGATGCAATCAAACTAACAATCATTCGTGAGAATGAAGATAAACCCCTGGTATTCACAATTATCAGGGCTGTGATTACGGTAAAGAGCGTTCGCTTCGAGACGCTGGAACCCGGTTTTGGCTACATACGTATTTCAAGTTTTCAGTCACATACTGTTGAAGGTCTGCGTAAGGCAATTGATCAACTGAAACAGGATAATAATAATCAGCTTAAGGGCGTTATTCTGGACCTCAGAAACAACCCGGGTGGTATCTTGACTGCTGCTGTCGGTGTTTCAGATATGTTCCTTAACAAAGGATTAATCGTTTACACGGAAGGTCGAATCAAAGATTCAAAATTAAGATTTAATGCCAAACCCAATGCCAAGCTGCCGGACGTACCACTAATTGTGCTGGTTAATGCCGGTTCTGCTTCTGCATCAGAAATCGTTGCCGGTGCACTGCAGGATCATGGGCGTGGCATTATCATGGGGGAAAAAACCTTTGGTAAGGGATCTGTACAAACCGTCTTACCCATGACAAATAATGCAGCACTAAAACTGACAACAGCAAGATATTACACACCCAATGGCCGATCAATTCAGGTCTCAGGTGTAGTACCAGACATCATCATCGATAAGGTAAAGATATCCTTAATAGAAAATGCCATTGATATGCGGGTAAAAGAGGCCGACCTCATGGGACATCTTGAAAATGGACTGGACGAAGCTCCGGTAACAGAGGGAGACAAGGAACTGGAAAAAGATGCGTCCAGGGAGAAAGATACTGCGCCGCTTTCTTCAACAGACTATAGCCTTTATGAAGCCTTGAATGTCTTAAAAGGGCTGGCAATCATCAAGAAATAAACGGCAAAGCTTTATGACAGAAACACCAATTTCCGAAGTCCTGGTTCCCCGTGTTTTAGTCCCTCTGGCACAGGGTTGTGAAGAGCTGGAAGCCATTACCATTATCGATCTACTAAGACGTGCAGGAATAGAAGTAATCTCTGCCGGGCTCGATACCGAAAACGTAATCGCCAGCCGAGGTGTAAAACTCATCCCGGACACTGATCTGGAATCAGCATTGAAAGATGACTACGACATGATTGTTCTGCCCGGAGGTCTACCTGGCGCAGATCACCTCGATAATGATGAACGTCTCAAATCAGCCTTAAAGAAAATGTTGAACGATGATAAATATATTGCCGCCATCTGTGCTGCACCCAGGGTTTTGGCCAACGCAGGTGTGCTTGCTGGAAAGACAGCTACCAGCTATCCGGGCTTTCTTGATGATCCTGAACTGCCCGACATGACAGTATCTGATGAGGCCGTGATCAGAGATGGAAAAATCATTACCTCCAGAGGACCTGGCACAGCAATGGATTTCGCCCTTGAATTAATTGAAGTGCTCTCCGGTAAGGAAACCAGAGATACTGTAGAGACTGCCTTGGTAAGAACCTAGTATCCAGGCTATTCATAAATAGTATTTCTGTTTCCTGAACGAAAATGATTCACCCCAAATTAATCACCCTGATTTAATCACCCATTGAAAATAACAATAGCCCTAATCCCATACCACCAAACAACCAGGTCAAATAGGGAACACCACCGACCATCGCTGGTGAGAACCCATCCAGACCAAATATTACCGCTGCACAGATGACGAAAGCAGAACCAACTGTTGCCAATACTGCCCGTTGATTGCTCCGTTTTATTTCAGTCCTGATTTTTTCCAGCTCGGTCGCTTTTAACTCCACCTGAATCTTGCCATCACGCAGGCGTTCGATGATATCGATTGTTTTATTTGGCAAGTCAGGTAGTCGATCAAGCCACCTCGGTAGATTATCTTTCAAACCTTTTGCCAGACCTCTAATACCAAGACGTTCATGCATCCAGTACTCAAACAAGGGTCTCGCAGTTTTCCAGATATCCAGTTCTGGATAAAGTTGTCTGCCAAGGCCCTCAATGTTCACCAGAGTTTTTTGTAGCAATAATAACTGCGGCAAGATCACCATATCGAATTGTCTGGCCGTCTGCAGCAAACGTAATAACATGGTGCCAAATGATATTTCTCTCAAGGGTCTGTCAAACAAGGGTTCACATACCGTCCTGATGGCAAACTCAAATTCATCTACGCGTGTACTGGCAGGTATCCAACCGGATTCGACATGTAGTTCAGCAACCTTCCGATAATCACGGTTGAGAAAGGCCATGAAATTTTCGGCGAGATATCTTTGATCAAATTCGCTGAGTGAACTCATAATGCCGAAATCCACCACCATAATTTTTGCCGGCTTGCCAGGTTCCGGTCGCGAGACAAATATATTCCCGGGGTGCATATCAGCATGGAAAAAACTATCGCGCAGGACTTCGGTAAAAAATACTTCTACACCTGCTTCCGCTAACCATTTCAGGTCGACCCCGGCGGCTTTAAGCGCTTCAAAATCATTAACAGGAATACCTGAAATACGCTCCATAACCATGACATTTTTATGTGTTAAATCCCAGTCAACTTCAGGCACATATAACTTGTCTGAGTCGGCAAAATTCCGGCGCAGCTGTGAGGCATTGGCAGCCTCGCGCATCAGATCCAACTCGCCTAATAATGTCTTCTCAAATTCTGCAATGACATTGACTGGACCCAGGCGTCTGCCATCTTCTGTATATCGTTCTGCTTTTTCAGCAAGAAAATACATCAAACCAAGATCCCGGCGGATGATCTTTTCAACGTCTGGTCGGACAACCTTAACTATCATCTTCCGACCATCTTTCATGGTTGCAGCATGTACCTGTGCGATGGAGGCAGAAGCTAATGGGGTATCATCAAACTCCAGAAATATATCTTCAATCTTGCCCTCAAATGCATCCTCAATGATGCGTCTTGCTTCCTCACTGGGGAAAGGCGGCACATTGTCCTGAAGCTTCAAAAATTCCTGTGAAATATCTTCTGGCAAAAAGTCACGACGTGTAGATAAAAGCTGCCCGAATTTGATGAATATCGGTCCTAGTTCTTCAAATGCACACCTTAGTCGTTCCCCTCTTGGTCCATGTTTTCTTCCAAACCAGTTCCAGGGAAAGATATAGAACAATATTTTTGTTGAACGGGAAACATATGAAGCGAAGGCGATTTCATCCAGCCCGTAACGAACCAGTATCCTCTGGATTGTGATCAATCGTGATATTTCACCCAGTTTCATACGCTTTCTTTTCCTAACCTTTCAATGCGTTTTTGTAAGCGTTCCACATCGTTACGAATTTTATCTACGGCATGATTGAATTCATCCAGTTCTGATTTATCGAGTAATGTTTTCCTTTCGTAACGAAGATATTCACTGATATCCAGACCAATCGTCCTGGCAGACGCTTTTGCAAGCTGGCTCATCCCTCTTAGAAAATTACCCACTTTATGAGCGGCAATATCCCCGATAATTTGTGATAGATATTCTTCCCAATCAACGTCCATTCTCTTCAGGATGGATTGAAGTTTATGCGCCATTCCAACATTACCAATGATTTCGACATCACCTGCACCAACTTTTTCAGCAGAAATCATTCCTAACAATGCAGCAGGGGTCCCTTTTATCGAGACATCTGCCTTGTCTTCATATGTTGACGCTAATGCGAGCCCCCTGGCCGAGGGTGAGATAAATAGTCTGAAGTCTGTGTTCAGGACATCAACCTCAACAACATTACCTTCCAATGTGGCCAAGGCATCCAGTGTCTCTTCATCCAGAGACAACAGTTTATTCACCACCTTTTCGGCACTACCAAGTAATATCATTTGATGATTATCTGATTTCATATTTTCACTCAAAGCTTGTAAGCCCTGTGTATCGCAACCACACCGCCCATCAGATTGAAATATTCGACTCTGGAAAATCCTGCTGTTTCAATCATGCCTTTTAATGTTTCCTGATCAGGATGCATACGAATTGACTCAACCAGATATTGATAACTGGCTTCATCCTTTGCTACAAACTTTCCTATCTTTGGAATCAGCTTAAATGAATAGGTATCATAGATTCTTGCCAATGAAGCTGACTCTACTTTGGAAAATTCCAGAATGATCAGACAGCCACCATAACGTAGCTTCTCGAACATGGAATTGATCGCCTTTTGCTTATCGGTCACATTACGCAGTCCAAATGCAATACTGATACAATCAAAACTGTTATCTGCAAATGGCAGCATTTCTGCATTTGCCTGAACATAATCAATACCGGAGACAATACCCGCATCAATCATTTTATCCCGGCCTTCAAACAACATGGCACTGTTGATATCAGTCATCAACACGGTTCCTTCCCTGCCGACGCGCTTATGAAATAATTTTGACAGGTCGCCTGTGCCTCCAGCCACATCTAGCACTGACTGGCCTTTTTTAACGCCCGATAGATTTATGGCATGTCTCTTCCAGAGTCTATGTGCACCAAACGACATCAAGTCGTTCATTAAATCATAATTGCCAGCAACAGAACGAAACACTTCAGAAACAAGACTTGCTTTATCTTCTGAAGCAACTTTTTGATAACCAAAATCTGTCGTTTTACTGTTCATTTATTTATTTAATGGTTATTTCAGGTCAGACACTTAAACAGTAACTTCCTGTCTCTGATGACCAGCATCTTTCAACGCCTGAAGATAATCTTGCCATAGTGCATCTTTATTCTCGCCAAGTTCATAGAGATAAGCCCACGAATACAGGCCGGTATCATGCCCATCGTCGAAAATCAATTTTACGGCATAATGTCCAACAGGCTCAATGTCGGTAATAGAAATATTCTCCTTGCCTGTTTGTAATACAGATTGTCCCGGACCATGACCCTTTACTTCTGCCGAAGGTGAATAAACCCTGAGTAATTCACATGACAATTCAAAATTCTGACCATCATCAAAAGTGATTTCAAGGATTCTGGATTTTTGATGAAGATTGATTGACTCGGGTTGTGGTGATTCATTTTTCATTACACAATGCTGCCTTTAAGTAAGATCATAGTATGTACCTTGATAGATCTTCGTCTTGCACCAATGCTTCCAGGTGATCATTGACATAATCTGCATCAACTACAATAGACTCTCCGTTTAAATCAGATGCCTGGTAGGATAATGTTTCAAGTAGTCTTTCCATCACGGTATGCAAGCGCCTTGCACCAATATTCTCGGTGGTCTCATTGACCTGCCAGGCAATCTCTGCAGCTCTTTTGATCCCGTCTTCGGAGAATGAAAGATCCACTCCCTCTGTTTTCATCAAGGCTGCATACTGTTCTGTCAGTGACGCATCTGGCTCAGTCAGTATACGTATAAAATCATCAACACCGAGTGCACTTAACTCCACCCTGATAGGCAGACGACCCTGTAATTCAGGGATTAAATCTGACGGCTTGGCCAGATGAAAAGCACCTGAGGCAATAAAAAGAATATGATCTGTTTTTACCATGCCGTATTTAGTAGATACCGTGCTGCCTTCAACCAATGGCAATAAATCACGCTGCACACCTTCACGAGAAACATCCGGTCCACTTGATTCCGAACGACGGGTGACCTTGTCAATTTCATCCAGAAAAACGATACCATTCTGCTCCAGACTTTCAATTGAGATGGCTTTAATGTCATCTTCATTGATCAGCTTGGCAGCCTCTTCTTCAGCTAAATGTTTCAATGCATCCTTGATGCGTAATTCACGTGTGCTCTTCCGGCTCCCGGACATGCTCTGAAACATTCCCTGCAACTGGCTGGTCATTTCTTCCATGCCAGGAGGCGCCATGATCTCAACACCGATTGCGGGGGCATTTAGTTCCACTTCGATAAGCTTGTCATCGAGCTTGCCTTTACGCAGCATGCCACGGAATTTTTCTCTGGTGGTATTATCGGTCTGCTCTTCCTCATTGGCAGGTTCATTTGCAAACCGACGTGGTGCTGGTAAAAGAATATCCAGTACCCTGTTTTCTGCCGCAAGCTCTGCCTGTTCCCTGACTTTTTCTACCTCACTCTCCCTGGTCATTTTCACTGCGATATCAGCCAGATCACGAATGATTGATTCGACATCTCTACCTACATAACCAACTTCTGTAAATTTAGTTGCCTCAATTTTAATAAATGGGGCATCCGCCAGCTTGGCAAGTCTTCTTGCGATCTCTGTTTTGCCTACGCCTGTCGGCCCAATCATCAATATATTTTTCGGCGTAATCTCATTTCGCAATTCTTCAGAGACCTGCATCCGACGCCAACGATTACGCAAAGCGATGGCAACCGCGTGTTTGGCATCATCCTGACCGACTATGTGTTTGTTTAATTCGTCTACAATCTCTTTCGGGGTTAATTCACTCATACTACTCATTTGAATCCTTTATTTATTATTTATTCAGTTTTAGCCACTGGAACTTTCACTATTAGAAAGTTCTTCTATCGCTTGTGTGTGGTTCGTGTAAATACAAATATCGGCTGCAATATTTAGCCCTTTGGTGACAATATCCCGCGCAGTCATTTCAGTATTGTCCATTAAGGCAATTGCCGCCGCCTTGGCATAGGCGCCACCGGAACCTATTGCCATAATATTGTTTTCCGGATCAATCACGTCACCATTTCCAGAGATGATCAAAGAAACATTTTTATCGGCCACACACAGCATGGCTTCCAGATTGCGTAATATTTTATCTGTGCGCCAGTCTTTGGCCAGCTCAACAGCAGATTTCAATAATTGACCCTGGTGTTTTTCAAGTTTGGCTTCAAACCGTTCAAACAGGGTGAACGCATCGGCCGTGCCGCCCGCAAACCCGGCAATAACCTTATCGTGATACAGTCTCCTGACCTTCCTGGCATTGCCTTTCATGACGGTATCACCCATTGAAACCTGTCCATCACCACCAATGACCACACTTCCATTTCTTCGCACTGAAAGGATGGTTGTACCTCTAAATTGCTTCAAATAATTTCTCCTGATTTAATCCAGATTTTTCTGCCAGACTTATTCTGGAAGGCGCATTCTACTAGAGACTGCTCAGTTTACTAGAAAGAGACTTTTACACGAAGTGAAATGTCACATAGCACAAGGATGTATTACCGAAAGCAAATGCCTCAAGCCTATGATTTCTTCTTATGGGCGCGCGGATGCGCATCATCATAAACGTTTGCAAGATGCTGGAAGTCCAGATGTGTATATACCTGTGTTGTACTAATATCCGCGTGACCGAGTAATTCCTGTACAGCACGCAAATCACCGCTGGACTCCAGTAAATGACTAGCGAAAGAATGCCGTAACATATGCGGATTGACATGATTTGTGAGTCCCTGTTTCATCGCCCACTGTTTCAAGCGTTGTTGTATCGAACGGCGACTGATCCTGGTCCCTCTTTGACTGACAAACACTGCAGGCTCCTCATTATTCGCCATTTTGTCGCGACACTTAAACCACTGTTTAATCGCATTACGTGCATGTTTACCGACAGGAACAGCACGTGTTTTCTTGCCCTTGCCGACAACTGTCACCACGGCATCAACCAGATCCAGGCTATCCAGATCCAGCATCACCAGTTCAGACAGACGCAGGCCGGAGGAATACATCAATTCCAGGATGGCCTTATCACGAACAGCCAATGGATCTTTACTGTCAATCTCAAGCAACTGGGCAGCCTGATCGACATCAAGCAGTTTGGGTAAAATTTTCGGGGATTTCGGGGCCTGCACACCTTCTGCAGGATTATGTTGTGCCACACCTTCACCAATCAAATAACGATAGAATGCACGTGTTGCTGATAAATTTCGTTGTAATGATCGACCGCCAATCCCTTGTCTATGTCTCCAGGCCACAAAGCTACGGATTTGACGGCCGTCCAGCTCCTGCCATTGGTTTACCTCTTGCGCATTTACAAATTCGAGCAATACCATGAGATCGCGTTGGTAGGATTTTCTGGTATGTTCTGACAGATGTTGCAGGGTTCCCAGAAACAGGTCGATCCTTGAGGCTTCTTGCTGGTTCATCCTGGGCTAATCAATCATTGAGGGTTGCTTAACCGCAAAAGGAAACCCTTTGCCTGGAAACAGGCACATGATCGTGCTGGTTTCAGGTCTCGGCTATCCACGGTTTTAAAATAAAACTCAGGACCTCGGCCATATTTGCCAGCAATTCCACACCCATGCCCGGCTGAAAGCGATCCGGGTTAAAACTACCGATCGCCATTATCCCACTCCATCCCGTGCCGAGTAATGGCACCATAACAGACGAGGTAATCTCATCAGCCTCAGTACCAAATAGAAATGCCTGCTGCTGATGTTTCATTCGTCCGCACATGGGTAGTCTGGTTTCGATCATGGTTTTAAATAATGAGACTTCCCTGGTGTCCTTCCCGGCAAATTCTTCACCTGCAAAAGTATCAATGAAGGCCGGCTCACCAAAGATACGTACAGCAACACGATCTGCGTGGAAATTCTTGGTTAGATTGTCATACAAGGGTTGCAAAAATATCCCTGGGATCTGTCGCATCCATCAGCGTCAAACCTAACTGATGCATTTTCCTCGCCAGTTCTTCATTCTGGCGCGCAATCTCGATTAGCTCATGTAATTGTTTGGTGGTTTGCTTATTTTGCTCTCTTAATACCGCAACCTGTCTTTCAACCAGGGAAACCACGCCTCCATTACTATGTGGTATGGATAATTCACCAAGGAGTGCGGGATATTCATTAAAAAATTCTGTGTTCTTGCGTAAAAATTCTGCAATGTCTTTTGCTGAAATTAATGGTGTGATCTGAGCCGAATCTTTTTCCTCAGTTATGCCTTTTTCTGGCCCCGAGCCTGAGCCTGATTTTGGCCTTGAGTCTTGCCCCTGATCTGTGTCTTTGTCGACCGTCATAATGATATCTGCCCCCTGTAAACAAAAGTGGCTGGCCCTGTCATCCATACAGGTTCACCTTGTCCCGCCCAGCTAATCAAAAGATGCCCCCCCGGCAACTCCACATCAACTTCCTGATCCAGACTGGAGTTGATACATCCTGCCACGACTGCGGCGCAAGCACCACTCCCGCAGGCCAATGTTTCACCCGCACCCCGCTCATAAACACGTAATTTGATATGACCACTATCAATAATCTGCATAAAACCCACATTCACGCCTTCAGGAAAAAATGTTTGCTGCTGCACTTCAGGCCCCATGGTTAATACCGGTGCAGACACCACATCATCCACGACGATCACGGCATGTGGATTACCCATAGAGACCGCACTGAATATAATCTCTGTGTCTGATAAATCCAGTCGATACTGTTCAGCATCTTCCTGCGTATCCAGAGGTATCTCAGTAGCTGCCAGTTTTGGGACCCCCATATTGACCCTGACCAGACCATCCTCTTCCAGATGCATGGTGATAATGCCTTCACGGGTTTCAGCAGTGATTGCCCTTCCATCAACCAGGCCATCGGCCAAACCATCAATCAGGCCATTCTCACGTAAATAGGCAGCAACACATCTTGCGCCATTCCCACATTGAGACACTTCGCCACCATCCGCGTTATAGATCAAATAGCGCAAGTCTACATCTTCTTTGTCAGAAGGCCCGAGTAATAACACTTGATCACAACCAATGCCAAAGTGACGATCAGCAATCGATCGTATTTGCTCAGCGGACAACTGAATCTCCTGCGCAAAGCTATCCATAACAACGAAATCATTGCCGAGACCATGCATCTTTGTGAACTGGATTTCCATAGTGTGTATATTCAAACTACCTGGAAATAAAATCAAGATTGTTCGATTGAAACCCCGTCCGGGATATGTAGCGTCGAGGTTGGAAAAGCACATTCAGCACCATGTGACTCAACAATCCTGATGATTTTCAATAATACATCCTGCTTTACCTCGTGGTAGCGTATCCAGTTGGTTGTCCTGGTGAAGGTATAGATAAAAAAGTCCAGAGACGAAGGCGCAAACTCATTGAAATTTACAATTAAGGTCTGATTCGAATCAATATCTTCGTGTTCCTGAAGCATTTTCTTCACGTCATCAATAATGGTCTCCATTTTGCCCACATCATCATAACGAATACCGATAGTTTCCTTGATACGCCTATGTGTCATGCGCGAGGGGTTTTCAACCGCGATATTGGCAAAAATTGAATTCGGGACATACAAAGCACGTTTGTCGAAGGTGCGAATCCGCGTTAGTCGCCAGCCGATATTTTCAATCGTACCTTCAATTTCCCTGTCCGGTGATCTGATCCAGTCTCCCACATTGAAGGGTCGGTCCAGGTAGATCATCAGGCCGCCAAAGAAATTCGCCAGCAGATCTTTTGCGGCAAAACCAATAGCGATACCACCAATACCACCAAAGGCAAGTACCCCTGAAATGCTATAACCCAGTGTCTGTAGTGTCACCAATAAGCCGGTAATGATGACGGATATTCTTAATAGCTTGGCAATCGCATCTGCTGTTGTGTGATCGACTTCTTCGCCCCTGGCTTCTTTTTTCAGGATGATATTTTTTTCTGTACGTGTAATGAACCTGACCAGAAACCATGCCAGTGTAAAAATAACACCGACATCACGAATAGGACCAATTGCCCCGAATATTACTGCCCCACTTTCATTACTGACAATCTCGGCCGCAAAGCTAAGGCCGATTATCCAGATTAAAAAAGTTAACGGACGACGCGCAGCATCAACCAGGGCATCATCCCAATAGATGCTTGTCTCCTGCAGCTTCGCAAGTAACTTTCCAAGAATACGCTTTTGCAGAAAACTGAACAGTAGCGTAAGAAAGACAACAAAAAATACCTGGACCACCCAGGAATTGCTGCCAAAGTAATTCTTTAATTCAATTAGTATTGTTTCTATATCCATCAATATCAGACCTTATGTCGTACTCAATAAATTGCGGTTATTTTATAACCCTGTTGATTTAAATTTTCTATGATGCCGTCATCACCCGGAAGATGTAATGCGCCGACAGCAATAAAGGCATCCCCTTTTTGTAAATATGGTTGCATACGATCAATCATTAATTTATTCCGATCGGTCAGTAACCTCCTGGTCAGTTCCTTGTATAAAGGTTCATCCGCGTAGGGATGTTGCGAGTTTGCTGCCAACAACCCATTCAAATCCTTTGCCAGGTAAAACTGCTTCATTTCTTCAATACCCTGGGTAACCAGATCATAATTACACACAGTATCGAGCAGTAACCTTAACTGATCAGCCAGTGCCATTTCACTGAAAACAGCACCTTGTTCACTCAATGTCTCCAAACCAGCTGTTTTGGCACCCTGGCTTATGGCTATCTCCAACAATTTCAAATCCAGTGGCATGGTATTATCTGCGGGATAATTCATCATTAAAAATGCTGCCCAGGGCCTCATTATCGCGACAGCCTCTACCGGCAACTGGAAAGCCGAGAGTACTTCTGCAGTGCGAAGGAACAACTCATCATCCAGATATTCACTTAAGGTCGTGCCATCCACATAAAACATCATTTGCGAAAGCATTAATACATCTTCTGGATTTGGCAAGGCCTCCATCACAAAGGTGTCTGAATTATTCAAGGCGGATTTAACTGCCTCGGGTAAATTCGTAATTCTCGGATCAGAAACATGAATCGTCCCGAAAATATAGCTGGAAGAATTCCCTGCTTTTGACACCTTCCAGAGTAAGGCATCGCTATATTTCGCAATAGAAATAGAGTCAGAAGATATTTTATCAAAGACACGACAATCTGCATTTGTCAGCCTGTGCTGAATATCCCCAGCAAATATCAGGTTCGAGACCAGGAGCAGAACAACTGCTGTTAATAGCGAAAGTATTTTTTTATGTCTGTATTGCATCATCACGCTATTCCATCATCTCCTAGCGCCAACTCAGGTTCCACAACAAGGCCGGAGATCTCTGTTGCGACAGCTTGCCATGCTTCATCATTTTTCAATTCAGTAAAATCATGTTCATATTTCCCATGCATACGTATCAACCGGGATTGTGATGCTGGATTCGGTTCTACCTTGAGATTATCCAGCACTTCAATAGCCGCCTCCTGATTATTACACACAAGCACCATGTCACAACCTGCTTCCAGTGCGCAATGTGCACGATCAACATAACCACCAATGACCTCCGCACCTGCCATACTGATGTCATCACTAAAGATAACCCCCTGAAACTCCAGTTGCTGACGCAGGATATTGTGTAACCAGATGGATGAAAATCCGGCAGGCTTGTCATCCACCTCAGGATAAATGACATGTGCTGGCATAATCCCGGCGAGGCCCGCATGAATCAGGCGTTCAAATGACAGCATGTCATCCATCTGAATATCTTCGAACCTCCTTCCATCAAAAGGTATGGCAAGATGTGAATCTTCTTTCACGGCACCGTGACCAGGAAAATGTTTTCCCACTGCGGCCATTCCGGCGCGACGCATCCCATGCATATAGGCCCTGGATAATTCAGCAACACATTCCGGATTTCTGTGAAAAGAACGATCACCAATCACCTGACTGATCCCCTTACAAACATCCAGCACGGGGGCAAAACTGAAATCAACATCCACAGCTCGAAGTTCAACCGCCATTAACCACCCGGCCTTTTCAGCAAGCCTTAATCCTGCCTGTTTGTCCTTATCATAGCGTTCGCCAATCAACTGCACGGCAGGTAATCTTGTGAAACCATCCCGAAATCTTTGTACCCGTCCGCCTTCATGATCGACTGCGATTAACAAGCGGGGGTCACGTAGCCCATGAATCTCTTTTGCAAGGGCAGCAATTTGATCGGGCGATTCATAATTACGTGAGAAGAAAATGATTCCACCCACCAAAGGATGTAGCAAGAGTTCTTTCTCATCATTTTCCAGCGTGGGGCCACGCAGATCCATCATCATGGGTCCTAATGACATGAACAACGCTCCAGAAAATATTTATGAAAAATAATCATTAATTGTTTATTAAGCTTTTGATCTGACATCCATTTTATCTCGTAACGAATCGCCGAGTAAGTTAATAGATAATACCACCAGCAGGATTGCCATGCCGGGGGCCAAAACCATATGTGGCGCAACCAGCATAAACCGCGCGCCATCTCTGATCATACTGCCCCATGATGGATCTGGCGCTTGTACACCCAGTCCTAAAAACGACAGACCAGCTTCTGCAATCACGGTCCCGGCGATGGCAAAGGTTGCTTCAATGATCAACGGTGCCATTATCAACGGTAGAATATGATGTAGCGCAATACCAACGGTGTCAGTGCCCAGGGCTTGTGCCGCTGTCACATGTTCGCGATGTTTAACGGTCAATGTCTGTGCCCTGGCCAATCTGGCAAAGCCTACCCAGCCGACAACAGACAAGGCCACCACCGCATTCATAATCCCCGGGCCCATCAATCCGGAAAGTGCGATGGCCAATAGTATTCCCGGAAATGCGATAAAGATATCGACCACAAGCACCGTTGCCTTGTCCCACCATCCGCCAAACCAGGCCGCCATCACCCCCACTGTGGTGCCTACGACAAATGAAATTGAAACCACACACATCGCCACCAGAAATGATGTTCTGGCACCCAGGATCAAACGCTCTGCAATGGATCGTCCCAGGTCGTCATAACCCAACCAGGCATGAAACTCAGGGGCAAACAGTATTTTATTCAACATAATGGCATCAGGCTGCAGCGGTAATATCCCTGCAAACAGCGCGAGCAGGAACCACGCCGCAATAATCAGAAATGGGAATGAGAATCGAATGGCCACGAAAGATTTTCTACTCACTCAAGCTAACACGAGGGTCGAGGTAAGCATAAGCCAGATCGGTCAAGAGATTCACAACAACGTAACACAAGCTAATCAATAACACGCAAGACTGAATAACAGGGTAGTCTCTTTTCTGAATGGCATCGATGGTAAGCTGTCCTATCCCGGGCCAGGAAAAAACTGTTTCTGTGATCACGGCACCGGCAAGCAGAGCACCTAATTGCATTCCTAAAATAGTCACAACAGGCAATGCTGCATTCTTTAGTGCATGTTTCCAGATAACTGTTGATGGCAACAAGCCCCTGGCATTGGCTGCACGAATATAATCCTCGTTGAGCACTTCCAGCAGTGAGGCGCGAATCATACGAGACAGGATTGCAGCCAGGGCAGTGCCCAATGTTACTGCAGGCAGGACCAGTGACAGGATCTGCTCATTGCCACTGACCGGAAACCAGCCCAGCCACAGGGAAAACACCAGGATCAGCATCGGCCCCATCCAGAAATTGGGAATAGCAACACCTAACATGGAAAATGTCATCGCAGTTCTGTCCCAGATACTGCCCTTGCGAACCGCGGCAAGCATACCCAGGGGTAATGCAATCATAAGTGCAATGAGAATACTCGTGCCTGCTAATAGAGATGTTGCGGGAATACGCTCAGCCAAAACATCAATCACAGGTCTTTTCGTATGCAGCGATGTACCCAGATCAAGATGTAACAGGCCATTGATATAATTTACCCACTGCGTTGATAAAGGTAGATTCAAGCCCAGGGTTTCACGTAACGCCTCTCTATCAGCAGCCTGGGCAGATTCCCCAAGCATTACCTCTACCGGATCGCCTGGCACAATATGGATCAACATGAAGACAATTGTCATTACACCGAAGACAACAAACAGTGAGGTGAACAATCTTGTACCCAGATAATTCAACATAATGGATCTTTTAGTACTGGTTTCACTATTCTGGTCTCATCGACCGCCCTCGTATAAAGTCCTATAATCCATGATAAGAATCAAAAGTGGTAAGAATAAAAACGAGTATAAAGGATTCTTCATACAAGGGTTAAAAACCAAGGGTTTAGAACATGAATGAAAATACATTAGACGATGCCGGTAGAAACATCATGGGATTCTTTGTCAGGTTATTAGGATTTTTTCTGTTGCTCGCGGGCCTCTGGGTCGCCCTTCAGGTTTTATTAACAGCACAGGATTTGTATGAACATCCCGAAAATATCGAACGCTTTGCCGTCGCCATCGAGAAAGGCTCAAATATTGATAAAACATTGGCGCCAATCAGAGATAGTCTGATCGCAGATAGTGATTCAGAAAATGGTGTTCAACAATATGGTGAAACCGAACAAAGGCCTTCTTCTGCAGGCACGGGAAATATTCGCGTCTCTTATTTCTTTGCCTGGGTGATTGCCTTGTTGTTGTTGATGTTGATTGCCAGGATTTCACTGGCGGCCATTAAGACAGGTGGAGAACTTGTGCTTTTCGACATGCAAATCAAGCAGCTCGCCCGAATGCTGGCAAAAGAATCAAATAAAACAAGAGATTGATTCAGAAGAGAGTAATTCAGCTGGCCCTGATTTAATTAACCCTGACTTGAATTACCTTGGCTTGATGATTCATAGGCATCAAGCCATTCGTAAAAATCCAGTTCTTCATTGATTTCAGGGTCTTCGTATAAATCCAGACCTTCAAACGTAGAAACCAGCCCTTGGATTTCCTGTGCCTGGTTTTCCCGGGTTTGATTCTCTTGGGCAAGGCTTTGTCCATCTGTTGCTACTGGTGTCACCTGCATGAAGCTGTAAACAACGACCGCGAGACAGGCCGTTGCAATTGCACCCACAGAGACAAATGTTCTGGGGACAAATATCCAGCTAAAATTCTTTTTCGTTTTTCCAGGCGATGTCTGACCGGATTCCAGGGCCTGATGACGCGCCTGGGTAATCGCAGACAAATCTCGTGCACTTATATTATCCACACTTTCATGCAATTCTGATTTAATAGAATCGACGATCTGTTGATCTTTATCTTGCATAGTCATAACCATTCATCTCCAAGCTTCTCACGTAAAACATGCACTGCCCTTGAATAATGTGTCTTAACACTCCCATCCGAACATTTCATTATTTGTGCTGTTTGCTTCACATCATATCCCTCCAGCGTTCTCAACAAGAAAGCCTGTTGCTGACGCAAGGGTAATTCCCGAATTACACCATCAAGCATAGCAACACGTCTGCCCGAATGCACTTCCTGTTCTGGCGTTTTACCATATACATCCTTCGCATTCTGAATTGGGTCTTCGTTTTCATCATTCTCATCATAATGATGAAAATGATGACGGCCAAACCATCCACGGAACCTTTCTCTCACTGCATTGCGTCGGTACCAGTCGACGATCATCCTTTGCAAGATGGTATGGAACAACGGCCCCCATTCTTCCGGGTTCCTGGCGGCATATTTGTCCACCAGTTTGCACATGGCATCCTGCAGGATGTCCAGTGCATCATCCCTGTTTCCTGTTGAGATCTCAGCGATTCGAAAAGCGCGCTTTTCAACATCAGCAAAAAAACCTTCTAGTTCCAGATTACGCTCCAGTGCGACTCTCCTGTTTACTGGCCTGTTTTTACTAGCTTAAAATTATTCGTGTATTTTATTATTCAACACCTTATCGATCGCCATATCTTTCCTTTCGCCTTTCCACGCGCAACATAAATTCTTCTTTTTCTTCAGGAGACATATCTTTTGTTTTCTCTGCAATGCGTGCTTCTCTGAAGGCCTTTCTTTCTTCCGGAGTCATATCTTTTATCTTGTCATGCATCTCCTCGCGTTTTTTCATACGTACCCGAAATTTCTCCTTTTCTTCAGGAGACATGTCTTTCATTCTATCGGCCATTCGCTCTTCTCTGAAGGCCTTTCTTTCGTCTGGTGTCATATTCTTTACTTTTTCACGCATTTGTTTGTGTTCTCGCTTACGCGCTTGCTTGAGTGCTTCTCTTTCTTCCGGAGTCATATTCTTTAATTTTTCATGCCTCTCTTTGCGTTTTTCTATACGTGCCTTAAATTTCTCTTGCTGTTCTGGTGACATGTCCTCCATCTTTTCAGCAATACGTTTTTCTCTAAATGCCTTTCTCTCCTCAGGGGTCATATCTTTGGTCTTCTCACGCATTTCCTTACGAAATTCTCTATGTTCTGCTCTTTGTTCATCACTCAATTTACTATATCGATCTCCCCTGGCCTGGTTCGAATTCTCAGCCTGATCTTCAGCAAGGGAAGGCAATGCAATCACGCCGATAATCAAACCTGCTGCTAGCTGAGTTATTAATATCCTAATTTTCATATTATTCTCCTGTACATTAATTGAACTATAACGAGCAATAACGCAGCAACAGCAAAATGGTTGACAAAATTTGGTGAAAAAACTTAAAAAAGCTTACTATCCTTCAATATTCATGACGCTCAGGGGTCTTCACTATCTCTAGAACCAGGCATTAGTAGACAATATGATTTTTAATCTGCCGCAATTGGGCTGGAAGCCCTGTTTCCAGCAACAAATGAGTGCAGATGAAGAAAACAGCTGTTATCCCGCCCGTATCGCACAAATCCATCGCAGCCACTGTATTGTCTGGAGCAATAAGGGCATTGAAACCTTTGAAATCGGTGTGTTCAGTAAGCCGAAGGATATGGCGGTTGGTGACTGGATACTGATACCCAATGATGGCGAACGGCCGCTGCGCATATTTGAACGAGAAACAGTCCTCATCCGTAAAGCGGCAGGGCAACGGCAACATGATCAACTGATCGCTGCCAATGTCGATACCCTGTTTATCGTCACCTCCTGTAACCAGGACTTTAATGCCTCACGTATTGAACGCTATCTGGCACTGGCCGCGGAAGCCAGAATTAAACCTGTGATTGTTCTGACCAAAATGGATCTGACCGAGGACAGTGCTGCATATAAAATTGCAGCATCGAAATTACAAAATGATGTGCATGTTGAATGTGTCAACGCCAAAGACAGCTCAGCTTTGACCGGTCTTAAAACACTTTGCACCGAAGGCCATACCATCGCACTGGTCGGTTCATCCGGTACCGGAAAATCCACATTGATCAATAATCTGACAGATGCAAATCAATTAACGGCAGAAATCAGTGAAGAAGATGGTAAAGGCAAACACACAACCACCTCACGATCACTACATCTATTGCAGGACGGTGGCATCCTCATCGACACTCCGGGAATAAGGGAATTAAAACTCACAGAAACAGAATCAGGAATAGAAGATACTTTTGCAGACGTCACCCGGTATCTTGGCTACTGCAAATTCAAAAACTGCCAACACGATACGGAAATGGGCTGTGCAATCAAGACAGCTTTGGATAATGGTGAACTCGAACAACGTCGTTGGGAAAGTTATCAAAAATTACAAACTGAACAGGAACAACGAAATTCGTTTAAAAGGTAAATACCTGTAAATAGTTATCTGGCTCGATCTGGAATCCAGTTCACAGAAATAAAGCCTGTAGTAAACTATTGTTAATAAGTTAGGGATCTAGTAATACGAAATAATTATTAGTGAATACCTACTAATAACATATACTAGTCCTCTAAATGTAGAAACAGCATGAAATATATTACAGTAAACAGATTTCAGAAAAATAAGGCGTTTACTCTTTTAGAGTTCTCCGTAGTGCTAATAATTGTAAGTTTGCTTTTTGTGGTAATTATACCTGCCATGTCCAAGCTGGAAGATGTAGCAAAATCATCATCAACAGAAGATGAGATTGTGGATATACAGACTGATATTGACGACTTTTTCAATGTAAAAGGTTTTTATCCGGATTCACTTGATGAAATTTTTGATCCGGTTCCGATCGATCCCTGGGGCAATCCTTATCAGTTTCTTAACCATGATACATCACCTAGCCCGGGTAAATGGAGAAAGGACAAAAACCTGGTACCCATCAACTCGGACTACGATCTTTATAGTATGGGGCCTGATGGGAAATCAGCATCACCATTAACGGCATCGATGAGCCATGATGATATTGTCAGGGGGAGAGATGGTGCATATATAGGATTAGCACAAGACTATTGATTGATTATGATCAAAAAAATGCTAAAGCAAGATAAACAGAGTTCAAAGTTTTCACGCCGTCTTTTCAGCCAGTATTTTATATCAACAATCATTCCTGTGATTGTTCTTTCCCTGATTTCTTTCTATACAATTTCCAGTTTGCTTAAAAAAAATGCAACCCGGCAGATTTATGCCGAGAGTCGTGCTGTAGGCTTAAGCCTGAATGATCGACTGCTTACTATGGAGAGTAATTTACTCAACGTCAGTAGATCGATTGATAGTATCGATCTGATCGCCAGTAATGATTGGCTTAAGGCGATGTTTAGCAGTTTATACATCACTGACTCCAACGGACATGATCAGGTAATCTTTGGTGAAGATATTGTTAATTTTGAATTAACTGATTACCAACAAAACCATCTGAATAAAAATAATCGTTTATTGCTGGCCCATAATTCTGACAACAATCAAGCTCAGTTATTGATGTTGAAAGTTATTGATTCTGGCACCAGGCAGATCCTGGTTGCGGTTTTAAATCCTGAATATTTATGGGACATTGTAATTCAAGATGCTGATCTGTTTTGTGCTGTAGTTGACCAGGAATTATTTATGTATTGTCCGGATTTAATATATCAATCTGATAATATTTCCAAAATAAAAGATCAACTGGCTTCTGATAAACGTGGCTTAAACGAAACAACATTAGATGGCGTTCTCTACCTGAGTAATAAATGGGACCTGTTTCTAGACGGTAGTTTTGGCTTTAATGGCGTATCAATCATATATTTTATGCCCAGGAACGATGCATTCCTCGAATATGACTATTACATCGATGCTTTACCTCAATCAATATTAATCACGCTGTTAATTGTCTTTACCTTAAGTAGTGTCCAGATGCGACGTTCTTTGACGCCACTAGTCAAATTAACCCAGGGTGCAAAAAATATTATTGCTGGCAACTATACAAAAAGAGTCGAAATTAACAGCAATGATGAGTTTGAAGTTTTGGGATCAACATTTAATACTATGTCACATCGAATAGATGAAGCCTTTAAAAAAATAACAACTCTTGCAAAAATAGACAGGCTTATTTTATCTACTTCTGATTCGGAATACATTGTTGAAGTCCTGATTGGATATATACCATCGATAATTCCTGCAGATAATATTGCAATTTTTATTCTGGATTTAGAGAAAGGCAATGAAGGTAATCTATTTTTCAATAATAAATCTGATAATGATATTTCGAATACTATTTTAAATATTAAAAAATCAGAGGTAGATGAATTAAATAAAACTGATGGAATAATTATAAAAACAGAAGCGGACAACCATGGTTACCTGTCACCATTAATAAAGCTTGGTAATACCACTTTTTTAATAAGTCCAATTCGAAATCAGGAAATCTTTTTAGGCTTCATATGTACCTGTTTTCAGGAAAGCACTGAAATAAATCAGGAACTGAGTGACAGTCTGACAGAGATTTCTGACCGTGCAGCAGTCGCGTTTTCAAATGCAATCTGGGAAAATAAACTGTTCCATCAGGCCCATTATGATGCATTAACTACTTTACCAAACCGGTACCTGTTCCAGGACAGACTTGAACAAGCCATAGAAAGAGCGAAAAGAAATAATTTAAATGTTGCCATCCTCTTTATTGATCTTAATCGATTTAAAAATGTAAATGATTCACTGGGCCATACAGTTGGTGATGAGTTATTGATTGAAGTGTCTAAATTGCTGCTTAAATGCGTACGTGCATATAATTCAGTTGCACGGTTTGGTGGTGATGAATTTACAGTTATTATTTCAGACGTAAATGATGTGGAAGTTAAAATACAAACGGAGAAATTAGCCAGAAGAATCAATGAATTAATGTCTGTGCCTATTGTCATCGATGATCGAATATTCAATATCTCTGCAAGTATAGGTATAGCGATGTTTCCGGGTGATGCAGATAATATTAATGATTTATTAAAGAATGCAGATACAGCAATGTATGAAGCTAAAAGAATTGCCGTTGGCAATCACCAGTATTATAAAAAACAGCAAAACAAGGAAACCCTGGAACTTCTGGAACTGGAGAATGAATTAAGACATGCTATTGAAAATAACGAACTGGTATTACATTACCAACCAAAGGTAAATTTAAATGACGGTATGATTTATAGTGTTGAATCATTAGTCCGCTGGAATCACCCTGAACGTGGTTTAGTGTCTCCAGGCACATTTATACCATTAGCCGAAATAACAGGAATGATTGGTGATATTGGCTATTGGATAATGAGAACCGCTTGCGAACAATGCAAAGCCTGGAAAGCTGAAAATATTGAAATTAAAATTGCAGTGAATTTATCTGTGGAACAATTCAACGATAAAGATTTATATGAAAACATCGTTAAGATACTTGACGAGACTGGCGTCGATATAGGCTTAATTGAGCTAGAAGTTACAGAGTCTCTTACAATTGAAGATATTGATAAAACCATATCCCTGTTAACCAGATTCAGGGACAAGGGCCTGGGAATAACCATTGATGACTTTGGTACGGGTTTTTCTTCACTGTCATATTTGCAAAAGCTGCCGATCAATAAATTAAAAATTGATAAATCATTTATCGATAATGTACATCTGGATAATGATTCAGCATCTATCGTAAGAGCTATTATTGGATTAGCGCATAATTTATCACTATCAGTCGTAGCAGAAGGTGTTGAAGTTGAAGCTCAATATGATTTTCTCAAGTCACTCGACTGCGATGAAATACAAGGATTCTTTTTCTGTAAACCTTTACCTGAAGATGAGTTAATAAAACATGTTCTGCTCGAGAATAGTCGAAATGCTAAAGCGTGATCCACTGTCCTAAAAGTGGAGTGTGATTCAGCAGAATAATTACCAGAGAATAATCACCAGAACCAGTGTCGATCGATCTAGTGTTTACCAGTCAGGGGGACAAATGCCACAGACAAAATATCTCTCTGTTTGATCTCACCATCAACGCCTTTCGTTAAAACCCTGAGGGACTGCGTCTGTCCTTGCTTACCTACCGGAATGACCAATCGTCCACCTGGTTTTAATTGTTGAATAAGTTGCTCCGGTATATGTTCTGCAGCCGCTGTCACTAAAATAGCATCAAAGGGGGCATGTTCAGGCCAGCCATGATAGCCATCACCAATCTTTACCGTAACATTGTCATAAGCCAGATCCTGTAACAGTGACTTTGCTTGCAGGCCCAGGGGCTCTACGATCTCTATGCTATAAACATGGCTTGCCAGCTCAGACAATATAGCAGCCTGATAACCGGAACCCGTGCCGACTTCCAGGACCACGGACTCAGAAGTCACCGCAGCCAGCTCGGTCATCAGTGCAACAATATAAGGTTGGGAAATTGTCTGCCTATGACTTATCGGCAATGCTGTATTCTCGTAAGCAAATGCCCGACTATCTGGCGGGACAAATTTATGCCGGGGAACCGCCAACATCGCCTGCTCCACCCGCTTGTCCAAAGCAGCCTTACCTGTATAAGATTTCGTCAACGCCACCATTTGCCTGACCTCAGCAAGCATCTGCTGGCGTTTTTCCTGATAGTCGTCCTCTGCAAAGGTCTTCGTCACTGACATTGTCACCATCACTCCCAGTAGCACAATCCTGAGTGGTAATTTCATTGAAATTATTGGCATAACTAAGGATAGCATCTATTTATCAAAGATCTTAAGTGACAACAATAAGCTTTTTATACAGTGGCCTGTTCCTGGTTCATCATGTGATTGGCTGTTTGTGTGAAGGCCATGATCAGTTGCTCTCTGAATGCAGCATCAATAGGCATTACAGCCAATGCCTTGCGCATACACATCATCCATTGATCTCTTTCGACACTACCGATTGGGAAAGGCTGGTGCCGTGCACGTAATCTTGGATGACCGAAAGCGGCGATATATCTGTCAGGCCCGCCGAGCCAGCCGCTTAAAAACATAAATAATTTTTCTCTGGCACTGCGTAAATCTTTTGCATGTAACTCCCGGATGGTTCTGGCCTCTGGCAGCCTTTCCATGTTATCGTAAAATGCATTGACCAGTTTCCACAGGCCTTCTTCTGAACCTATCCGTTCGTAGCTGCTTATTTGTGTTACTGATTTTACATTTTCTGATGGCACATCTATTCCTCAACAATATTTACGGAGGTTTCTGTCTCGACCAGATCAAATAATTCGATCACGTCTGCATTTCGCATACGTACACAACCTCGTGAACCAGGGACGCCCATAGCTAGATCATCCGGGCCACCGTGGATATAAATATAGCGATCATAACTATCGACATTACCGCCCTTGTTCTTGTCCGCTTCACAACCACTGAGCCAGAGGATACGCGTCAATATCCAGTCTCTGTCCGGAAACTGCTCACGTAGTTCTGGGTGATACAGTTCACCTGTAGCTTCTCTAGCAACGAATACGGTATTCGCTTCGCAGTCTGCACCTATCTTTTCACGGATGAGATGTTTTCCCCTGGGCGTACATTCACTGTCCATCTGTTCACCAGGGCCATTCTTTGCCGTCGAAATGGAATACTGCTTTATAACATCATTTCCTGCAAACAATGTGAGTGTTTGTTTGCTGATATTGACTTCAATATGCTTATCTTGATTCATATTTATTTAAATAAATAATTAAATTCTCTTAACTAGTCTCTCTTAACAGTGAGTAGCCCATCATAGTTACCATCACTTGCCAGCGTGTAGCCACCGATGTTCTTTGCTGTCACCAGTATATTATCTTCATACCATAACGGTATATAAGGTAATTGTTCATGCAGGTAAGCCTGCAGATCCTGATACAGCCTTGCCTGCTCACCCAGATCCTGTTTGCTTTCTGCTGCTTCTATCATGGCATCTGCAGTGGCATCCTTAAAGCGACCCCGATTCGCGCCATTGGGTGGCAAGGATGTGCTATGAAAGGCATAGCGGAATATATCTGGAATCTTCAGACCCACCCATGACAGGCTATACATCTGAAACCGCCCGGCCTTGATATCACCATAAAAGGTTCCCCAGTCATAACTCCGCACATCGACTTCTATGCCCACCTGTTTCAGTTGATATTGAATAATGGTAGCCAGGCGCACACGAAAAGGATTATTCGAGGTTTTGTAGATAATCTTCAGTGGATTCAGTTCATCGTAGCCTGCAGATTTGAGTAAACGTTTTGATTCTTCCGGGTCAAAATCAACGCCAGTCAGATCTGCATTGCCACTCCAGTGCTCTGGCGGCAACATGGCACCGGCCTTGCGTGCTGTATTGTCCATGACATATTTTATGATCTCATCTCTGTTAATTGCATGGGCAATTGCCTGTCGAACTGGCAGTTGGCTGGTCACAGGATCTACCATATTAAAACCCATATAGGTGAAGGTGTCTCCCTGCGCTTGTTCAATATTGGTTTTATCCTGTTCCTCTAACCAGCCAATCATTTCTCTGGGGATATCTCCCTGTATAAGATCCAGCTCGCCACGTAATAACTTCAATATGCGTACCGTTGGATCCTTGACAGTAATAAATTTTAATATCTGATTATCTTTTAACCGTTTTAAAGAAAGGTCACCATCGTTCGGCCATTCCTGAAATGCCACGGGACCACTACCCACAGGCTGTCGATTAAAAGGATGTCCTGAATCTATCAGTGTTGCGGGCAATATGCCGATAACCAGTCTGCCGGGAAACAGAGGATCTGCATACCGCAAAATAAAGTCAATGGAATCCTCGTCGATCACTTCTATGCTTTCAATCCCCTCAAGAGAACCTCGATGAGGTGAGGCATTATTGATATCTAAAACATATTCATAGGTCGCCTTTACATCACCAGCAGTTAATCTTTCTCCATTGTTAAATTGTCTACCAGTATTGAGTAACTTAAAACGATAATGTTCCGGCTTGAGCATCTCCCAGTCTGCAAGATCAGGGATGAATTGAAAGTTGTCATCGAAATCAACCAGGCTGCGATAGAGCAAACGCGTGATGCGATAAGATGTGGCATCTGTTGAAAAACGTGGATCCAGGGTTACCGGTTCTGATTCCAGGCCAAAGCGAATGGCCTCGTCTTTTTCCTGACTACAAGCTGAAACAAACAATAAAAAGATAAACAGACAAAAAACAAAAAGTCGTTTATCTATCATTCTTTTATTTTCTCTTTTTACCAAACACTGCAATAGATTCAACATGTGTTGTATGAGGAAACATATCCATCACTCCTGCCTGCTCCAGCTTAAAACCCTTGTCATTGACCAGTACGCCTGCATCTCTTGCCAGGGTTGATGGATTACAGGAAACATAAACAATCCTTTCGACTGATTTAAGGTTCATCTTTTCTATGACTTCCTGTGCGCCATTACGCGCCGGATCCAGTAGTAATTTATTAAAGCTACCCCGAAAAAAATCTATATTTCGAAAATCCTCATTAAGGTCGTCTTTGGCCAGGTCTATCGCCCGGAATTCCGCATTGTTTATATTGTTAAACGCGGCATTTTGTTTTGCACGTTCAACCAGACCCTGTTCGCCCTCAATACCGAGAACCTTGGCGACCTTGCGTGCCAATGGCAAGGTAAAATTACCGATGCCGCAAAACAAATCGAGCACCCGATCTTCGCTATTCACCTGCAGTAATTCCAGGGCCCTGGGCACCATGGCACGGTTAATTTCAAGATTTACCTGGGTGAAGTCCGTCGGCAGAAAATTCAGCACGATATCAAACTCAGTTAGAGCATAAGACAATTGCTTCGGGCTTGTACCTGGCAACGGTACCACTGAATCCAGGCCGCCCGACTGACAATAGATATGAATATTATGTTGTTCTGCAAATATATTGAGTTTGGTCAAATCTTCATTAGTAAAATCGGCAAGGTGCCTGAAGATCAATGCCGTGACCTCATCACCTATAGCCACTTCAATCTGTGGGATTTGTTTGATTAATGATAACTCTGTAATTAAACACTGTAGTGGTTCAATCAATAGACCCACGGAGGGGTGCAAGACTTCACAACTATTCATATCAGCAACGAAAGGACTGTACTTTTCCCGGAATCCGACCAGCACTCGCTCTTTTTTCTCTACATATTTGACGCCCAGTCGCGCCTTGCGACGATAAGCCCATACTGGCCCGGTTAGCGGTGGGAGGATAGATTTTGGTTTAACCCTGCCGATGTGCTCTAACTGTTCCAGCAAAACAGACTGTTTATGTTCGATCTGGAATTCATGCTGCATATGTTGCAAGCTACAACCACCACACAGACCAAAAAATTCACATTTGGCCTGAACACGCTCTGCTGCCGGATTCGTTATTTCCAGTGCATGCGCTTCATCATATTTAGGGCGCTGCTTTTTATACTGAAACAGCACATCTTCACCCGGCAGTGCACCATTAACAAAGACTGTTTTGCCTGCAACATGCGCGATGCCCCGACCTTCATGAGAGAGTGACTCTATCTTTGCAGAAACCGGTTCCCTTGGGAGTTTTTTACGTCGTCTTGCCATGATTTATGATGATTAAAATTCTAATTGAACAGGTATCACGGGTATATATGACGACAGGAGTGAAAAATATTTGCAGGATGTTTCTCTTATTTCCAGGCGCTTGCGAATTCCAGTAGATGTGGATGACCTTCTTCCTGCAGCATGTCTCTGACACGTTCGCATTCTGCTTCATAAGCGGTCGCTGATTTCTGCCCACGTATGAGTTCGAAACGCAAATAAACCAGGTAAGTATTGAGTACATCGGTTTCGCAATAATTTCTAATCCCCTCAATATTACCCGCAAGGTAATTGTCCCAGACCTTACTACCGTCCATACCCATCTTGCCCGGGAAACCTAACATCGTCGCGATTTCTGTTAAGGGGGCATTGGCGCGAGGGTTATATCCGGCAATGACATCCATCAAGTCGGTGTGTCTATCGTGAAAACGGCTGATGTAATTATTCCATTTAAAATTTTTGTCATCGCCACCGGTTTCCCAATAACGCGAAGCGTTGATTCCATGTAACAGTGTTCGATAATGCAAAACCGGCAGATCAAAACCACTGCCATTCCAGGAAACCAGTCTTGGTGTGTAGCGCTCAACGCCATCAAAAAACCGTTGAATAATATCTGCTTCAGATGAATCAGTATCACCTAAAGACCATACGCTTAAATTATCTGATGTCCTGAGAACCACTGAGATAGCAACGATCTTTTGCAGATGATGACGAAGGAAATCACTACCGCCTGTTTGTTGCCGACGTTGAGCAAACATGGATTCGGCAACCTCTGCATCAGACAAACCTTCCATGTCCTGAATCTTCCTTGCAGAGTCCGTATCCGGAACAGTTTCAATATCAAATACCAGTAGATTCATTTTCTATTCTATTTTTTGATAGACCGATATATAGATCAAGGTTTCTACACCAGGGATTTAAAAACATCGGTGGAGAGATAGCGATCACCACGGTCACAGATGATGGTAACGATCAGCGCATTCTCAAGCTCTGCTGAAAGTTTCAATGCCGCAGCGATTGCACCTCCGGAAGAAATTCCGGCAAAGATACCTTCTTCCCGACCCAGGGCAATAGTAGTTTCTTCTGCTTCACCCTGGTCGACATCGATAATTCGGTCCACTCTTGTTTCGTCATAAATCTTCGGCAGATATTCTTTGGGCCAACGTCGAATACCGGGAATTTGTGCACCTTCACTGGGTTGTACACCGACGATCTGAATCTCGGGATTTTGTTCCTTGAGGTAGCGTGATGTGCCCATGATGGTCCCCGTAGTGCCCATAGAACTGACAAAGTGTGTGATCTTGCCATGGGTATCACGCCAGATTTCAGGACCTGTGCCTTCGTAATGTGATAAAGGATTGTCCTGATTTGAAAATTGATCGAGTACGATGCCTTTTTTGTCTGCCTCCATTTCACGTGAAAGATCTATTGCCGCCTCCATACTGCCCGCCTCTGGCGTCAGGATAATCTCCGCACCAAAGGCCTTCATCACCGCGCGTCGTTCTATACTCATATGTTCAGGCATGATCAAAATTATTTTGTAGCCCTTGATGGCTGCCGCCATGGCCAATGCGATACCGGTATTGCCACTGGTTGCTTCAATCAGGGTATCACCGGGTTTAATATCACCTCGCGCCTCTGCATGTTTGATCATACTCATTGCGGGCCTGTCTTTGACTGAGCCCGCAGGATTATTACCTTCCAGCTTGGCCATGATGATATTGCTGGTGTCACCGGGCAGACGTTGCAGTCTAACCAACGGTGTATTACCAACATATGCTTCAATCGTCGGAAAATCTTCTTTATTTAAATTTGTGGTCACGGAAATTACTCGTTATGTATTTACATCTTATCTGTTAATTGCCTGGCCAGTATCAAGGCATCTTCACGACCAAATTTGGCAGGATAATAATCTTTGCGATTGCCTACTTCGTCAAAACCTGATCTTTCATAGATTTTTATTGCCTGGCCATTTGAAGGTCGCACCTCAAGAAACATGACATCTGCATTGTGTACTTTTGCCAGATCAATCAGGTAATCAATCATCTCCTTGCCCAGCCCATTGTTCTGCAACTCAGGCTTGATACAGAGGTTCAGGATATGCGCTTCACCCGCCAACACGGACATGATGCCATACCCGCAAACTTTATCATCCTGCTCAAGAACCCAGCAGCAATAACCGACATTCAAACAGTCATGAAAAATACCAATCGACCAGGGAAATTCATAGACACCTTCTTCGATCTCCATGATCTGTTCCATATCCATTCCTGACATGGGGCGAAAAACGATGGTTGCCTGTTTCAGGACCGCACTCATTTTGTTTCCTGATGATTTGTTTTCTTGTAAACGCGCATTGCCATTTGTAAATCCTGCCATGCTTTTCTCTTTTCACGTGGCGAACGTAATAAATAGGCAGGGTGATATGTCACCACTACGGGAATCCCTGTATCAGCATATTCATACTGCTGGCCACGCATCTTGCCTATAGGTGTTTCTGTTTGCAGCAGATTTTGAGCAGCGATTCGACCAACTGCCAGAATAATCTTCGGTTGAATAAGATCAATCTGCTGTCGCAGATAAGCCGAGCATGCAGCAACCTCTTCCGCATGAGGATCTCGATTGTTTGGTGGACGACACTTTAGAATATTAGCGATAAAGACCTGCTGTCTTTGCAGGCCACAGGCCAGCAACATGCTGTTAAGTAATTTTCCAGCACGACCAACAAATGGCTCACCCTGCCTGTCTTCTTCAGCACCTGGAGCTTCACCTATGATCAACCAGTCAGCATTATGGTCCCCCACTCCAAACACCGTCTGTTTCCGACCTCGATGCAGTTCACATTGTTGACACTTTGCAACCCTTTGTCGAAGATCTTCCCAGGTTTCATTTTCTTCAAACTCAGTCTCGACTACAGGGATAGACACAGGATCGGCAATGACCCTGTCCTTTGACCAATACACATCTACACCCATGGTCTGTAGATAATATTCCTGCGTTTGCGTCAAACTCACCCTTGTCGTCTCAAGCCCGGTCATATTAAATTGCTCACCTCAAACTTGAGGATGTGCCCGTTCAACCTGTTCCTGAGCCTTGTTCAGTGCATTGATATAGGCCTTCGCAGAAGCAATAATAATATCCGTATCTGCACCTTGCCCATTGATGATGCGACCGTCCATATCAATCCTGACCGTGACCTCTCCTTGCGAATCTGTCCCGGTAGTAATATTACTCACCGAGTAAAGCTCCAGTTTACAACCACTGTCCACAACTGACTCTATGGCCTTGAATGTGGCATCGACCGGCCCACTACCATCTGCACTGGCATGTTTTTCTTCACCATCAACAGTCAAAGTCACCTCAGCAACAGGGATCTCACCTGTTTCTGAATTCACTTTCATGGCGATGAGTTTGATCCGGTCCATGGTGGCTTCATGAAAAGTATCGGTGACCAATGCCTGTAAATCTTCATCGAAGATTTCGTGCTTCTTGTCTGCAAGATCTTTAAAACGACTGAATGCTGCGTTTAAATCTTCTTCGCGTTCAAACTCCATTCCCAAATCGGATAATCTGGATTTAAATGCATTACGCCCTGAGTGTTTCCCCAACACCATTCTATTGGCATTCCAACCTACATCTTCGGCACGCATGATTTCGTAAGTCTCACGGTTTTTGAGTACACCATCCTGATGGATGCCTGCTTCATGAGCAAAGGCATTGGCACCGACAATGGCCTTGTTCGGTTGCACGGGGAAACCCGTCACACTTGAGATCAAGCGTGAACAAGTCATGATCTGCGTGGTATCCAGGGTCGTATCACAGGGAAATACATCCTGGCGCGTACGCACTGTCATGACAATTTCCTCCAATGATGCGTTACCGGCACGTTCGCCCAAACCATTGATGGTGCATTCAACCTGTCTGGCGCCATTCATAACTGCTGCAAGTGAGTTGCCAACCGCCAATCCCAGATCATTGTGACAATGTACCGAGAAAATCGCCTTGTCAGAATTCGGTATCCTTTCAATCAATTGTTTGATCAATTCACCAAACTGCTGAGGCAAGTTATAACCTACCGTATCCGGAATATTGACTGTTGTCGCACCCGCATCGATCACTGCCTCCAATACGCGGCACAAGAAATCCGGTTCTGAACGACCGGCATCTTCAGGTGAAAATTCAACATTGTCCGTATAGTTACGCGCACGCTTGACGGCGTGCACAGCCTGTTCCACAACCTGATCAGGCGTCATGCGTAATTTTTCTTTCATGTGGATAGGTGATGTCGCAAGAAAGGTATGAATTCTTGAGGATCGTGCCGGCTTCAATGCCGCCGCCGCCCTGTCGATATCTTTATCCAGGGCCCGCGCGAGTGCACAAACCGTACTGTCCTGAATAACCTCAGCAACCTGATGTACGGCCTCGAAATCACCCGGACTGGCTATCGGGAAGCCTGCCTCAATGATATCAACCTTCATGCGCTCCAGTGCCCTGGCAATTCGAACCTTCTCATCCCTGGTCATTGATGCGCCAGGGCTTTGTTCTCCATCGCGAAGTGTTGTATCAAATATTATTAATTTGTCTTGCATTTTCCTGCTCCGAAACCTGCATCCATACTACAGTATGGACGTGAAACCATAAACGAATTTGTCGTGTGTAACACACGGACACTATTGGGATCTAAATTTTGAGGTGGTTTATTTTGCCCAGCAGGGCAGCAGACGTAGCAAAGCACCGAATGATGATCCGGCCCGATCATAGAACTGATGATTTTGATTGAATATCTTCATTACAGTGGGAAATATAGCGACACTTGTGACTATTGCAAGTTTTTTATTGCCAAGAAAGTGCTGACATGCTGCAGAAATCAGCCTTGCCTGTCTTGTTTGGCCTGACTGGTTTGGCCAATCTAATTTGGCTTGTCTGAAGATTCCTGAAGTTTTCTCGCTGCGCGATGTTTGCGAATAAGCAGCAAGGTCATGGCCGGTCCCGAAATAGCATAGACCAATGAGATAGAAAACAGCACCAGTGGCGGTTCGCTGGCAATAAATACAAACAATAATACAAGCAGCAGGATTCCGACAAAGGGAACACGACCTCTAAGATCTATTTCCTTGAAACTATAGAACCGAATATTGCTAACCATAAGTATTCCAGCCAGTACTGTGACAGGAAATGCCACGATGGTCAGATTTGGGACCTCTACAAATTCCTGTGTTTCACCTAACCAGATCATCCCTGCGACCAGGGCAGCGGCGGCAGGACTGGGCAGACCCTGGAAAAACCGTTTGTCTACACTGGCAGCTTGCGTATTAAACCGGGCCAGCCTGAGCGCGGTCGATGCTGCGTATACAAATGCTGCAAGCCAGCCCAACTTGCCCATACCCGACAGGGCCCACTGATACATAATGAGTGCAGGTGCCAGACCAAAGGAAACCATATCAGCCAGGCTATCGTATTCAACACCGAAATCTGACTGGGTATTTGTTAGACGGGCAATGCGACCATCCAGTCCATCCATGACCATGGCAACAAAAATAGCGATGGCAGCACTTTCAAATTGTGAATTCATGGCTGAAACAATGCCATAGAAACCGGCGAACAGACCGGCTGTGGTAAACAGATTAGGCAGGAGATAAATACCGCGACGACGTTTCAAATGTTTTCTGTCCTGGTTGTTAATGCTATCAGTCTTGTACCCAAAGTACTTGGAAATGCAGGTTTCAGCAAGTTGAAAAATAGTCATATTCAAGGCATAAAGCCGCAGGACCAGTCATTTATGTCCATGGATGGATTGTATGCAGAAAATGCAGGAGCAATTTTCTGTCTAGTCCAAGGTTTTATAACGATGAAGATGGCTGCTTTTCGTCATGCCCTGCGGGAGCCCAGTCAGGAAGCCATTGCCGCGTTACAACTCTTATAAAGGACCAGTCATTCACTGCGAGTTGCGCCTTGCTCTGACTTCCTGACTGGGCTCTGAATCCTGCATTTCCAAGTACTTTGGGTATGACGTTAAACAGCATCTCCCGCAACGACATCTTTACCATGAGGGTTATTGTCATTAATCATGCTCACTGGCTCATCGTGGATAAGGTAAGCAAGAATACCTTCCCCTGAAGTAATCGATTGGCCAGGTTCAACTTGCAGTTTTGAACTTGCAGGAATAAATACATCAACCGTGCCACCAAAATACAAGAAGCCACATCTTTGTCCCTGACCAAGTCGTTCACCCGATTGAATGTAGATTCGAAAGCAGATAGTGGCGCAAGGTCTTAGCCTGAATACGGTGACAACATCATCACCCTCATCTGTTCTGATCCAGAAGGCAAATTTACGTTGTCCGTTCTCTGCCTCGCATTTCTCTGACCATTGCTCCATCACCTTGCCTTCAACAGGGCTACGAAAAGAGAAAACATCAAGGCTCGACATTTTTAATCTGATTCTTCTCGCCTGTCTATTAAGTCCCTGCTTACTGGTCCAGGGATCGTCTGTTTCATCAATCTCTATCACCTTTCCTTCTACCGGACTGAGAATGGCAAGCGGTAAAGATGGAATGGTTCGTTGCGGATCTCTTAATAGATACAGGAACAGGCAAAAAACCATCGCCAGAATAACTGCGATAGTGGTGCTGATAAAATTAAACGTCAGCAAAACCAGGCCGGCCAACACAAACAACAGTAACCAGCCTTCTTTGGCAATAAAAGGATGACGGTTACTAGGCATTAATAATCCTGAAAAAACAAAGGCCCGGTAACAAGTACGGGGCCTTAGTTATAATATCCATCACCTGACTACTTTCAACAATACAGAAATTTTAGTTCTTTTCTGTATCAACCAGTTGATTCGCTTTAATCCATGGCATCATAGAACGAAGTTTCCCACCAACAACTTCAATCTCGTGTTTCTTCATTTCTTCCCTGCGAGCAGGTAATCCACCTACATTAGCAACGAATTCTTTTGCAAACTCACCACTTTGAATTTCAGAAAGAATTTTTTTCATTTCAAGTTTAGTTTGCTCATTTACAATCCGTGGCCCACGAGTTACATCACCGTACTCAGCTGTGTTGGAAATGGAATAACGCATATTTGCAATGCCGCCTTCGTACATCAGATCAACGATAAGCTTCAGCTCATGAAGACATTCAAAATACGCCATCTCCGGCGGATAACCACCTTCGACCAGAGTTTCAAAACCTGCCTGGACCAGGGCTGTAGTGCCGCCACATAAAACTGTCTGCTCACCGAACAAATCAGTTTCTGTTTCATCTTTGAAAGTTGTTTCAATAATGGCTGTTCGACCACCACCAATTGCCGACGCATAAGCCAAAGCAATAGCTTTTGCCTGACCTGATTTATCTTGCTTGACTGCGATCAAATCAGGAATACCACCACCTTTTACGAATTCGCTACGAACTGTGTGTCCCGGCGCTTTCGGAGCAATCATGATGACATCCAGATCATCTCGTAATTCAATAAGATCAAAATGCACATTAAAACCATGTGCAAAAGCCAGAACTGCACCTTGTTTCAAATTTGGCTCAACTTCATTTTTGTACAAGTCAGCTTGAAACTCATCCGGTGCAAGTATCATAATGACATCAGCCCAGGCCACTGCATCTTCGATTGATTTCACTGCCAGGCCAGCTGCTTCTGCTTTAGCGGCAGAACTGGATCCTGAACGCAAACCGACACAAACATCCACACCGGAATCTTTCAGGTTATTCGCATGTGCGTGCCCCTGTGAACCATAACCAATAACTGCGACTTTCTTGGCTCTAATCAGTTCAAGGTCTGCATCTTTGTCGTAATAAATATTCATAATCTCTAGTTCTCAAAATAATAATTAAAATTAAAATCTAATAAAATACCGATAAGATATTCCCAAACGAGACATTCGGGTGAATCATCTGAAACTACTAAATTGCCTTATCGCCACGCGCGATACCTGAGATACCAGAACGCACTACTTCCAGAATATCTTTCTCGTCCAATGCATTGATAAAGGCATCCAGCTTATCTCCAGCACCTGTCATCTCGATAGTGTAAGTGTTCTCTGTGACATCAATAATTCGACCACGGAAAATATCAACCAGGCGTTTGATTTCTTCCCGGTTTTTACCTTTGGCCTGCAATTTGATCAACATCAGTTCTCGCTCAATGTGTCGACTCTCATTCAAATCAATGACCTTGATCACGTCAACCAGTTTATTGAGATGCTTGGTGATCTGTTCTATCACTTCATCTGAACCCGAGGTCACCAAAGTCATGCGTGAAACAGTAGGATCTTCTGTTGGCGCTACCGTCAGTGATTCAATATTGTACGCACGCGCTGAAAACAGACCGGCGACGCGTGACAATGCACCAGTTTCATTTTCCATCAATAAGGAAAGTATATGTCTCATGATCAAGCCAACTCTCTGTTCGGTGACAGGTGCATCTCATGATGCCCTTTACCTGCAGCAATCATAGGATAGACGTTTTCTGTGTCATCAGTAATAAAATCTATGAACACCACTTTTTCTTTTTCTTTCAGCGCTTCTTTCAATGCTGATTCAACATCGGCAGATTTTTCAATGCGCATACCAATGTGACCATAACTTTCGGCCAATTTGACAAAATCAGGCAAGGCCTCCATATAAGAATGCGAATAACGCTTCTCATAGAAAAATTCCTGCCACTGTCTGACCATGCCCATGTAGCGATTGTTCAGGTTAATCACGGTAAATGGAATTCCGTATTGCAGGCAGGTGGATAGCTCCTGTAAACACATAACAATACTTGCATCGCCTGTAATGCAGGCAACTGTTTCATCAGGAAAGGCCTTTTTAACACCCATCGCCGCTGGCAATCCAAAACCCATGGTGCCTAAACCACCTGAGTTGATCCAACGCCTTGGTTTATCGAACTTGTAATACTGCGCCGCCCACATCTGATGCTGCCCGACATCTGAAGTAATGTAGGCATCACCTTTAGTCAGCTCATATAATTTTTCAACAACGAACTGTGGCTTGATAATTTCACTCTCGCGATCATATTTAAGACAGTCGATTCCCTGCCATTCTTTAATCTGATCCCACCACGGTTTCAGATCCTTTGCCGTTGGCAGATCTTTACGGCCTTCCATTAAAGAAGATAAATCACACAGGACGTGTTTTACGTCACCAACAATGGGAATATCAACCGGTATATTCTTGGAGATAGAAGATGGATCTATATCAATATGAATAATCTTTGCCGACGGACAAAATTGTTCCAGGTCTCCCGTGACACGATCATCAAAGCGGGCACCGATAGCAATCAGGACATCGCATTGATGCATTGCCATGTTTGCTTCATAGGTACCATGCATTCCCAGCATGCCGACGAATTGTTTGTCCGTTCCGGGGTAGGCTCCCAGACCCATCAAGGTATTAGTAATAGGGAAACCCAATTTACGGGTAAATGATGTCAGTTCTTTATCGGCGTTCGAGAGGATGGCACCACCGCCTGAGTAAATCATTGGCCGCCTGGCAGAGGCAATCATATCAACCGCACGCTTCATCTGGCCTGTGTGACCTTTCATAACAGGTTTGTAGGAACGCATATCCACACTCTTGGGATATTCATATTCGCAACTATCAGCAGTGATATCTTTAGGAATATCCACAAGCACAGGCCCCGGACGGCCCGTGGTCGCAACATAAAATGCCTTTTTGATGGTGGAGGCCAGGTCTTCAACATTCTTCACCAGGAAGTTGTGTTTCACGCAAGGACGGGTCACGCCAACGGCATCGACCTCCTGAAAAGCGTCATTACCAATCAGGTGCGTTGGCACCTGGCCAGTAAAAACAACCAGAGGAATAGAATCCATATAAGCAGTAGCGATACCGGTCACACAATTGGTCACCCCCGGGCCAGAGGTAACCAAAACCACACCAGGTTCACCTGTTGCGCGCGCATAGGCATCGGCAGCATGTGTTGCACCCTGTTCATGTCGCACCAGGATATGCTCAACATCATCCTGCTTATACAACGCATCGTAAATATGTAAAACGGAGCCACCGGGATAACCAAACAAATGTTTGATCCCCTCATCTTTCAGGGCACGAATAAAAATTTCCGCCCCTCTAAGCACCTCTTTTGACTTGCCCAATATCCTGTTTCCTGTTGGTTTTAGTTTTCGTAAGTGTAAACCTCGGAAAGTTACTGATATTCTTGCTTCAGGTCAAGTTGTGCCATGCACAAAAGGGAAAACTTTTACCAGCTATGCAGAAAAAAATCGAGAATTCACTCTCAGGCCCACTTATACCCAAACTACCTGGAAATAAGCTAAGATACGCGTCCAAAATATTTTAACAGCAGAGACCTGATGCAAATTTCCAAATATCTAATCGCCACCCTGAGGGAGGCCCCTGCCGAAGCCGAAATCATCAGCCACCAGCTAATGCTGCGAGCAGGTATGATCCGCCAGATAGCCTCCGGGATATATACCTGGCTGCCCATGGGTCTGCGTGTATTGCGCAAGGTTGAGGCAATTGTTCGTGAAGAAATGGACCGTGCCGGTGCCCAGGAATTGCTGATGTCGTGTGTCCAACCGGCAGAACTCTGGGAGGAATCGGGTCGCTGGGATCAATATGGACCAGAATTATTACGCATCCAGGACAGGCACCAGCGAGATTTTTGCCTGGGCCCTACACATGAAGAAATCATTACCGACCTGATCCGCAAGGAAATCAGAAGCTATAAGCAATTACCGGCCAATTTTTACCAGATACAGACCAAGTTTCGTGACGAAATCAGGCCCCGTTTTGGCATCATGCGTGCGCGTGAATTCCTGATGAAAGATGCCTATTCCTTTCATCTGACAGAAGAATCCCTGCAAGAAACATATGAAGAAATGTTCGCCACCTATACCCGAATTTTTGAACGCCTGGGTTTGAAGTTTCGTGCGGTGCAGGCCGACAGTGGCAATATCGGTGGTAATGCCTCGCATGAATTCCATGTGCTGGCCGATTCCGGGGAAGACCAGATTGTCTTCAATGAAGAAGGAAGCTATGCCGCGAATATTGAACTTGCCGAGGCACCGATGCCTGAAGGCGAAAGGAAGGTGCCTGAAGCAACCCTGGCGACAGTTGATACACCAGATCAACATACTATTGAAGAGCTCAGCCAGTTTCTGAATATCAGTGCTGATAAGTGCATCAAAACACTGGTAGTAAAGGGGCAAAATGAATCACTCGTCGCCCTGGTACTCAGAGGCGATCACGAACTCAACAAGGTTAAGGCAGAAAAAATACCTGCCGTTGAAATACCGCTTGAGTTTGCCAGTGCCGAAGAAATTAAAAAATCGTTAAATTGCACGCCGGGCTCTATAGGCCCGGTTAATATCAGCATTCCTGTCATCGTTGATCACAGCGCGCTGCATGTTGCAGATTTTGTCTGTGGCGCCAATGAAGACGGCAAGCATCTGACCGGTGTTAACTGGGGGCGTGACCTGGCTGAACCAGAGGGTGTCGATATTCGCAATATCGTAAAAGGTGAGCCGGCACCAGATGGTTCAGGCAACCTCGATATTGCCAAAGGCATAGAAGTTGGCCATATCTTTCAATTAGGCAAAAAATACAGTGCTGCGATGAAGGCGACCTGCCTGGATAAAAATGGTGACTCCCAGACTTTAATCATGGGCTGCTACGGAATAGGTGTATCCAGAATACTGGCCGCCGCCATCGAACAGAATCATGATGAAAATGGCATTATCTGGCCTGTTGCAATAGCGCCATTTCATATATCTCTGGTACCAATCAACATGCATAAATCCCAGCGTCTGCACGATGCTGTCATGGGGCTTTACCAGGAACTACAAGACGCGGGGATCGAAGTACTGCTGGATGATCGTAAAGAACGCCCGGGAGTTATGTTCTCGGATGCTGAATTAATCGGTATCCCACATCGCCTCACCTTTGGCGAACGGGGACTTGATGCTGGTACCATCGAATACAGATCACGCACAGATTCCGAAAACACTGACATCCAGCTAAGCGAAGTGACTGATTTTATTAAAAACCAGCTGACTGATGTCTAACGAACACTAAATCCTTCAAAATCCTGAAAATCAATGGTCTCACATTGCAGATTTGACACCTGAGCCATGCTTGGCCCGGATTTTAACCAGTAATTTAGTTCATCCAGCTGTTGTTGATTACCAAATGCCATCACCTCAACCCGGCCATCCGGTAGATTTCTCACCCAGCCAGTCAAACCGTTGTTCTGTGCTTGTTGCTGCGTATACATACGAAAGCAAACACCCTGTACCCGGCCTGTTACAAAGCAATGTATGCCCTTATTCATAAATAATTCTCTATTTATAATTTGTCAGTTGGCGATCAGAGTCGTATATTGTAGTAAATCCTGACTGCTTCTCTATTGAGAAAAGAGCTGTCATAGATAATAAATAATACAAGCTTAAGGGAATTTTTGTGTCCATCGAACATAATAACCTGCCCATGCGAAAAAAAGGGCATCAATTAGTAATTGAAACTCGACCCGCCTACATCGAAGACTGGCTCGAGACACTGCCGTATGCAGACTTTCATAAGACTGTTTCCATATTGACTGAAACAGTCAAGGCCACGAACAAGGTTCAAATGAAACCTGTTCAACGATTTGAACTGGTAACGCTGTATCATCGTTCATACGATTATTACATCGACACACAAATAAGAATTTTAAGTAAGCAAACGACTATCAAAAAAGGTCAACATACCTCACCAGCTCAGGACATGAAGCAATATGCCATCCAATTGGCACGCGCCTGCAAAATCACAGTAAAGGATGTTCTGGATTCAACGTCTCTGTTTGGCCAGGCAAAATCCCCAACACAACAAGCATTAATGTCGATGGTGTATCTGTCGCATGCCTTGATGTACAGTTTTATAGAATATAGCCCGGCGCCAAAAAATGTATGGCATGAATTAAACATATCGTACGCGTTTGCATCTGGTGTCGGCCAGCAACACACAGCAATTGAAACACTTGGTGAATCAAGTACGACAACCACCATAGAAAACACCTATAAACAGGTCCTGTTGGCATCTCTATCAGATCCACTGCATTTACCTTATGGGGGCATATGGGAAATCTATGAACAACTCAGTCTCTGGGCTGTGCATGCCCAGTTACAAGCCTTTGCCGAGGTAAAAAATCCAGCCGGCTATTTTGTTGTCAATACGCAGGAAGATATACCGCCTGTTGCCTACAGTAAATTCGAAACCAGTCTGGCAAATCAAAACCATTTATTACTGGACGCAAACTCATTAAGGGACATCGTACAGAATTATTTGCAAACCCTGGAATCAGGAAAAACAACAGATAATAATTTTCTTCTCTCAACAAATATTGCAAATAAAATGCTTGCTGATTTGGGCAAAGCCTGGGGACTGCCCGCACAACGCTATTTCCCTCGCAAGGTAGCAGCAGGAAAAATAGATATCGCCGCTGGAATGAATGCCTGTTACTACTTCCATAATGATGAAAATGATATGGTGCAAAAAGGAGATCCATATCAGGATACAGCTATTTCTGTAGAAGGAGATGGACACGAATTGCTACGATCAGTTACATACAATAGCGAACAATGGGAGCTGACTGACCAAGGCTCAAACGGCTTTTGTATCAGAAAAACCGATCAACATGCTAAAGCAATACGGGTTGGTGACCTTGTTGGCCTGAAACCAAAGACTGATAATCCTCAGAATAATTGGGTGCTTGGTGTCGTACGCTGGTTAATGGTTCGACAACAAAAGAACTACAAGGCAGGTATTCAAATACTTTCCCCCCATGCCCAGACGGTAACCATCAAGGCACTCTCGGGCAGTCCATCACTATCTGTAAAAAGGCGTGGTTTTTTAACGGGAGATCCAAAAACAGGGGTCAATGTGAGTGTCATTACGGCAAGAGGGCTGTATGCTCCACGAAGGGAACTTGAAATTGTTCACCAGGACAAAACCTACCGGGTGACTGCGGAAAAACTGCTGGAAACCGGCAGCTATTTCGAACAATTCAATTATAAAATAATCTAGCCCGGCTTTTCACTCAGAGTATCTCAATGCCTTGCTCACAGGTATCGCCAGGGCCACGGCCATATCTGCATCACAATCAGCCAGTACCCCCTGTAAAGATTTCTGCCATTTATTAGTGGGACTGTGCATATTGTTGGGTAGCTTGCAGGGTAATATTTTATACAGATCCATCAGTGTTAATTCGCCGAGGTCCCTGATCAGACACCATTGACCTGATGAATTCCTCTTCACCCACTTTGCCCTGATGAGGATGCCAAAAAGTTCATTCATGGATAGGTGAGAAATTCGAACACCTGATTTTTTTAATTGCATCACCGATCTTCCTGTCCCCTGCTTTTGTGCTAACCATAACTCTCCAATAATCTGGTAGGCATCGAGGAATCCCCAGCGGGATTCAGAATGGTGTTTACCAACGTCTTCCATTCGAAATACCGAGAGGCTATAACTTATTTGCGCACCAAGTAAAACAATTAGCCAGGAAACATAAATCCAGATGAGGAACATGGGGATAACCGCCATGGCACCATAGATCAAGGTATAGGTAGGAACGGCTTTTACATACAGGCCAAAGGTATACTTGGCCAATTCAAATAAAACAGCTGCAGTGACGCCACCCGCGATTGCATGTCTTCTGTTTACATGGGTGTTCGGTACCAGAACATACAATAGAGTAAACGCGATACTGCTGGTAATAAATGGCATTAATGTTAACAACCTGGATTTGATGTTAATCGCGCTATCAACATTTTCAAGCATCGGTAGCGCAAGTAAATAGGATGTTGAGTAAAGCCCGATACCAATCAACACGGGTCCCAGGGTCAGGATTGCCCAATAAACCAGGAATCTGGCAATCAAATGACGTTGCTTCTTGATTTGCCATATATTGTCCAATGCCCTGTTGATCGTGTGCATCAGCATCAGGGCAATGATTACCAGCAGAATTATGCCGGTTGTTGTGAGTTGCGACGCCTTGATGGAAAAACTTATCAGGTAATCCCGAATCGTTTGCCCAAAGCTTGGAACAAAATTATTGAAGACAAACTCCTGGATGATTTCACTGATATCCTTGAATACAGGCATGTTACTAAAAAAGCTGAACATCACAGCGATTAGGGGCACCAGTGACAAAAGCGTCGTATAGGCCAGTGAGGAAGCAGATTGCATGGTACGACCGGCGAAAAACTGCTGAAAGACATAACGAACGAAATAAAATAGCCAAATCACAAAAGTTCTGGCGATTGAAAATAAATAACTGATTGGCGTATTCTTTGATGACATATCCTGAATCTTTACCTATGCTTCACCCATTCATAATAAACGAGAAATCACTATGAGTGTCACCATATATCATAATCCCCGTTGTTCAAAATCCAGACAAACACTGAAAATCCTGAACCAGCAAAATGTAGATGTTGAAATCATCGAATATCTGAAAGCCAGCCCGGATGCCGGGACTTTGAAACAAATATTATCTTACCTGAAGATCCCGGCCAGAGATCTCTTGCGCAAGGGTGAAAGTGCATATAAAGAGGCCGGTCTTGACGATACAAGTTTGTCTGAAGATGAAATAATCGCAGCGATGGTGGAACACCCTATATTGATCGAACGACCCGTGGTGGTAAACAATGGCAAGGCAACCATAGGCAGACCACCGGAAAGCGTCCTCGCCATTTTATAAACCATGGGCTCTAGCCCATAACAGCATGACAGGACACCATGACAGAGATACTTGTTCTTTATTATAGTCGCCACGGTAATGTCGCCAGTATGGCGGATCATGTTGGCCGAGGCATTGAGTCCGTAAAGGGAGTCCGGGCAAGAATTCGTACCGTGCCTCCGGTTTCGACACTATGTGAAGCCAGCGAAGACAGCATCCCGGAAGATGGTCCTCCTTATGTGCAACAGGAGGATTTGGCGCAATGTGCGGGACTCGCATTAGGTAGTCCGACCCGGTTTGGGAATATGGCTGCGCCCCTTAAATATTTTCTCGATGGCACCAGCGATGCCTGGCTATCCGGGACTTTGATTGGAAAACCTGCTGCAGTATTTACATCAACCGCGAGTCTCCATGGTGGCCAGGAAAGTACCCTGCTGTCCATGATGTTACCTTTGTTACATCATGGCATGATGATTCTTGGTATTCCCTACAGCGAACCTGACCTTATCTCTACCAGCAGTGGCGGCACGCCCTATGGTGCCAGTCATACGGCAGGACAAGACGATGCACTTGAGTTGAGTGAAGAGGAAAAAAGACTTTGTTTCGCCCTGGGCAAACGACTTGCTGAAGTAGCGAAAACACTGAATCGCTAATTCTGTATCAGTGTTTTTACAAAAGGAATAGTCAGTTTCCTCTGTTCAGTGAGTGTTGCCTGATCGAATTTATCCAGTAGTTCCAATAGTGAAGGCAAATCACGCTTCACATTCCTGACCAGATAAGCCGCAACCTCTTCTGGAATTTCAAAGTTTCGCGTATTGGCTCTTTTTTGTAACAGATTAATTTTATCTTTATCGGACAAGGCTTGCAGGTGATAGGTCAAGTCCCAACTGACCCTGGATTTCAGATCCTGTAACTGAAACGCCAGATCTCTGGGCCCTTTAGAGCCCGTCATCAACAAGGGTTTTTGTTGCTCTCTCAACCGATTGTACAAATGAAACAAGGCCTGTTCCCACGCCTCTTGCCCGGCAATACAATCAACATCATCAACACAGACCATGGCCAGGTGTTCCAGTCCTTCCAGCATTTCCGGACTGAATTCAGCATGTTGATTCAATGGGATATAGGCAACATTCAGATCATGTTGGCTTGCCAGATTACACACAGCCTGAAGTAAATGAGACTTGCCGGTAGCAACCTGCCCCCAAAGATAAATACTATGAACCGTTTCTCCGAGTGCAATAGATCGGCTGATCATGCATGCCTCAGTGTTAGGGCCTTCGATAAAATGCTCGAAATCTGCGGTTTCACGAAAACCAAATTGCAACGGGATTTGGCCTCCTGAAAGTGGTTGATTCATATCGCACTATTCATGTATCTGTCCCTGTTGGCACTATTCCTGTTGACATCAGGCCTATTGCACCAATCGATAACTGCTAGTACTTATCTGTTGCAGGGTTTGACCCAAATCAACTGCCCTTGATATCACTGAGGTATCTGCCTGGGTTGTCAGGAGATAGATGACGCTATCCTCAGTGACCTCCTTCACTTCAACTTTAGTCACTGAATTCAAAGATTCGAGATAATTTAATACCTTTGCATACTGGTTGTAATCGGCAATATCATTGACAAGAATTTCTAACTCTCCTGACTGCGTATAGGTGCCTGCCTGGCCATATCGTTCTGCCAATGTATCTGCCAGACCATCAACACCTTCAACAATCACCGTTTCCGCCAGGTTTGCCTGGGTAACCCAGGCAAACGCCCGTTCATCAATATAGGCGACCCAATGCGCCTCCCACAATTCTGGTGAAATAGCTTCAAGCCTGCCTGTCAAAATAACATTAGCATTGTAGCGCCTTGATGCATCCATTACTGGATCCTGAAATCTACCCCAGATATCACTGACCTGTAATTGACTGGTATCCTCCAGATCAAGCAATGGATGCACCAATACGATGCCCCTGTTCTTCGCCTGCACTTCCATTTTTTCCACGTAGCCAGAATCATCACTCAATCCAGACAATCGTCTGCCAGAGGCATCACTCACTGCCAGCCAGACCAATGTTGAAGGACGCTCCCTGCCCCATTCCGGGATCGCAGCTTCACGTAATACCTTATTCAAAGATGCGCTATTGAATCTGGCCCAGAGATAGAGCTGTTGGCCACCTGCTTTTTCTTTAGTTCTGTATTCAAACTGCTGTACGTATTGATCCGCATTAAACAATAATTCGGTTACCCCATTACGAAAAGGAACATAACGATCACCTGTGAGTTTTATCAGGACTACACGTAAAGCGGCTGCCATATTCTTCTTCCTGCTACTTGCTGACTGGGCAGACACAGGAACCTCGGCCTCATATAAACCGGAGACTATGACGGCCTGAACAATTGTAGGGAAGGAAAATGTAGTGCTGAGCAGTAGTGCTGTTAAAATATTAACCAGGATTCTTTTCATAATGACGCACGCTATTCAAGAGCCGATGACAAGTCAAGGATTAACATCCCGGAAGTTCCTCGTAAGAAATATGTTTCAGGGATTGCGATGTAAACAACTCCCCGATACCATTACGCCTTGAAAAACGAGAAACCACAAAAACTCAGCTATCAGGATGCCGGCGTCAGCATTGACCGCGGAAATCGACTGGTAGATCGGATCAAATCTTCAGCTTCATCCACCCATGGTAAGGGGGTGATGGGAAATCTCGGCGGTTTTGGTGCGCTTTTTGACATCGGTGCCCTGAATTACAGGGATCCGGTATTGGTCTCAGGAACCGATGGTGTTGGTACCAAGCTGAAACTCGCTACTGAGATGAATCAACACAATACTATAGGCATCGATCTGGTAGCGATGTGTGTCAACGATATCCTTGTCCAGGGCGCTAGCCCCTTGTTCTTTCTGGATTATTTCGCTTGTGGGGAACTGGATGTTGATACCGCAAGTGATGTAATTAATGGTATCGTAGAGGGTTGCAAGATCTCGGACTGTGCCCTGATTGGCGGCGAAACAGCTGAAATGCCAGGCATGTACGCCGCAGGAGAATATGATCTTGCAGGTTTTTGTGTCGGTGCAGTCGAGCGTGCGGATATTATCGATGGTAGCACCGTTGTGGCCGGCGATACTCTGATCGGCATTGCCTCAAGCGGACCACACTCCAATGGCTATTCCCTTATTCGCAAGGTTCTGGAAGTTTCTGATGACGGACTGACAACAGAATTCGAGGGACGGACACTCGGGGAAGTACTGCTGGAACCGACAAGAATATATGTCACAGCCATTAAACAACTTTTTCAAACCTGTGATGTAAAAACCTTATCTCACATTACCGGTGGTGGACTAACTGAAAATCTACCTCGCGTTGTTCCTGATAATGTTCAGGTGAATATAGATACCCAGAGCTGGGAATTACCTGCCATTTTCAGGTGGCTACAAACTGAAGGGAATATCGAATCACAGGAAATGTATCGTACTTTTAACTGTGGTGTGGGTATGGTGGTTTGCGTTTCAGAAAAAGATAAGAATGCAGCAATTCAATGTTTGAAGACATCCGGTGAAACGGCATGGGAGATTGGTAAAGTTGAAGCCAGGCAGGAAGGCAATGAAGTAGTCCTCTTTAATTAAGGAATCCTTCAGTCACTTTTAGTTTTTGTCGCTGTCTCCTGGATCGCGGCCAAAAATCCTCTCAATATACTGACTTCGTTTTCATCGAGGTGAGCTCGATTAAACAAAGATTTTAATCTGCGCATGAGTTTTCTTGGCTGTTCAGGATTTAAAAAACCAACATCAACCATGCTTTGCTCCAGATGATCATAAAAATAAGTCATTTCATCTGCGGTCGCCAATCTTGTTTTTCCTTTTTCATCACTCTCAGCATCTAATTGTAAGAGCTGATTAAATTCATAACATAGTATCTGTACTGCTGATGCCACATTCAGCGAACTAAACTCAGGATTCGTTGGTATCTGCAAAATGACATTACAGTACTCCAGCTCTTCATTACTCAGTCCCGAACTTTCTCGACCGAATACCAGGGCCACTGTGCCAAGTTTTAACATTTCTGATAATTTTGCTGCGTACTCACGGGGAGTAAAGACAGAATGTGAAATTGATCGTGGCCTGGCTGTACTTGCGACGACAGTGACACATCCCTGCAATGCCTCTTCAAGCGTATCACAAACAACCACTCTGCCGAGGATGTCATCTGCACCAGCAGCACGCGCTGTCGCCTCTGCACTTGGATAAATCTTTGGTTTCACAAGATAGAGATTATTATATCCCATGGTCTTCATGGCTCTTGCCGCAGCACCAATATTACCGGGATGGGTAGTTTCAACCATCACCACCCTGATGTTCTCTATAAAATGACTATTCATAACACATAAGATTCCTCATATTCATTCGGAATGACAATTTTACCCGGTCATTTCGAACCCTCACTCGCTATTACGTTATTGTGTCGAATGCTTACCTTACTCTCTCATATCATTTCGAATCGATATGTGTGAGAAATCTATCCCAATAAACAATATCGACGTAATTTTCCGGTGTTCCATTACCCTGTGTTCCTTTAGAATGGTCACCATTCATTGTTAAATATTATTTTGGCTATTTTTCGGAGTCGTCTATGAACCCCATGCTCAATATTGCAATCCGTGCGGCGCGTGCCGCAGGAGATGTGATTATACGGCAAATTGATCACGTGCAGGATTTGCCAGTGACCAGAAAAAGCAGGAATGACTTTGTCACCGAAGTCGATAAACATGCTGAAATGGCCATTATCGACACACTTCGTAATGCATATCCGAATCATGCCTTTCTGGCTGAAGAAAGTGGCCAACAGGGTGAGAGTCCCTATTTGTGGATCATAGACCCATTAGATGGCACCACAAACTATCTACATGGTTTTCCACAATATGCAGTATCAATCGCACTACAGCATCAGGAAGAACTTGTTCAGGCAGTTGTTTATGACCCCTTACGACAGGAGTTATTTACCGCCAGTCGTGGTGAAGGTGCAATGTTGAATAACAGACGCATACGTGTCAGCAAACAAAAACATCTGGAAGGCGCATTACTCGGCACCGGTTTTCCCTTTAAAGAGCAGGAACGCCTGGATGAATATCTTCATTCTTTCAAGTCACTATTCCCGATGACAGCAGGTATTCGGCGAGCTGGCGCAGCATCACTTGATCTTGCCTATGTTGCCTGTGGCAGACTGGATGGTTTCTGGGAATTGGGATTAAAGTCCTGGGACATGGCTGCGGGGGCCCTGCTGATAAAAGAAGCAGGTGGTCTCATCAGTGACCTTGATGGCAAGGATACTTATTTAAAAAATGGTGACGTTATCGCCGCGAACCCGGACATCTTTGATGAGGTACTGGCAAATATAAATAAACCAGATGAATAAGGAACTACATAAAAATTCAAAAATATATATAGCCGGGCATAATGGTCTGGTAGGTTCTGCTATTGTAAGAAAACTTCAAACGGAGGGGTTTGATAATCTGCTGTTAAGGACTCATCATGAACTTGAATTAACGGATCAAAACGCTGTTAAAAAGTTTTTCGAAATAGAGAAACCCGAATTCGTTATCCTGGCAGCAGCCAGGGTGGGCGGTATTTATGCAAATAATACCTATCCTGCAGATTTCATATTCCAGAATATAGCTATACAAACAAACGTCATCCATGAAGCAAAAGTTTCCGGCGTAAAAAGACTGCTTTTCCTGGGCTCATCTTGCATCTATCCAAGAGATTGTCCGCAACCAATTAAAGAAGAATATTTATTATCAGGGCCATTAGAAGCCACAAACCGTCCGTATGCGATCGCCAAAATCTCTGGTATAGAAATGTGCTGGTCATACAATCGTCAATACGACACACAGTACATGGCAGTAATGCCAACGAATGTTTACGGTCCGGAAGATAATTATGATCTGCAGACATCTCATGTCTTACCAGCACTGATTAGAAAATTTCATGAAGCAAAGATAAAAAATGAGAACTCAGTGGATGTATGGGGCACTGGTAAACCCAGGCGTGAGTTTATTCACAGTAAAGATCTGGCTGATGCCTGTATATACTTGCTCAGTCAAACAGAAGATATATTGAAATCCAGTTTTTTAAATAGCGATTCAGTACCTTTGATTAACATAGGCTGTGGAACGGATCAAACAATCAGTGAACTGGCATATATCATTAAGAATGTAACTGGCTTTGAAGGTGATATTCGATGGAATACTTCAAAGCCGGATGGAACACCGCAAAAACTGTTAGATGTATCTCGTATGTCAGAACTGGGCTGGCATGCAAAAATCAATCTTAACGATGGCATTGCCCAGACATACGAAAATTATGTTCTTTCATTGAAATAGTTTATATATTCATTATCCATATTAATTCAAATACTCATAAGACATGTCCTATACCCTTTCTGTAGTCATCCCCTGTTATAACGAAGTAGCGTCAATTGAAGAACTACTCAAGTCAGTAAGGGATGTCCCGATTGATAACATTGAAATTATTGTTGTTGATGATGGATCGACAGATGGGACAAGAGAATTATTGACTGACCGCCTGTCAAAAGATATTGATAAGTTGATACTGAATCAGGAAAACCAGGGTAAAGGTGCTTCTCTACGATCTGGTATACAGCAGGCTACAGGTGATTATCTTGTCATTCAGGATGCCGATCTTGAATACGATCCTGACGAATATCAAAAACTTCTTAAACCCATACTGGACGGCAAGGCAGATGTTGTATATGGAAGTAGATTTCTAGGTGGAGATACTCATCGAGTCCTGTTTTTCTGGCATGCCGTCGGCAATCGATTCCTGACGCTACTTTGCAATATGGTAAGTGGGTTAAATCTGACCGATATGGAAACCTGCTATAAAATATTTAAAAGAGAAATAATTCAGGGTTTAACCATTTCTGAAAATCGGTTTGGGTTTGAACCTGAAATAACTATAAAGCTATCCAGAATACCTGATATTGTTGTCTATGAAGTTAGTATTTCTTATGCTGGTAGAACCTATGATGAAGGGAAAAAAATAAACTGGAAGGATGGCGTTAGAGCACTTTATTGTATCTTCAAATACGGTATTCTCAGACTATCTTAAATTATAAAAATCTCATGAGTGAATATATTGGCAAAGATCTGGAGTCGATGTCATTTGCAAAAAATTACAGCAGATGGCTGGTAGAACTTTGTGCGCCCTACCTGGGTTCTACTGTAGCGGAGGTTGGAGCCGGAACAGGAAATTTGACAGAATTATTTTCAAGGCACCCTGATATAGAAAAACTCATCGCATTTGAACCATCTGAAAATATGTCGGATATTTTACAAAAAAAGATGGCTCTGGATAAACGTGTAAAGGCTGTCAATAATACTCTGATGGATGAAAAGGATAGCTACATAAATTGTTTTGAATCAATCTTATATATCAATGTACTTGAACATATAGATAATGACAGAAATGAAGCAGCAACAATTTACGAATGCTTAAAAAGTAAAGGATATGTATGTATCTTTGTCCCTGCTTTATCTTTCTTATATAGTGAATTTGACAAATCGATTGGTCATTACAGACGGTATCATAAGCAACAACTTATTGGCCTCTTTCAATCACAAGGTTTTAATATTATCAATGTAAAATATGTTGATATGCCTGGCATTATTCCATGGTACATAGCTTTTGTATTATTAAAGAAAGGATTGAATAAGAATAACACTTCTATCTATGACAAAATTGCAATACCAATTATCAGAATTGTTGAAAACATAATTACACCACCTGTTGGAAAGAATTTATTATTGATCGCGCAAAAACCATGATTATTTTTTTATTATTGTGATTTCTGTAATTATTTAATTAAACAAATCATTTTTGGACAGAGCATCATTTATGAACTACACATTGCTATTACCAACACTAAATGAAATTAATGGCATGAAGGCGATCATGCCAAAAGTTGATAATGAGTTATTTGAACAAATACTGGTTCTAGATGGAGGTTCTACAGATGGAACCGTCGAATGGGCCAGAGAACAAGGCTATGAAGTTCATATTCAGACAAAACCCGGAATCAGGAATGCATATAATGAAGTACTGCCACTTATCAGAGGAGATATATTAATAACCTTCAGTCCAGACGGAAACTCTGTCCCTGAACTACTGCCGGACTTGATAAAAGAAATGGAAAAAGGTCGCGACATGGTCATTGTATCCAGATATCTTGGTGATGCTGTTAGTGATGATGACGATATAGTTACAAAGTTTGGTAATTGGTTATTTACCAAAACAGTCAATCTCCTACATGACGCCAATTATACTGATGTTATGGTCATTTACAGGGCTTATAAGACGCAACTTATATATGATCTTGAGCTTAATCTGGATGAAGGCTATGTGACTCCAGAAAGGTTGTTCAGAACATTAATAAGCTGGGAACCATTACTATCTGTCCGCGCAGCTAAACGAAAACTGGATATTGGTGAAATACCTGGTGATGAGCCAGAACGTATTGGTGGAGAAAGAAAACTACAGGTATTTAAGTGGGGCGCTGCATATTATTTTCAATTCTTCAGAGAGAAATTCTACTGGAATTAACAAATTAGTTCCTTTTCAATATTAACAAGCCAAACTTTCCATCCTTACTAAATGGCATAGTTCCATACAATACATAAAAACTGTATGTATTATCAATATGCTTAACAGTGTCTATCAGATAATCTTTCCCCATCACCGGCATGTCCCCATTCAAAAGCATATCTTGGCACAATAAAGATATAGTCAAATTTCTTTTCATCAATCTCCTGTATTAAACTTTGCTCCCTTTCTGAATCTGCAGTTAAATCAGGTAAATGTGAATTGTTATATGATGTAGGCACTACATCTAAAAAATAATTTAACATGTAACCTTCTGGCAATATCAATATTGTATCTTTCTTATTTAAGCTGGATTTAAAATCATTTATTAAATATTGTGTTGCATTGTATTGGTACTCATATAGATATAATGCTCCTTTATCGGTACTCAATCGTTTGTCTTTTCCCTCTGATATATCAACTGTGTTTGAATATGCTGAGTAACACATCGTTGAAAAATATACTGTAAAGGCAATTTTCAGTAATTTCGATCTTTTATTAAAATACTTCCTTGCGATAAGTGGTATGTAATAATAAATAGCAATAATAATACACATGCTCGATGGCACTAATAAATAAAATCCATAAAAGTTTGTAGTGTTATTAAATACCATCCTTAATGTCAGGGCCAGACTACTTAAAGTTATCACAAGCATTACTTTATGCTTAACATGCCTGTGTTTATTTCCCCGATTAAAAATAATACCTATTAAAAATATTGAGAACAGCAATAAAAATAATGAAGTGCTGTTGAATAGAAAGTCATACCCCTTCGACATTAATTATTTGGGTAGTAATCAGAAGTATAGTAATAAACAGTAATATCTGAATATAATTGTACGTTTGCCTTTTTTGTAGAATAATTATCAATCAGGATACGATAATGTTCCACTGGTAATAATAAATAAAAATGATGTTAGTGCTTTAGTAAAATGATATTCAATATTATTTAAGCCAAGCGCTGACCTACCTATCAAATTATTCAGGTTTTTCTTTACTAAATAATATATTTCATTATTCACATAATCAAAATAAAATACGTAAATAAACAATAAAATAGCTATTGGAATAATCCAGAATAATATTATGTAATTCCTGTTTCTTATCTCCCCTTCTTTTTTTTAGACACACAACTGTCATTATTATTAAATAATAATGGTAAAAACATTAATATAATCAATGTTGACAATATTATCTCTAATTTTGAAAGCATACAGACTGATATAGAAACTATTAAAAACAGAAGTGGTGCTATTTTTCTGTCCATTAAATACTTTAATGTATTTAAATAAACTAATAACAGGAATAACAATCCGATAATAGAAACATAGCTATATGGAAGAATATAATTAAATATATTTATGGGTTCGGCATGATATGCAAATACAAATATAAATATTATTGATGAAAGTAAAGCATACTTCCTGTTAATGTACCCCTCACTTACCTTGAATATTATTAATGATATAGCTATAGATACAATTAGCCCTGTTATTCGGAACACATCCAGACCAGAACCGAATATCTTACAGATCAAGGCAAAAAAATACGGCACAATGGGGCCGTATTCATAATGAAAATCTTTATATATTACTTGCCCATCCAGTATCCTTAGCGGGACAGTAACTTCTCTTGAACTATCAATAAATATATCACCATACTTCTCACCGAATTTCAGAAACAAGATGATATTCAGTACAAACAATATCAATCCTATAACATAAATATTAAGAACTCTTTCTATCTTGTAATTGTTTTCATTAATCATTAAGCAGAAATATATTTGTCTGTGAATATTATTATGACAAGACTTCTTCGAAAAGTAATTTGTACCTGTTGCTCATTAAACCAACATGAAACTTTTCAACAGCAGTTGCTCGATTAAATTCGCCCATTTCTTTTCTCAAAATATGAGCATTAGCTAAGGCATTTATTCTGTCTGCAAAACTATTGATATCTCCTGGTTCACATAAATATCCTCCCTTGCCATCAATTATAAGCTCTGGTATCGCTGAGCAGTTTGTTGCGATAACAGGCAGGCCGCATGCCATTGCCTCTGCTACCACCAGGCCGAAGCCCTCACGTATTGATGGAAACAGCAAGATATCTGCTTCTGCATATAGCTGATTTATATTGTTATGATCTATCTTCCCAACACATCTTGCTTTTGGATGTTTAATAATATGATTCTTTCCACCTATCCCGGAAGTATAGATTAACTCAATATTTTTCTCTGTCTTATCAAGTATTTGCGTAATATACTGTGCCCCTTTCTTTCGAGTTGGATTTCCACAAAATAATAATTTAACAGGATTTTTATTACTTTTAATTTTCTTTTGTGGAACAAGTTTATCCGTATCAACACCATTGTAGATAACACGTATCTCGCGCTCACACCCTAAATCTTCTCGTACCTTCCTGGCTAAATATTGACTTACGGCCGTAATGACGGTTGATACTTCCAATGACTTCTTTATGAAATATTTCAAGTCAGTTCTATAGTGTATGTTCTGCATAAGGCTTGAGTATCTTCTCAGATACTGATCCAGAACATAGCTATGAAATGTTGATATTAATGGTTTGCCTTTCTTATATGAAAATAACGAATAATCGATCGGAGCATGTATGATGTCTGCCGAGCTAGTATCGAATAGCTTTATTAATGGAGGGAATAAGGTGAGGTAAGGATTATATGCTTTTACATTGTATCCTTTTATTTTATTTTCCAGGGCTTTGTGAACAACATATGCACCATTACCGTATGCTACAGGACTTTGTATATCCATAATCAGTTCATATCTTTCCTGGTAAACTATTTGTCAAACTACAACGATGGTTTCCTTATCATACTTCATAAACTCAGAATAAAATCTGACAAATGTACTTGCTACAACATAGAACTTTCTTCGTTTCTTTTTCTGATCGTTCCTAGTTCTTTTCACATCTTTACTATTAAATATCCTGTCGCATTCTATTTCTGGTAATAACCCAACAGTTCTAAAAAGGGATAAAATTACTGCATCTATCTTGTCCAGGATATTATTATCACTGGAACTTTCTGTAGTTTTCTTTCAGTTTCCCTCCTTCTCATCAAGATAAATTATCATATCAATCATGCTGGACGAAAATATATTTCTAACAGCATATGCACGCGTAATCATATCTGGCGCATTGATTAAACGACCCGGGGACAATATAGAAGGAGATCTTAATACCTGTGTTATCAGCCTCATAAAATACAAGAAATCCACCAATGATTTATATATCCTTTGTCTTTATCTTTATCTGGATATCTAATTCCAACTTGATTGCATTTCTTGCCTCTTCAATTGTCCTGTAATTCTCAGGCTCTAATAGATGATTAATCTTCTCATGATAAATGGACTTTACAGTAAAACTGTCGTTCCCTTGATATATCCGTGAACCATAATATGACTCTACCAGGTTCATACCATCTAATTTTGGGGTGTTGTATATACCATTATTTAATAAATCTATATCCCAATGTGGTGCGTCATCATGATTTATCGCCTTTTCAATTAAATTTTCTACATTTTCATTCTCGCCTAATCTTATTGATTTAATGGACTTGTTCTCCACTAACGGCAATGTACGCCCACTTACCAGGGCCATTAATGAAGTAGTTGATACATTTTTACCATCATGGGGTCCCCATATAGTTATCAACACCATCAGAGCCTGGATGCCAGGTGTGATACATAAATTCACTTTCAGACCATACTTCATTATTTCCCGAATTTACCAGCCTGAATGTCATGTCGTATGGCCCACATATATGACCTACAAAATCTATATGCTCATCTGCTCCACCTATATTGATTAAGTCCTTTTTCCTTACGCACATACATGCACCATAGTTACGTGAATGTATCGGATCTGATATATCCTGAACTCCAGATGTTTTTCCATCAGCATGATTTATACAACCGTCACCCATGACTTGCTCAAACGTAGGGTAATTGAATGGATAATATTCCTTCTTAGTATTTCTGAACTGATCAATGTGAAAAACAATATTGCTATCCAGATTAAACGCTTCAATTATCGAACTAACATAAGACGGTTTAACCATGGCGTCCGAGTCACAGATTGAAATTATTTCACCGTTGCTTGCTACAATCCCCAGGTTATACATTAAGTGTTTATGGTAATAACATGTTTCAGGCATTTCCATAACAATCCATGTATCTACCTGGTCCTGATATTTTCTAATCCCTTCAAATTCACGGCTATAATATTCAATAATAATAACTTCATAATCCTCTCTTGCGCATTCCTGCTTCTCAAGATAATCAAGGATATGAAAACTTTCTCTCACATTCCAATCAAGCAAAATAAAACTTACTTTCGGGTTTTTCGTCTGGCTTTTCTTTATAAAATACATTTAAATATTACTTATTTATTATATTTATTTGAAAACTGACCAGATAATCCACATTATTCTGGATAAAATATTATATGGATGGGCAGTCGACTTTTTACTATCAGGATTATTTATAGCCTGATTTATTCGCTTTGTTTGCCACATACGGATAAGTTTTGGATATTCGGATCCCAGCATTAAACATTGCTTTAATTCACCAAGTGTATCTGCCTGAGGCAATGCGTCCATTTGCTGTTTAGTTAGAGATGAAATATCTATTTCACCGATTGAAGTCGGAATGGCATAGTAGTTCTGGTTGAATTTTACGATATTAAAATTCATATAGCCTGATTCAATTAATATAGGTGTTTTTGAAAAACTGATGTCAGCGAGTAATAATGGCCTTTCCTGAAATTCTTTTGCTCGTTTAGGAATATAGTTGCTAATAGTTTCATCTATATAGTCATAACCAAGGTTTTTCATAAAATCCTGGTTCAGCTTATTAAACCTGGTGAAGTGCCTTTCTTCAAAACAATCAAGATGTTGACCAATTTTTCCAGCATTGAATGTAGGAGATCCTTTATCAAAAATATTATCTATATATTTTTCAGGATCCCCGGGGATATGTAATTTTAATTGCAAAGACCAGATGAGATTTTTCTGCTGCTGCTGATCCCCACCTCCAGCTACACCAACAAGTTCTTCAAATGAAACAGGGAGCACATTGGGGAAATCCAGATATGCAATAAAGTTACCAACACGATCTCTAATGGAGCCCAATAGCCATGTATCATCTATTAATCTCTCCAGACGATCTCCGAAAGATAACTGTTGTAGATACCCGGAGTAAATTGTTGCGCCTTCTTTATGATAATAATTTGCCTCCGATACCAGAATATCCAGTGGGTTTCTGTAGATCATGATTGCTGGAGTAGTGGCAAATGGATGGTCCCTGTTTCCAAAAGGTGATCTGCGTACAGTATCTATAAAAAAGTCACGGGCACTGGTATGTGAATTTGAATATTCCAGACAATACCAGGTTCCTGGTTGTGGTGAATAAGTTAACTTCCCTCCGGCCTTATAACCAAACTCAGAAATAAGCTTGTACAATAAATGTGTTCCTGATTTCGGAATAGAGACAATAAATAAAGGCCTTTTATTAAAATACCTTGTTGAAACAGGAGCAATTATTTGTATTTTTTCTAATCGAACACATCGCAATAATATATCAGATATATATTCCGCATCATCTTCCATAATGACAAGCACACTATTATTATTTTGAATCTCCTGTTCATTAGATGTATTTTCTAATTCATATGGGGAAAAGGTAATATCTTTCTGACCAGCACTTATCTCTCTTTCTATATCCCTGGCAAGTTGATTAAAAGGGGCAAGGTAATATTGTGTATAACCACGATTAATAAGCCGAACTATACTGTCGATAATAGTTTGCTTTCCATAATCAATAAACTGAAGCTCACGTTCAGACATGCTTGGCCCTGTAATTATTGAGAATCATGAATAGAGCACGCCATTTAGCTGACAAGTATAAGCACCAATATAATAACCCGGACGTATAGCAACTCATTTTGTCAATTAAATCGGCAAGATTATTTGATCTGCTTATTCCGACTAATTTTCTGCTATCTTCGTCAGCTATATCGACATGGCCTAATGGTTTTGCCACACCGTAAAACATATTTCCATAAGCAACAATACTCCATCTTTTCTCCCTGAGAATCAGTCTCGGTGGATCAATAATTTTATTCTCAAGTTTTTCATTAATTTGTTTTGCTAATAATTGAGGATTACTGAAACTACTGTTATTGAATAATTTATTAATTAGATGCTTAGCATCCTCCTCATTTTGACAATTCTCATCAACAAGTATCTTGAAATATTGATTAAAATTGCCCACTGCAGTCTCCGCCACATCCCAAATATCAAAAAGCAGAGATTCATCTGTAAAGCAGGACCGTTCTATTTGAGTATGTTCGCGCCAATCATAACGCTTAAAATCTGAAAATTTTTCTGAGTCCAGATTCGACTTATTGAAGGCAAAATCGAATAAATCCCGATCAGGGTAGTCGTTAAAGATTTTCCCCTGAGTAATTAATGTCGACACTTTTCTTTTGAAACCCTGTGTATGACGATTCATCAATATCAACTATTTTTCCATAACCTAACTGTTGGCAAATTTCCTCAAGCCCATACTCTCGCATAATAGCTAGGTGTTCATTCGTCAATGATTGTCTCCAACCTTCGACTTTACCATGACCTTTTCTATAATTATGTTTATGTGCAGCAGTTAAATTTCTGTACTTAATATCATCCCAAATAGTTGTTGCCTGTCGAATATCTATTTCAATACCTGCTGACTGCGATAATTTCGAAATTGTATCAATGGGCAATGTAATCAAATCTTCCCAACGCATAACAGTATATTCAGACTGACATTGCATAAATTCATCCAGATAAGCTTTCAATGGTTTGATGAGGCCAATAAAAAAATCCATATCGGTTAATTTATACAGAGCCAGATGCTGACGAAGATCATCATTATCGTTTTCAGGAGGAATATATTTTTGTATATATTCGCTGGTCAATGCATTAATAGAAAAGCATGAGGAATTCAGGGTGCCAACTGGATTACGTATTGAGGCAAATTTTTTATAAGTACTGTAATAAGATTGTTCTAACCATAGCTTTGGATGGTAGTGAGAATGTACAACTTCATCATTATCCAATATTTTCCTTGGATGTGTTGTTATTAAGGTAAAATCTCCTAAACCTTTAACACCAATATATTTACGTAAACATGCTCGCTCTGTATTTTCTGGATCCAACCATTTTGGACCGCCAACAACATCTCGAAAATTATCATTATAAATCAGGTCCTGTTTAATATTGTGTTTGCTAAATGCGGTAAGTATATTCCCACTTATTTCCCTGCCTGCTGCTTCGGTAAATGCTTTCAGCACACGTCGTTGTAAACTTTGCTTGCCCGGACTCAGTGCATATAAATGTGATATTACATTTATCAATAGAGAAAATCCGGTACGGGGAGCACCTGTAACCAAAGGGCTGAAATCTTGCTTAATGCATTTATCAATAGTTACATTCATCGAACCTTATATACCTAATCGCTTGATACTGAATATTCGAAAAATATTTTGAGGTAATTGTTCCTTCTGATGTTTTTCATGTAATTCCTGAAATGATTCATGGCCTGGTGTGGAAAGATATTTAATTTACATATGCCCCTTCAGCATATTGCATAAGATTTCCCTGGAAATAATTACTTTTATCTTCGATATCTATATCTCTTGAATGCAGACAAAATCTATAATGGTCACAATTATTACAGTGATAAGCATCCTTCATTAATTCTTTTCTTATCTTTTCTGCATTCTTACCAAACCAGATATCCTCAAATGAAGACTCATGAAGATTACCGATTGTGAATTTATAGCATAATTGCACATCTCCATTAGCTACAATTCTTGCTGAAGTAAAAGGAGATCGACAAGGCAAGGGCATTCCGGGGAATTCCCCTAATTGATATTTTTGATGCGGCAAAGGAACAAAACGACTAAGTTTATTTTCTGATACAACTGTATCTTCAATAAAACGATCTGGATACAATTCATGCAAAGGAGATTTTTTATAATATGGAGATCTTATTGCTATTTTCCGTCTAGTTCTTATTAATTCTGCTGCTGCTGTATCAAGCAGTGAAAAATATTCATTCCTTATTGGATATAGACTTTCGCCTAATAATTCGGATGACTCATCCCGTATAACCATGGTAATAAAACGTATTTCATCGAATCCATTTTGATCCCAAAATTGGATAATTTCCGGGATTTCATACATATTTGATCTCATCATTGTAGAGTTGATGGCAAAATACGTATCCTTGTTAACAAGCTCGCTTTTAGTTTTCAGAATATTATCAATTATCTCCTGATAATTTGCCCTTCTTCTAATATTTTCGAACGTTTCTTTACGTATACCATCAAATGACAGCTGCAATGTATGTATTCTGGCATCTGCTAAAATGCTGCGGTTTTCCTTAGACAACCTCGTGCCGTTTGTAATCATTTCCATTTCACAATCATATTTAATTATCCATTTTATTATTTCTTTAAATTCTGGATGTATCATAGGTTCAAATGCGCTACCGATTCTCACAAACTTCCCTTTCATGCAATTTAATTTTTTTAATATATTTACATCCAGTAACGGTGGTTTTTTCATTTTCATATATGAAACGTGACACATACGACATCTAAGATTGCAGGTTTCTGTCGGCTCAATCTCCAACATGTCTGGCAAATTATGTATGGGTTTGTACTTTCTGATACCGAACATTATATTTATGTAAGTCCTATAATAATTTATTTACTGGACACTATTACTTACTTCTGTAAATTTAAAATCAAGGTCACATAAACCTTCAAATTTCTTTGTTGGCTCCACATTGATACAAGCAATCGATCTTCTCATGTCATAATAAATAATATTGACATCTAATCTGCATGTAAGGCCCAGGTGAATAAAATAATTACCTTCATTTAAAAGGCAATTAAACGATAACTTACAGATATATATACTTTTCCCCTTGACAGGTTTAAGCGTCATTTTTTTCTGTGATGTGTTGGATGCACATAACATAATACCGTCATGAGTAAATATTCCCAGACCTATACTTGGTTCTTCCATTTTGTTTTTTTCGATAAATTTTATATAAATATCGATTTTTTCACCTGAGACAATCCTTTTTGGATCAATACTACTGTCAGTTAAAATAAGATAATCTATAATCTCTCCATTTCCATTTCCAAATCTAACTTCATTATCATTATAACTATTCCTCCTTACACAAAGATCTCCTGTATACGGAGCGTCAAGAAAATCTTTTAAAACATCGTCCTTTGAAAGACTATTCAAATTTACATTATCTTCATCTATCTGATGTGTAATATTGTCTATATTTTTAACAACAGTTTTATCCCTAGAAAACATAATAGAGTCGTAATAATCAACTGCATTTACTGCATTACCACAATAGAGCAACTTGCCTTTATCTAGCACTATAGCTCGCTTGCATAGCCGTTCAATTATTAAACCTGAGTGACTCACAATCATAATGGTCACACCTTGTCGCTGAAGCTCCCTGATTTTCATAAAACATTTTTCTTGAAAAAGAACATCGCCTACACCTAAAGCCTCATCAATAATCAAGACATCTGGCTCAACACTGATGGCAGCAGCAAAACCCAATCTGACAAACATGCCGGTAGAATACGCTCCTACTGGTTGATCAAAAAAATCACCAATGTCAGCAAACTCCCTCATTTCATGAATTTTTCCTATCATTTGCTTTTCAGATAAGCCCTGAATAACACCATTCAGAATTACATTTTCACGACCTGTAAATTCTGGTTTAAAACCAGCACCTAATTCGAGTAATGCTGCAACTCTGCCATTTACAACAACATCACCAGTTGTCTCCGTCATGACTGATGCCAGTATTTGTAATAGTGTAGATTTTCCGGAACCATTTCGTCCTAAAATACCAATGGTTTCGCCTTTAGTAACTGAAAAACTTATTCCATCTAATGCCCAGAATTCCTGATGATATTTTTTTCTCCCTAAACTGATAGCCTCCTTGACCCGATCATTCCTGGACTTAAACAATCTATATCTTTTTCTTACATTATTTACTTCTATAACAATATCATTATTGGCAGAAATATTGGATTGATTATATTGCATCTGCAAACTCTACTTTCAGACGTTTATATATTAATGCGCCCATAACAAAACTCAGTGCGGACAAACTGAGGAAATATATAGTTACTGGAAAATCAAGAAAAAGGGATTCTTGATAAAGGAGTGATTTTCTATATCCCTCAATAATATAAGTCATCGGGTTGATAAAAATCAGCCATTGATAATTTGAAGGGATTATTTCTTTTACCCAGACTATGGGTGTTAACCAAAACCAGAAATTTATAATAATGCCAATCGCCTGTCCCACATCGCGATGAAATACATTGACCGCCGATAAAATCCAGCATAATCCAATCAGAAAAAAACATAAAACCATATAGTAATAAAAGATCTGGACTATATAAAAAGAAAAAGGCACGCTATAAAAAAACATTAACATGATTATGATAATTAAAAATATTGCATGTGTAATACTCGCTGCACCCATGTATACGAAGGGAAGCACTTCGCTAGGGAAAGTAGTCTTTTTAATCAGAACAAGATTTCCCCTGGCTCCATTAGTACTTATCACAAGAACTTCACTAAACATCAACCATGGTGCCAAGGCTGTTATAAAATACAAAAGGAAAGGCAGATCACTTGGTCCAGTCACCTTAAATCCAACTGAGAAAATAAACCAAAATATTATTACGGTGATGAGTGGGTGAATTATTGACCATAATACACCTACCAATGTACCAACATAACGTGAACTAAACTCGTGCTTGGCCAGAAATTTAATTACATGGCGTTGTTTATAGATTGCGCCGATAAAATTTAATAATCGTTTAATCATAAATTCACTATTACTCTGTTATATCTATTTATATATATAACCCGCTTTAAAGCATGCCGTTAATGTTGTCGCATCACACATTAATTGATCATGGATAAGTACTTGTATCTCTTCTTTCGTAAACCATGCAAAACCTACATGTCCTAGTTCATTTTCTATTACATTATTTTTTATATGTCTTAAACTCGCCATATACAAATTCACTTTAGCAGAGAGAATGCCCGGTTCAGGGGTAATCGCACCCAGTGATGTCAACTCGCTTTTGGCACAAGTTAATCCGGTTTCTTCCATTAATTCTCTTATTGCTGCGTCTTCCGATGACTCATTATCATCAATAAAACCACGGGGGACTTCCCAACCATATGTAGCAACAGGATGCCTGTACACATTCACCAGGCCGAACTTGTTGTCTTTAACGGGCAATATTGCTACCCCACTAATGCCATTCTCATTTTTTACCTTCGGCTCCAGAACAAGATAGTCTTCTACCAATGTCTTTTCTCCATCAGCCAAGTGATCAAAATATACTGTGAATAAACTGTTCTCACATGCAATTTTTCTTTGCTTTAATTTGAATGGTGGTTTTGACATTAGGCTATAGGATTTATCCTAGACATTGCTGTACCCATACTGTTTGATCATGTCGAAACCCTTAATCAATTCCCTGATACCATCATCCAGTGAATATTTAGTATTGAAGCCTGTATTTTCTATTTTTTCATTGGAAACAATATAATTCCGTTGGTCAGGATCTTTACCAAGCTCTTCTTCTGGGAATATAAACTCTGGTATGTATTCCTGTATTTTTTCGCAAAGTTCTTTTTTTGAAATATTTGCATCAGATAGCCCGACATTATAGATTTCACCCTTCATAGCATCAAAATTATCAATACCGTGAATAAAAGCACGAGCTACATCCCTGACATGCAAATAATTTCGTTTAAAATGACTTTCAAACAAAACTACAAAACGATCATTTACTGCTCGATAAGTAAAGTCATTAACCAGTAAGTCAATCCTCATTTTCAGGGACATACCAAAAACTGTTGCCAGCCTGAAACTGATGGCCTGTCCATGTGTAAGTAGTTCTTTTTCGATCTCGACCTTCTCGATCGCATACTGTGATATTGGTTTCAGTTCGGATTCTTCTGTACAAAAATTATCTTCATCACCACTGCCGTAGGCACTATTCGTTGTCGGCATTAGTATCTTTTGATCTTGCGATAATAATTTCAACATCATTTTTATTGCATCTCTATTTACTGATGTAGCCCCTATTGGATCCTTTGAACATATTGGGGCACCTACGTATGCGGCAAGTGGTATAATAATGTCTGCTTTATCCAATAAGGGTTTAATAATTTCCCTGAGACGTATATCACCATTAACAATATTAAATGAGGCCTGGTTGCATACATGGGCCAGACTATTCTGTCTGTACATAAAATTGTCCAGAACCGTTACCTGATGACCCTGTTCCAGTAACTCAGGTACCATGACAGAACCGATATAACCAGATCCTCCTGTGACTAAAATGTTATAGCCCATATTTATTTCACTCCTGTACCACTTAATAGTTCATCATTTAAATGAGATTGTGCCCTTTTGATAATCTTCCGGAACACCAATGTCGATAAAATCACCATCATCGATATAACCATACACAGAATGGTTCTTTATTAGTCCTGGTAGGATTTCATTTTCAAGAGATATATTTTTATTGCCAACATTTGTCCAACTGTGGAACAGCTCTGGGCTTATGATGTACAGCCCCCCATTTATATTTCCACAAACAATAGATTTATCTGGCAGATCAATGCTGATTATTTTATCTGCGTCGTTAATACTAATTGTATGGTAGCGATCTGCATTTTCGATAGTTCTTAGCGACAGTGTCATATCTGCTTTATTTCCATCATGTAACTCAAGCATTCGAGATACATCTATCTGAAATAATGTGTCCCGTTAACAAGAAAAAAGTCTTCCTTGATATCTTCTTTATCCAATACTCTTAACAGTGCGCCACCTGTTCCCAGATGGCTCGTCTTCAATGACATAGCTAACAGGAACACCATGATATACAGTACCAAAATAGTCCTTTATCTTCTGGTTCTTATAACCAACTGATAAAATAAAACGACTGGCACCATTACTTATCCAGTACGATAATAGATATTCCAGAAAGGGTTTGCCTCTTATAGGAGCCATAGGCTTTGGCACATCATTAACTATTTCCTTTAATCGCGTACCCAAACCTCCCGCCAGGACTACAACCGTATATCCGGATTTTTTATTCATCTTTAGCTGACAACACGATCAAGTATGGAATGGAGGTTTGTTAATTCTTTTTCGATATTCTTTGGATGATTACCGACAAAAAATCCCCTGTCATGCGCTACATTGGCATTATCAAGATTATCAACTATTTCATAATCAAAATACTTGATGACATCATGTCTAGGAAAACAACCACCGGTAATTATCCGAAACTGTATGTCTTCATCCCGCAAATGCGCAAGGCATTGTTTTCTATCTGTCTTGATGTCAGGATTCAGGATAAGCGTAAAAGAAAACCAGCTACTACTGCCATTTTCTTTCTGAATAATAAATCGTTCGTCATCAGCAAACAGTTCAACAAACAAGTCAGCATTTTTACGACGAATATCGACCAGATCATCCAGTTTTTTAAGTTGTTGAAGACCGATGGCTCCGGAGAATTCAAGAGGCCGTGCATTGTACCCTGGCAATATAAACCGATAGGCCTCAAAAAAGTCATCATCGGATTTATTATAGATTGATGTATCGTCGGGCAGATCTCTTGACCATCCATGCGCCCTGATTGATTTCATTAGATGGAACAGCTCATCAGCATCAGTAATAATCAAGCCGCCCTCCATGGTAGATATATGATGAGAGAAAAAGGTACTGAATGTTCCTATGTCACCAAATGTACCTGTGTATTTTCCATCCAGCCTTGCCCCCATAGACTCACAATTGTCTTCAAACAGGATCAGCCCATGTTTGTTACAAAATGTCCTCAGCCGGGTAAGTTCTGCCGGGTTACCCAGTATGCTCACCGCCATGACCATCCTTGTTTTTGGTGTCAGTGCTTCTTCCAGTTTTGATATGTCTATGTTTAGTGTCTCTAAATCAACATCTACAAACTTAAGTGACAAACCATATTGCTGTAATGGATAAAAGCTTGTTGCCCAGGATATGGCAGGGACAATCACCTCATCACCTTTTTGTAAAGGTTGATCTGATTTATAAAATAGAGCAGCAATACTGACAAGATTTGCCATAGAACCTGAACTGACCATTAAACAATGCCTGCTCCCGAATTTACTGGCAAATGCCAATTCAAATTCGCTTACCTTTTCCCCCATGGTATAGCGACCACTATCTATCACACCCTGAATCGCGCTAATTTCCTCCTCTCCCCATGAATCACTTGCTAATTCGTACATTATTTTTCCTGATATGTTTTATTTTTGTGTGATTGTTGATTTGATCGCTGCTGCAATTTTTTCGCTGGTTGGATAGTAATATTGTTCCAGTGTGAATCCGGCCGGAGTTGGTGAATCTGGTAACCCTACTCGATGTACGGGTGCCTTTAAATATTCAAAGCCCTTCTCTGCCACAAGACAGCCAATTTCAGCACATACCCCTCCCATGGACCAACCTGTATCAACAATGAGTATTCGTCCTGTTTTTTTCAGTGATTCCAGAATGATTCTTTCATCGAGTGGCTTAATCGTTCTAAGGTCAATCACATCTGCTGTAATACCTTCTTCCTTCAGATTATCAATTGCCGTTATCGCCAATGCTATTGCATGTGATGAACCAACTATCGTCAAGTCATCGCCATGTCTGCGATAAACGCCTTTACCAATAGGGATTTTATATATGCCTTCTGGTACAGGGCCTTCCTGTTTCATAAGCCAACGGTGCTCAAAAATTATCACAGGATTATTATCTGCAATTGCTGACAACATCAGGCCTTTTGCATCATAAGGTGTGCTCGGCATAATAATTTTCAATCCGGGAACTGATAACAGCAGACCCTGAATAGCCTGTGAATGCTGTGCCCCTGAACCCCAGCCTCGTCCAATAGCCGACCAAATCACCATTGGCACTTGAGTACGCCCTTCATCCATATAATGGATTTTAGAAGCATGATTGACCAATTGATTGAAGGTCAATAGTAGAAAATCAGGTCTGTTATGCAGATATACTGGTCGCATTCCATTCATCGCTGCACCAGCACATATACCAGTCAATCCCTCTTCAGACAGAGGGGTATCAAATATGCGCTCCTCACTATATTTTTTATACAGATCTGTTGTAACTCCAAACATACCTGTAGCATCATTAATCCCCTGACCAAGAACAAAGACATTACTATCCAGGTTAAGAGCAAGTTCAAGCGCTTCATACAATGCATCTGTATACGACAGCTGTCTCTCATCACTATCAGAGGTAGTGTTGGTCAAGTTTGTTTGTGATTTTATAAATGCTTCTGCCCAGGGCATGTATGATTTCCTTTTAAACTAATTACTCTGCGTAAACATGTTTCATCAGACTTTCTTCCAGTGGGTCGGAACTGTTAAAGGCATGTTCAAAGGCATCATCAATTTCAAGCTGAATTTTATATTTAAAATCATCGATCACACCGTCATCCAGTATTTCATGCCTGATTAATTCTGTTTTTAAAGTTTCAACAGGACATTTATGCTGCCAATCCTCTACCTCATCCAGACCTCTATATCCTGTTTTACTGTCATCACCAGCACCACCATGACCACGCCACCTGTAAGCTACATTTTCAATAAAAGTAGGCCCACCTCCGTTTCTTGCTTTTTCAGCTGCCTCAACAGTGGCTTCATAGACATTCAATACATTAGTGGCATCAATTTGCCTGGCTTCAATACCAAACCCAGCAGCTTTCTTAAAAAGTTCTATGGATTCTGGTTGGCGTTTATCCAGTGGCGAACAAACAGAATAAAAATTATTTTCGCACAGATATATAATGGGTAATTTTTTTAAAACAGAAAAATTAAGTGATTCCCAAAAGGCACCCTCTTCCAGTGCTGCATCACCGAGGAAAGCACCAATAACGCGATTTTCATTCTTCATTTTTGCTGCCAGGGCAGCACCACTGGCAATAGGTACAATCCCGGCAACAATTGCTGAAGTACCCATCATCCCTACATCTTTGTCGATTAGATGCATTGAACCACCGCGTGAACCACAACAACCATTTGCACGACAAAACAATTCAGACATCATCGCCCTGAGGTCGCCACCTTTTGCGAGATAGTTCCCATGTGTCCGATGGCTGCTGTATATGTGATCTGTTGGTTCAAGTGCAGCACACACACCAACGGATGTTGCCTCCTGCCCTATTACCAGATGTATCGGCGACTTCATTTGATCTTCGTGATATTTCGATTCTATAGTTTCTTCAATCATCCTGATCCGTAACATTGAAAAATAGTTATCAATAAGAAATTCATCAGAATATTTACTAATGTCTATATTCGAATAACCTTGACCCTTGTATTTATATTTAATCATTGATTTCAGGCCACATCACTAAAATGACCATTAATTTTGTCTGGCTGAAAATAAACGATTCGTGAACCCTCTTTTTCAAACTGGAATGGAACATGAATAAGGTTTTTAAGTTTTTGCCTGACCATCATTTGCTTTTCTTTTGGCACGTAAAATAATATAAAACCACCTCCACCTGCCCCCAGTAATTTCCCCCCAAGCGCACCAGAATTAATAGCTGTTTCATATATCTCATCAACTATTCCTGTGGTAACACCATCAGACAAACTTTTTTTGATTCTCCATGTTTCGTTTAATAAATATCCGAAATCATCCATGGAACTGGACGTGGAATTTAGTAATTTAATAGCTACATCAACATGATTATGTATTTCATTTAGTTCCTGTTTGCGCTTTTTAATATTTTTAATTTTATCTTTTTCAATCTCTGAGGCTGTTCTCGATAATCCACTAAAAAATAACATCAGATTGCCTTGCAACTGCATTAAACGTTCATTTGATACCACCAATGGTTTAACAACATGGGTTCCGTCGTCATTAAAAACAATATGATTAAATCCACCGTGCGCTACTGCCAACTGATCCTGGGAACCCACGTTTTCTTTAATTATGTTTTGTTCAATATGTATCGCTTCATTACCCAATTCCTCCGATGATTTATATTTTCCATTCAGAGCATATAGTGAATTAAGAAGGCCAACAGTAAATGATGAGCTTGATCCTAGCCCTGCTCTTGCTGGCAAATCACCATCATGGTGAATCTCAAGGCCTTTATTGCATTCCAGATATTCAAGAATGGCTCTTACTGATGGGTGTTTTATTTCTGAATAATGTTGAACATTTTCGATCAGGGAATAAACAATCCTGTATTTATGCTCAAAAAATGGTGGTAGATACCGACAACTAATATAGCAATATTTATCAATGGCGCTGGATAATACCTGACCACCATTTTCCAGATACCAGTCGGGTAAGTCTGTACCTCCTCCAAAGAAGGACATTCTGAATGGTGTTTTGCTAATAATCATGATCTTATCTCTTCTTCCTGACTATAAATTACACGGTCTAGTTTTATTTCCAGCATCTTTTGAATATTGTTATAGACATCATTGCCAAATTTATTCTTGACCATATCCAGATAGCGTTTGTTTGAAAAATATTTGTGGAATGCTTGATCCCGAAATTTGAGTACTTCAGCCGCAGCCAGATGATCAGTTGGTAGTGGCAAGGTCTCGTAACTATGCTGTGAATAACCTATCCAGTTATCAGGTAATTTCCAACCCTGTTTCCTGGCATGTAAATATAATGGAGAACCTGGATAAGCCATGGCCGAATAAAAATTCGCAAACTCGCAATTTGCTTCAATTGCCATGTCCAGAGTCTCTTGCATCGTATCCATATCATCGTCTGGCAAGCCAAAAATATAATTACCGATAATATTGATATTTGCTGCCTTGATTTTTTTAATAATTTCCAGAATATCTGTCGTACCAAAACGTCCTTTTTCCACACCATCACGCACATGCTTGCTGGCCGATTCTATTCCCAGGGCAAGCCATCTGAAACCTGCTTCTTTGAGACTAGGTAAATATTCATCCTTGACAGTATCTATTCTTGCGTATGCCCATATATTTAAATCATAACCACGCTCAATAATTCTGTCGCAAATACCCAGAACATGGTTCTTGTTAAGAACGAACATTTCATCAACGATTTTTATATTCTTGATATTGTATTCGTTTACCAGAACATCTATTTGCTTGATGATATTGTCTGGCGACCACATTCGATATGATGACTTGCCAAAAGGTGCATTGATACAACAAAAACTGCAATGATAGGGGCAGCCCATACTTGTATGGATCGAAGCATATGGTTGTCTATTATTAATATCTTCAAAACAATGCCAGTTATGTGCCCTGTATTTTTCCATAGGTAACAAATCCAACGCAGGCTCTGGCATAGTTGCATCAAGATCAGAAATTAATTTTCCAGGTGGAGTAGATTTAATTGTTTCATTCTCGTAATAATAGAGGTCTGGGACATCAGCGAAGCCTGTGCCTTGCTTTATATTTTGCAAAACCTGATAAATCGTTTCAGGGCCCTCTCCACTACATACAAAATCAACATGCTCATCTTCAAGAGTTTGACCTGGCAATGCGGCAGGATGAGTTCCCGTCATCAATATTTTGCATTCAGGTGACAATTTTTTAATGTGTTTACATGTTGCACCTGCCGCTGGCATATTTTGAGTTGATGCTGATGGTTGATAACCATAGACAACCAGTACAATCAGCTTTGGATTAAAATGATTCGTGATAATTTTTGCAACTTCTTCAGGTGACAAACCAAATGCAGGAGCATCAAGAATATCCACAGACATGTTTTTGTTTCTTATGTATGTTGCAAATAAAGCAACAAGGCTTGGAGTTTCAATAGCAGAAAAATCAGATGCCAGACTTTGATATACCGCTTGCAGGTTACCTGGGTTTATGAAAATAACGTCAATGTCTTCATTTTTTTTATTATTTAAATCATCTAAATTTTTCATTTTCTAATTACCATAATAATATATTCACAATCATTACTTTATTGTGCATTAACCTTTTTCTTTCTAAACAGGCATAGCCATGTGTTGGTCATAATGTAATGACCACTAAACCAGTAAAAAAATGAGAATCTCCGGCTAAGTGGTAATTTATTATCGAACAGGAAACCAACAACGTATGACCATAGTACTGGAACAAGATATCTGGAGAATGATGGAATATCCTCTTTCATCTTGATATCAGGAAGCTCTTTATTATTAATAGCTGCATAGAGCCTTTGTGATTGATCATCCCTCATATTTTTTAAAGAAAAATATGCCATATCATCATTCAAGTCATCTCTAGAGTGATATTGTTTCTCGTAATTATCTGTATTTATTAATTCGTTTCTCAGATGCTTGAAAACAATATTTTCCAGGTAGTAGATACGATTTTCACCGGCATATGATAAGCGTTTGAATATATCCATAAGATGTATATCTATAAATAATCTTTTATACACAAAAGGGAATGGCTGAACTAATAAATTGCAGGCCTTCCGGGATAGTATTGGAAATGAGCAATCTTTAACCATTATCGTATCACTTGGGTAAGCCAAGTAGATTTCATCTTCATTTATATTGGCAGCATCCTTAACCTGATCATCCCAATGCCTGCTCTCGATTATTACATCGTCATTTACCAATATTATTATTTTTCCACTTGAATGATACAAACATGCATGATTATATTCACCCATAGACAATCTTGGCCCTACGAGTTTTATGATATTCAGTTCTTTATAGTCCAGTTCCTCTGTGCTCTCATCATCATCATCAATATATAGTACGATTTCGATTCCTGATAAATCCCTTGATGTCTTAATAACACTATCCAGAAATTGTTTTAATAATTCGGGGCGATTCCTGGTTGGTAACAGCATTGATATTTTTACATCCGGTGCCTTGTTACCTGTCTTTGTATGATCATTGTTTACAGATATAAGCTGTAGGAAACCGGGATTGGATAAATTATTATTCATAAACTATTGCTCTACTATTCTTCCCATAGTAATAGCAGGGCTCTACCTTCAAATATATTTTTCTTTTCCTTATACTCTTTTGTTGATAGAACCAGTGTTCTTATCTTTCTGCCAATGTATTTTTCTGTTTTAGTTACCAAATCTCCAAGATTAATACGATCAATATCACCGATTAATACGAGATCAATTAAGCCTGAGTCCTTGCCTTGAGCATAATCATCGATAAGGAAAGCCCTGTTCAGATTACCCAAACGTTCAATAATACTTTCAAGAATCTTGTCCATGCCCAGGGATTTTCTAACCATTGACTGGAGTTCAGGAAACAACGGGTGTTCAGTGTTTGCGTGGTAATTTATCTGTCTTCCTGACTTACTGCTTTTTAGAAAGCCGGCATCCCTTAATTGTTGAAGTTCTCCTGATGCCTGGCTCGGAGATATAGATAATTCATTGGCGAGTTCACGTAGATACACTTGCTCTTTCGGGTTTAAGAACAAACGCATCAATATATTGATACGTGTCTTTGAAGCAATTAGCGAAGAAAGAATCGACATAAGCATATACACTATTATGTTCTAATATTTAGAACATAATAGTGTATATGCTTGATATTTCAAGGTTAATATATTGAACTACATCACACAAATGCTGTTTTTTAACGGATAATCAGAACTGTTTGGCATTTCAACGAGAAACGAGCCTGTCGTTTCTATGATTTATACTCTTTAGCAGTTACTGGCACTTAACCACAGATGGATTCTATTACAGCTAGATATTTTTTAACGGCCACCTGCCAGTCGAACTTTTCGATAACACTCTGCCTGGCTCTTGATGCAATAATTTCTCTGGTATTTTTGTCTACTAATAGATTTTTAATTGCATTTGCAAGTGCATTTGCATTTCCAGGCTGCACTAAAATTCCATTTACGCCATCTTCAACAATGTCCTGTACTGCAGGTAATGCTGAAATTATTACAGCAGTTCCACACCCCATAGCCTCAATAGCCACCAAACCAAGACCTTCCTGGTCATTCCTGGAATCAATTATTGATGGTATAACCGCCATTGTTGCCTGTGTATATATTTTTGGTAGTTGTTCCTGGTTTAATGCACCCCTGAACTTGACGGAATCCACGATATTCAATACTTCACATCGCTCTTCCAGCTTATCTCTTTCAGGTCCATCACCGACAATCAATAATTCTAAATCAGGATAATCCTGAATCAGTATATTTATTGCATCAAGTAGTATAAATACTCCTTTCTTTTCTACCAGTCTTCCGACAAACAGGATTGTGTTATCGTCTCTTTCTGTTTTTTCTACCGGTCTGAATGTGCTGACCAGATCAACACCCATAGGGCAGACATGTAGCTTTTCATCAATATTTATAATCTGCAGGCAAATATCTCGCATATAGTTGCTAACTACGGTCACTCCATCGCAATAATTTAATATGCCTGTTTTTACTTTAAGAAATAATGAAGATTGAAAAGCAAATAAATCACCACCATGAGAAGTGCATAATATTTTCGGACAATCTTTACCAAGGATTTTAGATACAAGTACTGCCAGTAATCCCTGTGGGATTAACCAATGTGCATGTATAAGATCATATTTGTTTTTTTTTATTAATTTTATTATAGATATCATTTGTGATATCAATAAAAAAGGCACAAGAAAATAAAGTAATTTGTTCTTTTTAAGGTTTGCCAGTATACCTCCCGCATACGCCAATCGCTCCCATTTACTAAAGAAATATCTATACCGATACACAGTCATGCCGTGCATAATTTCTTTTTGCTTTGCCCCTTCTGCATGCGGAGCCAGGATTTCAATCCTGATATTTTCTTTAACCAGGCGCCTGCTTAATTCCATTACAAATGGAGGATCTGTATCATTAGCCCAGCGTGGAAATGTTGAGGTTAAAACTAATATAGATTTTAATCTATTCGAGGTGTCCATAATTTTTTGTCTATGGATAGTACAATCTGGATGCCATTAATCGTCTTGCTTTTGACTCTCGCTATATATCAAAAATGTTATTTGCTCTGCTAGTAAGCCGATCATGAATATAATTACTGAGGTAAGCAAAAATAAAATACTCATGTTAGTAAATCTTTCCAGATAAATATATGTGTATGCATAATAACAAATGCCTGTAATAAAGAGCATCAGACTAATTGGCGCAAATATTTTTAATGGTGAATAAAGTGAACTTAACCTGAAAATAATCAGAAAAAATTTGATACCATCTTTTATTAATCTTATATGACTATTGCCAATCCTTGGCGGGCATTCAATTGGCACATATTTAATGCTATAGCCAGATCGAAAAAATGCCATTGTAATTGTTGTTGGATATGAAAAACCATTTGGTAACAGGTAAAGGAATTTCTTGAAATACGTTGATTTCACTGCCCTGAAACCGGAAGTCAAATCCATTATTTCATGCCCAGACATATAACTGGCAAATTTATTATATACCAGATTGGCAATATACCTGGGCAAGCTGGCATGCGAGTCCCTTTCACGGGCACCAATCACCATATCGTAGCCACTATCTAATTCATTTAGTAATGCATCTATATCTTTAGGATCATGTTGACCATCTGCATCCATAAAAATCAGATACTCGCCTGTCGCCAGCCTCGCTCCGCTTTTGATTGATGCTCCATTACCTTTTTGATAAAGATGATTAACGAGCTTTACATTATTATCTTTACAAACGCTCACTGTATCATCTTCCGAGGCATCATTAACAACGATTACCTCAAAGATATCTTTGATCCTGGCTATTTCAGGCAATATCACTTTTAGTGATTCAGCTTCATTTCTTGCTGGAATAACAATGCTTATTTTCTTATTCATTTATTTTATTGACCAAATCAAATATTTATCTGTCTATCTGGTTCTCCAGGATATTTAATACTTCCTTGTATCTATATTTCTGGGTAATATTACTACTATATTTATTTTTAAACTCATGTATTTTATCTCTGGCGGCTTTATTATCATCAAGCATTAGCAATATTCTTATTTCATAAATTCTGTATGAAGGTTTATCCCGAAGTACTATTGCATTTCTAATATTATTTAGTGATTCATATATATTACCTTTATATAATTCAATTGTTGCCATAAATTCATACAAGTAAGGTCTATGGGGATAAAAAGATGGATTATTAATCAGTGTATTAATAAACAATAAAAATGCATCCAGGTCCAGATAACTACATTTACCTTCAACAATTATAGAAACCAATAAATCCAGGCTTGCGACCTCACGAAGTTTGTAACTGATAGCAGATTCACCTTTTTCTATAATATTCAGCCACATCTCCTCGTCAATTTCTTCATTTTGGTAGCAATTTAACAGTTTTATTTGTTGTATATCTGTAGATACACTATCAGGCGTTAATATAAACATCTGCTCATAGATAGATTGTGCCTTTGTATAATTTCCCAGAAAAGTATATACAAGGGCTAAATCACTCATTGCATTAATTGAACCTGGATTTAACCGTGCCCATTCGGCTGCTTGCTTATATGGATCCTGCCATAATTTAATATGTAAAATAGATACTGTAGATATATTGATAATAAACACCAGCAATAATGAAAACACTATGTATTTAATATTAAGGTATTTATACAACTGAAAAATCGAGAATACGAAAAATACTATCAGGCCATATCCAGGCAAATAATTTCTATGCTCAAAAAACATCTCAAGATTCAGATGACTGGACTCCAGAGCATGTCCACAAAAAAACCATAACATCCCGAAACAAATGAAAGGTGATTTTCTTCTATAAATTATTGAAAGCATAATAATACATACAAGTGATACAACTTTTATCACTACAAAAGGTGCTGTAGATATTTTTTTTATAACCCTGTAATCATCATGGTAGAAGGTAAAATCAGAGTATTTTGGTAGCAATACCATACGCAGATAATCAAAAATTACATTAACCTGCGTCACTAGCCGATCTTGCATATCATAGGATCTATATTGATACCCTTGCAGGGTCTTATCATAGATGAATATAAAATACAGGATCAAAATTACGACTGGTGTAAGCAATAATACATTTAACCAGTTTCTTACCATTTTAGTATTTTTCAAATGTGATAAAACTGTAATCTCTATGATATAAATGTATACAACAGTTAATATCCCGTTTTCTTTCGATAATATGGATAAACAAGTTCCTGATAAAACACCAATCGAAATAAGAATTAATATTTTGATCGAATTACTATCCGGTAGTTTTGGACGAAAATTCAAATAGAAATAAACTGTTAATAATGTAAAGAATGCTGCTAGTTCGGTCATTCTTTGCGTTGCATAAAATATTGTTGAGTGATGAAGCGGGTGGAAAAGCCATAAAAGAACAATAATATAGGAAAGTATAATCTTTTCTTTTTTATTAAAATCTGAATATGAAAATAATTTGAACGTTATTAAAAGTAAGAGAAATGCATTGGAAAGATGTATTGCTAAATTAACTATTTTGAAAGCTGCTGGATCTTCTGGCCATGCATCTGCCTGAATTGCGAAAGTTAATAATGAAATCGGCCTGCCACCAGGCCCCGTAAAACCACCCAGTACATAATTAATAATGCCAAATTCATCTATTTCAGTTAACCCTGTTAGAGTTGAAAAATCATCAAGAAGAAATCGACTCTCTGTAGCAGGCAAATAAAGAATCAATAGCAATATAATTACGCTAAAGAAACAAACGAAATGAAAAAGATTATATCGTTCCAGGGTCATCTTAAATAAGGTATCACTAAAATATTTGCTAATATTTATACCATAAAAAAAGCCACATAATGTGGCTTAGATTAAGAAATATCTGAAAAAAACTAACTACTAAATATACTTATTTACATGCGCCTGGCAAAAATTTTGAAGCAAGATTATTGCCACTTGTTGCATTAATTCCACAAGCCCAGGACTTACCTTGATCTGAGGTAGACAAGGCATAGGTGCTTCCGCTTACGCCCGGACCCACCCCGGTATTCCTCATTGTTGCTTGAATGACTAGTGTTCCTGATGTCCCACCACCGGAAAATATACTAACATTTGCTACATACTTTCCTGATGTTGTATCACCTACAGCAGTGATATTAACGGGCCAGACACCCTTATTTGAAAAATACTCAGCCGCACCAGTTTTAAAACCGGATGTCAAACCAATAAGCCTCGGTCACCTGAGCGCGCGCTGTATAGCGCCTGATATGAAGGGATGGCAACGGCAGCCAGAATACCTATGATTGCCACAACTATCATCAATTCAATCAAGGTAAAACCACGCTGCATTTGCCTCTTATACATGAAAGAACCCCTATTTTGAGCTAAGCCTGAATATGTACGTCTCGCTAGATATAATAACGTAAGGCTGTTCTAAATATCTTAATAAAGCCTTGAACTTGAGTTCAGAATCTAGCTTAATTCATATGACAACCGGCATCGCATCCAGACGGTATAGCAAAAAAAAGGCCACCATTATCGGTGACCTTTTTCGTATCATACTAGCTATAAATACTAGCTATAAAACTTTAAGGCTTACATGCGCCTGGCAGATATTTAGTCGCAAGGGTGGTCGTACCGGATGCGGCGCCAAACGTTCCGCAATCCCAGGTCTTACCACCATCTGCTGTGGCTAATGCATATACAGCGCTTGTGATACCAGAGTTCACACCACTACTCTTCATGGTAGCTGAGATGATCAATGTAGTTGAAAGACCTGCTCCAGTGGCAATAACTATACTATCAACATATTTACCACCCAATGTATCACCTACCGAAGTAATATAAGCAGGCCAGATTCCCTTGTCTGCATAATACTCTGCCATACCTGTCTTGAAACCTGAAGATAGACCAACCGCTTCTGTGACCTGAGCACGGGCCGTATAGTCCTGATAAGACGGGATAGCTACAGCAGCCAAAATACCAATGATCGCGACAACGATCATTAATTCGATAAGGGTAAAACCCTTTTGTAATTGCATTTTAATCATGTAAATTTCTCCTTAGCTGATATTTACTGTTCTTAATTTTTTCGCGAAAAAGTCTCAAGCCGTCTTCCAAACACATCGTATGACCCAAGATCGTACTTCGTGCTTAACTAGCTGCAATCTTTATGCCAGGAGCGTGAAATAGTCCTAATTGCCTGTAAATACAATAGCCTTGCAGCTATGCAACTTCTATAAAAACCGCTTGCTGCCTGGATTGATAGTTCATATTTGTCAATTAGTGACAATATACGTCAGCTTTAAAAAATATGGGATTGTCCCAGATAACTGGCCCACCTCCTCTTTAACCCATTGTTTCAATTGTTTTAGCTGTGTTTGTGGCTTCTGGTTATTAAAACCCCACTCGCATTACTCCAAAAACAGCAGAAAGCGAACTCTGGAAACACCAAAAAATAAGACTCGTATGCTTCAATCTTCCCTCTTGGAAAATCGGACACTTGTTTTTCTATCTTGCCGTTGTTCCAGTCACAAAATGTTCGATAAATTTATTCTGTCTAATGCTACTCAATCTGCTTTCCCGCATGCTATGCTTGATTGTACATTTTATGTATTATTCTGGGCACCCCATAAATATTAATACATGTAAGCTCAATGAATGATTCAAGCATAACCCTAATAAATAATTCAAAACAATCAAACTTAATTATTGCTATTTCACTGTTCGTTGCTGTTAGTTATTTTTATTTCAGCATTACCAGTAATGACTATGTCGTGGGCTTCCTTTCAGACGATGCAGTATATTTACTGATGGCAGAGATGCATTCGTTATGGAATAGAGATTTTGATCCAGTAATAGAGTACATGCGCCCGGAATATCAATTCCCACCACTGTACCCCTTTCTTTTAGGTTTGATGGGAGCGGACTCCTCCAGTCCTGAACTGGCATCATCAATAACAACCTTGTTTTTATTGAGTAGCATTTCTATTTTTGGCTTATGGGTCTGGCACGAAACCAAAAATATAATACCTGCCTTGTTGCTACCTCTTATATTTTCTTTTCTATCTAACACAATAATTATGTCACAAGGGTTAAATAGTGAATTTTTATTTATGTGTTTTATTTACAGCGCATTTATATGTCTTAGCACGGAAAATCCGAGTGACGATCAATGGATGCTCGCCGCATTATTTCTTAGCCTGGCTTCTTTGACCAGAATAATAGGTATCTCATTTATCGCCGCATATTGCCTGCTTCTAATACTCAGGAAGCCAAACCGGTCTTTTATATTAGGACTAATAAGTACAGGGCCAATAGTATATTGGACATTATTTCGTAATTCTATTACCGGAAGATCAAATTATATAGAACAATTCGTTATAGCGTTTAAACAAAATGATGACATCATCAGTGTATTTATAGAACATCTATCAGGTCAGACATCAATTTTAATAGATAGTATATACTGGATTTTTTCCTGCGTTGATGGCGTTAGTAACTCTCTCAGTATTCATTTAGTTTTAATATTCATTCTAGTCCTGATTTCATTTTCTGGATTTATCGTCCGTTTAAAACAAAAGAGAATTGATGCGATTGCTGTACCTCTATACCTGGGTATCATATATGTATGGCCATTCACTGGCACATTATTTATTTCACGGTTTTTGTTTCCACTAATGCCAATTTTTTTATTCTATCTTTGGGCAGGGAAAGAAATTTTCGCCAAGATAAATATAAAATACCATCTTATGTTCATATTAAGTGTCATTTTGATTACTTACATCGCATATCCATCTACCAATAAACTCATCAACAGGGCTTTTTTAAATATTGACCCAGAACTAATGCCATATCGCAGAAGTCGTGACTGGTTATTGGCAGAAACTGATGAAATGGCATTACAGACGGCTATTAAAACAAAAGAGCTCATTAGCGTATTCAAATCATTACAAAAAAGTGTTGATAGACAAGACTGTATCTATGCATTCCAGACGCCTGTTGTAATGGTATATTCGAAAAGGACGACTGCAAAATTACCGCCGCCGACAGTTTCTGATGATGAATTTAATGAAAAAACCAGATATTGTCGATATATCCTGGCTACAGACCTTGTGGACGCGAATGGAGATTACCAAGCATTCTATCCCTTATACAGATTACCAGATAATGATGATTATCAAACAACGCCATATATAATAAAAACTGATGGTAAGGAACAGCCTATTGCTTTTTTAGTTGAACAGATGTCTTTTAAGGATTATAGGGGAAATAAAAAGTAAACTAATGATAGTAGTTGCGGCAAGAAATTCTGGACTAGTCAATACAGAAAAAGAGAATTGCTCATTCGACTCAAAAAAACTATCTATCTCCCTTCCAAATATCACAAATGCAATACACGAAGGAAAAGAACCTATACACGTAGCCAATAAAAATATACGTAATTTAACGCCGAGAAAACCAGCCATAGCCGTCACAACAGAGAAAGGAAATAGCGGAAACATTCTCAGCAATATTAAATAAATTAATTGATTCTCATTAAATATTATCCTTGATTTATTTAAATAATCTAATGCTTTCTTTTCTAATAATGTGTTTGTTGTTATCAAAACGGCATGGAATGTAATCGAGGAGCCCGCCAACATGCAGAATATAGCTATTGCTAATCCCACATAACCAAAAAGGTACCCGGATAGTATTACCAAAACTGCTGTTAAAGGTAATGCAAGAGCAACGACGGATGAAAATAAGAAAATATAAACTAATGTCCCCACGATCGGATTCTCTTTAAGATATAGTTTAATTTCATCTCTGTAAAATAAAATTCTATCGGGCAATGATGACCAATCGTCCACACAACATGCAAATAGAATAAATGCGACGGCTACAATAGTAAAATATAACCACAGGAGAGATGATTTTTTAATTTCTGACATGAATATGTTTTGTATACTTAACAAATAGTGTAAAGCTGACACCTTATTCTTCATTGCTTTTTATGACTTCATTATAAACTTTTCCCTGATTCAATGAAGGTTAATTGTTATCAATTATTAATTAGCATGTATACTGCACCCCCAGTAATAATTTCATTAGCAACTGTATATTAAAGGTACATAATATTGCTTAAAGTTATAGCCAACCAACGCCATTTCCCATATGTCCTGGCCCTTTTGACAGTAGCTATCTATGCTCAAAGTGTACAATTTGATTTTTTAAATTTTGATGACAATTGGTACATCACACTAAATCCATATATTGAACAAGGTATAAATTGGTCGAGTATTAAATGGGCCTGGTCACCGTTTGGTAACGATTACGATCCATATTATATGCCACTAACCTGGGTTTCATTTTTATTTGATGCACAGATTTTTGGTATTAATCCAGCAGGCTTTCACCTTACAAATATGTTGCTGCATCTCGCGAATACATTATTGGTATTTTACATCTTAAACAGGATGACAACACGTTATTGGGAAAGTGCCGCGGTCGCAACTCTCTTTGCGATTCATCCACAACATGTAGAAGCCGTGGTATGGATCGCGGAAAGAAAAGAAGTTTTAAGTGCATTTTTTGGCTTACTGGCACTTGCCTGTTACGCAAATTATTTTCATCAGAAGCATCTTTCTTCATGGCAAAAACGATTCATAAATCGTTATTATTTGTTAACCTTTTTCTTTTTCTTTATGTCATTACTGACAAAACCAACCATGGTTACCTTGCCTTGCCTGCTACTGCTCATGGACTGGTGGCCATTAAACCGGTTGAAAAAAGAATCTCTAGGTACTCTGATCATTGAGAAAATTCCTTTCCTGTTACTATCTGCACTGCTCGCACTTATTATTTTACCATCTCTTGGGACCGAAGAAGCACACGTAATAATCACATCCCAGACCATTCCGCTTGAACAAAGAATTAGCAATGTCTTTCTAATTTATGTGTGCTATCTGGAGAATACATTTCTGCCTTTAAATATGCCTGGTTGGTACCCTTACCCTCTGGATGCTTTACCAAATTGGAAAATTTCTAGTGCGGCAGGTATTTTAATCTGCATTACTCTGGTTGCTATATTACTCGCTCGAAAACAACCATATTTATTAATGGGCTGGGCATGGTTCATCGGCTTGTTATTACCTGCTGCCAGCGTCGGAGTCTATGCCAATGGAGATGTTTTCATCGCTGATAGATGGACTTATTTACCTCACATCGGACTGTTTATATCAATAATCTGGTACCTGTCATACTGCGTAGATAAGTGGCCCAGATCTAGACCTGGTATGACTGTTCTAATAGTAATGTCATTGTTACTACTGTCGGCCACTTCATGGCATCAAATGAAAGAATGGTCTGATAGTGAAACATTTTGGTTGCACATAGCAGAGGCTGATGACGATCTACATTTTCCTCACTTTATGTTGGGCATCTACTATCGTGATATTGGTAAAGTCGACGAGTCCATAGAACATTTCTACAAAGCACATAAGGATCTCCCAACTGAACCTTATTACATTACAGAAATTGGTAATGCCTATTTTCAAAAGGGCCAGGAAGAAAAAGGATGGAAATATTACGACCAAATACTGTCGTTATCACACGTTGATAATAGCTTGCTTACCAGAGTTGGCGCATTTAATACAGTACAGAAACGCCTGGAACCAGCCAAAATGTTTTTTTACAAGATTCTGGAAAAACCTCATCACAGCACATCAAAATACGACCCCTTTTATCACCAGGCATATTTTTATTTGGGGAACATTTTCGCGATGCTAGGCGATAATGATGAGGCACTGAATTATTTTACAAAATATCTGGACTATACACATAACAATAGTGAATTACAGTGTAAAAAATCATTGATTATAATGTCTGACCTCATTGATATTGGTATTCCCAGGGAAAATCTTAATTCGTCATTCCTGCTACTCACAAAGCTTTGCAAATAAAATATGACGGATTTTATTAATGATGATCCAGTGAGCACTAATTATGTGTTTTTACCTGGCCGATACTTTATTAATCAAGCCCCAGTTTTTCCAGCCGGTAACGTAAGGCCCTGAAACTAATGCCAAGTATCTTAGCAGCAGCTGTTCTGTTCCACCGTGTTTTTTCCAGTGCACCCAATATCTGTTCTCGTTCTACTTCCACTAATAATGAATCAAGATCTTCAGTCTTTTTTGGCTCATGTTCACTTTCTTCATGTAGACTCTCAATATTTAAACTATCTTGATCAATTAATTCTCCGCCACTCATCGCCACTGCTCGCTCAAGTATATTTTCAAGCTCTCTGACATTCCCTGGAAATGAATATTGTTCCAGTCTGGACAATGCAAGTTTTGAAATTTCAGGACATGATATCGATTCTTTTACAGATATTTTTTCGAGGATATATTTTGCAAGTAATGCAACATCATCTTTCTTGTCTCTGAGTGGAGAAACATTAACTTCAATAACGTTTATACGATAAAACAGGTCTTCTCTGAATTGCCCCTCGCTGACTCTTTTTTTCAAATCTCTATTGGTTGCACTTAAAATCCGAATATCAATATTAATTTCTTTTTGTGCACCAATTGGTCGTATCTTTTTTTCCTGAATGGCCCGCAGTAACTTGACCTGCATATGTGACGGTATGTCTGCAACTTCATCAAGAAAAAGAGTGCCTCCATCAGCTGCCTTAAACAAGCCTTCTTTATCTCTAATTGCTCCTGTAAAAGCACCTTTTACATGTCCAAATAATTCACTTTCCAGAAGATCATGTGGAATAGCACCACAGTTGACGGGGATGAACGGTTTATTCTTTCTTGAACTATGAAAATGGATCATCTTCGCAACGAGGTCTTTCCCTGTTCCTGATTCACCACTAATAAAAACAGGTGCCTGGCTCCTTGCCACTTTTTCAATTGTACTCATCAATTCCAGCACTTGTTCACTTTTACCAATCAGATACAGGCCCGAATCTTCTTTTGCATCAACAAGCAACAACGCATTTTTCACAACTGTCCTCAGTACATTCAGATCGACAGGCTTACTTAGAAAATCAAAAGCTCCTGATTTTAATGCCTGAATTGCTGACTCCATATTCCCATGGGCTGTTATTACGGCAATAGGTACTTGCGGATATTTCTCCTGGATAAATGCGACCAGTTCCAGACCATTACCATCCGGCAGACGCATATCGGTAAGACAAATATCAAATTTATGTTCCTGTAATAATTTATATGCACCATTCAAATTCTCTGAACAAATACAGTTGATATCCATTCTGGACAGAGTTATCTCCAGTAACTCCCGGATATCGGGTTCGTCGTCTATTATTAATGCCAGTGATTTCTTCATGTTTAAAAATTCTGCTGTTGCTTTTCTATATGTGCAAAATGTATCCGAAAACGACACCCTTTCGGGGAATTTTCGTCAAGTATCAGAGATGCCTGATTTGCTTCACACAATTCGCGTGAAATATATAATCCCAGTCCAGAGCCTCCCTCATCCGTAGTAAAAAAGGGTTCGAATACCTGTGAGGCAACCTCATCCGTCATTCCCGGTCCATGATCGATGACATCCAGATAAGGTTTTCCTGTGCCTGCACGTATGCCCCAATGATACTCTATTAGTGGCTGTTTCTGGCTGTATCGTAATGCATTTTCGCTAAGATTCCAGACTACCTGATATAACTGGCTTACGTCTATTCGAACATCAATATTTTCCGACGACCCTCTTATCTTGATATCAGCTTCCTGCAATTGTTTCTGGGTAATAAACTCAGTCACAAAATCCTGTATCCATTCGCTTAAATTAATATTTTCAGGAAATGCTGCTTCACGTCTGCTAAGCCGCATCATATTTTCAATAATCCTGTTTACCCGATTTGTGTGTGAAACAATGATATTGATTAGATGTAAATCTTCTTTTTCGAGTACAGTCGACTCAGACAGGAGTTGACTGGCATGACTTATCGCACCCAGAGGATTTCTGACTTCATGTGCGATACTCGCGGATAATCGACCGAGCGAAGCAACTTTCAGGTTCTGCGCTTGTTGGCGTATTTCTGCGATATCTTCAAGAAAAATCAATATCCCAAACTTGGATTCAGGATTCAGACGTGTAAATGAAGCCTGAATATCTACATCCCCTTTTACGGGTCTGAAAATAACCATGCGCTGGCCATCTTTTTTGTCCCAGTCATTCAGGTAAGCAAACAATTCAGGTGATCTATACTTCAGTACAATATTATGACTTTCTTCGAGTCCCAGTAACTGCTTTGCCGCTTCATTAAGTAAACGTATGTGATATTCATCATCCAGGACGATGAGTCCTGATTGCATTCTCTGCACGATATACTCATTCAGTACGCCCAGGTTTTCAAGGTCAATGGCACGTTGTTCTGCCAGTGCTTCACTTTTTTGTACCTTTGCCGCTAAAACCTGTCCCAAAAATGCCATCATAAAAAAAGTAATGCCTAAAAAACCGGCATGTGTGTAATTCGGTGATGCTAATTCTCTGGAAAAATGAATGTAAACTTCTTGCCCCAACACAATCAGGGCGGCAATAGCAGCAAATAGAATAGCAATTGTGCCAGCACGTAAGATGCTACCCCCCATCACCGCTATCACCAGCAACATACCAAAACCACTACTCAAACCATTACTGGCATACATCATTAGACTAATAAACAATATATCCAGCATCACATGCGTAGCTATCTGCAAATTATATCGTGGTGCCTGTAAGTTGATAAAAAAGGCAATTACAATTGTCAGGAAGAGATAAACATGAGACGACACCGAGAATAGTAACTGGTTATAGCTACCCAATGGCTCTGGCAACTGTCCCACCCAGATAAGTGTGACAAATAACATGGCAATCAAAAATCGATAGAGATTAAAATACTGAAGAGCTCTCCATGATGTTACCGAATGTGTATTTAAATTTAATTCCATAAGCAGATTTTCACTGTTCTGTCTCCACGTGGATAGAGCAACAGAGATGGGTTGTTATCAACTAAGTTATTTGTTTCCAAAAATTACCTTATTCCAGCCAGAACAGGTAAAATTGTAGGTGATCGGTCAATATAAAACTATTAATATAAAACCATAAATTTGCTTCTATATTGATCTCTTAACAAAATTTAGCAAGGCAATAACATGAACCTACACGAATATCAGGCAAAAAAACTGTTTGAAGAATACAACATCCCCGTGCCATGGGGCCTGCCTGCGCATTCAATCAAGGAGGCGCTGCAACAGGCATCAGCACAACATGGAGATGGCTGGGTAATAAAAGCCCAGGTGCATGCCGGCGGAAGGGGCAAGGCGGGTGGGGTAAAGCTGGCGGAGACACTGGAAGAAGTTGAAGAAATTGTTACCAATATGTTTGGCAAACGCCTGGTGACCAAACAATCAGCCCCGGATGGCCAGCCAATCAACTGTGTCCTGGTGCAGACAAAAACAGAAATATCCCGGGAACTGTATCTGGGTATGGTCGTCGACCGTAGCAGTAGAAAGATTGCCATTATGGCCTCCAGTGAAGGCGGCATGGATATTGAGGAAGTTGCAGCCAAAAGCCCGGATAAAATTTTCAATATTGTTATCGACCCGGTGATGGGTCTGCAAAACTACCAGGCCAGAAGTGTCAGCGATGCACTTGGTCTTGATGATACACAACAAGTTCAACTTATCCATCTTCTGGAAGGACTATATCAATTATTCCTCGATAAGGATTTGAGCATGATTGAGATCAATCCCTTGATTGTTGATGGTAAAGACAATCTGCTCTGTCTGGATGCCAAGTTGGCCGTTGATGACAACGCACTATATCGGCAGGCAAATCTTGAAGAGTGGCGCGATCCGACACAGGAAGATGAAAAGGAAACCATAGCCAAGCGCTATGATCTGAATTACATCACGCTTAATGGAAATATTGCCTGTATGGTCAATGGCGCAGGTCTTGCCATGGCAACTATGGATATCATTAAACTTTCTGGTGGTGAACCTGCAAATTTTCTGGATGTAGGTGGTGCTGCAACGGCTGATAAAGTTGCAGAAGCTTTCAAATTGATTGTTTCAGATACAAATGTCGAGGCCATTTTAGTCAATATATTTGGCGGCATTGTTCGTTGTGATTTGATTGCGGAAGGGATTATCAAAGCAGTAAAAGAAGTCGGGGTCAGCGTACCCATCATCGTCCGACTTGAAGGGACAAATGTTGAGCAAGGGAAACAGATACTTGCAGAAAGCGACCTGACTATCACTGCTGCGGACAATTTGGCAGATGCTGCAAACAAGGTTGTCGCAGCAGCAAAGGGAGATCACTGATGGCAATCCTGATAGATAAAGATACCAAAGTCGTTATTCAGGGCTTCACCGGAAGACAGGGAACTTTTCATTCTGAACAGGCAATAGCTTATGGGACTAAAGTAGTCGGTGGCGTGACGCCAGGGCGTGGAGGAGAGACACATATTAATCTTCCGGTATTCAATACGGTTCTGGAATCTGTCAATGAAACTGGTGCTGATGCAAGTATGATTATGGTGCCACCTCCCTTCGCAGCGGAGGCTATCACCGAAGCTGCGGCGGCAGGTATCAAAGTCATTATATGCATCACCGAAGGAATCCCGGTACTTGATATGGTCAAGGTTCGTGCCTGCCTTGAGCACTACCCTGAGTCAAGACTCGTCGGGCCGAACTGCCCGGGCGTAATAACCCCCGAACAATGTAAAATTGGTATTATGCCGGGGAGCATCCATCAAGCTGGCTGTATCGGCATCGTTTCACGATCAGGAACACTGACCTATGAAGCAGTACATCAAACAACACTCGCTGGTCTCGGACAAAGTACCTGTGTCGGTATTGGCGGTGATCCAATACACGGGATGAATTTCATTGACTGCCTTGAGCTATTTGAGAAAGATGAAATAACCCGGGGAATCATTATGGTTGGTGAAATCGGTGGCACTGCTGAGGAAGAAGCCGCAGAATTCATCAAGGAAAAAGTAAGTAAACCGGTTGTTGCTTATATTGCCGGTGTAACAGCGCCACCCGGAAAACGCATGGGACACGCAGGTGCAATTATATCGGGTGGCAAAGGTACTGCAGATGACAAATTTGCAGCACTGGAAGCTGCTGGTGTGACGACTGTAAGATCTCCAGCAGAACTTGGGGAAAAAATGAGCGTGCTCTTAAATTAAACCTTATCAATTATCTGGCTGTGTAACTCATGAGTCAGCCAAGCGCCTGTATGAATTAATATAGAAACAGCTATATATTGCTAACTCCTGTATATGCTAATTCCATAGCAAAACAATATATGTGACATTAATGATTACTTCTCATCGTAGTAAAAATTTCACAGCAATAATGATGATGGCAATCATATTATTGAATATATTTATATTCAGTCCATTTTCATTGTATACAACCAACCTGGAACAATTTACGACTTCTTTGACTGGGGTCATGAAGCTATGTCTCATCCCTGTATTAATTTTATTTTTAATTTTCATTCCCGTTATTAATCTTTCAGTTAGAAACACACATCGTGTATCAGCTTTACTTGCTATGTTCAGCCTGCTTATCTGGTTTCAGGGCAACGTGTTGTTATGGGACTATGGCATACTTGATGGACGAATTATAAATTGGAATGATTATGTTTTTCGTGGATGGATAGATGGATGGATATGGATAGTTGCTCTTGGTCTTGTTTATTCCTTCTACCAGAAATTTGGAGAGATTGTTATTAAGAGTGCAGTTTTTATCTTAATCTTGCAATTACTAACGCTATGCTACACAAGTTACGAGAATTGGGATTTAATAAATAAAGAAAGCATCAAAACATCTACAGACGACCCAACTGAATTATTCAAGTTTTCCAGGAATGGGAATATTCTTCATATCGTTGCAGATGGTTTTCAATCAGATGTTTTTAATGAACTGGTACATCAGGAAAGGCTAAAAGATAAATATCAAGATGCTTTTCAGGGGTTTACATATTATCGAGAAACTCTAGGGGCTTTCCCCTACACAAAATTTGCGATACCAGCTTTTTTAGCTGGTGAAATGTATTCTAATAAACTGCCAAAAAATATATACGTTGATAAAGTTCTGCAGGGCCATACTATTTTAAGTACGGCAAATAAAGAAGGATATGAGATTGATATAGCAAGTGGAGGTAGTTATCTAATAAACAGGTATTCAAATTTACCATATATGAATATGTATAACCTGGATAATATTAAAAGTGCCAGTGCAGAATTCAGAGATACTGCTGTAATCATAGACCTTGCCTTATTCCGGGTATCACCACATTTTTTAAAGAAATATGTCTACAATAACCAGGATTGGCTTGTCTCGAAACTGGCCAAAAGTGAAAATATTTTTCAGTTTAGTTATTTTTCTCATACAATTTTCCTGAATATGTTTTCGCAGACAATGAGTATCGAAAGGGAAGAACCTGTCTATAAGTATATACACATCATGAATACTCATAATCCGATGGTTGTAGATAATCAATGCAGATATGCCGGTCAAGCTACGAAGATGAATAGAACAACTTTAACGACACAGTCAAGGTGTACTCTTGATACACTTTCTATGTTATTTCAGAAAATGAAAGATTTAGGCGTATTTGATAGTACACTCATTATCGTGCATGGTGATCACGGAGGATGGGCTCCAAACTATCGACAAGGTCCACCTGTCACATTTTCAACGGGAGCTAAAGCGCGCGATTGGCTGACTTCCCTGGCTTCACCTTTGTTAGCTATAAAAAAGCCGAACGATAACGCGGATTTCAGATTATCTGACATTCAGGCATCATTGCTTGATATACCAGCCACTATCAGTGATATTATGAATTGGGATACATATTTTAAATCTCAGTCACTAGAGAAGATAAATCCAGGTGACAATAGAAAGCGGTTTTTTCGTTATTATGATTATCAGAAAAATGCTCATCAACAAGACTATACAGGCCCTATACATGAATTCAGCATTGAGGGAAGTCATTATGAGGTCGAATGGAAGCCAGAAAATATTTTTTATCCGCCTGAATAATATAGAGGGTGAATGAAATGAAATTAGTTCGGTTACTGACAATTTTATTTGTTTGCTTATGCTATTCCCAATCTGCCATTGCATATCTGGACCCAGGAACTGGCAGTCTCATCTTGCAAATGTTAATAGCAGGAATAATAGGAGCTATGTATACCATTAAGCTTTACTGGTACAGATTAAAGATTTTTGTAACTCGACTGTTTGGCATAGAGACTGAATCAGAAAATACTCAAGATGATGATAACTTACCTGATCAAGACTAGCTTTTCTCCCAAAATAGAAATATTTGTGAATAAGTGAGCAAAAAACTGGACTGCTCATTCCGAGACCCCTCAGGCTTTCTTTTCAGGAAAGACGCTATACTGTACAGGCAAATTAATCAGAGCTATAAAGAGAATTATGATTACTCCAATAATTCTGGTTTATATGATGAGCTTATTAAACATGGGCTCCTGATTCCACATGAGGAAGTTGCTGTTGATTGTTTAGACAGCAATGGATTTATCGTGATAAAACCCGTTGAGTTGCCTCTTATCTCCTACCCCTACGAATGGTCTTTTAGTCAACTTAAAGATGCTGCATTATTAACCCTGGATATACAGCAAAAAGCTCTTTCTATGGGCTCGTCACTAAAGGATGCCAGCTCATACAATGTTCAGTTGTATAAGGGAAAACCAATTTTTATAGATACACTGTCATTCGAAAAACTAAGCCCAGGACAACCCTGGATTGCATACAGGCAATTTTGCCAACATTTTCTGGCGCCATTGGCATTAATGGCAAAAACGGATATTTCACTTAATCAGTTATTTAAAACAAACATAGATGGAATACCTTTGGAACTGGCAAGCAAATTACTTCCCTTGGCAACGAGACTCAATTTTTCTTTAGCAATTCATATCCATTTACACGCGAGAACACAATCGAAATATGCATCTAAAGAAATTGATGAAAACCAGCTTAAAAGTTCATTTTCCATTAAATCATTCCATGCCATCATAGACAGTCTGAAAATGGCTGTTTTAAAACTAAAATGGGAGCCCGTAGGCACTGAATGGCATAATTATTATGACTCCAATAATAATTATACTGATGAAAGCATGTCCTTAAAGAAAAATATTGTAAAAGAATTTCTAGATATGTTGAGCTTCCACTCAGTTTGGGATTTAGGTGCCAATAACGGTACATTTAGTAGCTTAGTGGCGAAAAATAGTGATTATGTTTGTGCCTGGGATATCGACCCCGCTTGTGTAGAACAAAATTACAGGACAGTAATTGATTCTGAAACAACGAATATATATCCGTTGTTACTAGATTTAACAAACCCTGGCCCAGCGATTGGTTGGAATAATAAAGAACGCTTTTCTTTTAAAGAAAGGGGTCCTGTTGATGTAACTCTGGCTCTAGGTTTAATCCATCACCTGGCTATCTCTAACAATTTACCACTGGATATGATTGCACAATTTTTATCAGAAATAACTTTTACACTTATTATTGAATTTGTTCCAAAATCAGATAGCCAGGTAAAAAAATTACTTAGAAATAGAAATGATATTTTTAATAATTATGATATTAATAACTTTGAACTTATCTTTTCTCAATATTTTAAGACTTTAGAGAAACGGCCAATAGATAATACAGACAGAACACTATACCTTATGCAAGTATCGTAGATTATCGTTACTAGCTACAGTATAAGTCTTCGCACATTGATATTATTTTTAGCAGAATTGTGTACCATAGACACAGCATTATATTAAAATCGGGTCCTCAAACTAATGGCCAACAAAGATATTCAGATTGCGCTTGCACAGATCAATTTATGTGTAGGAGGTATTGAGAAGAATACGCTTAAGATCATTAAAAATATTTGCCTGGCAAAAGAACAATATCAGGCAGATATTATTATATTTCCTGAGTTGGCAATTACATCATACCCGCCTGAAGATTTATTACTCAGACCTGCGTTGCACTTACAAATCAAAAAATCATTAAAAGATATATGCGATGTAGCTCACGGAATTGATGTCATCATCAGTTACCCCCTGTTGTCGGAAGACAAGCTGTACAATAGTTGTAGTCTCGTTAGAGATGGAGAAATAAAAGAGACTTACCATAAACATTTATTACCAAATTATGGTGTTTTCGATGAGAAAAGATATTTTGAACCCGGGAATGAGATAGTAATTTTCAATCTTCATGGTGTTCCTGTTGCATTAAGTATTTGTGAAGATATATGGGAAGAAAAATCCTGTCAGAAGGCAAAGGATGCGGGGGCAAAACTGATGATCAATATCAATGCATCGCCATATCACTCCGGAAAAGCACAGATAAGGGAAAACCTCCTCAAATTACGTGTGCAAGAATCAGGTCTGGATATTATCTACACCAACCTTGTCGGTGGTCAGGATGAGCTTGTGTTTGACGGGGACTCAATGGCCATAAACAATAGAGGAAAGATTGTTTTCCGGGCACCACAATTTACAGAAGATCTTTATCTTATAAGATATTCAGAAACACATGATGAAAGGTTCTCTGTTCCTGATGGTTACACTTACTCTGCCTTATCTGAGAAAGAAAGTATCTACAATGCTCTGATTCTGGGTGTAAAAGACTATGTGCAGAAAAATGGTTTCACTGGTGCAGTTATCGGTCTTTCCGGCGGGATTGATTCTGCATTGACTCTTACCATCGCCGTTGATGCATTAGGTGCCGATAATGTCGAGGTATTAATAATGCCTTCGCAATATACAGCATCTATGAGCAATGAAGATGCACAATCCCAGGCAGAAACCCTTGGGGTAAAATTCAGCATTATCCCCATCGGTGAAGCATTTTCGGCATTTAACAATCTCCTAAGTGAGCGTTTTGCAAACAGTCCTGCAGATACAACGGAAGAAAATATCCAGGCCAGATGCCGCGGCATATTACTCATGGCCATCTCTAACAAGACTGGAAAGCTGGTACTCACCACAGGCAATAAAAGTGAAATGTCAGTTGGCTATGCCACGCTCTACGGAGATATGGCCGGTGGTTTTGCCCCTTTAAAAGACATTCCCAAGGTAATGGTTTTTGAGCTGGCAAAATGGAGGAATGAGAAACAACAGATTATTCCTCAACGTGTCATTGATCGCCCCCCCAGTGCAGAACTCAGAGAAGATCAAAAAGACGAAGATTCTCTACCACCTTATGCAATCCTTGACCCTATACTGGAAAGATATATCGAACTGGATCAGAGTCCTGCTGAAATTATCAAATCAGGATTTAATGCTGAAATCGTAAAACAGATAGTTTCGCTGGTCGATCGAAATGAATATAAACGTCGTCAGGCCGCCCCGGGAGTAAGGATCAGTAAACGCGCATTCGGTAGAGATCGAAGATACCCTATCACTTCAGCATACAAAGAAATCTAGAGGCAAAGATTTTATTGAAGCGTTAAATCTCTTACTTCAAAGATTCCAGGGTTGTTCGGATAATTTAATTCAAGCACACGCAATGCATCCTCAGATAATTTATTAAGCTCCATTATCTTGTAGGCTTTTGCCATAATTACCAGTGCATCAGGTATTGAAGGTGTGCGCGGGTACTTCTCAACCACATACCGGGCCCGATTGGCCGCTGCGACATACGCACCTCGACGCATATAATATCGCGCGACATGAACCTCATGTTCCGCCAGAATATTTCTCAAATACTTCATCCTTAACTTGGCATCTTCGGCATATTGACTATCTGGATAACGCTTTACCAATTCGGCAAAATCCTCAAATGCCCACAAGGATGAAGCAGAATCGCGCTGTGACTCATCAATAGGCAGGATCCTTTCGGTAAAACCTTTACCACGTTGCATATTCGCCAGGCCCCTTAGATAATAGGCATAATCTACATGAATATTTTGCGGGTAAAGTTTGATGAAACGCTCCGCAGTTGACACACATGCATCAGGTTCATCATTCTTGAAATAGGCATAAGCCAGATCCAGAATTGCCTGCTGACCATAAGTACCAAATGGAAACCTGGCCTCCAGCTTTTCATACAGCTCCACTGCCTTTTCATAACTACCGGAATCAAGTGCACCACGCGCTTCTGCATACAATCTTTCTGCAGGCCATAGCTCTGTTTCATCACCTTTATCCTGAAAATAGGAACAACCCGAAAGTACAATAATTAAGAAAGATATAATAATTTTTTTCATGCACACAAGATTATCTTAATCTGTCAGCCAGAGCAAAATTTCAGAACAGGGTTTGAGGACAAATATTAGCGTTAATTTCTGTGTGTTTACTACATAATGCATGTTGCAGAATTAAACCATTACCCAAACACCATGATTGAACATATAAAAATTAGTACTGTGATCCCTGATGAGTTGTCAGGAAAACGTCTTGATCAGGCATTGGCGATACTTTTGCCTGAGCATTCTCGTGCCAGATTACAGGGCTGGATACGTAATGGTTATGTGCTCATTGATAAAAAAACGATGCGCCCCCGTGACAAGATTCAGGGCGGTGAACAGGTTGCGATACATGCAGAAGCCGAAACCCAGATTTCGGCCTCGCCGGAAAATATCCCCCTGGAAATCGTCTTTGAAGACGAACATATAATCGTTATTAATAAACCCGCTGGCTTGATAGTCCATCCTGGTGCGGGTAACCCACAACACACGCTGATGAATGCCCTGTTACATCATGAACAACAACTCGAGCAGGTTCCCCGTGCAGGAATCGTTCACCGACTTGATAAAGATACCTCCGGTTTGTTGGTGATTGCACGTACACTACGGAGTCATACCGCCCTGGTCAAGCAGCTGCAGGCACGTGATATGCACCGCGAATATGTAGCGATTGTCAGTGGCATCATGACGGCGGGGGGCACTATCGACCAACCCATAGGTAGACACCCGAAACATCGCACCAGAATGGCAGTTATGAAAAATGGTCGAGCAGCAACGACACATTACCGGATCATTAAAAAATACAGGCATCACACACAGTTGCAGGTCAATCTGGAGACCGGCAGAACACATCAGATCCGTGTGCATATGACATGGTTACACTACCCTATCATTGGTGATCCTGTGTATGGCACCAAGAAACAACTGGTCAAAGGAATGGATCCAAAGCTTGCCAGTATCGTTACTTCCTTTCCAAGACAGGCCCTGCACGCACGTGCTATTCAGCTGCTGCATCCACAGAATGATGAATCGATGTCATGGGAAGCACCCATTCCCGAAGACATGACAAAACTTATCGATTCACTTGAACTAGATGCACAACAGCAATGAAAACTAAGCCATGTGAGCTTGCCTGGCTTGCGGCAGACTGGCCTGCGCCTTCTCACATTCATGCTGGAAGCACCCTGCGTACTGGTGGAGTCAGTAACCCTCCCTATGATCAGCTGAATCTCGGAATGCATGTAAACGATGAGCAAGGCTGTGTTTTGACAAACAGGGAACGACTTGCTAAAGAATTGAAGTTGCCCGCCGAACCTGTCTGGCTTAATCAGGAACATGGAAATAATATTATTCGCCTGGATTCACAGGAAAATTCAGAAACAACAATTAACACTGCGGATGGAAGTTACGCAACAGAAGCAAACAAAGTATGCGTTGTCATGACTGCAGATTGTCTACCTTTATTGTTATGTGATGATGAAGGGACACAGATTGCTGCGGTACATGTTGGTTGGCGTGGATTTAGTAAAGATATCGTTTCTGTCGCGCTTGAAAAGTTTACCTGTCCTAATAAGAATATTCTGGCCTGGCTTGGACCTTGTATCAGCACGGATCACTATGAAATAGATGCAACTGTTTATCATGCTGCCGGGAATATATTTGCGGGTGCTGAAAAATGTTTTATTGAAACAGGTATGGGACATTGGTTGATGGATCTAAAACAACTGGTAAGCAAGCAATTGACTACTCATCAGGTAGGATATATTTCTACCAGCCCTTATTGTACGTATTCTGAGCAAACCCGTTTTTTTTCCCATCGTCGGGATGGAACTACCGGACGCACAGCAAGCTTGATCTGGATAGATAGTCACGCCGGCATGGACTAAGCTTGAAAATGAAATAAAGAATAATTGGCATTTTTGTATAACCTAAACAAGCAACAGGGAATCAGTCATGACTACTAAAAAATCCCGCTTTACCTTTAGTGAAAGTGTCAATCAGATGGTGAATCGTGCGTTTACAGCACTCGGTACCGATCCAGGATTAGCCAATGCCATTAAATCCTGCGATGCCGTACTTCAGATCCAGTTTCCTGTCACCATTAAGAATAAAATTGAAGTGTTCACAGGTTGGCGTGCTACGCACAGTACACATCGCTTACCGGCAAAAGGGGGAATACGATTTGCGCAAATCGTAAACCAGGATGAAGTAGAAGCACTGGCAGCTCTTATGACCTATAAATGCGCCATCGTAGACGTCCCTTTTGGTGGATCGAAAGGTGGCTTATTAATTAATCCACGGGATTATAGCCGGGAAGAAATGCACCTTATTACCCGACGCTTCACTCGCGAACTGGTGCGCAAAGGATTTCTAAGTCCGGCGACTAATGTCCCGGCACCGGATGTAGGTACCGGTGAAAGGGAAATGGCCTGGATTATGGATACCTACAAACATCTTCATCCGGAAGACATCGACTACCAGGGGTGTGTTACCGGTAAGCCTGTTCATCATGGAGGTATTCAGGGTCGCATAGAGGCAACGGGAAGGGGTGTTGTTTATGCCTTACGTGAGTTTTTCCGGCATCCTGCTGATCTGAAAGCAGCTGGTATCAAAGGTGGCCTGGGTGATATGCGCATCGTTATTCAGGGGCTGGGTAATGTTGGTTATCACGCAGCAAAATTACTGGAAGAAGAAGAAGATGCAAAAATTATTGCAATCATTGAACGGGATGGCGCCTTGATTAATGATGACGGATTAAGCATAGAGCATATCCGACAATACATGGATGAAAATGATGGAAATGTTCATGGTTTTCCTGATGCAACTTATTTAGAAGATGGATTGAAAGCACTGGAGTTAAATTGTGATATCTTGATCCCAGCTGCATTGGAGTCTCAGATCACGGTGAACAATGCCGAAAATATTAAGGCCAGGCTTGTCTGTGAAGCGGCAAATGGACCTGTCACATTTGAAGCAGATGAAATACTCAATAAGCGCGGTATCATGATCTTGCCTGACGCCTATGTCAATGCAGGCGGTGTTACAGTGTCCTATTTTGAATGGATACGTAATCTTTCACACATCCGTTTTGGTCGTTTGGAACGACGTTATGATGAAATGCGTGGTCGTCATGTGATCAGTGCGATTGAAGCAATGACTGGTAATGATGTCCCGGATTGGCTTGAAGCAGAGATTGTACGCGGAGCTGACGAACTGGATCTGGTACGTTCGGGCCTCGATGACACCATGCGACTTGCCTACCAACAGATCAGTCAGGCCAAGGATTCTAATAAGAAAATCAAGGATTTTCGCACAGCTGCCTATGTGGTTGCAGTCTCCAAGATCTCGCGTTCTTACCTTGATATTGGCGTGTATTAAATCAAGGGACTTGTGTCTTGTATTTTGTATGTGGGGAGAAGGTAAAAGTAAATATAAGTTCTCTTTTTTGATTGCTTGCCAGCGAAATACACCTCGCTATCCACACTTCAGGAATCCAGCTTGAATTCCTTGTTTCTGCCCTCATTTACAGATAAGGCTTTACTATTCAGAGGAAAATTTTAATGTGGGCTGATAAATTAACTTCAAAATTTCAAATGGCACTGGCAGATGCACAGAGCCTGGCTCTTGGGCGGGAGCACCAGTTTATCGAACCACTACATGTCATGACAGCCCTGCTGGATCAAGAAGGGGGTAGCCTCGGGCATATATTAAACGCTTCAGGAATGAACACCAATTTGTTGCGCTCACAACTTGGAAATGCCCTGGAAAAGCTGGCACAGGTAAGTGGCACAGCAGGAGAGGTTCATATCTCCAAAGATCTGGATCGTTTATTAAACCTGACAGATAAATACGCCCAGCAAAGAAGCGATCAATATATTTCGAGTGAGTTATTTGCCCTGGCCGCTATTGAAGACAAGGGTGAACTAGGCAGACTGATGCAATCCTGTGGGGCAAACAAACAAAGTATTGAAAATGCGATCAATGATATTCGTGATGGACAAAATATAAACGATCCAAATGCCGAGGAAAACCGACAGGCCCTGGAAAAATATACCATTGATCTCACCGAGCGTGCCGAGCAAGGCAAGCTTGATCCAGTTATCGGCAGAGATGAAGAAATCAGACGCACAATACAGGTGCTGCAAAGACGGACCAAGAATAATCCTATATTAATTGGCGAGCCCGGTGTCGGTAAAACAGCCATTGTTGAAGGTCTGGCCCAGAGAATCATCAATGCTGAAGTCCCTGAAGCCTTAAAGAGTAAGCGCCTGCTTTCGCTGGATATGGGCGCGTTAATCGCTGGTGCGAAATTTCGCGGGGAATTTGAAGAACGCCTTAAGGCCGTCCTCAATGACCTTGCCAAACAGGAAGGTCAGATTATTTTATTTATCGATGAAGTCCATACCGTGGTCGGTGCCGGCAAGGCGGAAGGCTCAATGGATGCGGGAAATATGCTGAAACCGGCACTTGCCCGTGGTGAATTACATTGCATTGGTGCCACCACGCTTAATGAATTCAGAGAAAACATTGAAAAAGACGCCGCCCTGGAAAGACGCTTTCAAAAAATACTGGTTAATGAACCCAGTCTTGAAGATACCATTGCTATCTTACGTGGCTTGAAAGAACGTTATGAAGTTCATCACAATGTTCAAATTACAGATCCCGCGATCATCGCTGCAACAAAACTTTCCCATCGATATATCACAGACAGGCAACTTCCAGACAAGGCCATCGATTTGATCGATGAAGCAGCAAGTCGCATCAGTATAGAAATAGACTCTAAACCCGAATCTATGGATCGTCTTGAAAGGCGTCTTATCCAGATGAAGATTGAGCGAGAGGCACTGAAGAAAGAAACTGATGAGGCAACAAAAAATCGTCTCAAGATTCTTGAGCAGGATATCAATAATATTGAAAGAGAATACGCGGATCTGGAAGAGATCTGGCTTTCAGAAAAGGCTGCCTTGCAGGGCTCACACCAAAGTAAGGAAAAACTGGAACGTGCGCGCATGGATTTCGAGACTGCCAGGCGCGCTGGTGATCTGAGTCGCCTGTCAGAACTTCAGTATGGAATTATCCCTGAACTGGAAAAAGAACTTGAACAGCTGGAACAATCTGAGGTTCAGAGTACACAATTGTTGCGTAATAAAGTGACTGAAAATGAAATTGCAGAGGTTGTCTCTAAATGGACGGGCATCCCGGTTTCCAGAATGCTGGAAGGTGAAAAAGAAAAACTTCTAAAGATGGAAGACTTTTTACACCAGCGAGTCATTGGTCAGAATGAGGCCATTGCCTCGGTCTCAGATGCCATCAGACGTTCACGGGCTGGATTGGCAGATCCAGATCGCCCCAACGGCAGTTTTATGTTCCTGGGGCCTACAGGCGTGGGCAAGACTGAACTCTGTAAAACACTGGCGGAATTTCTATTTGATACTGAAGAGGCCCTGATACGTATCGATATGTCTGAATATATGGAAAAGCATGCCGTCGCGAGACTCATAGGTGCACCTCCTGGATACGTTGGCTATGAACAAGGAGGCTATCTTACGGAGGCAATCAGGCGCAGACCCTATAGCCTGGTATTGCTCGATGAGATAGAAAAGGCGCACCCTGATGTTTTTAACGTGTTGTTACAGGTGCTTGATGATGGACGTTTGACGGATGGGCAGGGACGAACCGTCGATTTTCGCAATACAGTGATCGTCATGACATCGAATTTGGGCTCGGAAGAGATTCAGGCCCTGTCTGCAACAGCTGACAGTGAAAAAGATAAATACGAAGACATGAAGACGACTGTGCTGAATATCGTCTCCAGACACTTCAGACCAGAATTTATTAATCGTATCGATGATATCGTGGTCTTTCATGCACTGCAGAAAGAAGAAGTCAGGGAAATTGCCGATATCCAGATAAACCACCTTAGAAAACGTCTGCAAGAACTGGATATCCAGTTACAAATATCACCTGCCGCACTGGATCTACTGGGCAATGCCGGATTTGATCCTGTGTATGGCGCAAGGCCTCTAAAAAGAGTGATACAGAACCAACTGGAAACCCCCCTGGCAAAGGAAATATTGTCGGGCAACTATGCTGCGGGAGAAACTATTATCATTGATTCCAGGAAAGGCGATTTAGTATTCGATGTTTAATCTCCCGTAATATAATAAGCAAGTTCATATATTTTGATTCTTATTATTTTGCTGCACCGCGATAATTAATGAAAAAACAGCAAATCTGATTTCATTAAATTCAGGATTCTCTGGATTCAGTTCTCAAATATCAACATTCCTGCAGATTTTTGTAGAGAAAGATCATCAAAACTATTGGTTATTTTCTCTATATAATCTAATATTTAGGCGTCAATCCTTTGAAACAAGCTGAAAATCAGAATATGGCCGTCACAACAACAAATCTTCATTTAAGTGGTCTTGCGCGTAAGCTGGTACTTGATGGTTTGCTTGAACAAGAAGCAGCCCAGAATGCACATCAGGATGCCCTCAAAAAAAAGGTACCTCTGGTATCGTATCTGGTCGAAAATGGTATCGTCCCTGGCGACAAAATCGCACTCGCAGCATCTCAGGAATTTGGTATCCCTCTGCTTGACATAAAAAGTATCGAGATTGATTCGGATATCACCAAGTTAGTCAAAGAAGACCTTATTCTGAAACATCACGCATTACCAATATTCAAGCGTGGTAAACGCCTGTTTCTGGCAGTTTCTGATCCAACCAATCTGCTGGCACTCGATGAAATCAAGTTCGCTGTCAGTATGAATACCGAAGCCGTCCTGGTCGAAGAAGGCAGGCTTGCCAAGGCCATTGAAACCGCACTGGAGGATGCTGAAGGTGGTCTGGATGACATGGATGATGATGACCTAGATGATCTGGATGGCCTCGAAGTTGCAGAAAGCGGAGATAAGAGTGATGATGAGGATTCCGATATTGACGATGCCCCTGTCGTAAGATTTGTAAACAAGGTTTTGCTCGATGCCATCAAAAAAGGCGGATCTGACCTGCACTTTGAACCCTATGAAAAATTCTACCGTGTGCGCTTTCGAATTGATGGTGTATTGGAGGAGGTTGCCAAACCCCCGCTGGCACTGACGAGAAAGATTGCAGCGCGTATCAAGGTCATGTCACGAATGGATGTCTCCGAGCGACGCGTACCCCAGGACGGTCGTATCAAGCTGAAGTTATCCAAGTCCAAGTCCATTGATTTTCGTGTGAGCACCTGCCCGACACTATTTGGCGAAAAGATCGTAATGCGTATTCTGGACTCGGATGCTGCTGCCCTGCAGATCGACCAACTAGGTTATGAAGATGAACAGAAAGAGGTCTTTCTGACCAACTTGCACAAACCTTATGGCATGTTTCTGGTTACCGGCCCAACGGGTAGTGGCAAAACCGTCTCCTTGTATACGGGCATCAACATCCTCAACCAGGTGGACATCAATATCTCCACCGCAGAGGATCCCGTCGAAATCAATCTAGCAGGTATCAATCAGGTGCAGATCAATGAAAGAACAGGCATGACCTTTGAAAAAGCCTTAAAGGCCTTTCTAAGACAGGATCCGGATATTATTCTGGTTGGAGAAATTCGGGATATCGGCACCGCAAATATTGCCGTCAAGGCCGCCCAGACCGGTCATATGGTCATGTCTACATTACATACCAATGACGCAGCGCAAACCTTGACACGATTACAGGATATGGGCATCCAGGCCTTTGCCGTTGCCACCAGCATCAACCTGATTACCGCACAGCGCCTGCTACGAAGAGTACACCCAGACTATAAGAAGGCCGTGGAACTGCCCAAGGAAGTGTTATTGGATGAAGGTTACACGGAAGAAGAAATCAAAGAGGGATTCACATTATATGAACCAGGTGATGGTGGTGGTGATTGCCCTAGTGGTTACAAAGGACGGGCGGGTATCTACCAGGTCATGCCCATCACTGATGCAATGAGAAGATTGATTATTGAGGGCGCTAATGCAGTACAGCTTTCAGATCAAGCTGCGGAGGAAGGAATCTGGGATATACGAAAATCAGGTTTAGCAAAAGCAAAACAGGGTATTACAAGTCTCACTGAAGTCAACCGAGTCACCTTAGATTAAGGAACAGCCATGGCAGCGACAAAACAAGCAGTAATGTTCGTATGGGAAGGCAAAGATAAACAGGGGAAACTTGTTAAAGGCGAACTCAGTGGTAAAAGCGATGCCCTGGTAAAGGCACAACTTCGCCGGCAGGGAATCAACCCACTGAAAGTGAAGAAAAAACCCAGACCACTTCTTGGTGGTGGTGGTGGTAAAAAAATAACGCCCAAGGACATTACAATATTCAGCCGTCAGTTAGCCACCATGATGTCGTCTGGCGTACCTTTGGTTCAATCTTTTGAGATCATTGGCAGAGGGCATGAAAATGCAAGGATGCAGGATCTGATATTAGGGATTAAGGCCGACGTCGAGGCAGGTAACAGTCTTACAGAATCGTTAAAGAAAAGACCTCTGCAATTCAATGAACTCTATTGTAACCTGGTCGAGGCGGGCGAGCATGCAGGTATTCTCGAAGCCATTTTACATAAACTCGCAACCTATCAGGAAAAAACAGAGGCATTAAAGTCAAAGATTAAAGCTGCTTTGTTTTATCCAGCCGCCGTTATTGTTGTTGCGGGTATTGTTGTAACTATTCTTATGATCTTCGTCATACCGCAATTCAGTGAATTATTCGGAAGTTTTGGAGCAGATCTCCCCGCACTTACACAAATGCTTATCGATATGTCAGATTTTTTCGTCCAATGGTGGTGGGCCATGTTTGCGGCTATTGTTGGCATAGTATTTGCGTTTGTGGAGCTGAAAAAGAGGTCGATCCCGTTCGCCCATTTACTTGACAGAATATCACTCAAAATTCCCATCATCGGAGTCGTTCTGGAAAAATCAGCTATTGCCCGTTTTGCCCGTACCCTGGAAACTATGTTTGCTGCCGGTACTCCTCTGGTTGAGTCAATGACATCAGTTGCTGGAGCCTGTGGTAACATCATTTTTTATGATGCCTGCATAAAGATTAGAGACGAAATTTCCACCGGTACCCAACTGCAGACCAGTATGCGGGATACAGGTCTTTTTCCAAATATGGTCGTACAAATGGTCGCTATTGGTGAAGAATCAGGTTCAATTGATACCATGCTTGGTAAAGTGGCGGACTGGTATGAGCAGGAAGTTGATGATGCCGTTGAAGCCCTGACAAGTTTACTCGAGCCAGCCATCATGGCATTTCTCGGTGTTGTCATTGGTGGTATCGTTATTGGCATGTATCTACCCATATTCAAGATGGGTGCTGTGGTATAGACCCAGGCTCTTGCAAAGAGATTAATTCAATATTCTTACTCTGTAGAGCATCACCCATGGTGAGCAGCACATCTGCCTGCCTTAACTGCTATCAACGTACATCACTATGTTAACCATACAATTATTACAATCTCAGCCCGTTTTTTTTATCTTCGCTATGACATTACTTGGTTTGTGTATCGGCAGCTTCCTGAATGTGGTCATCTACCGATTGCCAATAATGATGCAACGAGACTGGCATGAGCAATGTTGCGAACTGCTGGATATAAAGAATGAAGATGTAACAGAGCAAGAGATAATAAATTTAATTTTACCGCGGTCAACCTGTCCTGCCTGTAAGCATAAAATCACCGCCCTGGAGAACATACCTGTCATAAGCTATCTTTTTCTCAAGGGTCGTTGCAGCTCGTGTAAAGCAAAAATTTCTCCTCAATATCCCATCATTGAAATTATTACGGGCATGATGACTGCTTATGTTGCATGGCACTTTGGCTTCAGCCTGCAAACCCTGGGTGCTGTGTTTTTTACATGGGCACTCATCTGCCTGAGCGTGATCGACCTGGAACACTCCTTATTGCCAGATGATATAACACTGTCATTTTTGTGGTTAGGACTGGCCTGTAATATTTTTGGTATTTTCACCGACATCTATTCCAGCCTTATCGGAGCAATGCTTGGTTACGGAATTCTGTGGATTATATTTATCAGCTTCAAGGCAGCCACTGGCAAAGAAGGCATGGGTTACGGTGATTTTAAACTTTTGGCGCTTTTAGGCGCATGGCTTGGTTGGCAATATTTACCACTGATTATCTTATTGTCTTCAATTACCGCAACAGTAATTGGTCTCGCAATGATCATATTTAAAGGCCGGGATAAGGCCGCTGCTTTCCCCTTTGGGCCCTATCTTGCCATCTCGGGATGGATTGCCTTAATCTGGGGTGATCAATTAACGGCTATCTATCTAGGCAGATTCTAGTCTGATAAGTACTATGGTTTTAAAAGTTGGTTTGACAGGTGGCATTGGTAGTGGAAAATCAACTGCCTGTGAAATATTTACTGAGCTCGGAGTCCCTGTTATCGATGCAGATATCATCGCACATAATCTGGTAAAACCGGGAATGCCAGCACTTGAAGAAATAATCAGGGTGTTTGGCAAAGAAGTAATCTCGAATAATGGAACTCTGGCTAGAAAAATAATACGCGATAAAATATTTGCAAATAATAACGATCGCAAAAAGCTGGAAGATATTTTACATCCAGCTGTATACAGGGAAATATCTGTTCAAGTCAAAAATATAAATTCTAACTACTGCATCATATCCATCCCTCTGCTGTTAGAGACCGGTGCCGCTAAAACTGTCGATAGAATTCTGGTTATCGATGTCCCCAGAGAACAACAATTAGAGCGCGCATCGAATAGAGATAAGACAAACAAGAACGATATTAATGCGATTATTGATTCCCAGATATCTCGAAAGGATCGCCTGTCGGCTGCCGATGATATTGTGGACAATAAAGGTAATGTCAAGGATCTACGCAAGAAAATTTGTGAGCTGCACGAATTTTACTCAAATATTTAACCGGGATTTGTTGCTTGCATCGCACAAGTACAGGACAATTAACGATTACATCCAACTATAGCTGGTTATCCACTTGGAAAAAAGAGTCATATATGAGCAACCATTAAACGAACGTGTGCGCAGTTTTCTGCGCCTCGAGCATTTGTTTAGTATTGCAGATCATCATCTACCACAGGATAGCCAATGGGACAGTAGAATAACGATTTCGAGCTTATTGGAAATCCTCGATCTAATTACTCGCTCTGACCTGAAGAGTGATTTAATCAAGGAACTGGAGAAACATACGATCACTCTGGACGTATTAAAGAATAATCCAAATGTAGATCATCAAAGGCTAATTGATATTTTGAGCAATATTAACGATTACCTTAATACACTGCGAGATAGTGGGTTCCAGCCTGGTCAAAACTTGAAAAATGATGAATTAATTACTTCCATTAAACAAAGGATTGCTATACCTGGCGGAACCTGTAATTTCGATCTCCCTGCCTTTCATCACTGGCTACACCAGCCCGCACAATCCAGACATGATGATCTGGATAGTTGGAAACAGGATCTTTTAGTGATACAGGAATCTCTGACTATCATTCTGCTTATGTTGAGGAATAGCACAACACCTGTGATCGAAAATGCCGAGTCAGGATTTTACCAACAACCCATTGAATCTAAATTACCCTGCCAGTTAATTCGTGTTTTTCTGCCCGAGGACTGTAACTATTTTCCTGAGATAAGTGGCGGCAAGCATCGCTTCACCATACGATTTATGGAACAAGCATCAACTTCTTCCAGACCAGCCCAAACCAGTAATACTGTAGAATTCGAACTCCATTGCTGTATCTTATGAAGAAATCGATCAAATGCCCTGAGTGTGGAAAAGCAACTGAATATTCTCCGGAAAATGAATATCGGCCATTCTGCAGTAATCGCTGCAAACTAATTGATCTTGGTGAATGGATTGAGGGGAAATATGCAATTAACTCAGAAGAACATTATCAATCACCAGATTACCTGCAGGAAGAAATCAATACAAAACATTGATGTTCCCTTAAGTCTGGAACTCATCCTTGCAAATATCTAGCCACTGCTTTTTCTACATCTTCATGGTTCCAGATGCCACTAAGAACAGAAACTCCCTGAGCACCAAATTCACGGAATTTTTCCATGTCTTCAGCGCGTATACCGCCCAGGGCATAGACCGGAATATTTACCGGCTCTACAAGATCATTAAATTTATCCCAGCCCATTGGCTTTGCAGATTCATGACTGCTGGTTTTATTTACCGGAGATAACACTGCAAAATCAACATCTATATTACATGCATGTTCCAGCTCAGTAGTGTTATGGCATGACGCAGAAACCAGAAAATTCATATCAAGTGGGCGCTCATAGAACTGCAATAATCTCGCGCTATTTAGATGAACACCATGAGCACCAATCTTCACTGCATAGTCGGGCGAGCTATTAATCAGCAACCGTGAATGGCCAGTCTTGCACAATTCAACAAGCTCTGTGATTAATGCTTCATGCCTGTCATAGTGTGATTGTTCACTAAACCTGAGCTGAAATAAACGAACACCGGCAGAGATACAAACCTTGATATTATTGATGTACTTCCTGGTATCAGCCCCAGGTTCAGGACAGATCAAATAAAAATCAGATAATTGTACCGCCTTAATGATGGCCCTGTTTGCTGCTGGAAAATCTCGAGTACCCAGGCCTGAAATATCTGCCCATTCTATTTTTTGGCCTTCTTGTCCTCGTTGCCCAATATCATCTGCTAAACCCATGTCCCATGAGTCTATCTGCCATACATCAAGCAGCACAGAATGCTCTTCATAGTCATGATATATTTTAATTAATGGTTTTGCTGATTTTACAGTGAGCGCGAGTTCTTCATGTAATTCTCTGGATAAGGCTTCCCTGATTGTTTCTCCTGGTTCCAGTTTGCCTCCGGGGAACTCCCACAAATCACCTTGGTGAACATTAGATGGTCTTCGTGAAAGTAACACCTGGTTATTTTTGTTTCTAACAACGCCTACTGCGACATGCAAGACATCAGGGTTCATAAAGAATATTACGAACGGTATTCGGAATTAATACGGACATACTCATGCGAAAGATCACAGGTCCAGATTACAGCGCTTGCATTTCCCCTGCCTAAGGAAATAAATATTGTTATCTCTTCCTGCTGCATGATGCGTTGTCCTTCTGCTTCGGTATAGTTCTCTGCTCTTTCCCCTGACTCGACAATATTTACATCATTGAGTGAAATAGAGATTTCTTTAATGTCTAAATCGGGAAGTGTGGTTCTACCGATAGCGGCAAGAATTCTTCCCCAGTTTGGGTCCGAGGCAAAAAAAGCTGTCTTAACCAGTGGGGAATTGGCTACTGTCAATGCGACTTCCCTGCATTCTGCCTCGGATGCCCCATCCATAACAGATATTGTAATAAATTTGCTGGCACCCTCACCATCTCTAACTATGGCCTGCGCCAGATAAACACATATTTCCAGAAGCGCATGCTTGAATAGTAATCCTGTGCCTTCATCAAATGAGCTGATTTCAGCCACGTCACTTTCCCCGGTTGCAAGCAGAAAACAGGCATCATTAGTTGAAGTATCACCATCCACATTAATGCAATTGAACGAAACTTCCACAGCCTCAGTCAGTATACTTTGAACAAGGTTCTCACTAATATCAGCATCCGTAGCTATAAATGCAAGCATGGTCGCCATATCCGGTCTAATCATGCCTGAACCTTTAGCAATTCCTGTGATTGTTATTTCACCATCTGCCAGCTTGATTCTTTTTGAGATACCTTTTGCGATGGTATCCGTGCTAATAATTGCATCAGCAACATCCAGCCACGCATCGGCTTTAAGATTACCCAGTAAGGCAGGTATTGCTTCTTTTATTTTATCGACAGGCAATGGCTCAGCAATCACACCTGTAGAAAACGGCAAAATACTTTCAACACTGCTATCTGTGTGATTTGCCAGGTGTTGACATACCTCCATAACAGCTTCAATCCCTTGCGCTCCCAACCCTGCATTGGCATTACCCGAATTGATTAAACAATAGGCAGACTTGCCCTTTTGAATATGGTCTTTGGCGATAACAACTGGAGCAGCACAAAAGGCATTTTGCGTGAAAACAGCAGCACAGTTAGAGTTACGACCAAATGAGATTAGTGCCAGGTCTTTTCTATTTGTCTTATAAATATCTGCAGAACAGGCAGCGACTTGCACACCCTTGACAGGCAGGAGTCCAGAAATATTATTTAAACCTACAGCCATAAGGCAACCCTGAGTTTAACCGGTTACTTCAATTTACCATGACACTGCTTGTATTTTTTACCTGAGCCACAGGGACAAGGTTGATTACGTCCAATCTTTTTTTGCCCCCGAACAAAGGGCCTCAATTCCCTGTTTTCTGGCTGATCTGCTGCCTGATTTCCAAGTGCATCAGGTGATGGCGCATGATTAAACTGCATGTCCTGAGGCTGTTGATGTTGCTGCTCGGCTGCCGCAACATCTTCTTCCGCTCTTACCTGAACCATTGAAAGGAACGAAATAACATCGTGTTTTATATTCTCGAGCATAGCAACAAACATATCGAAGGCTTCGCGCTTGTATTCCTGCTTTGGATTCTTTGCGGCATAACTTCGCAAGTTAATACCCTGTCGTAAATGATCCATCGCAATTAAATGATCCTTCCATTGTCTATCGACAATATCCAGCATTACCTGCTTCTCAACTCGCCTCATGATCTCAGGACTCACAAGTTTTTCCTTCTCCTGTGCTGCATTCCTGACACTGTCCAGTATTTTTTCTCTAAGTGTTTCTTCATGCAGAGACGAGTCACTTTCAAGCCATGCTGCAATATCCAGACTCATACCAAGATCATGATCCAGTGCTTCAGTTAAGCCACTGATATCCCATAATTCATCAACGCTGCCTTGTGGTATATAGGCATCGATTATGTCACTTACTACATCTTCACGCATCGCTTCAATATTTTCCTGCACATCATCATCCATCAGCAGATCGTTCCTCTGCTCATAGATCACTTTCCGCTGATCATTCGCAACATCATCATATTCAAGCAGATGTTTTCTTATATCAAAATTATGTGCTTCAACTTTTTTTTGCGCATTTTCAATTGCTCGACTTACCAATCCTGACTCTATTGCCTCACCATCTTCCATGCCAAGTTTTTGCATCAGGGATGCAACCCTGTCTGAGGCAAATATACGCATCAGGTTATCTTCCAGTGAAAGATAAAACCGACTGGAACCTGCATCACCCTGACGACCAGAACGACCTCGCAACTGGTTATCAATGCGTCTTGATTCATGGCGCTCTGTACCAATAATATGCAAGCCGCCACTGGCAATCACTGCCTGATGTCTTTTTTCCCAGGCTTCCTTTACCTTAATTATTTCGGATTCATTAGCTTCATCTAATTTCTTGAGTTCTGCTTCCAGATTTCCCCCAAGCACGATATCTGTACCACGACCGGCCATATTGGTAGCAATGGTCACAACACCAGGCATCCCCGCCTGTTCAATAATCTCTGCTTCTCTCTCATGTTGTTTGGCATTAAGCACCTGGTGATTTACCTTCTCTTTTTTCAGTAAATCAGACAGATACTCTGACACTTCAATAGAAGCTGTGCCCACAAGCACGGGCTGACCACTATCTCTGCATTCCTTGATATCACTGATGATTGCATCAAATTTCTGTTTGGCCTTCAGATACACTGCATCGCTTGCATCATCACGAATCATTGGCATATGGGTGGGGATGACAACCACTTCCAGACCGTATATGTCCTGAAATTCAAAAGCTTCCGTATCTGCTGTTCCTGTCATTCCTGACAGCTTTTTATACAATCTGAAATAATTCTGATATGTAATTGAAGCCAATGTCTGATTTTCATTTTGAATCGGCACGCCTTCCTTGGCCTCTATTGCCTGATGTAATCCATCTGACCAACGCCGCCCTGACATAGTCCTGCCGGTGAATTCATCAACGATGACAATCTCATTGTCATTGACAATATAGTCAACATCTTTCTGAAACAGAGCATGCGCCCTCATTGCAGCATTCAGGTGGTGCAGCACGCTGATATTGACGGGATCATATAAGCTCTGCTCCGAACCAATGATCTTTTCATCTCTTAACAAGGTCTCAACATACTCATTCCCATCTTCCGTCAAATAAGCCTGTCTTGATTTTTCATCGACACTAAAATGGCCTGGACCATCTTCTTCTTCCTGTTTTTTTAATCTGGGGATTATCTTATCGATGCTGATATACAAATCCGATCTATCATCAACCGCCCCGGAGATAACCAGAGGGGTTCGTGCCTCATCGATCAAGATAGAGTCTACTTCATCAACGATCGCATAATTTAATTCCCTCTGAACACGGCCTTCCCTGCTAAATGCCAGATTATCTCTCAAATAATCGAAACCGAACTCATTGTTGGTACCATAGGTGATATCAGCAGCATATGCCTGACCACGATCTTCCTGGCTAATGCCCGTGTAAATCACACCTGTTCTCAGGCCAAGAAATTCGTAGATATGATTCATCCATTCAGAATCACGCCTTGCCAGGTAATCGTTGACAGTAATCACATGGACACCCTTACCGCTCAGGGCATTAAGGTACGCAGTTAATGTTGCAACCAGGGTTTTACCTTCACCAGTTCGCATTTCGGAAATTTTACCGTCATGTAAAACCATGCCACCAACCAGCTGCATGTCGAAATGCCGCATGCCGAGTGTTCTCTTTCCTGCTTCCCTGACCAGGGCAAAGGCCTCAGGCAATAGATCATCAAGCCTTTCTCCCCCTGTGATTCGATCACGAAATTCCGCAGTTTTCACGGGAAACTCATGATCCTGAAGAGCAGCAAATTGATCTTCCAAAGCATTAATCTTATCTACAATTTTGCCTAATAATTTAAGAACACGCTCGTTGCGACTTCCAAATATTTTTCTAAATAAACCAGTAACCATTTGATATTTTTTAGGCCTTGCGAATAGTCGCTTCAGTTGCCTAACGTGTTAGACATTATGAATGACCAGGATGATATGTTAATTTATTGAAACAAACTTTTTAGGATTGACATGCCTGCCATTATGTACGACTTCAAAGTGTACATGTGGCCCAGTTGAACGTCCTGATGAACCCATCACTGCAATATTTTGTCCTTTCTCTACCTTGTCACCAACAACAACCAGATTCTTTTTATTATGGGCATACCTGGTAACATATCCATTGCCATGGCTAATTTCTATCATATTGCCAAAACCGGAGTGCCTGCCTGACCATGTCACGATCCCGGTAGCAACAGATGACACATTTGAGCCATATCTTCCTGCGAGATCGATTCCCTCATGAAAATTCTTTTTGCCTGATATCGGATCGGTCCGCCATCCAAATAATGATGATGTCCAACCACCAGTAACAGGGCTTCCTTCTGGCAGAATTTGCGCCTGAACATTGCTATTTAGCAACATGGACTCCATCGCCGCAAATTTCTCTCTTCTATCTTCTATCTTTTGACTGACTGCCTGCAATTCTTCAACAAAATCAATTACACCCAGAGAATTCTGCTCTGACATCATCAGCGGTCCCCCCAGCCCCGGTGGTTCCAGCATGTTAAATTCTGTATCCGACATATTGGCAATATCGATAAGACGTGATCCCAGCGCATCGAGCCTGAGTAAGTGAGCCTGCAAGGTACTTAAGCGTGCAGATAAAGCATCGAGATTTTTCACCGCATTCTTCTTCGCAGTATCAATATTGACCTGTTGCTTTTCCATCTCGTGCTTCCAGTAATTTCCCTTTTGGGCATCCAGTTCTGAATATGATACCTCTGCCTGACTGGTGGCGATTTCACTGCCAATATGGAAAGTTCCAACAACCAATGTCAGAAACAACAGTCCAACAAACAGGGTCCCCAACAGACCTACAGGCAGTCTGAAAGTCCTGTTTCGATTATTCGATACTAATATGAGTTCCATTTAATATTATATTTCTCTATTATCAAATTATGTCTGGCTCGAAAAATCCAAAAATTCATAACTCCAAAACCAGAAGCCTCAAAACCCGTCAATTTAGCCAGCTTGTCAGTTCCAATAAACAACTAAACCAGCTCTATACACACGCCAAGGATATCTGCACGCTTAACGAAAAGCTGCACAATTATCTCCCTGCTTCTCTAAGTAGTCACTGTACTGTCGCCAACTACTCTGCTGATACCCTGATTGTCAATGCTGACACATCCGCATGGGCTTCTAAATTACGAAACCGCATTCCTGATATTCTTGATTATGCCAGGCACGAATGCGGGCTAAGCAAGTTAATATCTGTACGTATCAGGGTTTCTCCAAACCGCAGCAATACTCATTTTACACTTCCCGGCACCGAACTAGCCAGAAAGGCATCCCTTTCAAAAAAATCTGCAGAATTCATCGCCAGTGTCGCAACATCCATCGAAGACCCTGCACTCCGGGAATCTATTCTTAGAATTAGCAAAAATACCAAGTAAATTAAAAATCTTATTATTATGCTACAGCGATAGGCTGCATAAAAGAGATGGGCAAATCTACCTCATCTTCAAAACTTACCAGCTCCCATGCTGATTCTCTGGCTAATAATTCTCTCAACAATCTGTTATTCAATGCATGCCCGGACTTAAACCCGGTAAATGAACCTATAAGGCTATGTCCAAGCAGATATAAGTCACCGATTGCATCAAGTATCTTGTGCTTCACACACTCGTCTTCATAACGCAATCCGTCTTCATTCAAAATTCTGTAATCATCAACAACCACAGCATTGTCCAGGCTACCACCTAATGCCAGGTTGTTTTCTCTTAATAACTCAACTTCCCGCATAAATCCAAATGTTCTGGCACGACTCACTTCCTTTACATAGGAGGTGGTTGAAAAATCAATCTCGGCCTTACAAATATCTTCATGGAACATTGGATGATCAAACTCTATGGTGAAACCAACTTTAAAGCCTTCGAAAGGTTCAAACATGGCCCACTTGTCACCATCCTCAACCCTGACTGTTTCCTTGATCCGCATAAAACACTTTGGTGCATTTTGTTCTTCTACGCCAGCTGACTGAATCAGGAACACAAATGGCCCGGCACTACCATCCATAATGGGCACTTCATCAGAACTAAGGTCAATATAGGCATTATCTATGCCGAAACCAGCCAGTGCGGACAAAAGGTGTTCAACGGTTGAGATTTTGACGCCATCTTTAACCAATGACGTGGACAACATGGTATCACCAACATTATCAGGTTTTGCTTCAATTTCGACAGGATCATCAAGGTCTATTCGACGAAAAATAATCCCGGCATTCGCAGGTGCAGGTCGCAGTGTCAGAAATATTTTCTTGCCCGTGTGCAGACCGACACCGGTAGCACGGATGACATTTTTAAGCGTTCTTTGCTTAATCATTGATTATATAAGCCTTTTTTATAATTCTGCCCCTGATTTCCCCAAATTTCACTCATCTCCGAGCATAACTTACCGTCTTTTAAATACCAGAAACAGGCTAGCTGCATATAGTATCAGGCAATCATAGGGTTTATCAATCCGCCTGACGTCTCAAAAAGGCAGGTATATCCAGATATTCCGAGTCATTTTCGACATTATTCGGATCTGTTTCCTGATTTTTTTTGCGCATCACCGTTGGCCGATCAAACTCTTTGTAGTCACCCACCGCAACTTTATCTACCAAATGAACCCTTTTCGCTTCATCTCTTGCTACATGACCCAATCCAGTGGCGACAATCGTAACTCTCATTTCACCACTCATATCAGGATCAATGACGGTACCAACGACAACGGTCGCGTTATCAGAGGCAAATTGTTTGACTGTGTTACCCACCTCGTCAAATTCACCAATAGTCATATCCATACCTGCAGTGATATTCACCAGAATACCTCGAGCACCGGAGAGATTGACGTCTTCGAGCAAGGGACTGGAGACTGCAGTTTCGGCAGCAACAGCCGCACGATCTTCACCCTGCGCCTTACCCGAACCCATCATCGCCATCCCCATCTCAGACATGACTGTTTTAACATCTGCAAAATCGACATTAATCAAACCTGGACAGGTAATCAATTCCGCTATCCCCTGTACCGCGCCAAGCAGAACATCATTGGCAGCACCGAATGCATTCAAGAGACTGATGTCACGACCCAGGACAGCTAGTAATTTTTCATTGGGAATCGTAATCAAAGAATCTACAAACTGTCCGAGTTCCTCAATTCCATCATCTGCAATTTTTGCACGCCTTTTACCTTCGAATAAAAATGGTCGTGTCACAACTGCGACGGTCAGAATCCCCATCTCCTTTGCCACCTGCGCGACAATTGGTGCTGCTCCGGTACCGGTGCCGCCACCCATTCCAGCCGTGATGAAAACCATGTCTGCACCTTCCAGAAGATCCATCACACGATCTCTGTCTTCAAGCGCAGCCTGGCGGCCAATTTCCGGATCGGCCCCAGCGCCCAGGCCTTTGGTAATGTTCCTTCCCAACTGCAATGAAGTTTTTGCATCAGAATTATTCAGTGCCTGCGCATCTGTGTTGGCACAAATAAATTCCACTCCCTCTATATTGCCTGACAGCATATGCTGTACGGCATTCCCACCACCACCACCAACGCCAATGACCTTGATAACGGCAGCCTGATTGTCAGTATCTACAAATTCAAACATGGCATAACCTCCTCATCTAAAAAATTAATCTCTAAAAATCACTCTTGAAAATTTCCCGTTAAAAATTACCCTGAAACCAGCTCTTCATTCTTTCCCAAAGACCTCCATTCGCCCTTAATGGTGAAAAGCCTTCCTGCATCTGTTTGCGCCCAAATAACAATAAGCCGACACCGGTTGAGTAAATCGGGTTCTTCACTACGTCGACCAGTCCTGAAACATGTTGCGGCATTCCTAATCTCACCGGCATGTGAAATATTTCTTCCGCAAGTTCAATGACACCTTCCATCTTTGAGCTGCCTCCAGTAATCACCATGCCAGCAGCAACCAAATCTTCGAAACCACTTCTCCGAAGTTCTGCCTGAACCAGGGTAAATAATTCCTCATACCGTGGCTCAACTACTTCGGCCAATGTCTGTCTGGCCAATCGACGCGAGGGTCGATCTCCGACACTGGGGACATCAATCGTTTCTTCAGGATTTGCCAGTTGCGTTAAGGCGCAAGCATATTGCACCTTGATATCTTCGGCATGTTGCGTTGGCGTCCGTAATGCCACGGCAATATCATTTGTCACCTGATCCCCGGCAATAGGGATCACTGCTGTATGGTGTATAGCGCCATCTGTGAATACAGCAATATCGGTGGTGCCACCGCCAATATCAACCAGACAAATACCCAGTTCTTTCTCGTCTTCCGTTAATACTGCATAACTTGAGGCAAGCTGTTCAAGAATCACATCATCGACCTCAAGCCCACAACGTCGTACACACTTGATGATGTTTTGTGCCGCACTGACTGCCCCAGTCACCATATGAACTTTTGCTTCAAGCCTGACCCCGGACATGCCAATCGGTTCTTTGACACCTTCCTGATGATCAATCACAAATTCCTGCGGCAGAATATGCAAGATTTTCTGATCCGCAGGGATGGCTACAGCACGTGCTGCGTCAATAACACGATCTACATCACCTATCGTCACTTCATGATCCCGAATTGCAACAATTCCGTGAGAATTAAGACTACGGATATGACTGCCTGCGATACCTGCGAATACAGAATGTATTTCACATCCCGCCATCAATTCAGCCTCTTCTATGGCGCGTTGGATGGAATGAACCGTGGATTCGATATTAACGACGACCCCTTTCTTAAGACCTCGAGATCGGCTCGAGCCCAGGCCAATAATCTCGATCTCATCATTGGAAATTTCACCCACAATCGCAACCACTTTGGAGGTTCCGATATCCAGACCAACGATAAGATTCTTATCCATCTTTTTCGTCATTATTATTTAACTCCGCTATTAACATGTTCAGTGGCGAGTTGCTTCCAACGAACAGCAAAACCATTGGTATAACGCATATCAATCTCCCTGGCCTGAGATGATTTTTCACCCAGATTATTTATAACCACATTCACGAATCGTTCGATTCGGTTCTCAAAATCTCTTCTGCCGAGCACGACACTGAGCCCGTTTTCCAACTCGAATTTCCACGCTCGTCGTTCATTCATCTGTAAATGCACCACGGGCAAAGCATAGGTTTGTTTCAACAACTTAAATCGTTCTAACAATAATCCCTGTGATTCTTCAGGCCCTTCAAGCAGCGGTAAACCCCTGGGGAAAGAATTCTTCTCTGGTGCGAAATAGTGGCCCTGATCATTCAACAAACCAGTTCCATTCCACCTGACAACAGCTTCTTGTTCATTGACGATAACCCTTAAACCATCCGGCCAGACTCTATGTACCGACACATCATTCACCCAGGGCAATGCTATTAATACGTTTCGTATCGCCGCGACATCGATATTAAAAAATCCACCTCTTACCTTGTCAGTGACCAACTCCTGCAAACGCAATGTATCAAGCCGCAGAAACTCACCTTCAATATGAACCTGCCGGATTGGAAGTGTTGCCGGTTTCATCATCCATACAAAACTTGACACAATCACAGTGACCACCAACACAGCCATCAAACCACCAACTAGATTATTGCTGTGATCAGAACGATTTTGCTTATCAAAATCTCCGCCTGTATTTCCATCCATTGTCAGTATCGCTTGCATAAAATATTGCCCATCATTCTCACAAACTGGCCGCCAGTATTTTTAAGGTTAATTCATCAAAGCTCATGCCCGCCTGCTTTGCAGACATGGGCACCAGGCTATGACTGGTCATCCCCGGAATCGTATTCACTTCTATTAACCATGGTTTACCTTCTGCATCCATCATGAAATCGACACGTCCCCAGCCGCTAGCATCCAGTGCTTTAAAAGCTGCAAATGCCATCTTGCCTAATTCATTTTCAACATCAGCATCAAGTCCACAGGGACAATGGTATTGTGTTGTATCAGCAAGATATTTGGCTTCGTAATCATAAAATTCTCTCGGAGTTTCCAGTCTGATCATGGGTAAAATTTCATCACCCAAAATTGGAACGGTATACTCGTTTCCTGTAATCCATGACTCAGCCATTACCCTTGCATCGTATTCATGTGCCAGTCGCCAGGCACTTTCCATTTCACCTGATTCCTTAACCTTGCTGGCACCATAGCTCGAGCCTTCCCTGACCGGTTTGACAATTAAAGGCAGGCCCAGATATTCGACAACGGCCTGCCAGCCAGAATGCTCATTCACTTCAACAAATGCTGGCGTAGGTAATTCATGGCTTTGCCAGATTCGTTTACTCCTGCACTTATCCATCGCCAGGGAAGAACCCAGTACACCACTGCCTGTGTAAGGTAATTCCAGGGTTTCCAGTAAACCCTGCATCAACCCATCTTCGCCTCCCCGTCCATGTAAAGCGATAAACACACGATCAAAATTTCCAGTTGCCAGTTGCGTCATCAAATTTTCTCTAGGATCAACAATGTGTGCATCAACCTTTTGCCTTTGCAGAGCTTCAAAAACTGCTTGCCCACTCTGTAAAGAAATTTCCCGTTCGGCGGATGAGCCTCCCATCATTACGGCCACCTTTCCAAATTGCATTGTCTTTTCAACACTCGTCATACCTTTTTGTATTCACCAACAATTCTGACTTCAGGGACAAGTTCTACACCATGATCAAGCTTCACTTTTTTCTGAATCATTAATATCAAAGACTCAATATTCTCGGCAGATGCACTTCCCGAGTTGATGATAAAATTCGCATGTTTATCCGAGACTACAGCGTTACCGATTGCTTGACCTTTAAGCCCACTGGTTTCTATTAACCTCGCCGCATAGTCCCCCTCAGGGTTACGAAATACAGAACCACAACTTGCCTTGCCTGTCGGTTGGCTTTCTGCTCGCTTGTTTAACAACGCCTGTATCCGTTCCGAACCTTTCGTATCTGCATCACCAGCCAGTAACAACTCTGCAGAAATAAACCACTCATCCTCAGGCAAATTTACATACCGATAAGCTGTCTCAAAATCTGCTGCGACTCTTTTAATTCGCTGCCCCTGCCTATTGACGGTTTCAACACTGCGAACTATGTTCCAGGTTTCTCCGCCAAAGGCTCCTGCATTCATCGCCAGGGCACCACCCATGGTTCCGGGGATACCCGCCAGGAATTCCCCGCCTGCCAGGCCGGCTTTTACACTCATTCGTGCGACCTTCGCACAGGCAACTCCGGCACCAACATGCATACTTGTGTCATCGTAAACATGTAAATCATTCAATACTCCTGAGAGTGCAATCACTGTCCCCTGCAATCCTCCATCGCGCACCAGAAGGTTGCTACCCAGGCCAAGCCAGAAAAGAGGTTCATCCTCCGCTACCTGCTTCAGAAAAGAACACAGATCCTCAACATCAGCCGGTTTAAAGTAACGCTCGGCCTGGCCACCTGTTCTCCAGGAAGTATGTTTTTTCATAGGCTCATTCAACTTCATGACACCCCGTACTTCGATATCCTGCTGACCATATTTTTTCGAATACTCTTTTTTCATAAGTTCAGTGACATCAAGCACCAATATTGCAGACAGATTTGATACTTCGTAAAATTGTTTTGTATCACCTGGCACCTTGTTTTCTCAAATGTTCTCTCAATTACTTCTCTTATCCATATTGCTGTTGCAAATTTGCAGATACCGTACCGACATTTCCTGCACCTAACACCAGTAACAAATCATTTTCTTCAACAAGATTTTCCAGTAATCGTGGTATTTCTTCGTGTTGCTCAACGAAGATGGGATCAACCTGTCCTCTCTGGCGAATTGCCCGGCACAGTGATCGTCCATCAGCTCCAGCAATAGGGGCCTCACCTGCGCTGTATATATCCAGTAATAGCAGTTTGTCAGTTTCTGAAAGTACCTGGCAAAAATCTTCAAACAGATCTCTGGTCCTTGTGTAACGATGTGGCTGGAAAATTACGACAATACGTTTATCAGGCCATCCTTGCCGAACACCCTGTAATGTTGCACTTATCTCACGAGGGTGATGTGCATAATCATCAATAAGCAGGATTTTTTTGTCCTGAATATTTAATTCACCCATGACCTGACAGCGTCTGCCAATACCCTGGAATTGAGCAAGTGCAGTAATAATTGATTCATCGGCAACACCCACTTCATGTGCCACAGCAATTGCCGCCAATGCATTTAAAATATTGTGTTTACCCGGCAAGTTTAATTTCACCTGCAGCCATTCTTTTTTATCTGCACGTGAAACCTGGAAACAACTCTGCTGTCCTTCATGATGAACGTCATGTGCAAAGTAATCTGCATCTGCATCAAAGCCATAGGTTTTAAAAGGCTTCAGAATATTCCCCATAATTTTTCTGACACCTTCATCATCCAGGCAGATAACCGCCAGACCATGGAAAGGCAGATGATGCAAAAACTCAATAAAATTATCTTGTAGACAACCTATATCACCACCATAGGTTTCAAGATGGTCAGCATCAACATTTGTCAGGATCGCAATCGTCGGTTGTAGATGTAAAAAAGAGGCATCACTTTCATCCGCCTCAGCAACCATATATTTTCCTGCTCCCAGGCGAGCGTGTGATCCGGAGCTATTCAGCAAACCGCCAATCACATAAGTTGGATCAAGCCCACCTTCGGCAAGAATACTGGCAACCAGACTCGTTGTTGTTGTCTTGCCATGTGTCCCTGCGACAGCGATTCCCTGTTGAAACCGCATCAACTCAGCCAGCATTTCTGCACGTGGTATCACTGGTATTCTTTTCGCACGTGCTTCAAGCAACTCGGGATTGTCAGCAGCAATAGCACTGGAGATAACCACTACATCACAGCCATCTACCTGTGCAGGATCATGACCAATTTCAATATTGATACCCAGTGAAGACAAATGTTTGGTCACAGGACTTTGCCGTTGATCAGATCCGGATATTTGATAACCCAGGTTATGTAATACCTCAGCAATGCCACTCATGCCTGCGCCACCGATACCGACAAAGTGAATACGGTTTACCCGGCCCATTGGGTTTTCGCCCCTGGTACTATTACCCTTGGCATTATCACCTCTGACACAATTCCTGTGTTCAGGCATAAGCCACCTCCATGCACAGATCTGCAACATGATCTGTCGCCGCTGGTCTGGATAGTGATCGGGAAGTATTGGCCATCTTCAACAAACCATCCCGGTTCTGTGAGAAATCCCTGAATAATTTAGCCAGGACCTGTCCATTCAATTCTGTTTCCTGGATCAGAATGGCGGCACCCTCGGTACTGAGATAATGTGCATTAGCAGTTTGATGATCATCTACTGCATAGGGATAGGGAACAAAAATCGCAGCAACACCCGCCGCTGAAATTTCTGCCACTGTCATTGCACCCGCCCTGCATAACACAAGATCAGCCCATTCATATGCTGCAGCCATATCATCTATATAGGCCTGAGGCTCAACAGAAATATTCAAGGACTGATAAAGAGCTTTGGCAGATTGTAAATTTCTGTCACCTGTCTGGTGCTTAACCTTAATGTTTATGTCCTCTCCCAAAATGGAAAGCGCCTCAGGAACAACCTCGTTCAAAGTCCTGGCACCAAGACTTCCGCCCACTACCAGAATATGCAAACAATCATCTGTACGATTTTGAAAACGTTGTTGCGGATCAACAATGCCAATGATCTCTTCACGCACAGGATTACCGGTCATGGTTGCATGCGTTGATGACGAGAAGGTATTTGGAAAGGCTTCCATAACAATACTGGCGAATGGTGCCAGTAGTCTGTTGGTCAAACCAGCAACGGCATTCTGTTCATGTATACACAAAGGTATGCGCATCAACCATGCAGCAATCCCTCCGGGACCACTTGCAAATCCACCCAGACCTAACACGGCGGCAGGTTTATGCCGACTCAAGACAAAGATTGACTGGACTACTGCCGTCAAGATTGAGAGTGGTGCGGTGATCCAGCGCATGATCCCCTTCCCGCGTAAGCCACTAATATTAATGGTTAGTAATTTGAGGCCATTTTCCGGTACTATTTTTGCCTCAAGCCCGGTTTTGGTTCCGAGCCAAAGCGTCGGGATATTTCTATCACGCAGACAATTAGCAACAGCCAGGGCCGGGTAGATGTGACCACCGGTACCACCTGCCATGATCAGGATTGGCCTGCTTTCCCGGAGTGTATTTTCCATGGCTCTATTCTGCATAGGACTTGCTCCTATCAGGTGACCGCTTTGTCTGTCGGTTTTCTACTTCTACTCGCAACAAAATGCCCAGCAATAAACAGCTAGTCATCATGCTATTACCGCCATAGCTCATTAAAGGCAGGGTCAGTCCTTTGGTAGGCAAGACACCAAGATTAACGCCCATATTAATGAGTGCCTGAATACCGATAATCAGGCCAATACCATAAGCCAGATAGGCGGCGAACAGTTTCCCCATCCGTTCAGCAACGTGTCCAATGACAAACGCACGCCAGACCAGAAAACCAAATAATAAAATCAGGGTTACTGATCCCACTAATCCAAATTCTTCAGCAAAAACAGAAAATACAAAATCAGTATGCGCTTCCGGCAAGTAAAATAATTTTTGTACACTACTGCCGAGACCGACACCAAGCCAGTCACCACGTCCGAATGCAATTAAGGCTTGAGTCAACTGAAACCCGGTATTGAAGGGATCTTGCCAGGGATCAGAAAAACTCATTAATCTCTGCATGCGATAAGGTGACAATACAGCCAGAGTCGCAAGAACAGATATTGCCGTTAGCACCCAGGCGAAAAATCTACCCAGCGGAACACCTCCCATAAACAACATGCCTAATGCTGTGGCGAACAGGACAACACTAGAACCGTAGTCTGGTTCCAGCAATAACAAACCTGCAACCATGGTTAATACACAAATAGGCCTGATAAATCCGGCGAAATTATTTCTTACATGTTCCCCATGGCGTACCATGTAGCCAGCAAGGTAAGCTATGACACAAAATTTAACAGGTTCAGATGCCTGGAATGCAAACGAACCCACACTAATCCACCGTGTACTACCGTTGACTTCTCTACCAACGCCAGGGATTAATACCAGAATCAGTAATAACATACCCAACACAAGCAGTGGCACGCTTAAGAACTCCCATACGGACAAGGGGATCTTTAATGCAGCAGCAAGCAAACCCAGACCAATCGCAACTGCAAAGGATTGCCGCCAGAAATAATACAGGGGATCATGAAACTGACGATCGGCTATCGCCATTGATGATGAGGCAACCATGACCAGACCAAGACCAATAAGCAGAAGGATCACTGTCATCAACCAGGCATCATAAGAACGAAACAGAGCATTATCATTCAACAAATTATTTTTTGGGATGGCCTGCTGCTGTCTATACATGATGCTGATCTCCAAGCACTTTATTGACAGCTGTAACAAATGCATCACCACGCGCCTGATAATTTTCAAACATATCAAGACTTGCACATGCAGGTGAGAGCAAAACAATATCTCCAGCACTGGCTATTCTTGCGGCAGTCTCGACCGCCATCTCTATGCTATCAACCGCATGAACTGGCACCACGTTGACAAGCACTTTACCGATCCCGGGACCATCTTTACCCAGTACAATCGCTGCCTTTAATCTGCCTTCTGCAACATGCTCCATCTCTGAAAAGTCCGCGCCCTTACCATCGCCACCGGCAATCAATACAATATTTTCATCTGTAGCCAGGCCTTTAATGGCAGCACAACTTGCGCCGACATTGGTGCCCTTGGAATCGTTAAACCATTGCACATGCGCATGCTCGGCAATCCACTGGCAACGATGCTGCAGACCCGGAAATGAACGCAACACACTCAGCATGGCCGCCTGGGGGCAATTTAGTGTTTCCGCCAATGCCATTGCAGCCATCGCATTAGCAATATTATGTTCACCCTTGATATGAAGATCATTCACAGGAATTAATTTATCTTCACCTTTCACTATCCAGCGTTCACCATCATAATCACGCACACCATAATCACCTGGCAAAGGGTCAAACAAGGTAAAGTCAACACAATTCCTTTGATTTCGAGCCATACTTGCAACAGCAGGATCATCAAGATTAATAACTATTGTTCCATTGCCATCGTATATGCGTTCCTTGGCAGTTTTATATTCTGTCAAACCTTCATACCTGTCCATATGATCTGGTGAGATATTCAAAACGACCGAGGCAATGGCATTCAATGAGCTCACTGTTTCTAACTGGAAACTTGATAATTCCAGTACATAAATATCAGGTTCATTATCACCAAGCAAATCCAGCGCAGGGGTTCCCAAGTTTCCGCCTTCAACAACATTGAGACCTGCTGCCCGAAGCATTTCTGCAACCAGTGTAGTCACAGTGCTTTTACCATTTGACCCCGTAATGGCAATAACAGGAGCTGAAATATTGCGACAAAATAATTCAATATCACCATACACTTCGACACCTGAGTCGATGGCCTTGACGATGGCACCCTCTTGTAAAGACACGCCTGGACTTAGTAATAAATGATCAGCACTCAGCAATAAAGATTCATCAAAGCCACCCAGATATAATGAAACATCAGGCAAGGCTGCTTGCATCTCATTTAACATAGGTGGTTGATCACGATTATCTGTGACTGCAAAGCTAACTCCCTGTGCGGCCAGGTATCGGGCGCAAGCAAAGCCCGTCTTACCAAGACCCACGATAACAGTATTAAATTGTTTACCTGTCTCTATCACTTCAACAACAATCGCCTCTGCACATTCCAAAATTCTTGCCTCACCGCACCTTTAAACTGGCAAGGCCAATCAATACAAGTATCACGGTGACTATCCAGAAACGGACAATCACTCTGGGCTCTGGCCAACCTTTCAGTTCATAATGATGATGCAGTGGTGCCATATGAAAAATTCGCTTACCAGTTAATTTATAAGAACCGACCTGCAGAATGACAGAGACAGTTTCCATCACAAATACACCGCCCATGATGAACAACACCAGTTCCTGGCGGACTACTATGGCAACAATACCCAGTGCAGCGCCCAGCGCCAGCGCACCAATGTCGCCCATGAAAACCTGTGCCGGATAAGTGTTGAACCACAGGAATCCCAGACCTGCGCCAACTATTGCAGCACAAAATATCGCGACCTCTCCGACACCTTTGATATAAGGAATGCCCAGATATTCTGCGAAATGAATGTGGCCTGTGGTATAGGCAAATATCATCAAGGCGCCAGCAACCAGAACAGTAGGCAAGATGGCAAGCCCATCCAGTCCATCCGTAAGGTTCACCGCATTACTGGTGCCAACGATGACAAAATAAGATAGCACGACGTACATCCAGCCAAGATTTATGGTCACGTCCTTAACGAAGGGAATAATCAGCTGGGTCTCGGCAGGAGATGTTGCAGTCTGATAGAGGTACATAGCGGCAACGAGACCGATGACTGATTGCCAGAAATATTTATACTTCCCTGGCAAACCCTTCGGATTCTGCTCTACAACCTTACGATAATCATCAACCCAACCAACCACCCCAAAGGCAAGTGTTACCAACAACACGACAGCAATGAAGCGGTTACTTAAATCAGCCCAACATAATGTGCCGACCGCAATCGATACCAGAATCAACAAACCGCCCATGGTCGGCGTTCCGGACTTTGACAGATGAGATTCCGGGCCATCATCTCTGACACTTTGCCCTATCTGGTACTCATTCAATCGTCTTATCAAATATGGACCAACAAGCAATGAGATAAAAAGTGACGTCAATACCCCGAGAATTATGCGCATTGTCAGGTATTGAAAAACATTAAAACCACTATGAAATTGGGTGAGGTATTCAGTTAACCAGAGCAACATGATTATTCATCCGCCTCCCGTGCATTATCTACCAGGGCATCAACCCCTAAGGCATCAACAAGGTACTCCATCCCCATTGCCCGTGATCCCTTGATTAAAATGGTAACGTCTGCAGTAATTTCTTCGCTTAATAACTCAGCCAGTTGTTCATGGTTATCTACATGTCGGGCACCTTCGCCAAAAGATTCTGCACTGGCCCGGGTCAATTCACCCAGTGCATAAAGACGTTCTACACCTGATGCTTTACTGATCTCACCTGCCCGTGCATGCAATGCTTCGCTATCATCCCCCAGCTCACCCATATCGCCGATCACCAACCAATGCCTTCCATGAAATTTTTCCAGAACTTTCAATGCCACATCCAGCGACGCTGGATTAGCATTATAGGTATCATCAATGATTCGGCATTGCTTCAAACCAGATTTAATTTGCAGTCGTCCCTTTACTGCACTGATAGCTTCAAGGCCCTGCTTAATAGTAGCTAAGGAAATTCCCAGGCTGATTGCGCATGCCGCTGCTTCCAGGGCATTCATGATGTTGTGTCGGCCCGGCAAGTTCAGTGTTAACTCTATATTCCCCACAGGCGTTATCATTTGCAAAGAAGATTTATCCTCTTCAATAAGGATCGACTCAGCGGTCACTTCATTACCACTGTCTAGTCCAAATGTAAGCTGGTTGGAGTGACTACTTTTTTCCAGCCATAGTTCAGCGAAATCATCATCACCGTTAATAACGGCAACACCATCCTCTGGCAAGCCACTAAATATTTCAGACTTGGCATGTGCGACTCCCTCAATACTTCCAAACCCCTCAAGATGCGCTGGTGCACACTGGGTAATCGTGACCACAGTTGGCTGGGCAATATCAGATAGCCATTCAATCTCACCAGGATGGTTGGCACCCATCTCAATCACCGCATACTGATGTTCTTCCCCCAGACCAAATAATGTCAGCGGTACACCGATGTCATTGTTAAGATTTCCCTGGGTTGCCAGCACAGAGGCCTTACAACTCAGGATTCCAGTCACCATTTCCTTAACTGTTGTCTTGCCATTACTGCCAGTAATTGCAACCACCGGCATGGAAAAACCAGCACGCCAACTTTTAGCTAATTCTCCCATTGCCTGCCGCGTGTTCTTAACTACTATAGACGGCCCGGAAAATGAGCCAGAATCATCACGTTTTTCTTCAACAAGAACAGCACTGGCACCTACGGCTTTCGCTTTATCGAGATAATCATGACCATTGAAATTTTCACCGTGCAGGGCAATAAATAATTCCTTGTCTTTTAATGTGCGTGTGTCCGTACTACAACCTGTGAAGTAAACATCTTCTCCATAATATTTTGCTTGTAAAATTTCGGCTGCTTTTGATATTTGCATACTAATCATCCGGCGTTACCGCTTTTTGATCATTCAAAATCTCCTGTACGATTGAACGATCACTAAAAGGATGTCGTACCCCGTCAATTTCCTGATAGTCTTCATGACCCTTCCCGGCAATTAAGACAACATCATTGCTTGATGCAGAATCAATCGCCGCCATGATGGCATTTCGTCTATCCAGTTCTTTTGTGAAACAAGCATGATCTTTTATACCGCTGATAATATCTTCAATGATTACCTCTGCAGACTCATACCGAGGGTTGTCATTGGTCAAAAATATATAATCTGCAATTGCTTCGGCAACGCCTCCCATTTCTGCGCGTTTGCCCTGGTCTCTATCCCCGCCACAACCAAAAACACAAATTAGTTTTCCTGAAGATTGAGACTGCAAGTCCAGAAGCACCTGCTTCAGGGCATCCGGTGTGTGTGCATAATCAACAATGACTACGGGCTTCCCCTCATGCCTGAAAGATTCCATTCTGCCCGGGATACCTGAACATTTTGACAGGGCTGACAATGCCTCCGTGAATGGCATAGCAGACAAATAAAGTGCCGACAGTGATGCCAATAAATTTGAGGCATTAAACTCGCCGATCAAACCTGAGTTCAGTGTTCCCTCTCCCCATGGAGAGTTCACTTGCAGAGTCATGCCTGATGCATTACTGGAAATAATATTGGCTGAGACGACAGGAATCTGATGTTGACTAACCGTTTTTAATGAATACCCAACAAGTTCTATTTTATTCTGAAATTCTTCTATCAACTCGCGACCAAAGGCGTCATCAAGATTAATGACTGCCTTTCTGATCAAGTAATCACTGAACAGGCGCCGTTTTGACGCTGCATAATTTTCCATGGTCTGGTGATAATCAAGATGATCACGGCTTAAATTTGTAAAAACAGCAATATCAAATTCGACACCTGAGACACGATATTCCTCCAGCCCGTGGGAGGAAACTTCCATGGCAACAGTATCAATTTTCTCGTGCTGTAGATTTGCAAATGTATTTTGTAGTGCTACTGGCTCCGGTGTTGTATTCGGCCCTTTGCAGATATCATTAAATGGTCCATATCCCAAAGTACCAACCAGACCACTACTGCCCGGATTTTTAATGTCCAGTGCCTGCGCGATTAGATAACTTACGGTGGTTTTGCCATTCGTGCCTGTAACACCTATCACCTTCATGTCATGGCTTGGCTGTTTATAAAACCTTGCTGCAATCAAACCTGCCTGTGCGCGCAATTGCGAAAGTGCAATAACAGGTACATTGTATTTTGGAATATCCGGGAGCTGTTCTCTCTCTATTACGACTGCAGATGCACCTGCATCAATTGCAGATTTCACATAAACCATTATGTCTGTATTTTTATAGGCAATAAACAGATCGCCTTTATTTACCGTACGACTATCCACCGTCAAACCTGTTACTTTGACATCATCCTGACTTGCAACATCTGCTAAACCATGCAGCAACTGACTGAGTGTTTGAGAATATGTTAGTTTTTCAACTGACATCATCAGTTAATCCTTCCCGCAGCAATTATCTGTCTGTTCAATAAGAGCAAATCATCAGGTGGAACATCAAGTAAACGCAGTGCCCCCGCCATCACATTTGCAAACACTGGCGCTGCCACCAGACCGCCATAATATTGATCACCTTTGGGCTCATCGATTATCACCACAGCAATCAACCTTGGATTACTCGCAGGAGCCATGCCCGCAAATAGTGATAAATAACGATCTTCTGAGTAACCACCAACTACAGTTTTCTTAACTGTCCCGGTTTTCCCGGCGACACGGTAGCCTTCAACAAAAGCTCTGCTCCCGGTACCACCTTTTTGTACCACTGTTTCCAGCATGGTCCTTACTTGCCGAGCCACACTTGCAGAAAACACACGGCTTGCTTTGACTGGTTCTGTGACCTTTAAAAATGAAACCGGCAACATCATGCCGTCCGTAGCGAAAGGCATATAGGCCTGCGCCAGTTGTAAGGCAGTTGTTGAAATACCATAGCCGAACGACATGGTTGCCTGCTCAACTTCAGACCAGTTGTTATATGGGTTTAAATAACCGGAGACCTCACCTGGAAAACCACTTCCGGTTGCCTGACCAAAACCAACCTTTGTCAGGATTGACCAGAAATCCAGGGGTTCAAGAGACAATGCAATCTTACTGGCCCCGATATTACTGGATTTTTTAATGACAGTAGCCAGATCAATCACACCGTAATCTCTAGGATCACGAATAGTATGATCACCTACCTTGAAATATCCCGGGTGTGTATCAATAGTTGATTTTAAATTGTATAAACCACTTTCCAGGGCAGTAGCAATGGTAAATGGTTTTAGTGTTGACCCTGGCTCAAATACATCTGTTAACGCCCGGTTACGGTAATGACCACTCTTTAAACCAGTTCTGTTATTCGGGTTATAAGAAGGCTGACCAACCATGGCAATAATTTCACCTGTCTTCACATCGAGCATGACCAATGTTCCTGCTCGTGCCTGGTGATGATTGACCGCACTTTTTAACTCTCGATAGGCCAGATATTGAATTCGCCTGTCAATTGAAAGGACAAGTTCATTACCGGGATCTGGCGTAGTAATACTCTCTATGTTTTCAATGATGCGACCGAGTCTGTCTTTCAAAACCCGTTTACTACCTGGCGAGCCCTTAAGCCAGTTGTCAAAAGCGAGTTCTATACCTTCCTGACCTGAATCATCAATATTAGTGAAGCCAAGTACGTGAGAAGTGACTTCAGCTGCAGGATAATAACGACGATATTCTCTCTGCAACGAGATACCGGGAATATCCAGCAACATCACCTGCTCAGCAAGTGCCGGAGCAACATGCCTTTTCAGGTAGACAAACTGTCTACCAATACGATCTTTCAATAAGCTGGTTAATTCTTTTTCATCCATGTGTAAATATTTGGCAAGCTGATCAAGTTTTGCATCGGCCGCCATCACTTTCCGGGGAACGGCCCAGATCGAATTCACTGGTGTACTGATTGCCAGAGATTCGCCATTGCGATCCGTTATCATGCCCCGGTGAGCAGGTATCTTTACCACGCGTAACGCTCTTGCATCGCCATGGTCCTGCAAAAATTCTTTGTTCAATACCTGCAGATCGACGGCACGGAAAACCAAGCCCGCCATACAGACAGTATAAAGACTGAGTAGAAACCAACGCCGCATTGGGAACTCCATTACTTTTACCTTCTCTCTCATGTCGGTCCCATACTCATTTATAAATCGCTCATTTCGAAATCAGCATCACAGCACGTGTTTCAGGCTCGATCATATGCAACTCGGTTTTGGACACAGACTCAATTCGAGCATCAGTTGCCCAGGTACTCTGTTCCAGCTGCAAGCGCCCCCACTCTTCATTCAAATTATCCCGGTCTCTTTCGAGTGTTTGAATTTCTACAAACAATTTGCGTGTTTCATGCCGGGCAATAACAACCTCAACCGCTGAAAAAAACACCGCAGCGCCCAGAAGAATCAAGAGGACATTCTTCATGTCGCAGGGCACTCGGCGATACGTAACACGGCACTACGCGCCCTTGGATTACTTTTTATTTCATCCGGCTGGCAACGTACAGGCTTTCCAACGATAATAAGTTTTGATTTGAAGACATCATGCGTCACAGGGATTTCTCTTGGGATATCAACACCGCGAGATTGATCTCGCATAAACCTTTTCACTATCCGATCCTCAAGTGAATGAAAACTGATCACCAATAACCTGCCGTTGACCGCAAGCACATTCATTGCCTGGGTCAAAACCGTGTCTAATTCTTCCAGCTCTCGATTAATGAAGATACGAATTGCCTGGAATGTTCTGGTCGCCGGATGCTTGTCTTTTTCCTTACGTGGAATTGCTGATGCAACCAGATCGGCTAATTGTGTCGTCCGCATGATGGGCGCTTCTTCTCTATATTCAATGATTACTCGGGCAATGCGCCTTGAATATCTTTCATCACCATACTGGTAAAGTACGTTTGCAATTTCTTCCACGGTAGCCTGATTCAGCCACTCGGCTGCGGTCATACCATGACTATTGTCCATGCGCATATCCAGTTCACCATCTCGCAAAAAGCTGAATCCTCGTGAAGCATCATCAAGTTGTGGTGAAGAGACACCCAGATCCAGAAATACACCGTTGACCTTCTTAGTGAGCTTCATTGTTTTCACAGTCTCTTCCAGTCTGGTGTAAGAACCGTGCATAAGTGTAAAACGCGGATCATCAAGTAATTGTTCATCAACAGATGCAATAGCATCAGGATCTTTATCGAACGCAAGTAATCGACCATGCTCCCCGAGTTGATCAAGAATGGCGCGACTATGACCTCCTCGACCAAATGTACAGTCAATGTACACGCCGTCAGAACGTATCTTGAGGCCCTGTAATATTTCATTCAGTAATACCGGTGTATGTTTAAACTCCGTATTGTCTGACCCATGTACAATTGTGTCGGTCATTTCCTGCGCTACTCATCAGGCAAAAATCATAAAGCCAAAATTCAAAATGCCAATAATCATAAAGATAAGGATCTAAGTGCATCAGAGGGTTCACCTGAATCATCTCCAATCTGCTCCAGCCACTGATCACGCTGTTCTTTCCAGGCAGCTTTATCCCAAATCTCAAATTTATTTCCCTGACCGAGAATGACAGCCTGTTTCTTGAGTTGGGCGTAGTCGCGTAGTTCCTGGGGTATCAGTATTCTGCCCTGGGCATCCAACTGACAATCGGTGGCATAACCACGCATCATCTGTTTGGTTCTACGACCCTGTTTGTCAAAATCTGATAATTCGGCGAGTTTGGTTTCGATAAATTCCCACTCGATCAGGGGGTATAACCAGAGCGATCTGTCCATTGGATTCAGGGTCAACACCAGGCAACCTCCGGTCTCTGAGGACAGGCGCTCACGATGTCGACTAGGCACTGCCAATCGACCCTTGCTATCAACACTGAGTGTGCTAAAACCTCTAAACAAGGTTGTTCCCCTAAATGTTTGTTTTACCCACAATTACCCACAATTACCCACTTCGCGAACTATAGGTATTTGCAGGACCTGATGCAAGCAAACTTTGCTAATTTATTTGGGAAATGTGTCTTATTTAACAGTTACTTAGCGTAGAAAAGCTAAAATTCATCATAGATGTTTATACTAAATATGTCTAAACTTTTTCTATATCATTAACTTGTACTTCATAGTTAATAATTTACTCGAAGTATTGCCATTTTTGGCGTATTTGTGGCCGGTTTATAGAAAAAATAATAGAAAAATCGTAGATAAATCAGGGAGTCGGCCTATAAGCCGGGTTCTGTTCTACCAGCAAGCTGGTAGAGGCAACCATTCATCTAGGGCGTACGTCACCGTACACCTCAAGCAACCTACCCAGGGACAACGCGGACCACGTCTTATTGCAAGCAATATGCCCCTCTATTTGGTCTTGCTCCGAGTGGGGTTTACCCTGCCACTGATATTACTACCAGCGCGGTGTGCTCTTACCACACCATTTCACCCTTACCGACAAAAGCCGGCGGTATATTTTCTGTGGCACTTTCCATAGGCTCACGCCTCCCAGATGTTATCTGGCACTCTGTCCTGCGGAGCCCGGACTTTCCTCTACCTGCCTAAAGACACGCAGCGATTACCCGGCCGACTCCCGGGCGCTAGTTTCAGGTAGATACCAGGAAGTTGCAAGGGAACATTTGGCTGGAGAAGATAATGCGTGACACTACTAACGCCACGCAGGGGCAAGTCCAGCGGAATTTGGCATTTCGGACATTTTATTTCTTCCCAATTGATTTCAGATTCGTTTAGTTTTAGTACGTTGTTGCCTTTAACTGGTTTTTGAATGATTATCCAAAACACGCCAATGACAATAAGCGCAAAAAATATAGGTAAAAAAACTAAATACGAAATATCCATGTTCTACAGTTCAGATGCATAATAGGTGCTTATAGTGCGTGTTGCTTGCTAAAACTATATATGTAACAGAGGTGCATTTTCGAATAAGCTCCTTTTAATCAATTTGCAAGATAACATATTTTATCACCACCTGATTATTTATCCCTTTTCTTTCAAATCCATGGCTAGTTTGTATATATCGTTCCTGTTGCCTTGCATTATTTCACTGGTTAATTTGGCTGCCTCTTTCACAGAATGGTCTGCTAATAATATTTTCAGAATTCTACTGGCCTCCTGGGTATCAAACTGACTCGTTTTATCACCCTGGATGACCACAACAAATTCACCTTTTGTCAGATCTTTATCACTATGCAACCAATCCAGAAGCCCAGGCAGTGTTCCCCGCTGAATATTTTCATGCCGTTTGGTGATCTCTTTTGCGATCACCGCTTGTCGTTCGCCGCCGAAACAAATTATCGCATCTTTTATGCTTGCTAATATTCGATGAGGTGCTTCATAAAATACCAGTGTTCTGGTCTCATTCTTCAGCTCTTGCAGCCGTTGCTGACGGGCCGTTTTCCTGGCAGGTAGATAACCTTCAAATATAAATTTTTCCGAAGAAAAACCGGCAACTGAGAGTGCGCTGATCAGTGCAGATGGCCCCGGGATCGGAATTATCTTTATCTTCTCGGCGTGTGCTGCAAGCAACAAATGATATCCAGGGTCACAAATCAAGGGCGTTCCAGCGTCGGAGATCAGGGCAATTGATGCCCCCGCCTGTAGTTGTTCAATCAGCACAGGTGTTTGTGAACGTTCATTATGATCATGATAGGCACTGATTTTTGTTCCAATGCCAAATTGATTTAACATGGGCTTGCTGTGGCGAGTATCCTCAGCCACAATGAGGTCGACATTTTCCAGCACCATCTTCGCCCTTGGGCTGAGATCCTCAAGATTGCCGATGGGTGTTGCGACGATGTACAGGGCACCTTTTATAATTGACACACAGAACTCCGCTTCGCTAATGTGACACTAGTGCCACGGTAAAATTGGATTAAGGACTACTTTAATAAAATAATGCGACACAATACACCAATCATTCCAGTTCTCCTGTTTTCCTTATTAAGCCTGGCCGTATTGAGCCTGACTGGCTGTGAGTACACAACCGAGTAAACCTGTTGCTGATACTTCAGCCCCGGCAGCCGATGCCCATGCAAAAGAACTGTATAAGGCAGGAGATTATTATGCTGCTGCTGAAGAGTATCTGGCACTCGCAAAATCAGATCCCAGGAACGAAATCAGGTACCAGCTCGGTGCTGTAGATGCCTTGATTAAAAACCAGGAGATTGATCGGGCCCAACAGTTTATTGATTTTCTACCACCCGAAAAACTAAGTGATGTTCAGAGTGTCCTAGTCAAAATTTATCAAGCACAAATCCTTCTAACCAGGGATGATCCCAAGGCTGCCTCTGCTCTGCTAGATATTGATCTTCCTCCTGAAACACCAAGGACTGTACTTGCTAAATTTCATCAGACACGTGCAACGATACTACAGCTGGAAAAAGAATATTTTGCTGCAACCAGTGAACGTATTCTTTTAAATTCTTATCTTGATGACACCCAGGAGATTTCTGCAAATTATCAAAGCCTTTGGCAAAGTTTATCCCGATTATCACCGGGTGAACTTGATACATACCGAGCTAATGACACCGGAGTACTCAGTAGCTGGCTGGAGCTCGCCATCATCAACAAGACCATGCTGCAAAATACGGTGAACCTTGAGGCCTCAATAGCCACATGGCAACAAAGATATCCTGATCATCCTGCCCTGGTCGACATCATTCCAATGATTATCGAAAGTTCCATACTATTAGCAGAGCAACCTTCGCAAGTCGCTCTGCTTCTGCCTTTCACGGGAAAATACAACGATGTGTCCATCGCCATACGTGAGGGTTTCATGGCGGCATGGTATGACTCAAGAGATGAAAAACCGATTATAAAAATTTATAACACTGACACTGATAATGTCGTTGCAAGGTATGCGCAGGCCATTACCGAAGGTGCTGATTTTGTCGTCGGGCCATTACAAAAATCAGCCATCTCGAAACTGATAGAACAGAGTGATATTACTGTTACGACACTGGTACTCAATCAATATGAAGGTGAATATGATATTGCAAACATATCAAGTCCATCTCCACTTCCTGCAATCATACAGTTTGGGCTGTCTCCGGAAGATGAAGCCAGACAGGTTGCAGAACGTGCCTGGTTTGATGGACGTGCTCGAGCAATCAGCATCATCACAGGAGACGAAAGAAGCAAACGTATTAACGATGCATTTTCTTCTCACTGGCAAGAACTCGGGGGTACCCTGCTTGTTCATGTCAGCATCGGACAAGATGTTACACAGCTGAGCAGCCCTATCAAAAGGGCACTTAATATTGACCAGAGTGAACAGCGTATTAAAACCCTGCGTAGTAAATTACAAAGAAGTCTGAAAGCCGAGACAAGACGCAGACAAGACGTAGATATGATCTTCATAGCAGTCCCACCTACGATAGCCAGGCAACTTGTTCCACAATTGCGTTACTACGGGACTGAAGATATTTCCCTGTATTCCATTTCCAATATTTATACAGGCAACATAAACACACGCGAAGATAGTGATATCAATGGTGTCTTATTCGTTGATATGCCCTGGGTGATTGATCCAGAGAATGAATATTCCCCGTTAAACAGAATGATTGAACGTTATCGCAAGCCAGCCCAATCAGCCTATAATAGATTTTATGCCTTTGGTATCGATGCCTATCGTCTTATACCTCAACTTGCCGAACTTAGTTTGCAACCAAACCGGCAATATGAAGGTAAGACCGGCTATATCAGGATTGATGAACAAGGTCGGGTGCGAAGAAGACTGATATGGGCCCGGTTTCTTGATGGAAAACCAGAACTGGTGGACACGAGTACAACTGGTTTTAATTAACGGGAATCCTTCACATGCCAGGCAATTCAGGGAAGAATTCATATCAACGAGGACGTTGGGCTGAACAAGCAGCACTGGAATATCTCTTAGCAAAAAAGCTCAAACTTCTGCATAAGAATTTCAGATCAGCATTTGGTGAAATCGATCTGATCATGCAGGATGAAAACATTATTCTGTTTATTGAGGTTCGCTACAGGTCAAGTAATCGCTTTCATACCGCCCTGGAATCCATTAACAGGAAAAAATGCGATCGCATTATTGCCACCAGCCACCAATACCTCACTGAACATCGTAGTGCCTCACAACTAGACTGCAGATTTGACGTTGTTACCTTATCTGGCCCGCAAGAAACCCCAACGATTGAGTGGATTAAAAACGCATTTCAGGCATAATCCTGAGCATTGATACAAATAATGTATTAACACCTTGGCTAGTAATATTATGGATCCCGTCCAGAGAGTAAAAGAAAATTTTAGTGAAAGTATTCAGGTCAAAATAGAGGCTGCCGAAATACTGGCACCTGTCATTGTTGCAGCCGGAGAAGCTATGACCAATTGTATACTGGGCGAACACAAGATCCTGTCTTGTGGCAATGGTGGTTCTGCTGCTGACGCCCAACATTTTTCCGCAGAGATGTTAAATCGGTTTGAAATGGAACGCCCTGGATTACCCGCAATTGCATTAACAACTGATTCATCAACCATTACCTCTATCGCAAATGATTACCAGTACGCTGAAATATTCTCCAAGCAAATAAGGGCCCTGGGGCAAAAAGGGGATATTTTACTGGCGTTCAGCACCAGTGGAGAATCCCATAATATTATTCATGCAATTGATGCCGCCCATGATCGCGATATGACTGTCATTGTGCTTACCGGGCGTGAAGGCGGGCAGATAGCTGACATGATGAAAGCCGATGACTTTGAACTTCGTGTTCCCAGCTGGTCTACTGCAAGAATACAGGAAGTGCATATTATGATTATTCACTCCTTGTGCGATCTAATTGATCGTCATCTTCTTGGCCAGGAGTAAAGAAATAACTTAGGACTTAAATAACAGAATGAATATTGGCAAAACTTTAATTTTAATTTCATTAATCCCATTATTACTTTCTGGATGTGCCGCTGTCATTATCGGTGGTGCAGCTGCAGGGGCAACAGCTACTGTTGTACATGATCGACGTACAACAGGGGCATTCATTGAAGATGGGGCCATAGAGCAAAAAGCGGGTAAAGGTTTCGCTGCAGATGCAGAAATCAAAGACAGTTCACACATCAATGTGACCAGCTACAATATGGTTGTATTAATCACTGGTGAAGCACCAAGTGAAGAAATTAGAAATCGTATCGTTAACATTGTCAGGGAAATTCCAAAGGTGACCCATGTTTATAATGAAGTAACCATCGCAGCACCCAGTTCCTGGATAAGTCGTAGCAGTGACAGTCTGATTACCTCAAAAGTAAAAACCAACCTGCTGACACTTAAAGATTTTGATGGAACGCGGGTGAAGGTCGTGACCGATAAAGGTGTTGTCTATTTGATGGGTATTGTGACACGACCCGAGGGCGATGCTGCCACAGGAGAGACACAGCGTACTGGTGGGGTGCAGAAAGTTGTGAAGCTATTTCAGTATATTGACTAGAGTGCACCTCTAAAAATGCACTTTCCCCGAGATTACGGCGTCGGCTCCGTGCTCGAATCCTCATGTATGACTTACACACTGCGGTTCTCCGCGCGGCGCCTCCTTGTACTCACTAGGAAATCACTATTTTTAGTGGCACCCTAATACTAAAGAGCTAAAGAGCGTAACAGCCCTATTTAACAATTCTTAAAGCTGGTTTCTTTCCCTGGTTTCTTTTCTCCAGATTCTTTTCCCCGGGTTCCTTTTTAGATAATTCTGTATGCGCAACTGCTGCGCTATCTTCGAGTGATGATTCATCTCCGGCGAACATCATACCTCGACCATTTTCCTTTGCATAAATTGCCAATACAGCATTAATAGGAACATTAATCATAAATGCCCGGCCACTGAACCTGGCTGAGAAATAAATCCATTCATCTTCAATCGCAATTTCCTGAGCCGCAGCTGGTGCAATGTTCAGGATTATCCTGCCATCCCTGATATGTTGCTGAGGAACTTCAACCCCTTCGACATTCGCATCGACAAGAAGAAAGGGTGTCATCTGGTTGTCGATGATCCATTCATTCAGTGCCCGGATGAGATAGGGCTTGTTTGAAGTCATGGGTTTATCTGTGGCCATTAATATCAGACACTCACAAGATCGCGTATTTCCTTTTCTGCTTCAGAGAGACTGGATTGAAAGGCATCTCTTTCAAAAAGTCTATCCGCATATTGTTCAAGTGGACGAGCCGACACTGGTAGCTTGACGCCATATTCTGGTAAACGCCATAACAAGGGTGCCATACAGCAATCAACCAGGGTATATTCATCGGACATGAAATATGGCTTGTGTACAAATGCCGGCACAATTGCGGTCAGATTATCTTTCATGTTCTTTTGTGCATTACTGACTTTGGTACTGTCCGATGATTCAAGATCATCAATCAAGGAATATAAATCTTTCAGAACACGGAAACGTAATTGACGATTACCTGCCCTGTTAACCGGATCTACCGGTAACAGTGGTGGATGAGGGAATCTTTCATCAAGATATTCCATGATGATCTGCTCATCATATAAAACCAGATCTCTATCGATTAATGTCAATACAGAATTGTATGGATTGATTTCAATCAACGCTTCTGGTCTTTCCCCATCCTCGATATAATTAATTTCAACATTGATATCTTTTTCAGCCAGAACCAGACGCACGCAATGACTTGCGGGACTGATACTATCTGAATACAACACCATTACAGAACGCCTATTGGCTATACTCGCCATAACATCTCCTGATAAATTACTATTTGATTATAAATGATTGTAAAAACGACTAATGGATGTCTTTCCAGTATTCCTTCTTTAACATATAAACGATAACCAGAAGTACGAGCAGATATAAAATAACTATGACGCCCGTGTTCTTACGCTGTATTTGAGCAGGCTCACCGACGTAAACAAGAAAATTCACCAGATCATTGACCGTTTTTTTGTATTCTTCACTGTCCAGTTTACCCGGGGTTTCCAGTTCCAGATGATCGATCACTTCGCGTTGCGTGCCATCTTCTCTTTTAACTATTTTATAAACGGGTTTTTGTATTCCCCTGTAATTCCCATAGCACGTGTGGCATCGCCACATCTTTAAACGCCAGATTGTTAACGCCGAAGGGTCTGGAATCATCACGGTAAAATGTCATGAAATAAGTCAGCAACCAGTCAGCACCTCTTGAACGGGCAATGACAGACAAGTCCGGTGCTGCAGTACCGAAAAATTTCTCGGCATCTCCTTTTTGCATCGCAATGGTCATGGTATCGCCACTCTTCTCAGTGGCAAACATCAGGTTACTCTGCAAAATTGAATCTTCAATGCCCAGGTCCTTGCCCATACGGTTGTAGCGCATATAGGCGGCTGAATGACAACCCATGCAATAATTCATAAATATCCTTGCACCACGTTGTAGTGAAGCCTTGTCAGTAACATCTACATCTGCCTTGAAATGAGGATGATCCGCCGATGCCGCTGATACAACTAATGGCCACGCCAATGCAACAACAAATAAAATAATTGTGCGTTTCATCATCAAGTCACCCTGTCCGGAACAGGTTTATCCGAATCGTTTGCGGTGTAAAATGGCATTAACAAAAAGAACAGAAAATATATTACGCTAAAGAAACGGGCCATCCAGGTATAGGTCGGAGTAACAAGCTGCAACCCCAACCAGCCCAATACCAAAAAGCTGATAACAAATGCAGTCAATGCAAAACGATAGTTCCAGCCTCGATATCGAATGGATTTAACCGGGCTGCGATCCAGCCATGGTAAAAAGGCAAAGGCCATTACTGCCGCGCCCATTGCAATGACCCCACCGAGTTGACTGGGAACGGCACGCAGTATTGCGTAGTACGGGGTAAAGAACCAAAGAGGGGCAATATGCTCCGGTGTCTGCAATGGATCTGCCGGTACGAAATTGGCATGTTCCAGAAAATAACCGCCCATCTCAGGTGCAAAAAACATCGCCAAACAGAATAAGATCAGAAATACGACCACCCCAACAATGTCCTTGACAGTGTAATAAGGGTGGAATGGAATACCATCAACCGGGATTCCTTCCGTATTCTTGTTCTTCTTTATCTCCACACCATCTGGATTATTAGACCCAACTTCATGCAGGGCCAGGATATGGATTCCTACCAAGCCACAAATCACCAACGGAACTGCGATGACATGATATGAAAAGAAGCGGTTCAGGGTCACATCCGATACGACAAAATCACCCCGTATCCATTCGGCTAAATCTGGACCAATTACAGGTAATGCGCCAAACAGTGAGATAATGACTTGTGCGCCCCAGTATGACATCTGACCCCATGGCAATAGATAGCCAAAGAAGGCCTCAGCCATCAGGGCAAGGTAGATCGCTATACCGGTCAACCACAACAATTCTCGCGGCTGCTTATAGGATCCATAAAGCATGGCACGAAACATATGCAGATAGACCACAATAAAAAAAGCTGAGCCACCCGTTGAATGCATATAACGTATCAACCAGCCCCAGTCTACATCACGCATGATGTATTCCACAGAAGCAAACGCGTGCTCAACAGAAGGCTTGTAGCTCATGGTCAGCCAGATGCCCGTGACAATCTGAATAACTAAGACCAATAATGCCAGCGATCCGAAGAAATACCAGAAATTAAAATTCTTTGGCGCGTAGTACTGTGCAAGATGCTCATTCCAGAGCTTACTCAGGGGAAACCGATCATCGATCCAACCGAGGCTATCATTAAGCAGCTTTATTCCCCTGTTCATGAGGTTGCCCCTGAATCATCACCAATCAGTATTTTTGACTCACTAATGAACCGATATTTCGGCACCACCAGATTTGCCGGGGCCGGTACGCCTTTGAAGACTCGCCCAGCAAGGTCAAATTTTGACCCATGACATGGGCAAAAGAAGCCCCCTTTCCAATCCGCACCGAAGTCATGTTCCTCATTCCTTGCAAGATACGTTGGCGAACAACCGAGATGCGTACAAAGACCAACGACAACCAGATATTCCGGATTGACAGATCGATAATCATTTTTCGCATATGCTGGTTGTTGCTCAACATCTGAATCCGGATCACGCAATTTATCCGCCATGTCAGTGAGTTCTGCTAATGATTCTTCACTCCTGCGCAAGATCCAGACTGGCTTTCCACGCCATTTTTCTACTTTCATTTCACCAAGCTTCATGCCACTAATATCTACTTCTACCGGGCCACCAATCGCCTTGGTCCTCGCGCTTGGGGCTAAGGCAGACACAAACGGGACCGCAGTTGCAATAGCCCCTACGCCACCAACAACTGTCGCAGTAGCTGTGAGAAAATGACGCCGCTTTTTATCTATACCACTATCTTTACCATCGTCTTGCATATCACTCACTCCGGGATTCTATTTACCACTCACAATTACCAGGGAACAATTGCAAGTTACTACTGTTTTTATTCTAGCGCGGTAGTGTACCATGCTATGTCAAGCCTTTTGCCGGAAAACTGTCAATTTTTGCTGAGTAAATAAACCACATCTCGGATTGAAACTAGAAACAATGAATTTAAAACAAGCACTGACATTTGTTCTCCAATCAGTAGTTATCGGCCTGGCCGCAGCTGCAGTCATATTATTGTTGATGCCAGGCAGCTTCCTTATCAATTCAGCCAGGCAAGTAGACTCATATCATGCAGCAATAGAGGCCGCGGCACCTGCTGTGGTAAATATTTATTCTGGCAATTCCTATACAGAGCGCAGAAATCCAATCCTTCAAGATCCCCTGTTCAAGCGATTCTTCGGCGAACACTCCGAGAACGACACTTCCACCAGCAATACAAGGAAAAGAATCGAAAGTAAGGGATCCGGCGTCATCATGGATGCACAAGGATACATTCTTACCAACGCACATGTGATACAGGGTGCTGAGGAAATATTTGTAGTCTTACGTGATGGTCGGGAAGCAATAGCCAAAATCATTGGTATCGATAGTGATACAGATTTGGCCGTCCTGCAGATTGATCTGGATAATCTTCCGGTCATCCCCATAGGTGACTCAAGTCAACTACACGTTGGTGATATCGTCCTCGCCATAGGCAACCCCTATGATTTTGGCCAAACCGTCACCCAGGGGATCATCAGTGCCACTGGCAGGAAACGACTTGGCATCACATCTTTTGATAATTTCATCCAGACCGACGCAGATATTAACCCCGGTAATTCAGGGGGTGCCCTGATCTCTTCTCAAGGCAATCTACTTGGCATTAACACGGCAATTTATTCAACCACGGGAGGCTCACAGGGGATAGGCCTGGCAACGCCAGTCAATACAGCACTTGAAGTAATGCAGCAGTTGGTCAGCAATGGACGTGTCGTTCGTGGCTGGATAGGAATCCAGGCACAACCTCTTCCTGCAGATATCGCAGAAGCTATGGGCTTGATGAAGGGTGGCGTACTTGTTTCCGGTGTACTACAGGGCGGCCCTGCTGACATCGCCGGTATCAATCCCGGTGATGTAGTGACCAAAATTCAGGGTCAGGACATCATCGACCCACGACAAGCCATCGACACCATTGCCAAACTTGCACCCGGTTCTAAAATTGAAGTGACCATTATGCGAGGCTGGGATGAGTTAAAATTCAATGCGATGGTGACGCAGAGACCGCATTTTAAGCGGGGTTAGTCTTGGTATTTGTTTCGCCTCTATGGCGAGTTACTTCTTGTTGCTCACCCCACAAGAAGTAACCAAGAAAGACGGTGCCCGAATGCCTTGGCCCCAAATAAACACTTGGGGCTCCCCGAACTGCCCACCATCGCCAACGCGCCGTTCAAATTCGCATCCATGCTCAGTTGAACTAAAAATTACGTCCTGTAATTTTTGCGCTACCCATAGCAAGCAGTTCGGCAAGGCAAAACGGGAGATAAAAACTGCAGAACATTTACGACCGTGGCATGATTATAGAAATCGATCTATGCTGAAGTTCAATTACTTCTAAATACTAAAGGAATAGATATGGAAATACCTCATAAAGGGACTCAGTTGAAAAAGCTCCCTTTCGACCTATATATCCAATAAGTGAACGATGAGCGAATACAAAAAAATCCATTCAACTGATCTTCGCCTTTACCCAGTAGCAGTGTTGCCCGGGTTTTTAGCGTTCTTGTTCCTAGGATTAGCTCCAAGTGAAAATCAATGGCTTTACTGGATAATGTGTATAGGGGGTTGGTATCTATCCAGCCTAATCTGGTAGCACCTTTACCGATATTTTATGATAGATAGGATCCCTCCCTCTCGAAAAGCATTTTATGCTTACTGTATCTCAGCCCAATTGGGCTTGGCCTTTTTAGTTTTGGTGTTCATTACAGTTCAGTATCAATAGGTCAGTGTCGATAAGTTTTTTATCTTTCCCCTTATATCGTGCCAAACAGGTGAATGATTTTAAGGTTATTTGAACAGGACGTTCAAATAAGCGGAACCAAGACAGGAGTCTTGTTTACGCGACCTTAGAAAATCATGAGGCTGTGAGGGTATCCCCAAGTCTTTATTTGGGGACACGATCTCAGGGGCAGTTTTCTTTTGGATACTTTTCTTTAGTCTGTACAAAGAAAAGTATCACGCCGCTAAAAGGCGGAATCAAAACTATGATAAGCGTGAGATCTTACAGATAAATAAAGTTCGCCTTTCAGGCAGTATATTTTTACTGGATACCGGCTCAAGGCCGGTATGACGAGCTAGCTCGATAATGCCAACTTCAAAGCAGAAACAAAAGCCTCATTCTCATCTTCTGTCCCCACCGTTACCCGCAAACAATCTTCCAATACAGGAAAACTCGCAGAAACATTCTTGATCAAAATTCCCTGTTCGATCAATGCAGCAGATATTATATCCGCTGATTTGTCCGTCGATTTAAACAAAATAAAATTGGCGGAACTTTGCCATGGATAAACACCATCAATGGCCAGCAACTGTTCGAACAAAGCAGATCGATTGGCGCAGATGATTTCTGCCTGTTGTTCAAGAATCTCATATCGCGACAAAATTAATTCTGCCAACTTCTGTGACAGCGTATTGATATTGTATGGTAAGCGTAATTTATCCAGTTCGTTTAACCACAATGCAGGCCCAGTAAGAATTCCCAAACGTAATCCAGCCAGACCAGATTTGGATAATGTTCGCATCACCACAAGATTGTCGAAATCACCCAGTCTCTGCATGAATGATTTTTCAGAAAACGCAGAATAGGCCTCATCTATCACTACCAGACCAGGGGCAGCATGAATAATTTCATTGATGCTTTCTTCGTCAAATAAATTTCCCGTCGGATTATTTGGATATGCCAGAAATACGATTGCCGGCTGGTGCTTTTCGATTGCGGACAACATGGCTTCACTGTCCAGTGAAAAGTCATCACGATTTAAATCGACCCCGACATATTTCGCGCCGACGGTGTCAGCAATAATCTTATACATGACGAATCCGGGTTCGGGTGCCAGAATGGTCTTGCCCGAATGTGCGACTGCCAGGGCAATAATTTGAATCAGTTCATCTGAACCATTACCCAGTATGATTTCCATGCTCTCGGGAATATTCATTACCCCACGCAAGCTTTGTTTCAAGTCGCTGGCATCCGGATCAGGATAACGATTGATTTCAGCCCCGGTTATAACCTCTAATATCTTCTCCTGTAATTCGACGGGCAGGAGATACGGATTTTCCATGGCATCCAGTTTGATTAAACCTGCCGCATCAGGCACATGATACGCACGAGCCGCAAGCAGCTCCGGCCTAATCCACTGTTGTAATCGCTCTTCTGGAGAAGGCTTGTCGTGGTTACTCATAATGAGTCGTCAGGACTTGATTCGATATTCTGCAGAGCGTGCGTGTGCTGTCAGCCCTTCCCCATGTGCCAACACGGAAGCTGTCACTGCCAATGACGACGCAGACTGTTCTGTACACATGATGACTGAAGATCGTTTCTGGAAATCGTACACGCCCAGAGGTGAAGAAAACCTGGCGGTACGTGCTGTCGGCAAGACATGGTTGGGTCCTGCACAATAATCGCCCAGGGCTTCTGCCGCGTAATGACCCATAAAGATAGCACCAGCGTGTCGGATTCTGGGTAACAATGGTTCCGGTTCCGTCATAGACAGTTGCAGATGCTCCGGTGCGATTTGATTGACAAGTTCAATGGCTTCGTCAATATCTTTAACAAGAATCAGGGCACCATTTTTATCAAGGGAGCTTTTGATAATGTCTTGCCGTTCCATCTCTGGCAATAATCGCTTGATACTTTCCTCAACGGCATCAAGAAACTCATTTTTTGGGCAAACCAGAATGGCACAGGCTTCTTCATCATGTTCTGCCTGCGCAAACATATCCATCGCCACCCAATCCGGATTACTGTCCCCATCACTGACAATGAGTACTTCCGATGGACCCGCGATCATATCGATACCCACAGTACCAAAGACCTGTCTCTTGGCTGTTGCTACATAAATATTTCCCGGGCCAACGATCTTGTCCACCTTTGGCACTGATGCAGTTCCATAAGCCAGTGCGGCCACTGCCTGTGCACCACCTATGGAGAATACCCTGCTGACACCAGAAATCGCCGCCGCAGCCAGAACCATCTGGTTTTTTTCACCTTTTGGAGTTGGCACGACCATGATAATTTCAGATACTTCGGCGACATGGGCAGGGATTGCATTCATAAGCACAGATGATGGATAGGCTGCCTTACCACCGGGCACATATATGCCAACGCTGTCCAGAGGCATGATTTGCTGGCCTAATGTATTGCCTTCCTTATCTTTGTATAACCATGATTCCATCTTCTGTCTTTCATGGTATTCACGTACCCTGCTGGCTGCATGTTCCAGCCCCTCCCGGATTTCAACCGGGATTGCGGCTAGTGCTGCTTCAAGTTCTGCTGCTGGTATTTCAATATCGTCAAGGCTTGCATCACGGCCATCAAAGCGGTTGGTGTATTCCAGAAGCGCTTCGTCACCACGTGTTCTGACATCAGCCAGGATAGATTCGACGGTTCGGCTGATTTCTACAGTGGGTTCATCCGTATTGGAAAGTAATGAATTTAATTGTTCTTTAAAAACAGCATCAGAACTGTTCAAACGACGGAGTTTCATTTTGCTTCTACGACTTCTGTCAGCTTTTCTATCATTGGCTTGATGAGATCATTTTTCATCTTCATTGCACCTTTGTTGACTATCAATCTGGAACTGATATCCGTGATGGTTTCAACTTCGACAAGACCATTGGCTTTCAAAGTATTGCCTGTATCCACCAGATCAACAATCTGATCAGCCAGACCGAGCACCGGCGCTAGCTCCATGGAACCATATAGTTTAATAATTTCGACCTGCTTGCCCTGACTGGCAAAATAATTACGCGCGGTATTAACGTACTTGGTGGCAACTCGTTTTCTACCACCCTTGCCTTCATTATTGGAATTTTTTAGTTCCGCAACTACCATCTTGCACTGGGCGATTTTCAGATCCAGTGGTTCATAAAGCCCGTTGCCTTTGTATTCCAACAGGACATCCTTGCCAGCGATACCAATATCAGCCGCACCATATTCCACGTAAGTCGGGACATCTGTTGCCCTGACGATAATAATCTTCACCTCTGGGCGATTAGTTTCCAGAATCAACTTGCGAGTTGTCTCTGGTGCTTCGGTGGGATAAATATCCAGCGCAGCCAGTAATGGCATGGCATCTTTAAAGATGCGCCCTTTTGAGACAGCGATTGTAATATTATCGGACATTAATCAAACTTCCTGAATTAAACACGTAAGCGGAATCAGGCAACCCTGCGTATATACGCGCCGAGTTGCGTCAATTTTTCCTCAATCGTTTCATAACCTCTATCTATATGGTATATACGGTCAACAACCGTTTCTCCTTCTGCAACCAGGCCTGCTAAAACGAGACTGGCGGATGCACGTAGATCAGTTGCCATAACCGGGGCACCCGTTAAACCATCAACACCAGTACTGATGGCAGTGTTGCCTTCCAGCTTCAGATCCGCCCCCATTCGCTGCAATTCCTGCACATGCATAAATCGATTTTCAAATACTGATTCAGTAATCACGCCACCGCCCGATGCAATACAGTTCATCGCCGTGAATTGCGCCTGCATATCTGTTGGAAACCCCGGGAAAGGTACCGTATGAATATCAACCGCTTTTGGCCGTCGTCCATCCATGTCCAGAGTGATTGTATTCTCATCAACATCAACATCAACACTAGCTCCTGCCTCAGTTAATTTCGAAAGTACCGCATCAAGTAATTCTGCCCTGGTATTTTTTAATTTGATCTTGCCTCCAGTCATGGCAGCAGCCACCAGATAGGTCCCCGTTTCAATCCTGTCCGGCATTATTTTGTAGTTCGTGCCGGAGAGTTTTTCTACCCCTTCAATTTCTATTCGATCCGTTCCTGCACCCTTGATTTTAGCGCCCATGCTGATCAAACAATTTGCCAGATCCAGCACTTCAGGCTCACGAGCAGCATTTTCAAGGAGAGTGGTTCCCTCTGCCAGAGTTGCAGCCATCATCAAATTTTCTGTACCGGTTACCGTGACAAGATCCATTGTCAGGTGTACACCTTTCAATTTTTTGGCAGTCGCACGAATATAACCACCTTCAACCTGAATATCAGCACCCATAGACTGCAAACCCTGTAGGTGGATATTTACAGGCCTCGAACCAATGGCACAGCCTCCAGGCAATGAAACATCGGCTTTGCCATATTTCGCCAGCAACGGTCCCAATACTAATATTGATGACCGCATTGTCTTCACCAATTCATAAGGTGCAAAAAACTCCTTGATTTTAGTGCTATCGACTTCGAGGTTCATATACTCGTCTATAGTCAGCTCTGAACCCATACGCGCCAGCAAACCTATGGTTGTTGTAATATCATGCAAATGCGGCACATTACTGATATTGACCGGGTCGTCAGCCAGTATTGTGGCAGCCAGAATAGGCAGAGCCGCATTCTTGGCACCAGAAATTCTGATTTCACCTTGCAGTGGTCGCCCACCTTTTATCATTAACTTATCCATCGTAACTGTATTAATTCTGCCTGTTAAATGCCTTTAAGATTTTTCTGTTGTTGCCACTCTTCTTTAGTATATGTGTTGATTGACAATGCATGTATATCGCCACCAACCCTGTCACCCAAAGTTTGATAAACCATCTGATGTTGTTGCACCATATTTTTGTCTGAGAAAACATCACAGATAACAATAGCCTGAAAATGGCGACCATCCCCCTCGACATAGACCTCACAATCAGTAAATCCCTGCTCGATCTTCTGCTTGATTTCCTCAACCTGCATATTTAACCTCTGACAAAACCTGATAAATGAAACTCTGATTTAGTCAGAGATTCCGCAGCACAAGGATGTGCTGCCATTTTCAATGGCAGTATGCCGTTGAAAATGAAGAAAACTGGAAATCACATTTTCAGTTTTCGTGGGCTGATAAGTCCTGGATGGACTTATTCAGACCTTCCTAAAATATATCTAAACAGAAAAACCAGCCTGCCCTTCTGTATAGCTCAGATAAAAAGCAGGCCAGTTTACATGATTTATGATGATTTCAGCATCAAAGAATTGATGCTGGCAAGAAAAGCACTTAATACTGCTTATTTATGTGATATTTGATAGAAAATACCAGGATAATATCAGTTGGAAGCCGTACTATCCCCGGCAGTAACCATGGTTGCGTTACGTTGCGACAGCTTGCTGATCAGGGCATCGAGCCCATCTTTTTTAATTTGAGAGGCAAATGACCCTCGATAAGTAGATATCAGACTGACACCATCGACAACAAGATCGACGACCTTCCATTCACCACCGCTAACATGCATACGATAATCAATCGGCACAGCAGTCGATCCAGACTGACTGATCTTTGTTTTAATCACAACCAGATTTGAATCAGGATTTTTTTCTACAGGCAAATATACTATTTCTTCATCTGAGTATTCCAGTAAGGCCTTGGCATAAGTACGAATCAGTAAAGTCCTGAATTCACCGACAAACTGTTCCCGTTGCCCCTTCGAGGCACCACGCCAGTTCTTTTTACCCAAAACCCATTTAGACATACTGACAAAATCAAAGTGAGGAATGACAATCTCATTCACCAAACCATAGATTTTTCCAGGATCAGCATCAAGAGCTTCGCTCTCAGCAGTCAGTCGCGCAAGTACTGCGTCCGCGGTACTCATCACCACTTCCTCAGCTGATTGAATTGTTGCCTGCGCTGTGTTGAATACAAAAACCAGGCACATACAACTTATTAATGATATTGTTTTATTCATTATGTTTCTTCTCTGTTCTTTTTCCCAACTAAACTCGGAATGTTCCCCTGCCAAAATCTTGACTTGAATCCTGGCTCGTAACCTTAATTAACCGTTATTCTGGTCAACGGCCATAGCCTGACGCATGCGGTATATTCTAATTAGTTCCACTCAGAAGTAAAAGGTTTCTGAACAAACTAAATTATTAGCAATTAATTTGCTTCATATGTTCCACCTACACATGAGCATATAAGGTAAATCATTGTTAATTATGGATTTATTTTTTTATTGTGAATGGCTTCCAGATTAAAATCAATTTTGGCAATAAGGTTAATGCCGCAAACAGGGCCACCAGCATGGCAAATGCTGTCAATAGGCCAAAATAAATGGTTGGAATAAAATTGGACATAACCAGTATGGAAAACCCGATAATAATGGTGATGGCATTATAGAAAACAGCCTTGCCAATATTTGCGTGACAATAATGCAGGGTCTCTACGTAGTCCTGCGTCCTGGCAAATTCCTCCCTGAATCGATAGATGTAATGGATAGAGTTATCCACCGCTATGCCAATCGTGATCGCAGCAATGGTAATCGTCATCATATCCAGCGGGATCCCAAGTAAACCCATCAGACCAAGGATAATGAGCGACGCCAGAATATTTGGAATAATGCCAATTATAGCCAGGGAAACCGAGCGGAAAAGCACCAGTAACATCAGGGCAATGCCTGCCATGACCACACCCAGAGTCAGGATCTGGGATTTAAATAAACTCTGCAGCATATTGTTATACAGCACCAACAACCCGGAGATGGCGATTCGCTCATCGGCAAAGCCCAGCTTATTGGTCAGATCAAAATGGATTTGTTCGAGTAACTCCTTGCGACGTAAGTTCTCAAGAGAATCCAGAATACGCAGATTAATTCGTGCTTCATTATCATCAATTGAGATATAGGGGTCGATCATGCTGGCCTTTAATTCCACTGGCATACGCTTATAAACAATAGCCAGTTCAAAGGCATCAAACTCTCCCTGATTCACATCTTCGCCAACACGAATGAGGGAGGCTAATGAAAGCACCTTACCAACAGCTGGCAAGCCTTCTAGATAATCATGGATTATCTTGACCTCATCCACTTTATCCGGTGTAAACCAGTAATCGGCAGGATCCTCATCAGCACCACCGCCGAAATCAAAATCAAAATCATCTTCTTCATCGAAGTCATCTTCCCCAATTTCTTCAGTGACTTCTTCATCTTCATCTTCAAATTTTAAAATGATGTCAAGCGACGTCGTGCCCCCTAACTTATCGTCAATCAATTTGAGGCCACGATAGATTTCAGTGTCCTTGCTGAAGTAATTAATGAAACTGTTCTCTACTTCGAGTTTCGAAATTCCGAAAATACTGACCACCAACAAGACGACAGATAATAGTAAAACTTTACCACCATGATTTACCGTTAAGGCAGACAGAGCAGGCATCATCTCAAAGCCCTCATGCCTGTCCTCCTCAGGTTCAGGCCTTTTCATCAACACCAGCAGGGCAGGAAACAACAAGAAAGTCGTAGTAAACGTGACTGTCAGGCCCAATTGTCATCATCCAGCCAAAATCTATGACAGGTTTGATACCACTCACCACCAACGAGCTAAAGGCCATGATTGTTGTTAGTGCGGTATAAAGACAGGGCCAGACCATTTTGCCGGCCATCTCCATGACCAGATCTTTCTGATCTAGATCAGGTAAATCCTTACGCAATTGTCGATAACGAACCACCAGATGGATATTCATTGACATGGTGATGATCAACATCAAAGAAATAAAATTGGAAGAGATGACCGTCACATCCCAGCCGACAAATCCGAGCAAACCAATCATCAATATGCCGGCATAGGCACAACTTAACAAGGGCAGCGTTACCCAACGAGCCTTCCTGAAGATAATGGTTAGCATAGCAACGAGAAAGGCAAATACACCGACACCAAAGACAACAAGATCCTTCTTGATGAAAGTGACCATGTCATCCGTGATCATGGTTACACCACCCAGATACAATGTCCCAAATTGCTCATATTTCTGCATGATTGCACGAACATTAACGATATTTTGATGATCCTTTTCATTTATTTCAGTCTTACGTACATAAAATTCATCAATAATGTCTTCCAGTTGCAGACTCTCATCCCTTGTTAATGAGCCTTCCTCCTGTTTCAGCAATAGCGCATTTCTTTGATACAACAATGCTCGAAATGTGTCATCCCCTTTCAAATTCACCTGCAATGCGGTGGTATTGCCATCCAGGCTAATGATCAGCTCCTTGAATATTGGACTGGCGATCAATTCGGCCTTGGCCTTTGCCTTATCGACATTATCAGATTCCAGTGTTCGATAGTCACTGGTCACTTCTGACAAGGAACCTTCGATCTGTTTTACCAGGGGAACATCCAGCAAGGTAATAACAGAGTCAGTTAATTCCAGTTGCTTCAACTCATCTCTTAAACTGGCGATGATGTGCAGGGAACTATCGGCAAACAAATCCTGATTAGGCGTAAATGTGACGAAAAGAAAATCCTTGGTGGCATAACGATCATTCAGATCCCGAAAAATTTTGAGATCTTCGTCATTCTCCAGTAACAAGGCGTCGGCTGAAGCATCAAGCTTGAAATCTTTTGCATGAGAAACAAAAAAAGCAAATACCAGCAGCAATAAAAGAATGGTGAAGACAGGATGATTGAGCACCACGCCGCGATAGCAATTTTTTGTAAAATTAATCATCAATACTCCATGAAGCTGTTGAATGATAGCAACGCAGTGGATCTCCCCCTCCCCGCATTAGCGAACGTGTGATTCTCATTGACAGTCGTCGCTTAGTCAACCTGCATTGCTAACAAAAAGCACTGTACAGTGAATTGCCCCATCGCCAGTAATAGAATACAGTCAACTCTCACTCAACTAAATGTGATGACCTTATAGAAGCTGATGACAATAAGACTATTAATTACCGGTGGCACCATAGACAAGCAATACAATGAACTTGATGGCGAACTGATATTCACTGAATCTGGTGTTGAGGATATGTTGGCGCAAGGCAGAGCCAAACTGGATATTGCGTATGAAACAGTGATGTTAAAAGACAGTCTGGATATGGATGATAATGACAGGCAGCAGATTCTTGAATCCTGTCTCGCCTGTGATGAATCCCAAATCGTCATCACCCACGGCACCGATACCATGGTGAAAACCAGTCAGGTACTGGCTGGTGAGGTCAAAGATAAGACCATCGTGCTACTCGGTGCGATGGTGCCTTATCAATTCAAGAATTCTGATGCCTTGTTTAATCTGGGTTGTGCGGTAGCTGCGGTGCAAACTTTGGGGCATGGGGTTTATATCACCATGAATGGGAGAATTTTTAATTACGATGATGTAATTAAAAATAAGGAATTGGGAGAATTTCAGTCAAAAGATTAGTTGATGGTGTAAGTTGAGAACCCAGTGTTTATTGTTGTAATGGTTTCGCCCTTTAGCGGCGAGGCACTTCTTTTTTGCTTGTCCAAAAAATGAAGTACCCAAGAAAAAAAGACACCCCCGATATCGTATCCCCAAATAATGACTTGGGGATACCCTCACAGCTGCATGATTTTCTAAGGTCGCGGATACAAGACTTCCTCGACTCTGTCTCCTGATTCGTTCTACCTCCTGCATCCATGCAGTCGTGTCTTGGTTCCGCTTATTTAAACATCCCTGTTTAAATAACCTTAAAATCACTCAACTGTTCGGCACAATATGAGGGGGATTGGTCCCTTCGGTTTTGTGTTGTTGGCTTTTGCCCAACCCCGTTATGCCTTGCCGGGTTGATTGCCATCGGTAGCGTAAAAATCACAGGGATGTGATTTTTAGTTCAACTGAGCAGGGATGCGAATTTGAACGACGCGTTGGCGATGGTAATCAGTTCGGGAAGCCCCAAGGTATCATTTGGGGCCAAGGCATTCGGGCGGCCTTTCTTTTCGTATCTTTTCTTTGGCCGCGCAAAGAAAAGGTACTCGCTAACGAGCGAAACGGATCACAACTACAATTTAATCCTGCCCTCAATAACCCCCTGCAAAGTCTCCGAATACAGTTGATGCTCAAGCTTCAACACCCTGGCAGCTAATACTTCAGGCGTATCACCCTCTTCAACCTTCAGTTTTTCCTGCGCCAGAACCCTACCCTGATCATATTCACCATCCACCAGATGAATTGTCACTCCAGTTTCGGCATCACCCGAAGCAAGAACCGATTCATGTACATGAAGTCCAAACATTCCCCTGCCACCGTGTTCAGGTAAAAGAGATGGATGAATATTGAAAATCTTGCCCTGAAATTCTTCGAGTAATTTCGGCCCAATCTTCTTCATATACCCTGCCAAGATTACCCAATCTACACTGTGAGATTTCAATGCATTTGTAATTGCATCATCGAGTACTGATTCATCTTCATGTGTTGCGCTACTTAAATGAAATGCAGGGATCCCCGCATTACGTGCATATTCAAGCGCACCTGCACCTGCATTATTACTGATCACCACGGCAGGCTCCGCATCAAGCTTACCCGCTTTACAATCGTTGAGAATGGCAAGCATATTACTGCCACGGCCAGAGGCTAGAAAGCCCAGTTTTATTTTTTCCTGGCTTGATTTTTTTTGCTCGGATGTCATGAAAATATCTTCACATTGAATCCCAGTTTTCTCAATTTTCCAGCCAATGTTTTCCTGTCCTCAGGTAAACGAAACACCGTTGCCGGGAATTCTCTTCTCACAGGATAATTTTTCCTTAGCTCATCAAAATACTGACTACGTTGCTCAAAACTTATTGCTGATAACTGCCTCAATGAAGCACTATCGCCCCTGACATCATAACTCGCCAGAATAGCCATTTGTATCGCATCTTGGTCATCTAGTTCTGACCCCAAAGGTAATTCAAGACTATTCGCAGTAGATAACTCCACAACTGGATTCCATTTGTAGTCCAGGCTAAAAAATTCACAGAGTGATTCAAAGATCATCTCTGTCGCGTGAATCTTTCCGTCGGTGCTATAGCCTGCTATATGCGGCGTACCTATATCAATCTCTGTGAGTAACTCTAAATCAATATCCGGCTCATCTTCCCAGACATCCATCACCACTTTCATATCTTTATGGCATGTTAAATGATTTTTTAAGGCGGCTTCATTAATGACACCACCACGCGCAGTATTCAATAGAATGACATCGTCATTTAATTGACTCAGAAATTGTGCATCAAGTAAATTTTGTGTTGGATACGGCCCGTCACCTGTTAAAGGCACATGCAGAGTAATAATATCTGCGGAGAAAAGCTCATGAATATCCCGATATTTCCCATCACACATTTCATCTTTCCCAGATGCATCTTTTAATGGCGGATCATTTATGATGGTCTTAACGCCCAATACCTCCAGCAACGCAACAACACGAGAACCCACTTCACCACAGCCGATAACTCCAACTGTTTTATCCTTAAATTTAAAATCGTTCTGGTCTGCGAGGACAAAAAGACTGCTGAGGACATATTCAGCGACAGATCTGGCATTACTGCCTTTAGCGTGGGCAAAGCCGATGTTGTTTCTTTCCAGATAACCCATATCGATATGATTCAGACCGCTGGTAGCCGTAGCCACAAATTTGACCTGACTGCCTTCGAGCAAATCTGCGTTAACAGCGGTAACGGATCGCAGCAGCAGGGCATCGGCATGATGAATTTTCTCAGCGGTGATTTCACGCCCATTACAAAGCGTCACTTCTGCGAATTCGGAAAATGCCTGAACTACATGGGGGATTTGCTGATCAGCAACGATTTTCATTTGCACAACTCCACTGATTCACAGGACACCTCTATGCTTCTATGCGGAGATTTACCATCTGTGAGGATGGCAAATATTAATACTATTGCATCTTTGCTAGATATGACTTTCCTGGTCTGCGCCCTCTTTCTCGACAGCCATCAAGTCTTCCTTGGTAATGCCTAAAGCCAGAGTCACCGGGCTGGCAACAAAAATAGATGAATAAGTACCGATCAGGACACCAATAATCAGTGCTGTTGAAAAGCCATGGATGATTTCACCACCAACAAGAAACAGGGCCGTTAACACAAGCAAGGTAGTGAGAGATGTAATAACGGTCCGACTCAGTGTCTGATTCAATGAGGCATTCATGACTTCAATCGGCGTAGCTTTACGCATTTTATGAAAATTTTCACGAATACGATCAAAAACCACAATGGTATCGTTTAATGAATAACCAATCACCGCCAATAATGCCGCAAGTACAGTTAAATCAAAATCCATCTGCAAGACTGAAAATACACCGATGGTGATAATGACATCATGTACCAGTGCCGCGATTGCACCAATTGAAAAGCGCATCTGGAAACGTAAAGCGACATAAATCAGGATCCCTAACAGGGCATATAGCATCGCCAGGCCCCCATCTTCTGTCAACTCTTCGCCAACCTGTGGACCAACAAATTCAACACGTCGCATTTCTACTTCCTGTCCACCGGATCTCAATAATTCAAGTATCGAGCCACTGATTTCTGCTGTATTAACACCTTCTCTTGGTGCAACACGAATCAGGACATCGCTGGCACTACCAAAATACTGAACCGTTGCTTCACCAAACTCTGAAGCGGCCAGGCCACTACGAATACTTTCAAGTTCAACCGCCTTATCATAGCCAACTTCGACCAATGTCCCGCCGGTAAAATCAACACCAAGATTCAAACCCTGAATAGCAAGTGAGGCAATGGAAATAACAATCAGGATGGAAGAAAAGATTACAGCAAGCTTGCGCATGCCCATAAAATCGATGTTTAATTTTTCTTTTAAAAGTTTCATTCTTCTAGTTTCACTCTTCGTAGTCTGACAGCAACTAAATTGTTAATTTGCCCAACTTACGCCCACCGTACGTCAGGTTAACCAATGCGCGCGTCACCATAATCGCAGTAAACATGGAACAGATAATGCCCAGTGATAGTGTCACCGCGAAGCCCTTGATTGGACCGGTTCCAAAACTGAACAGCACCATTGCTGCAATCAAGGTCGTAATATTGGCATCAGCAATCGTTGAAAATGCCTTTTCATAGCCAGCATGGATACTGGATTGTGGAGAATTTCCATTGCGAATCTCTTCGCGGATACGCTCAAAAATAAGTACGTTGGCGTCCACCGCCATACCCACCGTCAACACAATCCCGGCAATGCCTGGCAGAGTCAGTGTTGCCTGTAATAAGGACAATAGAGAAACAATCAGCACCAGGTTCAGAGTCAGCGCAACATCAGCAAACAAACCGAACACGCGGTAGTAAACCGCCATGAAGATCAGAACCAGAATAAAACCAATCTTCACTGAGTTAAAGCCTTTGGCGATATTATCTTTACCCAGACTTGGGCCCACGGTGCGTTCTTCAACAATTTCAATAGGTGCGGCCAGGGCACCGGCACGCAATAATAAAGCCAGGTTACGCGCTTCCTGTGTTGAACCCAAACCAGTGATATGGAATCTTTTACCTAGCTGTTCCTGAATTGTCGCGGCATTGATGACTTCCTCGATTTTTCGCCTTTTCTTGACCATTTCACCGTCCACATCAACAGTCTCGGTCTTGGTTTCGATAAAGACAACGGCCATACGCCTGCCGACATTATCACGAGTTGCATTGCTGAATTGCTTGGCACCTTTACCATCCAGGGTAATGGAAACATCGGGTCCGCCGGAACGTTGGTCGATACCTGATGCTGCATCAATAATGGAATCACCAGTCAGCATCACACGTTTCTTCAACAGCAGTTGTCCACCACTTCTGTTTATGTAAAGACGTGAACCTGCAGGCACTGGCCCATCAATGGCATCCTGTACAGAATGATCGTCATCAACCAGACGGAATTCCAGCGTCGCCGTTGCGCCAAGAATTTCCTTGGCCCTGGCAGTATCCTGAACACCGGGCAATTGCACGACAATACGTTTCTGCCCCTGTTGTTGAATCACAGGCTCTGCAACACCCAATTCGTTAACACGCTTTCTCAGCGTGGTAATGTTTTGCTGCAGGGCGTTTTTCTGTGTTTCTTTAACCACATCGGGGTTCAATATAAAATAAGTTTCTGGCTCTTCTGTTTCTACTTCGACAACATCCAGATCACGAAAATTTTCTCTGATTAGTTTGTCACCGTCGATCTTCTGTACGGCATCACGGTATCTCACCAACAAACCACCTTCATCACTTCGGGTAATGGTTTTGTATCGCACCTTGTTTTCACGCAAGCTTGTGCGGATATCCGAGACGTAACGTTCTTCTGATGTTTTAACGGCAGACTCCATATCGACTTCCATCAGGAAGTGAACACCGCCCCTGAGATCAAGACCCAGAAACATAGGCTCGGCACCCAGGTCTCTAAGCCAGTCAGGCGTATCAGGGGCAAGATTAAGTGCCACAACATGGCTGGCCCCCAGTGATTCTTGCAAGGCATACCGCGCCCTTAACTGGGTTTCTTCATCGGTGAAGCGGATGGTCAGTCGACCCTCATCCAGTTCCATAGACACAGGTTTTATGTCGGCGTCATCCAATGCAATGTTGACCTGCAATTCAGTCAGTTCACTGACTTCTGCTGCGGCACTTGATGCTGAGATTTGTACTGCCGGCGCACTGCCATATAGATTCGGCAGGGCGTACAGTATCCCCACTGCTATGACAATGACTATAAGAATATATTTCCATGGAGAATAGCGGTTCATATAATTATCTGTTCTGGTAATTTATCTGTTCTGGCTATCTGATCTGTTTGTTTGGTCTAGAGGGTTTTGCCTAAAGGGTTTTCCCTAAAGAGTCTTCATCGTACCCTTGGGCAAGACTGTTGAAACGGCATTTTTTTGTATCTTGATCTGAACCTCTTTGGTAATTTCAAGCAAGATGAAATTTTCACCAACCTCCTTGATCTTGCCCAGCATGCCGCCATTGGTAACAACCTCATCCCCCTTGGCAAGTGCTTCGACCAAGGTCTTATGCTCTTTTGCCTGCTTCATTTGTGGTCTGATAAGAAAGAACCAGAATACGGCAAAAAGAATAAACAAGGGCAGCATACTCATGATGCCACCTGGTTGAGGCGCATCAGCGGCCCATGCATTACTAATGAAGAAATCCAGCATTGTTAACTACCTGAAATTGAAAGCGCGCTATTATGCCACAGTGTGAGTGGATTTGGTGCGTTTTGCGTAAAAATCCGAGACAAATTCATCCAGGGAATGTTCACTGATTGCCGCGCGTAAACCTTGCATCAGGGAATGGTAGTAGTATAGGTTATGAGTCGTATTCAATCGTGCACCCAGAATCTCGTTGGTCTTGTCGAGATGATATAAATATGCCCGGGTATAATTCTGGCATGTGTAACAAGCACACTCCTGATCCAATGGCTCGAGGCTGTCCCTGTTTACCGCATTACGAAGGCGTACTGAACCCGTGGTTGTGAATAAATGTCCGTTTCGGGCATTACGCGTTGGCATGACACAGTCAAACATGTCTACCCCGCGACAAACTGCCTCAACAATATCTTCCGGTGTCCCCACCCCCATAAGGTAACGTGGTTTGTCTGCAGGTAATTGAGACGTAATCCCCGCGAGTATTTCCAGCATCTTTTCCTGTGGTTCACCAACCGAGAGCCCACCAACCGCATAACCATCGAAACCGATATCTAGCAATCCAGCCACTGAGACCTGCCGTATTTCTGGAAACATCCCGCCCTGAACGATGCCAAATAATGCTGATTCATTATCTCCATGTGCAATCTTCGAACGTTCGGCCCAACGTAATGATAATTCCATTGAAGCTTGCGTTTGTTCTTCGCTTGCCGGATAAGGCGTGCACTCATCAAAGATCATGACAATGTCCGAGCCCAGATCATGCTGCACCTGAATCGCTTCTTCAGGGCCCAGGAAAACGTCATCCCCGTTCACCGGAGATTTGAAATGCACACCCTGCTCGGTAATTTTTCGTCGTTCGGCCAGACTGAATACCTGAAAACCACCAGAGTCTGTCAAGATAGGGTAGGGCCAATTCATAAATTTATGCAGACCCCCCTGCTGTTTCATGATCTCCATCCCCGGCCGCAACATCAGGTGAAAGGTATTGCCTAAAATAATTTCACTACCGAGTTCGCGCAATTCCTCAGGGGTCATTGCTTTCACAGTGCCATAGGTGCCGACCGGCATAAAAACCGGCGTCTCTATATCACCACGAGGAAAGCTTATTTTCCCACGTCGTGCCTGGCCATCTTGCCCCTGTATATTAAACTTCACTCATCAATTCCTCGTATCTCACATTTGACCGCCATGGATGGCGGAAATACTGGCAATGCAGGAGCAATTGCCAGTGCGAATTTCATAATTTTCTGGTAGATAGTAGATAGATAACCAATTTCCACATACTACCTACCACCTACTACATATCACCTACTAATTTTCACTGTTTATTAAAAACATGGCATCACCATAACTGAAAAAACGATAACGCTGCTCAATCGCATGTTCATAAGCATCCATTATATTGTCTCGCCCGGCAAAAGCAGAGACCAACATCAATAAGGTGGATTCCGATAAATGAAAATTTGTGATCAAGGCATCCACTACTTTAAATTCATAACCGGGATAAATAAAAATATCGGTCTCACCCTGATACGGCTTTAATTCACTGGCTAGCGCGGCTGTCTCCAGACAGCGGACAGCGGTGGTCCCAACGGCAATGACCCGACCGCCTCTGGCTTTGCATTGCTTAACTTTCTCACAGACATAGGCTGACACCTCTAGATATTCACTATGCATCTGGTGCTCTTCGATATTATCAACCCGAACTGGTTGGAAGGTACCGGCACCCACGTGCAAGGTGACAAAAACACTATCAATCCCCTGATCTTTAGTTTCCTGCAAAAGTTTGTCGGTAAAATGTAATCCTGCAGTCGGTGCAGCAACAGCACCTGGAATTTTTGCATAAACCGTTTGATAGCGTTCTATGTCCTCAACATCATCTTCGCGTTGAATATACGGCGGTAATGGCATGTGCCCAATCTGTTGCATCAACTCTAATACAGTCATCTCACCGATGACATCAAGCACAAACATATCGTCCCGTCGCTCTATTAATTCAAGTTTTATATTGCCCTGCAGGTGAATTAAATTACCTGGTTTGGGTGATTTACTGGCACGAATCTGTGCCAGCATCCGTTGCTGCTCCAGAATCCTTTCCAGCAGGATCTCCACCTTGCCGCCTGTCTCTTTTGTCCCAAATAGTCTTGCAGGTATCACCCGCGTGTCATTAAAGACCAGTAAATCTCCTGCCTTTAACAAGCCAGGCAAGCTGGAAAAGTCGAGATCTGTTAATTTCCCGGAAGGACATTCCATCACCAACAATCGACTCTGGCCTCTTTGCTCGGTCGGAAACTGGGCAATTAATTCATCTGCTAACTGGTAGGTGAATTCGTCTCGTCGCATGGGCGGCGATGGTAGCAGAATTTATCTGCTAGACAGTAATAAAGAGGTTTTAACGTGAGCCAAGTTTAGGTATATACTTGCGCACCTGCTGACAAGCAGGTGTTGCCGGGGTGGCGGAATTGGTAGACGCGCCGGATTCAAAATCCGGTTTCTTCGGAAGTGCGAGTTCGATTCTCGCCCTCGGCACCACATTTATCTCATTCAGTATTTTTTTTATAACTCCGGGTCTTTTTTCAAAACAGACCTGTTTTAATGTAATCAGAGTTTGTCAAAGTAACGGTGCATCTCATCTATTACCTTTCTGGAGAGCAATATTGTCGAAAGTAAGGTAGGAAAGATCATCAAGGCGAACATCGAATCAATAATATTAATGATTGTTGCCTGGGTCCATACGGCACTCATGGGAATAAGAATCAGATAAATTAAAATATATTTGTTGCCGATATCCTTGCCAAACAGATAACGTGCACATTTCAAACTGTAATAGGAATACGTAACCATGGTTGAAAGTGCAAATAATGTAAATACAAGATAAACGATCATATCACCGAACCCGGGTAATGACTGCTTAAATGACATCGCTGTCATGACAACACCACTATCACCGGTATATACCCCTGAACTTAATATTACTAATGCAGTACAGGTACATACGATATGTGTATCAATGAATGGTCCAAGCATTGCGACCAGCCCTTCTCGTACAGGCTCTCTGGTTTGAGCAGCACCATGTGCCATTGCCTCAGTACCTACGCCTGCTTCATTAGAAAAAATTGCGCGTTTGATTCCGGTAACGAGGACTTGTTTGAAGACCAGACCAGTTGCCCCGCCATATACAGCCTCTTTTCCAAATGCTGCTGAAACGATATCGAGCATGATTCCTGGCACCGCATCAAAATTAATTATTATGACGACAAGACTGCTTATGACATAAGCTAAAAACATACAAGGCACAACCATTGCCGTCACTTTTCCGACACGTTTTACGTCACCTATTATTATGATGCCTATGAACAGTAGTGCAGCTATACCAGTAAATAATGGAGTTATCGAAAATTCAACTTGCAACATACTTGCAAGTTGGTTTACCTGAAACAATGGCAGACAACCGACCAGGCCTGCTGTTGCAAAGAGTATCGCCAGTGGTTTAAATCGTTTCCCCAGGCCACATTCTATGAAATACATCGGCCCACCTTGCGCAATGCCATCTTCGTCCTGTTTGCGATATAAACAGGAGAGTGTGCAGGTAAAAAACTTGATGACCATTCCAAACAGGCCGGCAACCCACATCCAGAAGATTGCACCTGCACCACCCAGGCTAATAGCAATGGCCACACCTGCAATGTTACCCATGCCTATTGTGCCGGAAAGAGCGACGGTCAAGGCCTGGAAATGCGACAGTTCTCCCGGCCCATCTTTTCTACCGTATTTCCCCGAAACGATAGCAAAGGCATGAAAGAAACCGGTTAATGGTTTTAAACGAGATATATATGCGAAGTAAATGCCGGTGGCGAGAATAAAGACAACAAGTGGCAGCCCCCAAAAAAGATCGACAACGACAATCCAGAAATGCTCAAAATTATTCATGGATCTTGCTGATTCTATGTATCAAGTATCTTGCCACCGAGGTCGGTAATCATTGCGACTAATTTTTGTTTTAGTTCTTCAAGATGATCTAAATCTGTACTCCGCATGACAAGATTGACGCCCAGTTTTCTCTGTTTGAAATACGGGTAACTGCCGATGCTGATATCCGGGTATTCATCCTGTAGTTTTGACAGGCTTTCAGCAAAAACTCCTTCACCAATATTAGTTGCAACATTGAAGGTAATAATTGGATCGCCACCCACCAGCCTGTCTGTGATGCCATCAAACATGAGCCGCATAATGGCTGGCACGCCGGCCATAACGAAAACATTCTTCATTTGATATCCCGGGGCACCACTGAGTGGATTATCAATCAGCTTTGCCCCTTCCGGGATGTGCGCCATTTTCATCTGCGCTTCATTGATGCCACCCGGCTCATAATATTTTCCAAGTATTCTGACTGCTTCCGGGTTCTTCTCCAGATCAACTGCAAAGGTTTTGGCAATGGCCGCAGAAGTAATGTCATCATGCGTTGGACCAATACCACCTGTGGTAAAAACATAAGTATAGGTTTCGCGGAAGTGATTGACCGTATCAATGATAGTTTGTTCGATATCGGGAATGACCCTGGATTCCATTATTCTGATACCCAACGTATCCAGTTGCTTTCCCATATAGGCAAGATTGGTATCCTGAGTTCTTCCTGAAAGCACTTCATTGCCAATAATAATAACGCCTGCCGTGACTTTTCCGGTTTTTATCTCAGATGAATCATTCATACCAACTACTCTATACCCAAACTACTTGGAAATGTAGGCTTCAGAGTTCAGGAAGAAAATCAGAGCAAGGCGCAGCTCGCAGTGAATGACTAGTCCTTCACAAGAGTTGCAACGTGGCACTGGCTTTCTACCTGAGCTCCCACAGGGCAAGACGAGAAGCAACCATCTTCTTCGTTATAAAACCTCGGACTAGAATGACTAGTCCTTCGGCTTCATGCCTTGAATATAATTGCCTCTTGTCTTGCTGAAACCTACATTTCCAAGTAGTTTGGGTATACAACATGTTTCCACAGATGACATCTTCATCTGCACAATTGATCCGGGAATGATTAAGACAACAAGAATTGATATCTCAATTTAATAAAGTCTCACATCCTTGTGATAGAAGGGCATCCTTTGGGTAGAGTATTTCTGGATTAAATTGATTAATATTTTTGATTTATCACCACTCGTAATTGAGCGATGCGTATACATTTCTACCTACGCCCGGGACACGTTCGCCAACTGGCACATCAACATCACGAACACGATTAACACCACCCAGATGAGGCGCGTAGTCCTTATCAAGTAAATTATCAATACCTGCGGCAAAGGTGAGTCCCTGAGCGGGGATATTGTAGTTCCCGTAGATATTCAGCAGAACATAGCTTGCTGTTTCCAACTCATTGGTGACTTCAGATACATCATCCTTTTGCAGATAAGTAACAGTCTCCATGGTGGTAGACCAATTATGTTGTTGGTGAGTTACTCCAAGGCGGATATTGGCAGGAGAAATACGATAGAGGTTATCTCCATTGTCCCGACGTTCTCCTTTTACATAACTGATTGCACCGTCAAGGTGCCAGTTATAACCAAGGTGATAACCAAAATCAGCATCTACACCATACAAACGGGCATCAATATTTGCAAACTGCAGGAGCTTCGCATTGCTGCCTGTCATGCCTGCCGCCATTGTATGAAACATAATTGCTGTCGCATTGCTTGCATCAATGCCCTGGATATAATCATCAACACGATGATAAAACGCCCGAGGAGCAAAGTAGGCACGCCTGTTCCGCCAGTCGAGTCCCAGTTCGAATTGATATGAAACCTCCGGATCAAGATTGATATCGCCGATATAATTATTGCCATCGGCCAAACCGCCTGCTGACTGCAATGGTAACCACAGATAGCGTTCCTGGTAGGAAGGTGAGCGTGTTTTACGGGCAAAGCCGAGTTCAATATTGGTGTCTTTGCGCAGTGAGTGAGTCAGTTTTATCACTGCATCAATATTGTTATCTTTCTTCGAACGATCTGCAGCATTAAATGTAGCGGCAAGCATATTTGCATTCATTTGCATCATTGCCATCGGGAATCCTGTTGCAGACACGGTGCTGGCATCCATATTGACATGCGTATACCTCAAGCCCAGCTCCAGATCCCACGCAGTAGCAAGTTCCCGCTGCCACTCGCCAAAAATACCAAAGACGTCTCGTTTAACTCCCTTGAAATTTTCGATCAGGAATGCATTGTCCATGGGGTTAAATATATCTGCATCATGATCCGCCAGATGTCCATCCGTCCCCAGCTCTAGCTTGCCTCTCGCAAATGCCATAGTTGCGTTGATCCCATAACCATAATCTTCGCTGTCAGCAAGTGTAAATCGCTGCATGGTCATCGGACCACCCATAATCAGGGGTGGGGAACGCAAAGTCAAAATTGGACATCTTGTGATCTATCTGTGCCCAATAAACCTTGCTCTCAATATCTACCTGATTCCAGCTACCTTCATAGGTGCCCCGGGCAATATCAGCATCTATATATATAATATCCATCGGCAAGGCAGGCGTACCACTTTCATTGGTATCATTGCGCACGTATTCCATACCAAATTCATGGTCTTCTTTCTTATAACCATAACCCAGTTCGTAACTATTTCGATCATGCTCACTGGGTGTAACATCACCATCTGCAAAGACGTAATCGTCACTATCCTGTCGACTAGCTGATACATGCATACGATGGTTTTGATTTGCCAGTGACATCAGTGTTGAAACGTCATAACCACTATCTACACTATGCCCACCCGCCGATGCCGTTCCGTGAAATTCAAACTGCTCACCTTCTGAAAAACTACTCTGGGTTGATGTGGCGCGTATGGTGCCACCAATTGTCTCATTACCCGAACTCACGGGCGCAATACCACGAATGACCTCCAGGCTTTCCAACTGCGCACGAGGTATGTACGAAAGAGGAGTATCCATCGCATTCGGTCCACCGGAACTGATTTTAATGCCATCCATCAATACATTGACCCGGTCGCCATACATACCTCGATATTGAGCGATCCCGGTAACAGTTCCATTGCTGTTTACATTGGCGCCCGGAATTTTTTTAAGGAGTTGGGCACTATCAGCTGCTGGTGCATTGGTCAGATCCGGGTCAATTACATATTTATCAAAACCAGAGTACTCCCCTGATACCACAAGCTCGGATAATGATACTGGATGTTCAGCATTTACTACGCTTGCTGAACATAATGACAAAAACAGGATCAAATATTCAGAGACTAGTCTGAATTTATTGTTGGTATACAAAATAGTTTGCCCTTTTATTTATTATTGAATTTTTAGGCGGGAAAATTTATCAAAAACATTGAGTGTTGAGAATGTGACATTTTGTCGCAGTAGTTTTGTTTGATAAAACGGTATAATCAGAATCAGAGTTTAAAATATATAGAACACATACCATGCATCTCAATCTTGGATACCTGCTACTAATCCGCCTGTTCGCTATAGGTGGCCAGATTTTGGCATTGAGCTATATGTATTTTTATATAGGAATTCATTTCCCGGTCAAACCGGTAATATTGATCATCACCCTGTTAAGTATGTTTACTGCTTTTTCCTGGCTTGGCTACCGCGACCCAAAGGAAATTACTGATCGTGTCTTTGTCACACAACTCATGATTGATGTATTTGCCCTGTCGTGTTTGATCTACTTCACTGGTGGTTCAATCAACCCTTTCATTTCATTATTTATATTACCCATTATTTTCTCAGCAGCGAGTCTGAAGCCTGCTTACACTTCTGTAATAACCCTGGCTGCCGTCAGCAGTTATACCACCCTGATGTTTTTTCATGTGCCATTGAATAATGTGCACATCCATCAAGATGGCACACAAATGCATCTGTGGGGAATGTGGTTTGGTTTTATATTAACTGCGGGTCTGGTCGCGTACTTTGTTTCACGCATAGGGCGTACTTTAAGGAAAAGAGACCGTGCCCTGGCGGAGGCCCGGGAAAATGCATTACATGCTGAACAAATATTGTCACTAGGCACGCTCGCCGCAGGCACGGCACATGAATTGGGAACACCATTGTCGACTGTTGCCATACTCGCAAAAGAACTTGAACATGAATACGAAGATCAACAGGAACTGGTTAAAGATTTGAGATTGCTGCGCCAACAAATTGATAACTGCAAGCAGATCCTGTCACGTATGGCAGACAGTGCCGGTCAGGTACAGGCCAAGTCGGGACATGCTATTGCCGTCGACAATTATCTGGATAACTTGATTGCCGACTGGAGAGAATCAAGACCTGATGCCCAGATCAAAACAGAATGGCAGGGCACACTTCCTGCACCAGATATCATTATTGATCAAACACTGACACACGCGATTGTAAATATTCTTAATAATGCGGTTGACCACGCTTCCCGTGGGGTTGAAATCATCGGTCGCTGGGATAAAGAAAAACTTGAGCTGGAAATATGCGATGATGGCAAAGGTCTTGATAGAGAATTAATTGATAAACTCGGTGAAAGTATTATTTCATCAAAACTACCTGAAAAAGGCATGGGCCTTGGATTGTTCCTGGCCAAATCTACCCTCAATCGTTTTGGTGGAACCATACAACTACATAATCGTGATACTGGTGGAACTCGTGCCGTTATCGAGGTACCTCTGGGTTCATTAACAATCTAATCATTAACAGGCCAATTACAATGAACCAGGAAATTAAACCTACCGAAATGAAACCACTCTTACTCGTCGATGATGATGAAACATTTTGTGAGGTACTTTCAAATGCCCTGTCTAAACGCCATTATGATGTATCTATCGCGCATAGTGTCTCAGCAGCTGAAACAATTCTAGAAACATTGACCCCCGACTTCGCCATCGTTGATCTGAGAATGCCTGAGTCCTATGGCCTGGATTTGATTCCCACACTATGTGAGAAAAATCCTGAGATTCGTATCGTCGTGCTCACTGGCTATGCCAGTATTGCAACGGCAATTGAAGCTATTAAATTGGGAGCAACACACTATCTAACCAAACCCGCCGATGCCGATGAAATCGTCGCAGCCTTTGATCGAGAGAGAGGCAAGACAGATACCAAAGTTGAAGGACAACCGCTGGCATTGGATAGACTGGAGTGGGAACACATTCAAAAGGTTTTGGCTGATTGCAATGGCAATATCTCTGCGGCCGCGCGCCAACTTAAATTACATCGTAGAACTTTGCAGCGGAAGCTGCAGAAAAGACCTTCAGGGATACAATAAATAATTTGCCAGATTAAAAATCAGGCAGCCTGTACGGGGATATAATCCTTGATATGGGTAATGTTGTTATCCTGATCCAGATAAATCAGCGTTGGCTTAAAGTTCGCAATTTCCCTTTCTTCCAGTCTTGCATAGCTGCAAATAATCACCTGGTCACCTGGATTTGCCTTATGAGCAGCAGCGCCATTCACTGAAATAATACGTGAACCTTTTTCAGCACGGATAGCATAGGTTATGAAACGCTCTCCATTGGTAATGTTGTAAATGTGGATTTGCTCATACTCATGAATTCCGGCCTTTTCTAACAAGGCACTATCTATGGCACAGGAACCGTCGCAGTCTAACTCTGAATGTGTAACACTGGCTTGATGAAATTTTGCTTTAAGAACAGTAAGTTGCATGCTAATTACGGCTTTATATTTGTAATAAGGCGGATTATGGCGAAAAAATTCCCACTCTTCAACGCTTGATCTGGACATTGTCTATTAAGCGAGCAGATCCCAGCCATGCGGCAGTCAGAATAGATAGTCGCAGATCCTGTGCATCGGGTTCTGCCAAATCTTCGCTGCGACGAATACTGAAATATTCGGGTCTGAAGCCACCAGCCTCAAGTGCCGTCATGCCCTCAGCTTCGATGACAGGAATTTGATCAGGGGCACGGATCAGGTGCTGCGCTGCGGCCTGTAATGTTTTATAGATCAAAGGTGCTTTATTACGTTCTTTTATATCCAGGTAAGCATTTCGTGAGCTCATTGCCAGTCCATCTGCCTCCCTGATTATGGGCATACCAATAATTTCTATTGGCATACACAAATCTGTCGCCATACGACGAATGACTAATAGTTGTTGATAGTCTTTTTCGCCAAACAGGGCGAAATCGGGTTGGGTATTGATAAAAAGTTTGACAACGGCCGTGGCGACACCGGAAAAATGCCCTGGCCGAAAACGACCGCAAAGAATGTTACTGAGTTCGGGAACCAAAATTCGTGTGTCAGTTTCAACACCCGCGGGATAAAGCTGTTTCAGATCCGGTGCAAAAAGTAAATCCAGATCATTGTCGGCAAGGCCTATGCTATCCTGTTCCAGAGTGCTTGGATAACTTTCATAATTTTCACCTTTACCAAACTGAATAGGGTTAACGAAAATACTGACGATTGTCTTATCTGCCAATTCGCGGGCTCGTTCGAGCAATGAAAAATGGCCCAAATGCAAATTGCCCATGGTCGGTACAAAAGCAATGGTTGCACCCTCGGCCTTCCATTCGGTAATTACACGGTGCAAGCCTGCATGATCAAACACAGTTTCCATGCTACCCCCCGATCGGGTTTTTTGAACAACGGACGATTTCATTATATTTATTGTTATGTGTACTTTCTGATAGTTTTTCTTATTTGAAACTATGCTCGGCATCCGGGAAGCTACTGAATTTCACTGCCTCGATATAAGCAGCTATAGCATCGCGAATATTACCGTTTTCTGCAAGGAAGTTTTTTGCCATGTGCGGAGATTTTCGCGAGATCCCTAGCAGATCATAAATCACCAGAACCTGACCATCACAATCCGCACCAGCACCAATACCAATCACCGGGATCCGAAGTTCAGCAGTAATATCTGCTGCCAATGCTGAAGGCACACATTCGAGAACCAGTATCGTAGCGCCCGCTTCCTGTACTGCCAGGGCATCCTGTTTTATTTTTTTTGCCGTAGCAGGATCCCTGCCCTGGACTTTATAGCCGCCCAGCTCTTCTATGGATTGCGGGGTTAAACCCAGATGGGCACACACAGGAATATCATGAGAAACAATATGTCGTATCATCTCGCAGATACTGCTATCCCCTCTCTCCAGTTTGATAACATCTGCACCAGCTTCTTCAATCAGACGTCTGGCGTTGGTCAGAGCCTGTTCCGGATTCAGATAACTTTTATGTGGCATATCACCAATAACCATAGCGCGCTTCGAACCTTTAACAACCTGCCTGGTATGATAAATCATATCTTCCATGGTGACATTCAGGGTACTGTCTTCACCATGCAAAACCATGCCCAGGGAATCACCCACCAAAATAACTTCAACGCCTGCTTCATCAAGTACAATCGCAAAACTTGCATCATAAGCTGTTAAAGAAACAATTTTTTCTCCAGTGGCTTTCATTTCATCCAGTTGCGCTGTGCTTATTCTGGTCACGCGACTTCCTTGGGATTGAAGTATTGTTTGCCTGTTTTCAGATGACAGATCTGTTCCAGCAGCATGGTGTAATTATCTGCATTGCTGACCAGATCAAAATCGGCCGTGTTAACAATAAGTAAAGGTGACTTGTTATAGTAATAGAAAAAATCAATGTAAGCATTGGTAATTTTTGTCAGATATTCCTCATCAATGTGTCTCTCGTAATGAATACCCCGATCAGAAATCCTGTCCAGTAAAACCTGAAGCGGTGCCTGCAAATAAATCACCAGATCGGGTGCCGGCGCCTCCAGTGCCGTTCGATTGTAAACCTGCTGATACAGATCAAACTCATCTTTGCTTAGTGTTACCTCCGCGAACAGCCTGTCTTTATCGATCAGGAAATCTGCAATCTGAACCGGCCTGAACAAATCCACCTGACGGAATATTTCAAGTTGCTTGGCACGCTGAAATAAAAAATGAAGCTGTGTTGGCAATGCAGCAGTTTCTGGATCATCGTAGAAACGTTCAAGAAATGGATTCTCACCGGGTAATTCAAGCATCAAATCTGTCTTGAAGGTAGTCGCCAGACGCTTGGCCAATGATGTTTTCCCAACACCAATCGGGCCTTCAACAACAATATAATCAGGTTGACGTTGTCTGCTCATTTCTTAGCCCAATTTTACCAGATCATCGGCATTATCTTGCTGCAATAAACTGCTGACAGAACCCACGCCCGGGATCATACAATCAGGAAATATTTCATTCAGTGGTAATAGCACAAATCCACGATTTTTCATTTCTGCATGAGGGACTTGCAGACGATCATCGGTAATGATTTCATCACCAAATAACAGAATGTCCAGGTCCAGAGTCCTCGCTCCCCACTTTACCTTTCTCTCACGCCCCTGTTCATTTTCAATGGCCTGTAAATAATCCAGTAAAACTGATGCAGATAATCCTGTATCCAGCTCAACAACAGCATTGATATAGTCAGGTTGATCCTGGGGACCAACAGGCTTGCTCCTGTAAAAAGACGACGTTTTCACCACAGAAGTTGAAGGTACCATTTCCATTGCAATGATTGCCTTCTTTAATTGTGATTGTGGATCGCCGATATTACTGCCCAGGCCGATATATACTTTAATCATCTTTGTAAAACTCTGATTTATTATTGTTATAATATTATCTGAGACGCTTTGGCCTGTGTCTGAAACGTTTTTTATGATGTTCTTTCTTGGCGGCTAATTGTATATCCATATGTTCTTCCTGAAACGTCGTCCACCAACTTGCAAGTTCCTGCACATCTTCCCCCGCCTCCGCACGTAACAAAAGAAAATCATAGGCTGCACGAAAACGTTGATGCGCAAGCAACTTTAACGGGCGCTTGCCACGAATATTTTTTAAACGAACCTGAAGCGCCCACATATCCCGTGCCATATGAGTAAAGCGCCGCGGCATTGAAGTACTGCTTATCTGATGTGAAATAATTGCATCACTGGCCAGATGAATGGCATCCATCTCTGATAAACCATTTGCTTCGTGATCATTCGCCAGATCTCTGACCGGCACCCACAGCAGGGCTGCTAACAGAAACGCAGGTGTCACCGGTTTATCCTGTGCCAGTCGCGTATCAGTATTTCTAAAAGCAGATAAAAGTAATTTGTGAATAAATTCATCACCACGATTGAGAAATTCTTCTGTTTGTGGAAACAATATTGCGAACAAGCCATATTCGCGCAATTGTTGATAGGCCTTTTCAGATTGCCCAGTCATAAATAATTTCAGGAATTCCTCAAACAATCGCGCTTCGGGAATTCCCTCAAGCAGGGGGGCCAATTTCCTAATCGGCTGCTCAGAAACAGGATGAATGGAAAAACCAAGTTTGATAGCAAATCTTATCGCCCTTAACATCCGTACCGGATCTTCCCGATAGCGATCTTCAGGAATGCCAATCAATCTTAATTGCCTGTTCTTGATATCCTCAAGACCACCGACATAATCAACAATCGAATAGTCTTCAATGTTGTAGTAAAGCGCATTGACCGTAAAATCACGTCGCCAGACATCATCATCAAGTGTGCCATAGACATTGTCACGAATGATTCTGCCATCCTCTTCATGACCTTCGCCATCAACGGCATCAGTATGTGGTGCCCGAAATGTGGATACCTCGATAATTTCCCTGCCAAAATGAACATGCGCAAGCCTGAACCTTCTCCCAATCAATCTACAGTTCCTGAATAACTCCCTGACCTGCTCAGGATGTGCATCAGTCGCGACATCAAAATCTTTCGGTTTGAGACCTAACAATATATCCCTGACACCGCCGCCGACCAGATATGCGTGATAGCCCGCATTTCTCAGGCGATATAAAACCTTAAGCGCATTCTCACTGATCTCTGAGCGAGACACACCATGCTCTGTACGAGGAATGATCAGTGGTTTGCGAACGATTTCTGTAACGACTGCTGTTGGCTTAGATGAATCCATAAGTAAGAATAGTATAAGAAATTGGACTTGAGGCTATGTGATGATTTTTGATTAATCTTGAATAGTTTGTGCGGATTGGTCGCCTATGGGTCGTATATTAACACCGATAACTGATAACATTGCACCTTATTAATTACAGATCTGGTCATTCGCTCCCTTCGTCTAGTGGCCCAGGACGCTGGCCTCTCACGCCGGAAACACGAGTTCGAGTCTCGTAGGGAGCGCCAGCGGTATCAATGGTTTCAGAGGATATTGGTGTTTTATATTACTGACATACGGAAATAATACGGAAATATGTCCTCTAGGCGACATAGGTCATTCAATCTGAATGTCTGTATATGGACTCCTCCCACAACAGTGGCCGGCGCGCAGTGCGCCATGTGCGCCTATCTTTTCTGTTGCCCCATCTTTCCTGGTGTCTAGGGATCCGGAGCGCCAGTATCTTTTTCCATCGATGCCTGGTGTTCCTCTATCACCTGCCATAAGGGCGTGTCTACCCAGGTGTCATCGAGATAGAATTTTTCGGGTTCTTCTTCTTTTGGGTCTATGATCAGATTGTAGATTGATGGATAGGCTATCTTTTTGATCCCATAGTCCTCATCGAGTTCCTTGAGAAGGATTTTCCAATTGCGCCATTTCGCACCAAATAACTCGCTGGTGAGGTAAATAACCATGGACTCTCGAGCGGATTTATTCGACTTACCCATCAGGAAATCAGTTTGGTCAACACCATCCAGTATGCGATCTTTCGGGATATTGCCGCCGACAAAATTTGCCAATGTGGGAAACAAATCTATTGTGTGTACAATGTCGTTTGACACTTGCTTTGCCGGGATTTTACCGGGCCAGCGGATCAGAAAAGGTACGCGTAAGGATCCTTCATACGGAGAAAACATCGTTCCTCGCCAGATTCCGGTGGATCCAAACGATCTTTTAATACCTTCACGCCCATTGTCCGAGGTAAAGATAAAAATAGTATTGTCTTTTAATCCTAGCTTATCGATCGTACTCAGGAGCTCACCCACATAGGCATCTGTCTGTGCCAAAACGTCAGCAAAGGCACCGTTACCAGTCTTGCCCTTGAAATCAGGGTGAGCGTCGACCGGTTCATGGGTTTGTGTATAGGGAAGATAGGCGAAAAAAGGCTTGTTGGTTTTGGCCTTGCGCTTGATGAAATCGATGGCGTGATCGGTGATTTCCCGGTCGATGGTGGCGCGTTTGGCGCGGTTATAAATTTCGTGTTTTTTGGGTTTCTGGCCTCGCTTCGCCGTCATGATGTAAGTGAACTCGACACCTGCGTCCTTCTGGAAGCTATCGCTATCGGGCCAGAAGGCTTGATCCGATGAATTGGGAATTCCATACCACTCATCGAATCCCTGGTCTGTGGGGTAACGTCCCTCGGTATTACCCAAATGCCATTTTCCAAACATGCCCGTCGCATAACCGGCATCCGACAGCATCTCCGCCAGCGTAATCTCCCACTTGGAAATGCCGTACCATAGACTTCTTGGAGGACGACCCTCTGGGCGTAGTCGCGTACGAGCCCCATAGCGACCGGTCATCAAGGCTGCGCGTGATGGTGTGCACTCTGCTTCCACATTATAGTTCGTAAGTTGGAATCCTTCCTCCGCAAGACTGTCAATATTAGGCGTGGGTGCCCCGCGCAGAACACCACCACCATAAACGCCAACCTCGCCGTAGCCAAAATTGTCCATCAGTACCAGGACAATATTGGGCTTGCTCTCATTCCCGGGTGCAGCCAAAGCCTGTGGAACCGACACAAAAAAAACTAACAGAAATGCAGTGATTCTCGCGTTTCGAATGTACTTGGGCATCGTGGCCTCCTTTAATGGGGGTATTGACGTATTTCAGTGAATGATAGCGCATAACCGCTTTGGGTCGTTATTGAACATTCCGCTGCGCTTTTGATTCGGCCCCGTAACAGCTTGATTTGCGGCGCTCGACGTAGTTTTCTGCTTTTCTTTTTCATTATCACCACAGCAAAAATATTTCCTCAAATGTCCGCTTTATACGGTGATTTCAACTGGTCGACGCAACACTTTATCCTTCAGGTAAAAGTTCCATCTCCATTTACATTAACCTTGCCAAGCTTTGATACCCAATTACCAAAGACTTCATAACAAACCTTATCTTTTAGTTTCTTTGCTTCCTTAGAGACAATATCGGTTTCATAAGCCGTGGTGGTAAGGTGACATAGTATCAACCACATAATCTGTTTCGTCGTTAACTACGGAATATAATAGCCTGAATTCTACAGTTCTGATTCATCTTCAATTCTAAAGCTTAATCATTGCCCAGATGAAATACTGGGCGGTTTGTGTTGTTAAGTAATTACGGATTTGTTGAAAGTCATAAGAAGCCTTACCAGGCCAGGCAACAGAAAACTCCAAATTATCAAAGATATAATGACAGATACCCCGCTTCCATACCATAAGCTGGTTACTTAATTATTTCTGCTCACGCGCGGCAAAACGTGACTGGACAAGGAATGACAACCCCATTCCAATGGCCAAAATCACAACGGTTATCTTTCCACGATGCGCGGTTTCGCTCGTCCAAATTTCTCTATATTCAAGCCAGTAGAGTACGTACATAGAAATCAGCCAGGGCGTAAAGGCAATGGCGACTTCGAGCACATAACGCATCAGTTTTTTCATGGAATTTAACATGCCAAAAAAATACCATGATAAGCGGTCATCGCATACGATGTGTCTGTATGCTCGAGTACTCCGAGTGAACATCTGAAATAATTCTCAAGCATGTACAGCTTCGGATTGGTCTTCAGCAGATTCGTGGCCAGTTGCTCTGGTCTTTGTTACCAGCATCGTACCCAACGCAATTATAAAGAGTGATAAATAAGGTTCGAAAGGCCAATACGGCAGCCACAGCACAAGATCTGCAGACCATTTCGGTGCAGTCAAAAAAGCAGTTACAGGCTCTTGCCAATGCAGACCGAAAGCGGAAACAAAAAAACCGAAGGCGATCATTGCACCACCCAATACCTTGAACACGAGCGGCGTATTGATCTCCGGCGCATTTCTATTCGCTGCTTGCTGACGTTTCTTCCCCCAGGCCGCAATTCTCAGTGCGAATGCGATGAATCCACTCCAGTAGTAGACATAGTCAATCGGTTCCGGATTCTCATAGTAGAAAAGGTTCCACCAATAGACGCTAAAGGCATAGGCCCATATGAAATAGATAGCGCTCTTGTGTAGCAACTTCCACTGTTTCTGATTCAAGTGTTTGCGGCCAAAGTGGAAAGATGTCACCACCATTGCGGGAAGGAAGATATAGCCGATGCTCCCTTCGAGTTCGTCGCGGAGCAAATAGACGTCTGCGAAGTAGTACTCACGAAAAAAGTTCGACATTATAAAAATGAACAATCCTTGCCACGCCATCGCAACTGCAAAACACATCCCGATATATTTCCGGTTGCGCAGCAACCAATTCGGGAACGCCCCTGGAAACAGTATCTGAACCGAAGATGCGGCGACTACCAGGAATATGAAAGGCACCGCCCAGCGTACGGAAAACTGAATCATTGTCGATACACCGGGCCCGGTGGACATGTCGGCCCCCATCATGGCGATGACCATGATGATGGACATCGGAATAGAGACGAGATAGAACAATCTCCACTTGTTAATGGCTTTGTTTTTCAGTACTTCTTCCAGACCAATACTCATCTGTATATATCACTTACATAAAAATATAGTGCGATACTAGTCGAAAGAGGTATTTATAGTAATACATAAGAAGCTAGATGGTCGGAGGTAAACTGGTACCATAATAGATGTCAGTATGAGTATAAGGTAACACTTGTGGTAATTTTTCCTTCCGGTCCCGCATAAGGGATTTATAGCACCGTTGCCAATAACCTTAAGGGTCTTTCACATAAATTTAGGTGGTGATTTTTCACAAGGGCATTGGCTCATAAGAATGCCAAACAAAACCTGAATGGAAAAATAAAATAGACAAGTAGATAAGCGAGAATTATGGCTATTAAATCCGTAAAAGATGTTGCCAACATTCCATCCAGTGATCTGGAAGATTGGGGTCCGGTAGAGAAACCTATTTCCGAACAGGTTTCACAACTACGTGGCCTCATTATCAACGAAAATTCGGATGGCTCCGAAGCCGGCATTTGGGAATGTACGCCAGGCACCTGGACGCGTTTGGTAATGGATGCCGAAATCAGCAGTTTTGTTACTGGCCACGCTTTATTCCATCCGGAAGAAGGTGAAACCATTGATATTAATGCCGGGGATACGGTGTATTTTGACAATAACAGCAAAGGGACCTGGGAAGTATTGGAAACAGTTCGCAAAGCCTACCTGACTTATAAGCGAGAATAAATCGCAAGCATATTACACACACTGACGCCTTCCTGTCGAAATCATTGAATAAGCGGTAAATTAATACTCAACATCAAAAATACAATAAGCTTTTTTGATAAAGGGTGATTTTCGATATGGGCTCGACATAGGGATAACTCATGCAACATCCGCCTGAAAATGGTCATGCTCAAAAGAACTCGCCACTGCGTCGCAGGTTATATGACCTTGATGGATATTTAAACCATTTAACAAATCAGGATCATTTTTCAGAGCCTTCTTGTAACCATTATCGGCAAGTGAAATGACATATGGTAATGTCGCGTTATTCAAGGCGATTGCAGAAGTCCTTGGAACTGCACCTGGCATATTGGCAACACAATAATGAACAACATCATCAACAATATAGGTAGGCTCCTGATGGGTTGTGGCTTTTGATGTTTCAAAACATCCTCCCTGGTCGATGGCTACATCAACGACGACCGAGCCTTTTTTCATACGTTTGATCAAATCCCTGGAAAGCAATTTAGGGGCTGTCGCTCCCGGGATTAATACTGCGCCAATTATCAGATCTGCTTCAAGAGCATATTTTTCGATCATTTCCGAGGTCGAATAGACACATTTTACTGTTCCACTGTATTCTTTTTCGAGTTCACGCAGGCGTGACAAAGAACGATCCATAATCGTAACATCAGCACCAAGACCCCTCGCCATCATTGCAGCATTATCACCGACCACTCCACCACCAATAATCAACACTTTTGCCGGTGCTACGCCGGCGACACCACCTAATAATATTCCGGCACCATTTGATGCTTTTTCCAGACAATGAGCACCAGCCTGAATCGATAAACGCCCGGCAACCTCGCTCATGGGCGCAAGTAAAGGCAGTGAATTATTCGGGCCGGTTACCGTTTCGTAGGCAATGGCGGTGGCACCTGATTCTAACAAGAGCCTGGTCTGTTCCGGATCGGGCGCCAGATGGAGATAGGTAAAGAGTACCTGACCATCGCGAAGCATTTTGCATTCATTCGGCTGAGGTTCCTTTACCTTGACAATCATGTCACTCTTATTAAAAATATCCTCTGCATTCGTTGCGATTGATGCCCCCGCCTGGAGATATTCATCATCATCCATACCAATACCTATTCCGGCACCGGTTTCGATTAAGACTTGATGTTTGTGATTAACCAATTCACGAACACTTGCTGGAGTCAATCCTACGCGATATTCGTGATTCTTTATTTCTTTAGGTACACCGACCAACATTATATTTTCTCCCCCACAATAGTTGATGGCAGCTATAGGCTGATATTTAGCAAGAGAATAGTGCAAAATTGTTAAAATTTTCTTGTGTATTCATTGAAGATTCAATACAATTTTCGAAGATTATTCGAAAATAATAACTTATTATAGTTTTAAATAGTGTAGAGGTGTTAAATTGTGAAATTAAACTTAGACAAAACTGATCGTGCCATCCTCCATGAACTGCAGTTGGATGGAAAATTAAGTAATGTCAATTTATCGGAACGAATCAATCTTTCAGAGTCTGCCTGCCTGCGGCGCGTCAAGATCCTTGAAGATACAGGTGTCATTGAACGTTATGCAATGATTGTTAATCAGGACGCCATAGGAGTTTCTGGCAATGTTTTTGTCGAAATTTCATTATCACGTCAACAGCAGGAAGATCTCGATGCCTTTGAAAAAAGTATCAAGGAAGTCCCTGAAATGATGGAGTGTTACCTTATGACGGGAGAATTTGATTATCTTTTGAGAGTTGTCGTCGCTGACGCCAGTGATTATGAACGTATCCATCATAATTCACTGACGAACTTGCCCGGGGTAGCTAGAGTCAGGTCGAGTTTTACTTTACGCACGATAACAAAGAGAACAGAAATACCCGTTCGATAAAACAATATCAGAATGGGATTAACATTTTTTGACTGCCAGATATTTTGATGTCATAAAACTTGAAATATTCTGATTACGCTGAGACCGGGTAGTCCCGCATGCCTAATACTTCTTTCAGGTATTTCTCATGCGTGGGTAATCTTCTGGGTGCATTCCTTATCTTCCCAAGAATGTTCTGACTAATAACTGTTCTGGGTCGATTTTTCCCGTACCAAACATCGCATTCTTCTTTGAGAAATTCCATACCATAAAGTATTGCTTCATAGCTATATTTACTCCACAGTGCTCCCGTATCAACTGCTGGTCGATAATCACTAAGTGCACCGCTGGCAGTCATTAGAGGATCTGGCATGCCAGGGAAATGTTGATCTTCAAAATCAGCCTGTGTTGGCGGCTTGTGTTTCCAGAAATCCAGTTTAGTCTGAAGTCGATCGTTGATTCGATGCGGCTGTCTGACTTCTCTCCAGAATTCCGTGTCATTTCGCTGTGTAAGGCAATAGTGCATATTGATAAAATCGAGAATTTCATAAAATCGATTCTCGAGAATTCGATTGACACGAAACGCAAGCGGTTCGAAATTATTATCACGAGGAAAATGCTCCGCCAGTAACACCGCTGCTAGACTGCTCAGGTACAATCCCGTTGATTCAAGGGGCTCTATAAATCCTCCCGACAGGCCTATTGAAACACAATTCTTATGCCAGATTTTTTCCCTACGTCCCACCTTGAATTTAACAAGCGTTGTATCCAATGACTCTGTATAAGTGCCTGCAAATGCCCGCACTTCTTTTTCTGCATCCTCCGCACTTAGAAATGCACTCGAATGTACATAACCAAGCGATCGCATATTGCTAAGAGGAATCTCCCAAACCCATCCAGATGACAACGCTGTGGCCGCTGTATATGGTCGCACATAGCCCGGATAATAGTGATCATAGGGTACACGCAGCACAACGGCCTGGTCACAAAGCAACCATTGTGAGCAATTCACCCAGCCAATACCCAGCTTCTTCTCAATCAGTAGTGCCGCAAAGCCCGTGCAGTCAATAAAAAGATCAGCTTCGATGCGCTGCCCCGATTTGGTTAACACCGCAGCAATATCGCCATTCTCGGACATCTCAACGTCTGTAACATGATCGAGGTGGTGAGTGACGCCACGAGCTGTCGAAAATTCTTTCAGGTAATCTGCAAACTTGAGTGCATTCATATGATACGCGTATTTCAATGGTGGGCCTGGATTCCTCGGATCCAGCGACAGTGCGGACAGTCCTGTTTCGCAGATACTAACCTGTTGGGTGGCCGTTTCCATGAAAGGTATGGAGTGGTCACTCCTTAGCCAGTTTTCAGCCAACCGATCGGGGGTTGGAGTGTAACGATTAAACGGATGATGATAGAAATCGCCAGTATTGTACGTCCAGTTGTTATAACGGATAGACTGTTTAAAGGTCGCATCAACGGAGCGCATGAAATTGACTTCATCGTCGATTCCTATTGCCTTCACCATACGTGTGATACTTGGAATAGTGGCCTCGCCTACACCTATTCTGGATATATCTGGTGACTCGATAACGGTAATTTCGGCACACCTCAAATCACCGAAGTTAAGTGTAGCGTTTAGGTACGACGCAGCCATCCAACCAGCTGAACCACCGCCAACTATCAGTACTTTTTTTGTCTCGATCAAACGATTTTTCTCCTGCTCATAGTTACCTCTTAGTAGATTCATATTATCCACTCTTTTTGAGGTGTCCGGGAAATCGGGGGAGAACCAATTCTTATTTCTTTAAAACTGGCATAATCCTAGCATAGGCGCCTGACCCACTAAAATATGTTTAAATCTCACAGATGTATCTGAATGATGGAGTTTTACAATATAGCCCTTGTTGTTTGTGGGCTATTTAATTGTTAAATATAATTTAACAATTAAATTAATAATATATATAAATCAACATGTTATATATTTATATTTAAATATTGTTAAATTTAGTTTAATAGCATAGGCTACATTGAGACAAAATGAATCGAGCCTGTAACGACATGTAAAGCAAGCTCATCGACAACTACAAAATAAAAACATTGACTGACATGGAGTCAGACTAACTACCTAAGAGAATTAAGATTATTTTATGTTTAGTATGTTATTTAGGTATATAAAATATCCGGAATCTGTTCGCGTGCAAACGATAATGCTTCATTAGTCGTAATCAATTTAATACTGGTAAAGGTAACCAACAATGATGAAAGAATTAAATCTGTATACACGGGTGCTGTTAATCAGTTTCCCGATCATGTTTATGGCAGGAAACGCGTCTTCTGCAGCACTTGATGAAGCCCAACAAGTTGGTGAGAAGAAACTGGTTGAAGCAGATAAATCACAAAAGAAGATAGACAAAATTGTTGAAGGAGCGCAGGAGCGGTTAATTCTATATCGTAGTTTGCTGAAACAGATTGAAGGCCTGGAAGCCTACAATGAGCAATTATCCATTCAGGTTGCGGGACAGGAGAACTTGATTACCCGATTTGAAGCCTCTATTTCCCAAGTAGCGTTGATTGAAAGGCAGATGGCGCCATTGGTAGAAAAGATGGCCACCAGTTTACAAGACTTTATTGAACTGGATCTACCGTTTCATTTTGAAGAACGACAGGAACGGATGGCATTTATCCAGGATAATTTAACTGCGGCGGATATTGATGTGGCTGAGAAGTTTCGCCAAGTGATCGAGGCCTACCAGATTGAGAACGAATACGGTCGAAAGATTGATACATATCAGGATATTGTCACATTAAATGGCAATGACCAGGAAGTGGATGTGTTACGGGTAGGACGAATTGCCATGGTGTGTCAAACCAAAGATACCAGAACATCAGCGCACTGGGATAATGATAACAAAGCATGGGCTGTGTTGGATAACGTGACTTATCGCAATGCGATACGGCAGGGTATCAAGATGGCAAAGAAACAAGCCTCCATTGACATCCTAACCCTGCCGATAGCAGCACCGGAGGTGGCACAATGAACATACTACAACGCAGTAAGTGCCTGCCATTCATAACATTATTTTCTTTATCATTGTTCGCATTAAGTGTCCCTGTTGCTGGTCTTGCCGCAGATAAGGCGCTATCCATGAACAAATTATTGCAACAAGTCAAAGAGGGCCGCAGGAAAGATGCAGCAGAGAATAAAAAACGTGAAGCAGCCTTCATAGCTGAGAAAGCTCAGCAAGAAGCACGGATACGTCAGGCAATGGCGAATATAGAAACTCTGGAGGTTAGAAGTACCGAACTGGAAAATCAATTCAACGCCAATGAATTGTTAATAGAAGAAAAGCGTGAACAGCGTGATGAGCGCCTGGGTTCGTTAAAAGAATTATTTGGTCATCTAACTGGTGCTGCTGCTGATACGCGTAGCCGATTCCGCAACTCGATTACCAGCAGCCAGTTTCCGGATAGAGAAGCATTCTTGACCGACCTGATTAAAAAGATGAACAGTGATACAGATTTGCCCACCTTAGGAGAAATCGAGCAGATCTGGTACGAACTGCATCAGGAGGTAACAGAATCCGGACGAGTAGTTAAATATTCGACTACTGTTGGCACCGAAAAAGACCGTGAAGTGGTACGAATCGGACTCTTTAATCTGGTTTCTGATGGTGATTATCTGAGCTACGATTCTAACTCCCGCAGTGTTTCTGTGTTACCCCGTCAACCAGTAGGTTTGGCAAAAGGTGTCACCGCCTTGCAGTCTTCTTCATCAGGAGTTACCCCGATCGGTATTGATCCCACCGGTGCAGCGGGTGGTGGATTTTTAAAAGCGATCATCAACACACCAACCCTGGAAGAGCGCTGGCGACAGGGCCGTCAGGTTGGGTATATCATTACCGGTGTTGGAGCCTTTGCGGTACTCGTCGCATTATGGCGTTTTCTTATCCTCAGTTTGACATCGATCAAGATCCGGCTTCAATTGCGGAGTAAAGAAATCAAAACTAATAATGCGTTGGGACGTATTTTGAAGGTAGGCGAAGACTATCGTGGTACCGATACCGAAAGCCTGGAATTGAAATTGGGCGAAGCGATATTGAAAGAAAGCCCGAAGATTCAGTCGGGTCTTTCTTTACTAAAAATCATTGCCATGGTGGCTCCGTTATTGGGGCTATTAGGAACGGTCACCGGCATGATCATCGTGTTCCAGGCCATTACTATTTATGGTGCCGGTGATCCAAAAGCCATGGCCGGAGGTATCTCCAGTGCCCTGGTGACCACTGTGTTGGGACTGATTGTTGCCATCCCGACATTATTAATACACTCAATGCTATACGCCAAAGCGAAAAAATTACTACACATTCTGGAAGAACAAAGTCTCGGTATCGTGGCAGAACGAGCCAGTAGTTAATCGTACTTAAGTAACGGTAGGAGTTTAATCATGCCTTTATATTTACTGGATGCGATTGAAGCTATTAATAATTTTTTTAATGCCGGTGGACCGGTGTTATATCTGATAGCGGGACTGACTTTCGTGATGTGGGTATTGATGCTGGAACGGTTCTGGTATTACTTTTTCGGGTATCGTCGTGATGCCCGGCAGGTAATTGCCGGATGGGAAGCACGTTCGGAGCGCAAATCCTGGTCGGCGCTAGCAATTCGGGACAAACTCATCTCCGAAACCCATATTAAAATCGATCAAAACCTGTCCATAATTAAAACCTTAATTGCTATTTGTCCGTTGTTTGGCTTACTCGGTACAGTGACCGGCATGATCGATGTATTTAGCGTTTTATCGATCACCGGTGGTGGCGATGCAAAATCCATGGCCGGCGGTGTCTCGCGTGCCACTATACCGACTATGGCCGGTATGGTGGCAGCACTATCGGGCGTGTTTGCCAACATCTACATCAGCCAGAAAGCCTCGCGTGAGCGTCAATTGATTGAAGAACACTTAACCATGGATCACTAATTATGAGAAGACGAAACTTTAGCTCCGCTGCAACAGCCGATGACGAAGGCGCAATTGATTTAACTCCGATGCTGGATG